>Ga0307509_10000046_pt1 | contig 172014 bp, 117 predicted proteins | sample 10_EM_MG_FD_202245 | JGI IMG/M metagenome (GOLD analysis project Ga0307509, IMG submission 202245) | Populus trichocarpa ectomycorrhiza microbial communities from riparian zone in the Pacific Northwest, United States - 10_EM | ecosystem: Host-associated > Plants > Roots > Unclassified... | reverse complement strand
GGCCGCGGCGCCATGGCCGTCGTCGAGCTCTCCCTCACCGACGCCCGCCACGCCCTCGCAGGCCGCGACCACCTGCTCGCCGTCGCCGCCAGTAACGCCCCCTCCACCTCCGTCGTCTCCGGTGACCCCGCCGCCCTCGCCGCGCTGCTCGACGAGCTCGCCCGCCGCGACGTGTTCTGCCGCCCCATCAACGTCGACGTCGCCTCCCACAGCCCCCAGGTCGACCCGCTGTGCCCCGACCTCGCCGCCGCGCTCGCTGATCTCCGGCCGTCCCCCGCCACCATCGCCTTTCACTCCACCGTCTCGGCCGCCCTCATCGATGGCCGCCAGCTCGACGCCGCCTACTGGGTCCAAAACCTCCGCCAGCCCGTCCTGTTCGCCCCCGTCGTCGATCACCTCGTCGCCCACGGTCACCACCTGTTCGTCGAGCTCTCCCCCCATCCCGTGCTCGCCAGCTCGCTCCAGCAGATCCTCCGCCGCCACGGCGACGCCGGTGCCGTGATCCCCTCGCTGCGCCGCGACGAGCCAGGCCGCACCACCATGCTCGGCGCGCTCGCCGCGCTCTACACCGCCGGCTACCCCGTCCCCTGGCCTCGCCTGTTCCCCTCCCCCCGCCGCCTCGTCGCCATGCCCGCCTATCCCTGGCAGCGCGAGCGGTTCTGGCACGCGGCCAAGGACCGCGGCGTTCGCGCTGCCGCGGCGCGCCGCAGCGATCCCGCCACGCATCCGCTGCTCGGCTCCCGCGTGATGCTCGCGCAGGCCTGCCAACACGTCTGGGAAGCGACCGTCGATCTCGCGCGCCTGCCGTACATCGACGACCATCGGGTCCAGGGCCTCGCGGTGTTGCCCGGCGCCGGCTACGTGGAGATGGCGATGGCGGCGGCGGCCGAGGTGTTCGGAGCCGGCGCGCGCTGCTTCGCGTCGTTCGAATTCCAGCGCCTGTTGTTCTTCCCCGAGGTCGGCGCCCGGATCGTACAGACCAGCCTGGTCGACGCTGGCCCTGCGTCAGCGACCTTTCAGGTGCACAGCCGTCCCGCGGAGCTACCCGACGCCCCCTGGACGCTGCACGCCACCGCGCGCATGGAGCCGGCCCCGGGCGCGGTGGCGGTGGCGGTGGCGGCGAGCAGCGGCGCCGCCCTCCTCGCGGAGGCCCAGCGGCGGTGCCTGACCCGGACGCCGGCCGCCGAGTTCTACCGGGAGTTCGCCGATCGAGGAAACCACTGGGGACCGCGGTTTCAGGGCATCGCCGCGCTGTGGCGCGGTCCGCGCGAAGCGCTCGCCGAGCTGCGCGTCCCGGCCGCGCTCGAGCCCGAGCTGTCGCGCTACAGCGTCCACCCCGCGGTGCTCGACGCCTGCCTCCAGGTGCTCGGCGCCACCGTGCCCGTCGAGACCACCGGCACGGCGCAGTCCTTCGTGCCGGTCCACGTCGATCGCGTGGTGGTCCACGGCCGGCCGCGCGGCCCCACGCTGTGGAGCCATGCGCGGCTGCGCGCGGACACCGACCACGGCGACCCGGGCGACGCCTCGTTCACGGGCGACGTCCAGCTGCTCGACGAGGACGGCACGCTGATCCTCGAGCTGCTCGGCCTCGCGGGCCGCGGGCTCGATCGCGACGCCGTCTCGGCCGCACCAGCTTCGCTCGCCTGGTTCCACGAGCTGCGGTGGCAGCCCCAGGCGATGGCGACCAGCGCCGCCCACCGCACGCGCGGCCGCTGGCTCGTGCTGTCCGACGAGCGGGGCGTCGGCGCGGCGCTCGCGGCTCGGCTCAGCTCCGACGGTGACGAGCCGGTCTGCGTCCGCGCGGGCGCGCGCTTCGCGCAGCTGCCAGACGGTAGCTACACGATCCGCCCCGACGCGGCCGACGATGTCGGCCGCCTGGTCGCGGCGATGACCGCGGTCGGCGAGGCGCCGTGGCGCGGCGTGCTCCACCTGTGGAGCCTCGATGCGCCCGCCGATCCCCCAGACGCGGCACGGCTGACCCAGGCGCAGCTCCCCACCTGCCTCGACGTCGCGCTGGTCGTCCAGGCGCTCGCCGCGTTGCCCGGCCCCGCGCCGCGGCTGTGGCTCGTCACCCGGGGCGCCCAGGCGACGACCCCGGGCAGCGCGCCGATCGCGCTCGCGCAGGCGCCGCTGTGGGGGCTCGGTCGCGCGATCCCACTCGAGCATCCGGCGATCTGGGGCGGGCTCATCGACCTCGATCCGGACGCGGATCCCACCACCGATGCGGCGCAGCTCCGGGACGAGATCGTCTCGCCCGATCGCTCCCGCGCCGACGATCAGGTCGCGTACCGCGCCGGCACGCGCCACGTCGCTCGGCTCGCCGAGGCCGCGGGCTTCCGGGACGAAGGTCGCAAGGCCGACGCGGCGCCCGAGACGCACGAACCGCGCGTCCAGCTCCGGCCCGACAGCGCGTATCTGGTGACCGGCGGGCTCGGCGGCCTCGGGCTCGCGGTCGCCGCGTGGCTGGTCGAGCGCGGCGCGCGCCAGCTCGTCCTGTTGGGCCGCAGCCCGCTCCCGGATCGCGCGGTCTGGCGCGACGTCCCCGCCGACGCGCCCCTGGCGCCAACGCTCGCCGCCGTGCAGGCGCTCGAGGCCCGCGGCGCGACCGTGCACCTCGCGTCGGTCGACGTCGCCGACCAGGACGATCTGGCCGCGTGCCTCGCCGCGCTCCATGCGGCGGGATTGCCCGCCATCCGCGGCGTGATCCATGCCGCCGGCGTCGCCGAGCTCGTGCCCCTGCAACAGCTCGACCGCGCGACGCTCCTGTCGGTCCTGCGGCCCAAGGTCGGGGGCGGATTTGCGCTGCATCGCGTGCTCGCGGACGAGCCGCTCGACCACTTCGTCCTGTTCTCGTCGATGGCGTCGATCCTGAGCTCGCCGCTGCTCGCCGCGTACTCCGCGGCGAACGCGTTCCTCGATGCGCTCGCCCAGCACCGCCGGGCTCACGGGCTACCCGCGATCAGCATCGGCTGGGGATTCTGGGAGGACATCGGCATGGGCGCGCGGTTTCAGCACCAGGCGGGACGCGAGACCACCGCCGAGGGGATGGGCAGCTTGTCGCCCGCGCAGGGCCTGGCCGCCCTCGAGTGCGCCCTCGTCGCCAACCCGGTGCACCTCGGCGTCATGCCGATCGACTGGCATCGCTGGCGCCAGGCGCACGCCGCCGCCGCGCGGTTGCCCGTGCTGGCGGACGTCTGCGGCCGCCCCGCGTCCGCGGCACCCGCGCCGCGCCGCGCTTCGAGCGTGAACGTCGACGCCCTCCTCGCCACGACGCCCGAGCGCCAGGCCGCGGAGCTCACCGCCTACCTGCGGCGGGAGCTCGCGCGCGTGCTCCGGATGGGCGAGGCGCGGATCGACGTCGCCGAGCCCTTGCACCGGCTCGGCCTCGATTCGCTCATGGCCGTCGAGCTCAAGAACGGCATCGAGAGCGACCTCGGCGTGACGGTGCCCGTCGTGCGGTTTCTCCAGGGCCCGAGCGTCGCCGAGCTCGCGGCGCAGCTCGCCGAGCTACTCGCCCGGCGCGCGGCACACCGCGGGGCCGCAGACCTCGTGCGCGATCCGGCACCGCCGGCGCTCGTGGCGCGGCCCGACGCACGGTGCGAGCCGTTCCCGCTCAACGACATCCAGCAGGCCTACTGGGTCGGCCGCCACGGGTTCTTCGAGCTCGGATCGGTCGCCGCCCATATGTACGTCGAGGTCGACGCGACCGATCTCGATCTCGGTCGGCTGCAGCACGCCTGGCAGCACCTCGTGGCCCGCCACGACATGCTGCGCGCGGTCATCCTCGCGGATGGCCGCCAGCAGGTCCAGCCGGCGGTGCCGGCGTACGTCATCGAGCTCGACGATCTGCGCGGTGCGCGCGCCGACGAGGCCGCCGCGGCGCTCGAGGCCACGCGCCACCGGCTGTCGCACCAGGTGATGGCCACGGATCGCTGGCCGCTGTTCGAGCTCCGCGCGTCCCGGCTCGACGATCGCCGCGTCCGGGTCCACCTGTCGTTCGACATCCTCATCGCCGATGTGTGGAGCTGGCAGATCCTGTTCCGCGAGTGGGCCGCGCTGTACCGCGACCCCGCGGCCGCGCTCGCGCCGCTCGAGATCACGTTCCGCGACTATGTCCTGGCCGAGCGCGCGCTCGAAGGCAGCGCGGCGCAGCGCGCGTCACTCGACTACTGGCGCGGCCGGATCCCGACGCTGCCGCCGGCCCCCGAGCTGCCGCTCGCAACGAACCCGGACGCGGCAGCGCTCGGGCGCTTCGTCCGCCGCACCGCGACGCTCGACGCCGACGCCTGGCGCCGGCTCAAGGCCCGCGCCCAGGACGCCGGCCTGACCCCGTCGGGGGTGCTGCTCGCCGCGTTCTCCGAGATCCTGTCGGCGTGGAGCAAGCGGCCGCGCTTCACGGTCAACGTCACGCTGTTCAATCGGCTCCCACTCCACCCCCAGGTCAACGACCTCGTGGGCGATTTCACGTCCGTGAACCTGCTCGCCGTCGATTCCGGATCGGGTGCGGACTTCGAGGCGCGTGCCCGGGCCGTCCAGCACCAGCTCTGGGAGGATCTGGAGCACAGCCGGGTGAGCGGCGTGCAGGTCCTGCGCGAGCTCGCACGGGCGCAGCAAACCGCGCCCCGGGCGCTGATGCCCATCGTGTTCACCAGCACCCTCGCGACGTCGTATCCCGACGGCGAGACCGGCTTCCCGATCGACTGGCTCGGGGACATCGCCTACAGCATCTCGCAGACCCCGCAGGTCTGGATCGATCACCAGGTGTTCGAGCAGCGCGGCGCGCTGACGTTCAACTGGGACGCCGTCGACGCGATGTTCCCGGCGGGGCTACTCGACGACATGTTCGATGCGTACCGCCAGCTGGTCACGCGGCTCGCCGACGAGCCGCGCAGCTGGCACGCCGCGCGGCAGGTCCTACCACCGGCGCAGCTCGCGGCGCGCGCGGCCGCCAATGCCACGGACGCGCCGGTCCCGTCGGCCCTCTTGCACACCCTGTTCGACGACCAGGCCACCCGCCAACCAGACGCGCCCGCCGTGATCGCCGCCGACCGCACGCTCACGTATCGCGAGCTTGGCCAGCGGTCGACCGCGCTCGCCCACCAGCTGCGCGCCCGGGGCGCACGGCCGGAGCAGCTCGTCGCCATCGTGATGGACAAGGGCTGGGAGCAGGTCGTCGCGGTGCTGGCCGTGCTCGAGGCCGGCGCGGCGTACGTCCCGATCTCGCCGGCGGTCCCGCCCGAGCGCCTCGCCTATCTCCTCGAGCACGGTCGGGTCACGCTCGCGTTGACGCAGCCGAGCGTCGATGCCCACGTCGCGTGGCCCGCGGGGCTCGAGCGCCTGTGCGTCACGGCGCGCGATCCCGAGCCCGCCGCGCCGCTAGATCCTGCGCAGACGGCCGACAACCTCGCGTACGTCATCTACACCTCCGGGTCCACCGGGCTTCCCAAGGGCGTCATGATCGAGCACCGGGCCGCGGTCAACACGATCCTCGACATGAACGCGCGGTTCGGGGTCGGCCCCACCGATCGCGTCCTCGCGCTGTCGTCGCTGACGTTCGATCTCTCGGTCTACGACATCTTCGGGCCGCTCGCCGCTGGCGCTGCGATCGTCATCCCCGAGCCGTCCGCCACGCGCGACCCGGCGCGCTGGTCGGAGCTCATGCTGCGCACCGGTGTGACGATCTGGGACTCCGTCCCGGCGCTCCTGCAGGCGCTGGTGGACTATGCGGACGGTGATCGCGCGCGGCTCCCCGACTCGCTCCGGCTCGTGCTGCTAAGCGGCGACTGGATCCCCGTCGGCTTGCCGGATCGCATCCGCGACCTCGTCGCGGGCGTCCACGTGGTCAGCCTCGGAGGCGCGACCGAGGCGGCGATCTGGTCGATCCTGTACTCGGTCGGTGTCGTCGATCCGGGCTGGACCAGCATTCCGTATGGCACGCCGATGCGCAACCAGCGGTTTCACGTGCTGAACGAGCTGCTCGAGCCGTGCCCGGTGGGCGTCCCCGGCGGCCTGTTCATCGCAGGCACCGGCCTCGCGCGCGGCTACTGGCGCGACGACCAGAAGACCGCGCACAGCTTCCTGGTCCACCCCGGCACCGGCGAGCGGCTCTACCGCACCGGCGACCTCGGCCGCTACCTCCCCGACGGAAACCTCGAGTTCCTCGGTCGCGAGGACTTCCAGGTCAAGGTGAACGGCTTCCGCATCGAGCTCGGAGAGATCGAGACCGCGCTCGAGCAACACCCGGCGATCGCCAGCGCCGTGGCGGCCGCGGTCGGCGAGCCCGGTGCCCGCCGGCTCGTCGGTTACGTCGTCCGGCGCGCCGGCGCGGCGATCACCGCGAGCGACCTGCGCGGCTTCTTGCTGGGCAAGCTCCCGGCGTACATGGTGCCGGGGAGCTTCGGTTTCCTTGCGGCCCTGCCGCTGTCGGCCAACGGCAAGGTCGGTCGGGCTGCGCTCGTCGCGCCCTCCGCGCCCGCGGCCGCCCCCGCACCCCGGGTGACACGACCACCGGTGACCGCGCGGCTCCAGCGCCTGATCGGGCGCGTGCTCGAGCGTCCCGACCTCGACCCCGAGGCGAACCTGCTCGATCTGGGCGTGACCTCGCTCGAGATGATCCGGATCGCGAACGTCTTGCAGCACGAGCTCGGAGCGCGGCCGCAGATCGACGCGTTCTACCAACACCCCACCTTGGCAGGACTCGCGCAGTGGTACGCCGAGTCGGGCCTCCACGAGAATCAACATGCCTCCCCGCAACACGCCTGATCCTTGGGTCATCTATCCGCGGCCCAACCCGCGGGCCCGCCTGCGTCTGTTCTGCTTCCCGTTCGCGGGCGGCGGCGCCTCGACCTATCGCAGCTGGCCCGCCCATCTCCCCGCAGACATCGACGTGGCGGCGGTCCAGCTCCCCGGCCGCGAGGACCGCCTGCGCGAGCCCGCGTTCCACGACGCGCGCGCTGTGTGCAGCAAGCTCATCGACGTGCTGGCTCCCCATTTCGACCGGCCGTTCGCGTTGTTCGGGCACAGCATGGGCGCGCTGCTCGCGTTCGAGCTGGCGCAGATGCTGTGCGCGGCCGGTGGTCCAGCCCCGGCGCACCTGTTCGTCTCGGCGCACTGTGGCCCGCGCAAGGCGCACTGCTTGCCGTCGGTGGTCGGCCTGTCCGATCGCGAGCTTGTCGCCCTGCTCCAGACCCTGAGCGGCACGCGGGACGAGGTGCTCCAGGACGCCGACGTCATGACGCTCCTCCTGCCGCTGTTCCGGGCCGACCTCACGATCTGCGAGACCTACCGCTATGGCGCTCCGGAACCGCTGCGCTGTCCGATCTCGGCGTTCGGCGGAACGTTCGATGACTACGTCCGGCGCGCGGACGTCGTGGCCTGGCGCGCCGAGACGCGCGGCGGGTTCCAGGCCCGCATGTTCCCCGGCGGCCACTTCTTCCTCAACGAGGCGAAGCCCCGCCTGCTGCAGGCGGTGACCGACGACCTGGCCGCGTACGGCCATCCCACCCACATCCCGCTCTCGACCCACGATGGAGGATCTCCCTCATGACGACGCTCGCTTCGATCAACACCCTGGTGGACATGTTGCGCACGCACGCCGACCACCACGGCGCCCGCCTCGCGTTCACCTACCTGAAGGAGGGCGAGGACGTCGCGGAGGCCTGGACCTACCACGAGCTCGACCGTCGCGCGCGGCGGGTCGCCGCCGCGCTCCAACGGGCCGGCTCGGAAGGTGATCGCGTGCTGCTGCTGTATCCGCCGGGGCTCGACTTCATCGCCGGATTCTTCGGCTGTCTCTATGCGAAGCGCATCGCCGTGCCCACGTCACCACCCAACCCGTCGCGCCTGTCGCAAGCGATCCCGAGGTTTCGCGCCATCCTCGAGAGCGCGGGGCCACAGACCCTGCTCACCTGCGCGGCGATCGCACCGATGGCCGAGGCGCTTCGCGCGGCGAACCAGGCGAGCGCCGCCATCCCGGTGCTCGCGACCGACACCCTCGCGGAGCACGAGCACACCTGGCGCGACCCCGGCGCTGCCGGCGACACGCTGGCGTTCCTGCAATACACCTCTGGATCCACGGCGCTCCCCAAAGGCGTGATGGTCAGTCACGATAACCTCCTTCACAACATGGCAGCGATCGCCGCGACCTTCGATTCGAGCGCCGAGACGCCAATGCTCAGCTGGCTGCCGGCGTTCCACGACATGGGCCTCATCGGCTGCGTGCTCCATCCCATGCTGCACGGTTCGTCCAACATCCTCATGGCCCCGGCCGCGTTCCTCCAGCGACCGCTGCGCTGGCTCCAGGCGATCTCGCGGTTTCACGTCCACACCAGCGGCGCGCCGAACTTTGCCTATGATCTCTGTGTCCGGCGGACCACCCCCGAGCAGCGCGCGACGCTCGACTTGCGCTCGTGGCGCGTGGCGTTCAACGGCGCCGAGCCGGTGCGCGCTCGAACCGTGTCGGCGTTCACCCGCGCCTTCGCGCCGCATGGCTTCCGCCCCGATGCCATGCTGCCGTGCTACGGCCTGGCGGAGGCGACCCTGCTGGTGACCGGCGACCCGTGCGGCACCCCCACGACCGTCGCGGCATTCGATCCCGGTGATCTGGAGCGCGCGACCGCCACGCCGGTGAACGACCCGCGCGCGGTGTCCCGCGAGCTGGTTGGCTGCGGCCACCTCGCCGTCAGCGGACGCCTGGTCATCGTGGATCCCGAGTCCCGCGCGCTGCTCCCCGACGGCGCCATCGGCGAGATCTGGCTGGCCAGTCCGAGCGTCGCCCAGGGATACTGGCAGCTCCCGGCCCAGACCGACGACACCTTCCGCGCGACCCTCGCCGGATCCGGCGAGGGTCCGTTCCTCCGGACGGGCGATCTGGGATTTCTCCGGGCGGGCCAGCTGTTCATCGCGGGGCGGCTCAAGGACCTCATCATCGTCGACGGTCGTAACCTCTATCCCCAGGACCTCGAGCTCACCGTCGAGCGCAGCCACCCGGCGTTTCGCGCGGGGTGCTCCGCGGCGTTCTCGATCGAGGTCGATGGCGCCGATCGGGTCGTGGTGGTCGCCGAGGCGGACCCGCATCAAGAGATCGCCGATGACCCGGCGACGATCGCCGACCCTGCGGCGGCGCTGCTCCGCACGGCGCGCCGCGCGGTCGCCGTCGATCATGATGTCGAGCTCCACGACCTGTGTCTCGTGAGACCCGGGACCATTCCCAAGACCACGAGCGGAAAGATCCGCCGCCATGCTTGTCGGGCCGGGTTCCTCGCCGGCGCGCTCCAGCCGTGGGGCACCCCCACGGTGCCCCGGCAGCCATCGCCCAGCCCACGCCAGCCCGCGCGTGCGCCGAGCTGAACCGGCGAACACGCGGCTCGCGGCCATTCGCCGTAGTTGATGGCCTCACGCCGACATGCGGTAGAAGTAGCAGGCGCTCGCAGCGCGGCGCGACCGGCCACGCATCGGCATCGTTCGGCGCGCCACCGCGCAGGCCCTCGACCATGCCGGCAGCGATCGGGTGTGCCTGTGGTGCGCCCGGTTCGCGTTAGCGTCGCGGACGCTCTTTCAGGTAGCTCTTGCCGCGGGTCATGAGCGCGCGAAATCCTTCCAGGTCGTTGGCGCGAACCACCGAGCGCAGTCGCTCGACCGCGTAGAGCAGCGCCGCCAGCGATTCGGTGCCGTAGTCGTTGAGCGTCTGGATCTCGAAGTAGAGATCGGGGTGCTCGTCGGCGACCTTCGCGGCAACGCCGAGTTGCGCGTCGAACGTCGTCGACGACAGCGTGGCGAGCCGGGGTGCCGCCTCGCCACTGTCGGCCAGCGCGGTGAAGAACGCGATGTTGAGCGCATGGGACAGCCCGAGCACGTAGGCGATCAGCCGGTCGTGGCTCTCGAGGTCCATCTCGACCAGGGTCGCCATCGTGGGCTCGAACAGCGCGCGCGCCGCGGCCGTCGCGTCAGGCGCCCCGACATCAACGAAGATCACGTGGCGACCGCTGAGCAGCTCGGTATCGGGGCCGAACATCGGGTGCACCGATGTGACTCGCCCGCCCGCAGCGCGCAGCGCATGCAGCCCGCGGCGCAGCGGCGACTTCAGCGAGCCGACGTCGAACACGACACCCTTAGGTGGCGCCGCTGCCATCGCTTCGAGGATCGCGGCGGTCGCCAACATCGTGGCGGCGACGACGATCACCTCGTGGTCGAGCGTGATCGTCCTCCAGTCGCGATGGTTGATGACGCCGGCAGGTCCGTCGGCCGGATCGGCGATCTCGACGGCAAAGCCTTGCGCGCCAAGGTAGCGCACGAACCACCGCCCCATGTGACCGGCGCCACCGATCACCAGCACCCGGAGCCCACCGCCCACGCCAGTCGCGGCGACCGTGTCCTTCTCCTGGACCGTCAACGACCCGCGGATCAGCGCCAGGATCAGCTCCTCGCCGAGCGCCGCCGACAGGCCGTGGTCGACCGCCGCCGTCCGCGCGCGCTCGACGACATCCTTCTCCTGGCGGTAGTCGCGCGTGGGAATACCGGCCTCGCGCTTGAGCTGACCGATCCGCTGCGCGATCGCCTGTCGCCGAGCGACCAGCGCGAACATCTCTCGATCGATCGCGCCGAGCTCGGTGCGGAGCGGAGCGAGGCGGGTCTGAGGATCTTCTGGTATCTCCATACGATAACCAAGCAGCCTCCGAGGGAGTGGCGACGTCACCAGCTACCGCGCAATCGTCGCCCGCGCCGCGCCGTCATGACGGCGGCGGCACGAGCCAGCGCAGCACGGGGCTCGCCACGAAGGTGGTCGTGAGCGCCATGATCACCATCATCGAGAACACGGTCGGAGAGATCACCCCGTAGTCCAGACCGACCTTGAGCACGATGAGCTCCATCAGCCCGCGCGTGTTCATGAGCACACCGATCGCACCAGCGTCCCGCCAGCTGAAGCCGGTCGCGCGCGCCGCCCCCGCGCAGCCCCCGATCTTACCAAGACATGCGACCATCACGATCAACCCACAGACCGCCCAGTCTTCACCCGTCGAGAGCAGCCCGATCTGCGTGCGCAGACCGCTGGAGGCGAAGAACAGCGGCAACAGCACGACGACGACCAGGTCCTCGAGCCGGTGATGGAGCGCGCGCGCGAACCCGCGCTGCTTGGGCAGGATCACGCCGAACAGAAACCCTCCGAACAGGCTGTGGATGCCGATCAGCTCGGTCGCCCAGCTCGAGAGCAACAACAGGACGATCACGAACCCCACCGTACTCTGCGGCATGGTGGCGGGATCCGAGACCCGAACCGCCAGCCTCGACAGCAGCGGCCGCATCACGCCGAACATCAGCGCGATGTAGCCCAGCGCGGCGGCGGTGGTCAGCATCGCACCGCGTAGGTCGCTGTTGCGTGCCACCCCGACCATGAATGCAAGGAGGCACCACGCAGTCACATCGTCGATCGCCGCACAGGTGATGGCGACCGCCCCTACTCGTGTCGTCAGCATCCGGCGCTCCGCGAGAATCCGGGCGAGGACGGGAAACGCGGTCACGCTCATCGCGGTGCCTGTGAACAAGACGAATGCGAGCTGCGAGGTCGTGGGGCTGGCGAACCGCGGATACATCCACAGCGCCAGGATGTTGCCGCCCACGAATGGCACGAAGATTCCGCTCTGCGCGATCAGGACCGAGCTCCATGTTCGCCCGGAGAACTGCGAGGGATCGAGCTCGAGGCCTACCAGAAACATGAAGAACACCAACCCGAACTGGCTGATGAGACTCAGCGCGTCGATCGATTGCGGCGTGAACACCTGCGCCCAGACCCCGGGAGCAATCCACCCGAGCAAGGACGGTCCCAGTACGATACCACCGAGCATCTCCGCGATCACGAACGGCTGTCCCAGCCGCCGGGTCAGTCGCCCGATGAGGCCCGACAACACCGTGATCGCCACCACCTGTGCGATCAGCCGCGTCAAAGAGTCGTGCGCAAACAATGCCATCATGGTCACCAAACCGAGAAACCGAGTCACACGCTACACATGAGCTCCTTGACCTGCGGCCAAGGGTTCATGTTCCGCTCGATCGACAAGCGGGGTTTCCCGCGCCCCCCTCTGGGGATGCGCCGGCAAACCGGCGGACCATTCACGCGCGCCGCGCGGATCGGCGGGCCATCAACCTGCGCGACGATGTTTCACACGAGGTGCCGTATTCGCGCTGCCGGCCGCGGGGACTGTTCCGTGTCATCGCTGTGAAGCAAGCGTGGCACTGTCACGATCATCTTCAAGCAACGCCTTCCGCCCAGTGGAGACCGTCTGCGCTCGGGATGAGCCCGCCGTCGAAGATCGGCGCCTCCCTCGGTGCCTCCTCCGGCGGGCCCTGCGTGGACGGGCCGCCGCTGGATGGTGGTTTCCATAGCTGAACCCGCTCACGGAAGAAGATCTTCGCGCGGCGGCGGGCCTCGTCGAGCATGCCGTCCGACATGGTCCCCGAGACCGTCGCGTCGCTCATCGCTTGCAAGACCTCGCCCTGCTTGCGCGCGGAGGCCACGAAGTCGTTCGCGCTCTGGAACAGCGGCTCTCCGTCGTTCGCCAACCCGGCGACCAGCCGCACGAACGCTTCCCGGCCGCTCTCCTCGGCGTTGATGATCTTGCGCGCGCTCCAGAAGTACGAGGTCTCGTCCTGGTGCATCTCGTAGAACCCGAGGAGAAACTCGTAGAACACGCCGTACTCGCGGCGGTAGCGTCGCTCGAACTCCTCGAAGCATCGCGTCTCGTCGAGCGCCCCGGCGAGGCAGGTGTTGATCGAGCGTGCGGCGAGCAGGCCCGAGTACGTCGCGAGGTGCACGCCGGAGGAGAACACCGGATCGATGAAGCAGGCCGCGTCGCCGATCAGCGCCACGCCAGGGGACCAGAACCGGGTGTTGAGATAAGAGAAGTCGCGGAGGATCCGGAGCTCGCCGTACTCCCCTTCGGTGATCCGCGTCGCCGGCTGGAGGAACTCCTTGATGATGGGGCACGCGTCGAGATACGCAAAGTACGCCCGCTCGTGCCCAAGCTGCTTGATCCGTGACACGTGGTCGACCGGAACGACCGCGCCCACGCTGGTCAGGTCGTCGCTGAGCGGGATGTACCAGATCCAGCCTTCGTTGAAGGCCGCCGAGATGATGTTGCCGCGACGCCGCTCGTCGTCGAACCGCTTGCCACCCTTGAAGTATCCGAACAGCGCCAGGTTCTTGAAGAACTTGTCGTAGATGCGCTCCCCGATCCGGTTTGCGAGCAGCCCGTTGCCCCCGCTGGCGTCGATGATGAACCGCGCGCGCGCGGTGTGCTGGTTCTTGCTCGCGTCCTCGAAGCGCACGGCGGTCGCGCGGCCGTGTTCGAAGATCACGTCGCGGACGGTGTGCTCCTCGCGCACGTCCACCCCCTTCTTGGCGGCGTTGCGCAGCAGGATGTCATCGAACTTCGACCGCACCACCTGGTAGGCGTACGCCGGCCGACCGCTCATCAGCTTCGACTCCTCGAACCAGAACGTCCACGGCTCGGGACTCTTGCCCCAGCGCAGCGTGCCGCCGAGCTTCTTGACGAACTTTGCGTCCCTCAGCTCGTCGTCGACGCCCAGCATCGTCGAGATGCCGTGGATGGTTGCGGGCAGCAGTGACTCCCCGATGTGGTACCGAGGAAACCGCTCCCGCTCGAGCAGCAGCACCTTGTGGCCCTGCATCGCCACGAACGTGGCGACGGTGCTGCCGCCCGGACCGCCGCCGATCACAATGAGGTCGAAATCTTGTTCCACCATGGTCTTCACTCCCGTCTTCGAATACGTCATCACTCACAGACCCAGCTTGGCCGCTGCCAGATTGCGCAGGACCTCGCTGGTCCCCGAGAACAGCGTGGAAGGCACCGCGTCGCGCAGCGCCCTCTCGATTCCGACCTCCCGCACGATTCCGTTGCCGCCGTGGATCTGGATCGCGTCCAGACTCGACTGGATGGCGGCCTCGCTGGCAGCGATCTTGGAGAGGCATACCTCGAGCTCGGCGTCACCGCCCTGGTCGCTCGCCCAGCACGCCCGATACAGCAGCAGCTTGGCAGTGTCCAGGCGCAGCCGCATGTCGACGATGCGATGCGAGATCGCCTGGTACTGCGAGATCCGCCGCTTGCCCTGCCGGCGTTCCTTCGCGAACGCGATGGTGTCGTCGAGTTGACGGTCCATCATGCCGAGATAGGCCGCGAACAGGCAGCCGCGCTCCCATTGCATCGACGAGGCGAAGATCCGTGCGCCGTTGCCCTGAGCTCCCAGGAGGTTCCGGGCAGGGACGCGGCAGCCCTCGAGGTAGACCGTGGCGACCGGCGAGGTCACGAGCCCGATCTTCTCGAACGGCTCGCCGACGATCAGTCCGGGCGTCCCGTTCTCGACCACGAAGGCGCTCACCCCCAGATAACCGTGGTCCGGGTTGGTCGACGCGTAGACCAGCATCACGTCGGCCATCGGCGCGTTCGTCACGTAGCTCTTGGCGCCGTCGAGCACGTACACGTCACCGTCGCGCACGGCCGTGGTCTTCAGCGCGAACGCGTCCGAGCCTGCCTCGGCCTCGGTGATGGCGTTCGCCCCCACCCATGCGCCGCTGGCGAGCCGCGGCAGCACCGCCGCCTTCAGCGAGTCGCTCCCGGCGATCGCGATCGGCATGGCGCACGCGAACAGGTGCGCGGCCACCGAGAACACGAGCCCCATGTCCAGGCAGCCACGCCCGAACGCCTCGATCGTGTGCGCCGTCGTCAACGCGTCAAGGCCGAGCCCACCGTAAGCTTCGGGGACGGACAGCCCGGCGAGCCCGTGGCCTCCGCACAGCCGAAACCCGTCCAGCGAGAACCGCCGGTCGCGCTCGCGCTTCGCCAGCCCGGCGTTGTCGAGCCGGTCGCGCGCGAATGCGAGCGTTCGATCGTAGAGCTCGGACTGCTGCATGCTCCAGGCGAATTCCATGGTTGACCAGCCAGCGTTCTCAGCGCCCAGCGCTCAGCGCCCGAAGGTTTCGGGGCGTGGCGTAGCGCAGCGGCTTGATGACGCGCACACAAGGCATGCAGCTCACCATCGCCACACCATCGAGATCACGTGCTGCCCAGAGGCAGGCGTGAGAAACAGCATCAGTTGACCGCTCTCGATCGCCGCTTTGTCGAGCATCCGCCGGAGCGTGAACGGGATCGAGCAGATGGAGACATTGCCCACCTCGGCGAGCGAGTTGGGGTGGCGCGCCGCATCGAACCCGAGCACCTTGTCCCACAGCTTCATGGGGGCGCTGCCCGGCTGGTGCGTGACGAACCATTGCATGTCCCCGACGGTCTTGTTCGCCCGCTCGAGCGCGCGTCGGGCCGCGTTGGGAGCGTGCACGCCGGCACCCTGCTGGGCGGCGAGGATGCCGTCGCGGTGGTCGATGTAGAAGAAGTGCTTGCCCCAGTGCCGGCCGGCATCGGCCTCCCACGTTCGCTTGCCGTCGAGAACTTCCTTGTGCGTGTGGAGGTGGTAGTACTCGCCCCGGGTCTCGTGGCAGAACCCGAGCAGGCCGGCATCGTCGTCGCTGCGCACGAGGAGGATGCTGGTCGCCAGATCCCCCACCGTGCTGCCGCTCACGTCGCGGTGGTCTGCCGCGCGCGTCCCCGCATTGGAGACGCAGGACAGGAGCACATTACGGTATCGGCCGGCCTCGATCAGCGCCGTGGCCATGTTGAGGCCAATCAGGAACCCCGCGCACGAGCCGCCCGCGAGGTCGACCGTCGAAGCGCCGCGCGCACCGATCCGGTCCTGGAGCTTCGGGCCGTCGCCGTTGACGAACACGTCGCTCACGTTGGACAGATGGATGATGTGCTCGACCTCCCCGACCGGGAAGTTGACTCGACGCAGACAGTCAGTGGCCGCCTCGGCTGCGATCTCGTCGACCAGGGCCCCCGGCTCCATGTAGAACCGCTGCTCGACCCCTTCGGCGATGAACCGAGTGAAGTCGTTTCCGAGGAGCGGGGTCTTGGGCGCGAACTTCCCACTCCATTCCTCATTGCTGACCCGGACGCGTGGGAACTGGTAACCGATAGAAGCGATCTTCGTACCCATGGAACCTCGTTGTTGCCTGGCTCGGAGTTTCGGGCGGAGCTGTGTTCGATCATGAAGCGCGGGGGCGCTGCACGCGCCACTGGTTCAGGACGAGGCCACCGCGGACTCGGTGGGTCTGGATCTCCTCACCCACGGCCGTCACGTCGAACGGCGGTGGAAACAGCGCGCAGAGGTCTGCCTGGTCCATCCCGAACGGCGGCAAGCGCCGCGGCGCACTCGGCGTGGATCGCATCTCGACGAGCAGCGCAGAGCCGCCCGGCTTCACCAGATCGCCGAGGCGCGCCGCGAAGCTCGCCCGGAGCTCGCCCTGGGGGAACGAGTGCAGCGTGGCCCGATCGAGCACCACATCGAACGGCTGCTCGTCGAGCCCACGCAGGAAATCGGCCGGATAGAGCTTGGCAGTGAGCCCCTTCTTGTGCAGCCGTCGGCGGGCGCGCCGGATGGCCGTACGCGACAGGTCGATCGCGGTCACCTCGAGCCCGTGCCGGGCGAGCCACTCGGTGTTGGTCCCGAGGCCGCAGCCGACCTCGAGGACACGATCGCCGGGCTTCATCCAACCCGAGCGGAGCGCGAGGTCGAGGATCGAGGTTGGCTGTTCGCTGTGCCATGCGATACGAGCCAGGCCCGTGGTGTAGAAGATCTCGAAGACAAACCTGTTCATAGTCCGGTCCCCTCCCTGGGTTGCGCGACGAGATCCGACACCAGCGCGCGCCTGTCGACCTTGCCCGTCGCGGTGACCGGCATGGTCTCGCGCCACACGATACGGGGCACCATGTACGGCGGCAGGAACTGGGCGCAGTGCCGCTTCAGCGCCATGGCGTCGCGGGGCGCACCCTTCGCAGCGACGACGAAGGCGACCAGCGTCGCGTGCTCGTCGTCTCGGTCGTCGACCTCCGCGATGACCTCGGCCGTGGCCGGGTTCTTGAGCAGACACGCCTCGACCTCGCCGAGCTCCACGCGGAAGCCGCGGAGCTTTCGCATCCCATCGCGGCGCCCGAGAAAGACATACGCACCCGGTGGATCGTCGAACCGCACTCGGTCCCCCGTCCGATAAGGCTCGTCGGGCGCCCGCCGCGGCTTACCCCAGTATCCCAGGAGGAGGCTCTCGCCTTGGACCACGAGCTCGCCGTCCTCCGTACTCACCGTGTCGCCGGAGCATGCGTTGCCGATGGGGATGGCGTCCGGCAAGGCCGTAGCGTCGAGGCGCGGCACCCGGTACGCGGTGCATACGTTGGTCTCCGTCGGGCCGTAAAAGTTGTAGATCCGAACGTGCGGGAGCGCCTGCTGAAGTGCGAGCACATGCTTCGGCGCCATCGCCTCCCCCGCATAGATGATGCGCCGCATCGCCGGGTGCGCGAGTGTCGCGCCCCGGCTACCGTGGAGCCCGGCAGCCCACACGCCGGGCACGGAGTATGCGGTGGTGATTCGCTCGGCCTCGAGCCATTCGATGAAGCGAGCCGGAGCGGCCGCGATCCCAGCGTCGGGAAGCACCAGCGTCGCGCCAGTATGCGAGGCCGCGTAGATATCGAAGATCGAGAGGTCGAAGTTGAACGGCGCGTGGGACGCGAGGCGGTCGCCGACATGGAGCGCGAGCTCGTCCGCAGCCCACCGCACAAAGCCAAGCGCGCTCCGGTGCGAGTGCATCACCCCCTTAGGCGCGCCGGTCGAGCCCGATGTATAGATGACGTAGGCCAGATCGCCTGCGCCGACGTCGGCCGAGCACGACGCGGCCCCCGATCCGTCGAGCGCGCCGCGCAGCGAATGCGCCCCCGCCCCGGCGTCATCGAGGGAGAACAGCCGCCCGAGCGCTGTCGAGGCAACACTCGCGAGGTGTGCCGCGTCCGTCACGACGGCCGCCGCTCCGACATCGGAGATGACCCATCGCAACCGCTCAGGAGGCCAATCGGCGCTGAGCGGGACGTAGGCGGCCCCAACCTGGAGGACTCCGTACAGGACCGCCACGAGATCCACCGACTTCGAAGCCAGGACCGCCACCCGGTCGCCGCGCTGCACCCCGCTGCGTTCGAGCTCTGCAGCGATCGTCAAAGACCGCGTCGCCAGCTCACGGTAGCTCAGCGTCGTGGCGCCATCCTGCACGGCCACAGCCTCCGGCCGGATGCGCGCGTGCAGCACGAGCCCATCAAACAGGCGCTCGTCGATGATCTTCGTGCTCGCGGCGTCCATCGCATTCCTTCGAGTGATGGGCTTCACTTCACGACTCGCGGGCCGGCGGTGAATCAGACTGCGCCAGCTTCCCCAGCACGTACAGACTCATCCGATTGATCGAAAGAAAGTAATCCGGGATCATCTCGCGATCGGTGACCGAAATAGCAAATGTCTTTTCGATCTCGCCGACGAGGCGAATAAGAAGCACCGAGTCCAGCACACCAAACTGGAACAGATTGTCCTCTACACCAATCACAACATCATCTTCGATGACTCTCACGAGTAGCATCTGAAGCTGTCGCTCTAGATCGTCTTTTTCCATGAACCTACCAATGCCTCGACATAGCACGATGCACCATCGCGCTCGTCACCGTGGATTAAATACTCGAGGAAACACTCAGAAACTATCCAGCAAGCCATCAGGTGTCAAGGGCAGATCGCATGTAGGCCGCCAGATCATGTGTGCATTGGATTCTGCGGGAGCGTGCGCTGTGGCCACACAAGAATTCAGCGCCGTGACACCGCGTGCAAGATTATCGCGATCACTGTCCTCGAGCCGCGACGGAATCCCAGGCAGCACCATCGACGCCGCGCCTCGAGGATCGACTCACAATGTCGGTTGTGACGGGCACCGCAACCGATTGCATTCAACAACTCCATATCGCAGTCAGCGCAAATAATGCGCTCAGCTGATTCGAGCGTGGCTTTTACAGAACCCCCGCACTCTGCAAACAGGGTGCAGCCTTTCGCCTCAGCGCGCACAGCGTAGCGTTCCCCGCGAACTTTCCAGCGACCGCGCAACATCTCCTATTGACACATCGCAGTGACTTGCTATAAGTCAAATTCTTATGGGTTGGTCTCGAGACAACACGAGGGGTGGCCGGAGTCAAAGTCGAAGTCATCGAAGTCATCCGGTGTGACGTAGGATCATGCGGGTGACGCTGCCCGCACGCCGCCGCGTAGCAGCGCGCGATCCCGAGCAGCTCGCGGATAAGCGCATTACCCACTCCCGATCGACCGTGGAGTTGGCACCAAACAACCCGGCCACCCAGCAGCTGCCGGCGTCTTCGACGAGCATAGCAACGGCCCGGTCGGCGCTCGCGCGCGGCTTTGCGATGGCGGCTCCAGTATGACGCAGGCCGTGCGGCGCCGTGTCCACGGCGCGCACACGATCCAGAGCGCGTTATCGATCCGAGCTCATTTCCCTGTTCTATTGACCAGTTCGAAGCTAATCAGTTCTGTTGACCAGTTCGAGGCAAATCAGTGCCACGAGTGGGCGCAGGCCGTGTTTCCCGGCCCGTGTTGCTCGGCCCGGCGTACCAAGAAGGAGCGAGGCTATGACGACGACCGTAGAACAGCCCGATTTCGACGTCGCGATCATCGGCGGCGGGCCGGGCGGCAGCACGACCGCTGCGTACCTGGCGAAGGCCGGCCTCAAGTGCGTCGTCTTCGAGCGCGAGCTATTCCCTCGCCCGCACGTGGGAGAGTCCCTTGTCCCTTCGGCGAACCGGGTATTCAAGGAGCTCGGTCTGTTCGAAAAAATGGAGGAGCACAGATTCCCTCACAAGTTCGGCGCGGTGTGGACCACGACCACCAGCTCTCACACGCACGGCATCGACTGGGAGGGGCTCGCGCAGCACGACAATGCGTCGATCCGGTTCGACGAGCGCGAGCAGTCCGGCGTCGATCAAAACTACACGTATCACGTGGACCGTGGCTTGTTCGACCTCCTCATGCTGCAGCATGCGCACGAGCTCGGCGCCGAGGTGTACGAGGGCATCCGTGTTCACGGTGTCGACTTCTCGGAGCAACTCCCGCGGGTCAAGTTCGCGGTGGGCCGCAAGGACATGGACGTACGTGTGCGCATGGTCGTCGACGCCAGCGGCCGAAGGACGCTACTCGGCAACCAGCTCAAGCTGAAGGTAATGGACCCGGTGTTCGATCAGTACGCGATCCACAGCTGGTTCCAGGATTATGACCGGAGCCTACTTTCGAAGAAGCCGGCGCAAGAGGACTATATCTTCATCCACTTCTTGCCCATCAGCAACACGTGGATCTGGCAGATCCCGATCACGGACAGCGTCACCAGCATTGGCGTCGTGACCCAGAAGAAGCACTTCGCCAGGTCAAAGGCGGAGCGCGAGCAGTTCTTCTGGGAGTGCGTGGGCGCACGCCCCGAGCTCCTCCACGGCCTGAAGGCGGCGAAGCGGCTCCGCCCGTTCAAGGACGAGGGCGATTACAGCTATGCGATGAAGCAGATGTGCGGCGACCGGTTCGTCCTCGTCGGGGACGCGGCTCGCTTCGTCGACCCGATCTTCTCGACCGGCGTGAGCATCGCCATGAACAGCGCGCGCTTCGCCAGTCGCGACATCGTGAAGGCCGCGGAGCACGGCAAGTTCGACCAGCAGAGTTTCGAGACGTTCGAGTCGACGATCCGGCGCGGCACCCGCAACTGGTACAATTTCATCTCGGTGTATTACCGGCTCAACGTCCTGTTCACCTACTTCATCCGCGAGCCGAAATATCGCCTGGATGTGCTCAAGCTTCTCCAAGGTGACGTCTACGACGACGACGAGCCAGCGGTGCTGGTGAAAATGCGCGACACCGTGACCGATATCGAACGGCGACCCGACCACCCGTGGCACAAGCTGCTCAACGATCTTACAAACAACGCCTTCAGTCCGCAATTCTGAGCCCTGGTGTCATGACAACCAAATACAACGAATCACTTGTCTCTCGCACTCGCGGCCTCGACATGGTGGGTGTCAAGCCATCCAAGCACGACATGAGGGCTTCTGTGGGGGTGCAGATCCTCGACGTGCTTCAGGAGTTCGGGGTCGACACGATCTTCGGTATTCCCGGAGGCGCGATTTCCCCGATCTACGGAGGACTCCTGCAGCGCCCCGGCATTCGCGCCATCACGGCCAAGCACGAGACCGGTGCCGTGTTCCTCGCCATGGGCCATGCGATGGCCACCGGGGGCCTCGGCGTGGTGGTGACCACCTCCGGGCCAGGGATGACCAACGCGCTCACGGGCCTCGCCTCCGCGTTCTACGAGGACATCCCGATCCTGGTCATCGCAGGCGAGGTCCCCACCACGGCGTTCGGGCGACACGCGCTGCAGGCGGGCTCGGCGTCGGAGTTCGACGCCGTCGCTCTGGCCCATAAATGCACGAAGTTCGCCGCTCAAGTTGTGCGGGCAGACTCGGCGGCGGCGCTGGTGCACAAGGCGATCCGCATCAGCTTGAGCGGCCGGCGCGGCCCGTCCTTCCTCTCTCTCCCGCTGAACATCTCCGGCGCGGTCACCGCGCGACCGCCTATCGGCGGTCGCGTCAACGTCTCGTTCGACATCGACCCCGCCGGTTGCCGACGCGCCATGACGTTGCTCGTCGACGCAAAGCGGCCGCTGATCTTGGCCGGGTCGGGCTGCCGGAGCTCCGCGGGTCGCGCGGCGCTGCTCCGCCTCGCGGAGGCAACCGGCGCGTCGGTCGCCGTCAGCCCCAAGGGAAAGAGTGTGTTTCCCGAGGATCATGCCCTGTATCTCGGGGTCTTCGGCTTCGGCGGGCACGAATCGGTCATTCAATATCTGAAAGATGGCGTCGACGTGCTGCTCGTCTGCGGATCAAGCTTGAGCGACTTCTCGACCAACGCGTGGTCTCCGCTCCTGGCGGCGTCGACCGCGTTCCTCCAGATCGACATCGACGCGGCGCAGCTGGGGAACAACTACGCCATCGACCTGGGGCTGCTCGGGCCGGTCGACATGGTCGTCGAGAAGATGCTCGAGCACGTGGCGCCGCCCCGCCGCCGCGCGGCGCCGCCGCACAGCGGAGTGATCACACAGACCCCACGTAGCTCGCCGAACCAGGCACTCACCTCCCCCGAGGTCGTGCTGACCATGAACGAGGTCTGCCCGGCCGATGCGGTGTATATTTCGGACCTGGGTGAACATCTCAGCATCGCCCTGCACTACCTCAAGGTGGGGCGCCGCGGATCTTTCATGACCTGCCTCGGCTTCGCGTCGATGGGCTCCGGTGTGTGCTCGGCGATCGGCTACCAGATGGCCGACCGATCTCGGCGTGTCTATACAATCACGGGCGACGGCTGTTTCCTGATGTACGGTTCCGAGCTCGCGACGGCGGCCCAGCACCGTGTCCCGGTGACGATCGTGATCATCAACGATAGTCGTCTGAACATGTGTGCACTCGGGTTTCGCGATCAATTCGGGGCATCGCCGGACCTCAGCACGCAGATCATCGATTTCGCACAGGTCGCACGTGGCATGGGCGCCACGGCCTACCTGGTGCGCACTCACAAGGAGCTCGTCGCCGCACTCGGAGCGCCCGCAGATGGTCCGGTCGTGCTCGACGTCCGGATCGATCCGGACATCCGGCTCGAGGGCAGTCAGCGCACCGCTGCGCTGGTTCAGTTCCGCACGACGTGAAACAGGGAGAGCACGGGAACAAAGGAGAATCGAATGAGCTCGGACAACACACACGACGTCATCGTGATTGGCGGAGGGCCCGCTGGCTCGACCGCGGCGGCGCTGCTCGCAAGGGAGGGCCGCGATGTCCTCCTGTTCGAGCGTGAGAAATTCCCCCGCGAGCATGTGGGGGAGTCGCTTCTCCCGTTCTGTTACAAGCTGCTCGAGGACCTCGGCGTCGCCGATGAGCTCGCGCGGCTGTTCGTCCGCAAGCCCGGTGTCCGCTTCCTCGACAAGAACGGTGAAGCTTCCACGACGTGGTGTTTCAACCACGTCATCAAGGACAGCACGTACCTGTCCTTCCAGGTCATCCGCTCCGAGTTCGATCATGTACTGTTGAACAACGCGGCGCGGCAGGGCGCCGATGTCCGCGAGCAGACCCGCGTCAAGAACGTCGACATCGCAACCAGAAGCGACGGCGTCACCGTCGAAACGCTGGACGCCGCGGGCAACGAGCAGCTCCACCACGCCCGGTTCGTCGTCGACGCGAGTGGACGCGATGCCTTCATCGGCGCGAAGAACGGCTGGAGGAAAGCCCGAGACGAGCTCGATCGTACGGCGATCTGGTCGCACTGGGACGGGGTCCGCCTCGCCGGCGGTCTGGAGGACGGCCTCTCGATTATCATCTACCTGGGCGAAGAGCAGAGGGGTTGGCTCTGGGTGTTCCCGCTCGGACCTGATCGGGTGACCGCCGGCTTCGTGGCGCAGAACAGCTACATTCGCGACCAAAAACGGAAGCTCCAGGACGCGGGCTCCACCGACTGGATGCACGACCTTTGCATGCAAGAGTTCATGCAGTCGAGCTTCGTCCGGACCTTGCTGTTGAACACCCGACTGGTGATGCCCATGCAGGTGAACGGCAATTACTCCTACGAGGTGAAGAATCACTACGGGTCGAACTATTGTATGATCGGCGACGCGCGCGGCTTCATCGACCCGATCTTCTCGAGCGGGGTGTTTCTCTCGATGAAGAGTGCCTACCTCATCGTACCGCCGATCCTCGCGCAGCTCGCCGCGCCGGTGGAGGGCGCCCCCCTCGGAATGCCCGACGCCTATGACCACATCACCGGCGCCTACAACTTCGTCCATCGGATGATCCGGATGTTTTATAATCCCCATGCGATCACGTGGGCCGAAGCAGGCAGCGAAGGCCAGCTCCACAAACGCGCGGAGAGTGCCATGGCGGCGGGGCACTACATGCTGTCGGGTGACTTCTTCGAGAACTACGAGAAGTACGATGGCTTCTTCCAGATGCTCGAGAACCCCGACAACTTCCGGCGCTACAAGATGCTCGTCATCGATCGCGCCGACCTGAAGGTGCCCTGCAACGGTCTGACGGATCTGGCATTCGGCGAGATGCTTGCCTCCGACGCCAAGCGAAGGGCGCAAAGCCCCGTATGAACTTCGCCGACAAGGTCGTGATTATCACGGGAGCGGGCACCGGGATCGGTCGAGCGCTTGCCCGGAAGCTGCTGGCCGAGAAAGCCCACGTCGTGCTTGCAGGCAGACGCCTCGAAAAGCTGCAGGAGGTCATCGACAGCACCGGGTGTGTTACGAGGGCAATCGCCGTCGTGACGGATGTTTCGAAGTTGAGCGATCTGCGCGCTCTCGTCGACACGGCGCTGACCGCTCACGGACACATCGACGTGGTCGTCCATAACGCCGGTATCGTCTATGCGGGCGATGTGGACAGCGTAAGCCCGGCCGAGGCCGAGCACCTCATGACGGTCAATGTGCTAGCCCCGATCTGGCTGACGCAGCTCGTCGTTCCGGTCCTCAGGCAACGGCCCGAGGCCATGATCACCTATATCTCGTCGCTGGCAGGCCTGGTGCAGGTTCCGTATCAATCGTTCTACTGCGCGTCGAAGCATGCGTTGCATGGGTTCAGCCAGTCGGTGAGACGCGAGCTCACGGACACACGAATCAAGGTCGTCACCGCGTACCCGGGCAACGTGGAATCAGAGGTCATGTCGCGGCGCGTGCATCAGAAGATGGAGGATGTGGGATTCCCGGTGAGACACGTCATGACGGCCGAGCGGGCTGCGGACGTGATCATCGGCGGCATGCGCAGCGAGACGCCCATGATCTACGTGACCAGCCGTGCGGAGCGCAACCTCGCGCGGCTGAACCACTTCATCCCATCGTTGGTCGACTGGCGAATGAAGCAGATGAAGCCCAAGATCAAGGATATCTTGCGTCTCGCCACGGAGTGGACACGAAGTCGAAACGTTCTGTCTGATCGGAGCGAGTGATCGCGTCACTCCATCCGGCGGCGGAACAGCCACGCCGCCACCGACAACGTGGCGATCGCGATCACGGCCAACGGCGCCGTGCTCCGCGCGACGTCGGCGAAGTCCATGCCCTTGAGGAACACGCCCCGCACGATCACCAGATAGTAGCGTAGCGGGTTGACCAGCGTCACATGCTGTAGCCATTTCGGCATGTTTTCGATCGGCGTCGCGAAGCCGGAGAGTAGTACGGCTGGCGCCATGAACAGGAACGCGCCGAGGATCGCCTGCTGCTGTGTGGTCGCTAGCGACGAGATGAACAGACCGACGCCGATGACCGCGGCGAGGAAGAACATCGTGCCGCCATACAAAAGGACCAGCGACCCGCGCAGCGGGACGCCAAAGATCACGATCGTCGCGACGATGTAGACCGTCACCAGCACCAAGCCGATCATGAGCGGCGGTAGCATCTTGCCGAGCAAGATCTCGTGCGTGCGCAGCGGCGCGACCATCAGCTGGTCGAACGTCCCGAGCTCGCGCTCGCGGGCGACCGACAGTGACGTCACGATCAGCGCGATCAACAGCGCGATGATCGCGATCAGGCCCGGGACGGTGAACCACTGGAACGTCAGGTTCGGGTTGAACCAGTTGCGCGCGACCACCCGCGGTGCCGTGCCGATGCGCCGTGCGCGCTGGTTGTCGTCCGCGATGAACGAGCCGACGATCTCGCCGAGGTAGCTGTCGACGATCTGCGCGGTGTTCGACCGCCGACCGTCGAGCAGCACCTGGACGCTCGCCGGCCGTTCCGCGGCGAGGTCGCGCGAGAAGCTCGGGCCGATCTCGACCGCGGCGATCACGCGCTGGCGATCGAGTGCGTCCTGCACCTCCGCGGGATCGTGGGCGGCGGCGACCGAGCGGAACGTTGGCGAGCCCTCGATGCGGCGAACCAGCTCGGCGCCGGACGAGCCCTGGTCGCGGTCGAGCACGATGATGTCGGCGTTCTTGATCTCGAGCGTCGCCGCGAACGCGAACAGGACCAGCTGGCCCAGCGGAGGACCGATGAGCAGAGTCCGGCTGCGCGGATCCCGCAGTACGACCAGCAGCTCCTTGATGACGAGCGCAAACAGTCGGACCCACATCTCAGGCCACCCGCTTTCTGGTCGCGCGCACCGCGAGCGCGAGCATTACCACGCCGAAGCCCACGAGGATCGCGATGCTCCTCGCAAACATCGGCCACAGATCGCCGGTGAGGAACACGCTCTGCAGGCTCGGGATCAGCCAGCGCGCGGGCACGATGTACGTGATCCACTGGATCACCGTCGGCATCGAGCTGATCTCGAACAGAAAGCCCGAGAGCAAGAACGTCGGCAGGAACGACGACAGGAGCGCGAGCTGCGAGGCAAGGAACTGATTCTTGGTCGCTGCCGAGATCAGCAGGCCCTGGCCGAGCGCGGGCAACAGGAACGCGGACGAGATCGCGTACAGCGCTGCGACCGAGCCGCGGAACGGCACGTGGAATGCGAACACCGCGATCGCTGCGCACAGCGTCATCGACGCGAGTCCAAGCAGGAAGTAGGGGATGAGCTTGCCGAGCAGGAGCTCCACCGAGCTCACCGGCGTCGCCATCAGCGCCTCCATGGTGCCGCGCTCCCACTCGCGGGCGACGACGAGCGCGGTCAGCAGCGTCCCGACCAGCGCCATCACGAGCGCGACGCATCCCGGAACGAGGAAGTACCGGCTGGCGCGCGCCGGGTTGAACCACACCCGGTCCGCGATCGCCGATGCCGCGCCGGTACGCCCGGCGTCGGTCACGCGCTGCGCGGCCCACGTCGCGACCACGCCGCGGGCGTAGCCCTGGACGAGCGCCGCGGTGTTCGGCTCTGTGCCGTCGACGATGATCTGGATCTCCGGAGCGCGGCCGCGCGTCCGCGCATCGACATCGAACGTCGCAGGGATCACGACGATGCCGCCGAGCTGGCCGCGGACCAGCGCGTCGCCGAACTCGCGGCGGTCGGTGCCAACCCGGGCGTCGAAGTACGGCGACGTCTGGAACGCGGCGACGAGGCTACGCGTGGTCGAGCTCGGCGCTTCGAGCACCACGCCGATCCGCGTGCGCGACACGTCGAGCGACACGCCGTAGCCAAACAGGAACAACAGGATCAGCGGCAGGACGACAGCGATCAGGATGCTGCTCGGATCGCGAACGATCTGACGGCCCTCCTTGCCGATCAGCGCGACCACGCGCCGGGCCCGTGCGCTCGCGGCGAACGCCGGATCCGCGACGGTCATGCGGATTTCGCCTCCGCCTGCGAGCCGATCAGCGCGATGAACGCGTCTTCCATCGTCGGGTCCGGCCGCGCGGCGGTCGCGACCGAGGCCTTGAGCTCGTTGGGCGAGCCGATCGCGATCGACCGGCCGTGGTAGATCAGCGAGATTCGATCGCAGTACTCGGCCTCATCCATGAAGTGGGTCGTGACGACCACCGCGACCCCCTTCTCGACGAGCCCGTTGATGTGGGTCCAGAACTCACGCCGCGTCAGCGGGTCGACGCCCGAGGTCGGCTCGTCGAGGAACAGCGCCTCGGGCTCGTGCATCACGGCGCACGCAAGCGCGAGGCGCTGCTTGAAGCCCAGCGGCAGCTCCTTGGCGGCCATCGCGAGTCGATCGCCGAGCGCGAACGTCTCGGTCATGCGCGTGATCTGCTCGCGTTTGCGCGCCCCCGCGAGTCCGTACACACCGGCGAAGAACGCGAGGTTCTGGGCGACGCTGAGATCGCCGTACAGCGAGAACTTCTGCGCCATGTAGCCGAGTCGGCCGCGCGCGCCCGCCGCGTCACGGCGCAGGTCGATACCGGCGACCCTACCTTCGCCCGCCGTCGGCTTGAGCAGGCCGCACAGCATGCGGAACGTCGTTGACTTGCCGGCGCCGTTCGGGCCGAGCAGCCCGAAGATCTCGCCCGGCGGTACCTCGAACGTCACATCCGCGGCCGCGGTGAAGTCACCGAACCGCTTGGTCAGGCCGCGCGCGACGATCACCGGCTCACGCGTCAGCGGGATCACGCGCATCGACGCCGCGAGTTGCGATTGGCCGCCCGGGCCGCCGCCGAGGGCGTCGATGAACGAGTCCTCGAAGCGCGGCGCGATCGGCACGACCTTGACGTCGGGCCCGCTGCCGGCAGGCGGCGACGGCGGCACCGCGGCGTCGCGCACCACGAACCGCAGCGCCTCGCCCTGGATGACGCCGTCGAGCACGTTCGGCTCGCTGAGCGCCGTCGCGAGTACGGCTCGCCGATGTCCCGCGAGCCCGGTCATCCGGAACACGCGGCCCTCGGTGCGGGTCGTGAGATCACGCGGCGGGCCATCGAACACGAGCTTGCCGGCGTTGAGCAACAGGACGTGATCGCAAGCCTCGGCCTCGTCGAGGTACGCGGTCGACCACACGACGGCGACGCCGTCGTCCTTGAGGCCGCTCACCATCCGCCAAAGCTCGCGCCGCGAGATCGGGTCGACGCCGACCGACGGCTCGTCGAGCAGGAGCAGTCGCGGCTTGCGGATCAGCGCGCACGCCAGTCCGAGCTTCTGCTTCATGCCGCCCGACAGCTTGCCGGCGCGCCGCGCCGTGAACGCGGTGAGATCCGTGAAGGCGATCAGCTGGTCGAAGCGCCCGGCGCGCTCGGCGGGCGGCAGGCCGCGCAGTTCGGCATACAGCCGCAGGTTCTCCGCGACGCTCAGATCCTCGTATAGCCCGAAACGCTGCGGCATGTAGCCGATCGCGGCGTGGACGTACGCGGCCTCGGTCACCGGATCGTGCCCGACAACCTCGATGGTGCCGCTGTCGACGCCGAGGAGTCCCGCCATGATCCGCATCAGTGTCGTCTTACCCGCGCCGTCGGGGCCGACCAGGCCGGTGATCGCGCCGTCCGCGATCGTTCCGGAGATGTTGTCGAGCGCCGGTTGGCCGTCGCCGAACCGTTTGGTCAGGCTGTCGATTCGCACGATCGGCATCGCTCACGCCCCGTTCGTCGCTGCCCGCATGGTGACCGGCATCCCCTGGCGCAACCCGGGGGCAGGATCGTCGATGATCACGCGCAGCCGGTAGACCAGCGCGGTGCGCAGCTCGGGCGTCTCGACCGACTTCGGCGTGAACTCCGCGGTCGGCGAGACGAACCCGACGTGGCCGCGATACGGATGGGACGGCTCCGTGTCGGACCGCACGAACACCTCCATCCCGGGACGCAGCTTGCCGAGCGCGGCCTCGGAGACATACGCGCGAACCCACACCTCGCCGGTCAGCGCGACGACGTACACGATGTCGTTCGGGGACACGATCGCACCGGCCTCGCGGACCCGCGACGTCACGACGCCGGCGGACGGCGCGACCAGACGGGAATCGTCGAGTGCGGTCTGCGCCGATGCAAGGTTGGCCTGCGCGACCTGAAGGGTCGCGCGCGCGGCCGCGATGTCCTCGCTGCGCGAGCCCTGCACGATCAGGCGAAGCGACTCCTGGGCCGATGCCAGCCGCGCGTCGCCCTGGCGGCTGATCGCGCTCGCGGTGTCGAGGTCTGCGCCGGGTAGCGCGCGGGCGTCGACGAGCTTCCGGGTGCGCTCGAGCTCGATGTCGGCATGTCCCTTCGCCGCGCGCGTCTCGTCGACCGCGGCCTTCGCCCGCGCGACCTCGGCCGGCCGAGAGCCAGCGACCAGCTTGTCGAGCATCGCCTGCTGCACCGCGACCTGGGCCTGCGTGCCGCGCAGCTGATCCTCGAACGGGCGGGTGTCGAGCGCAGCCAGCACCGCGCCGGCCGTGATGGCATGACCCTCCTCGACGTTCATCGTCTGCAGCCGCCCCGCGACGCGGAACCCGAGCTCGACCTCGCGTACGTCGACGTTGCCGTACAGCGTCAGCACGCCGTCCGGCGCGTGCGTACCGCCGATCCGTCCGGTCGCGTACAGCCAACCGGTCACGCCGCCCGCGACGACCACCACCGCGACCACTATCCTGAGCTTCTTCATCGCTGCTTCCTCCCTCGCGGTCGAACGGGCTCGGGCGCCGCGAGCCCGCGCAGGATCATCTCTGCGTGTTCGGTGAGCACGGCCTTGCGATCGAGCTGCATTTTGGTGTGCTTGCCGAACGAGTGCTCCCAGACCGCGAGCACCACGACCGGCGCCATGATCAGCTGCGCCGCGACCATGGGATCGACGGCGCGGAACTCACGGCGCTTGATACCGCGCGCGACGATGCGCCTGACCAGCGCGAACCCGCGGCGCAGCACGACGTCCGCCCACAGCCTCGCGAGCTCCGGAAAGTTCCCCGACTCGGAGATCACCAGCTTCGCGATCGCCGGGAACTGGGTGTCGAGGGTCGTGTTCATGATCCCGAGCAGTGTGCGCACCAGGTCGGGGGTCGTGCCCTGGAACGCATCGACCACCGCGTACGCCCGGTCCAGTGTGGGCGTGATGGTCGTCCGCACCACGGCCTCGAACAGCCGCTCCTTGTTCGCGAAGTACCGGTACACCGTCGCCTTGCTGACCCCCGCAATCGCGGCGACGTCCTCGAGGCGGGTCGCCGCGAACCCGCGCTCCGCGAAGCAGCGCAGCGCAGCCGCCACCAGCTCGGCCGGGCGCGCATCGCTGCGGCGCTCCCACTTCTTGCTGCGCGCGAGGTTGGGCATCGATAACTGACTGGTAAGTAAAATACAGGACGTAGCTCTCGAGCTATTGCTACTCCCGCAACTTAAGTATCTGACTCACGGGTCTTGTACCGCATCCCGCCGAGGCCGCAAGCACCGGGCCTGCCCGGGGTGGGTCTAGCCGAGCGAATATTCTTCGTGGCCTGAGCGCGCGAGCACCAGCGCGGTGTGCGCCCGCAGGACACGCACCGCGCCGATGCCCGACCTTGGCCGAGATTCGGGGCTCGCGCCGATTCACGGCGACGAGGACTCGGCGTCCTCCAGCCTGCAGGATCCAGCGGTACTGGCGACCCCCACGTGCGACTGGGTAGCGTCGTTCGCGGGTGCCTGGGTTCCCTTCAATCTAGCGAACAACACGGTGGACTGTAATATGGTACGGGGAGACAACAGCCCGGCCGTGGGGCAGCTGCAGCAGTCGATGAACCTGTGCTACGGGGAGCACCTGGCGAGAGACAATGATTTTGGCGGCAACACCCAGGCCGCGCTGCGTCGGACTCAGGCGAAGGCCGGCACGTCCGCCGACGGCGAGTACGGACCCAACACCCGCCGGGCCATGCTCCACGAGCGGATCGGCGGCGGCTGCATCCACGTGCCCTGATCGCACGATCGACGCCCTCGTCCGCGGCGGGCCGTGGCTGTGTCGGCTCGACGCGACCGCGGGCGACGGGTCACGCCGAGCTCGGCGTCGGCGTCAGCAGCCAGCGAGCGCTGAGCTCGAGCTGGCTCGTGAGCTGCCGAAACACGCTGTCGAGCTCTCGGCTGTCGATCCGCAGACGGCTCTGCAGCACGCGCCGCACGCCCTCGATCAGCGCCTCGCGCGCGTGCGCGGTCCAGCGGGCCGCCGTGGCGCGGTGCACGCCGTGGAGCGCCGCGATACGGTCGATGCCGAGCCGATCGACCACCTGGTAGCGCAGCAGGTTGCGATCGCGCGGTGCGAGCGCCGCGAACGCGGCGCGGAACGCGGCCTCGAGCTCGCTGCCGAGCTGGACCCCGAGCAGGCCGGTGTCCGGGCTGCACGACCTCGCCACGATCGCGAGATCGTCGATCGTGGTCTCTCGGCGGCGCTTGCGGTGTGCAGTGATCGCGGTGCGGATCGCGGCCACGCGGAGCCAGATCGCGAGCGAGCCGCGGCCGTTGTATTCGGCGACCTTCGGTCTGCGGCCTGCCTCCCCGACGAGAAACCGCACGCGCACCGCTTGCACGACATCGGCGGCGGCCGCTCGGTCTTGTCCCCGGCGGACCAGCGCGGACGCGAGCCCGGACAGGTAGTGCTTGTCGAAGGCGATGATCGCTCGATCGACCCGCGCGACGCACGCGATCGCGAGATACAGGTCGTCGGCACGGACATCATGTCGCGGGCCGTCGCCCAGCTGAGTCGCGGCCAGCGTCGAGAACGTCGCGACGTCGAGCTCGACCGCGGGCCACGCGTCCCGGCCGCGTGCGTGGAGTGTGCACAGCTCGTGGTCGACCTCCATCGCCATGGCACCCACGGCGAGAGTGTTGTCCGATGAGTGAGTCTGCGCAAGCCCACGACGAAGATCATGTATGCAGCCCTTTGCGCCATGTGTACGGCGCACACCGAGTGGCAATCCGCGCGTGCCACAGCCTGCCGGCGCCGGTTCGTAGCAACATGGTAGACCCGCGCATGGGTGCGGCGTGACCTGTCTGTCCGAGTCCACGATCGCAGGTCTCCTCGAACGTTGCCTGTCGAGCGACCAGCGCGCGGCGATCGAGGTGCACCTCGATGATTGCGTGAGCTGCCGGCGGATCGTCGTCGAGCTGACGGCCGTGCTCGCGGTGTCGTCGACGGCCGCCGAGGCCCACACCACCCATCCGGCACGGATCTCGGACCATGGCCAGGCGCTGGCGCGCGGCGCGGTCGTTGGGCGCTTCGTGATCGTCGGTCTGATCGGTACCGGCGGTATGGGGGCGGTGTACACGGCCTACGATCCCGAGCTCGATCGCAACATCGCGCTCAAGCTCCTCCATCGCGAGGCCCACGCACGGGACAACGCGCGCGCGCAGATCCTGGCGGAAGCCCAGGCGATGGCGCGGATCAGCCATCCCGGCGTGATCGCGATCTACGAGGTCGGGACGTTCCGCGATCGCGTGTTCGCCGCGATGGAGCTGGTCGACGGCAGCACGCTGCGCGCGTGGCTCACCGAGCAGCGGCGCGGCTGGCGCGAGGTCGTCGCGGTGTTCGTGCTCGCAGGTGAGGGGCTCGCCGCGGCCCACGCCGCGGGCATCGTCCATCGCGATTTCAAGCCGGAGAACATCCTGCTCGGTCGCGATGGACGCGTCAAGGTCAGCGACTTCGGGCTGTCCCACGTGTCACCCACCGTCGACGGCGCGGTTGCCGGCACGCCCGGCTACCTGCCGGTCGAGGCCGTTCGCGGCGATGGCGTCGATCACCGCGGCGATCAGTTCAGCTTCTGCGTGACGCTGTACGAGGCGCTTCATGGCTGTCGTCCGTTCTCGGCGCGGACCGCGGACGACCTCGTCGCCGCCGTTCGGCGCGGACCGCGGTTCGATCGGCGGGCTCGCGGCGTCCCGAAGCGGCTCAACCAGATCGTGCGTCGCGGTCTCGCGCTCGCTCCGGATGACCGTTATGCGTCCATGCGCGAGCTGCTCGGCGAGCTTCGCCGCACCGCATCGGCGCGCCGAGCGTGGCTCGCGGCGGCGGCGGTGACCGTTGCGGTGGTCGCCCTGGTCGGCGGTGCGGCCGCCATCCTGGGCAATACCGGCGCGACGGCACGGCCGTCCGCGTGTGCGGGAGTCGACGCCCAGCTGACCGGGATCTGGGATGGCGCGCGGCGCGACACCGTGAGGTCAGCGTTTCTCAAGATCGCGACGCCGCCGGGCGAGGCCGCGTTCGCGCGCGTCGCTGCCGAGCTCGAGGGCTATGCCGCGGAGTGGACGGCGATCCGGACCGAGGCGTGCGAGGCGACCGAGGTGCGCCATGCCCAGCCCGTGGCGCTGCTCGATCTGCGGATCGCGTGCCTCGATCGAGCGCGCATCCAGCTCCGCGCGCTGGTCGACGCGCTGAGCGTGGCCGACGCCGATGCCGTCCACAGAGCAAGCGTCGCCGCCTCGGCATTGCCGGCGCTCGACGCGTGCAGTGACAGCGATGCGCTGCGCGCGATCGTGGCGCCGCCGCTGGCCGCCGTGACGCGCGAGCAACTCCCGCTCCCAGCAGCGATGAGCGAGCCCGATGCGGCCAACGCGACCCCGAATGATGTCGACGACCATACCGGCCCGCCCGACTTCCGGCTGCCGTTTGGCTGCGGAGAGGCGTGGCAACTCACCTTCCGACCGCGTCGTGGCGAGGTCGGCGCGCAGGTCGAGTTCACCTTGCCCGATGGACAGGATGCGGCAGGCCTGGCCGTGCTGGCGTCGGCGCCAGGCTGGGTCTCCGGCGTGAGCCTCGAGCGCGGAGAGGTCGATATCGATCACGGCGCGGGCTGGCTGTCCAGGTACCAGCACATGACCGATATCAGAGTCGCGCCTGATCAATATGTCGGTCGCGGGTACGTGATTGGCAAGCTATCCAACGTCGACGTGCGCAATGCCCTGGGCGGGCCGGGATCTGCGCACCTGCGGTACGCGCAGCTGTATCGACCGGGAGCCATGGACGGTCGCTTCGTTCGCGACCGCGGGCCAGCCACGATCTACCTCCAGGGCGACGTGTTCGACGCGACGGTCCCCGGCGCGCAGCGCCGGACCAGCACGAACAGCTGTGCCGGCGGCGGCGTCCCCGGCAGCGTGGCGCAGCTCGATGTCCCGACCTCGACCCGCAGATCGTCGCGCAGCCGGGCCACGATGGAGATCCTGGCGCGCAGGTCCGACGACCACGCGCTGTTCGAGCACTGGTACTCCAACGGCTGGAACGGCGGGCCGCTGCCGCACACGATCGTCGGGCGGCCGGCTGTGGCTGTGTTCCGGGGCGAGCTACACGTCATCGCGCGACAGGGCGACGGCGCGCTGCTCGACGTTCACTACAGCCCGTTCTCCGGATGGCAGACCGCCCACCTGGACGGCACCGTGGCTGGGGATCCCGATGCGGCCATGTACGGCTGGAACGAACGGCTCTATGTCGTGGCGCGAGGCCGCGATGGCTTCTTGTACCGGTGGTGGACCGCCAACAGCTCGTGGTCCCGCGCGGTACGCGTGAGCAACACCCGCGTGGTCGGCACGCCGGCGGTGCTGAGCCACTACGATGCGCTGATCGTCGTCGCTCGCTCCGACAATGGCTCGCTGCGGACCTGGGAGACCGATCGCCGGAGAGGCTGGGCAGAGTGGCAGCTGCCGGGTGCGACGGTCGATGACCCCAACCTCGGCGTCGACCCATCCACCGGACGGGTGAATGTGTTCGCCCGTGGGACCGACGACCGGGTGTATCGCTGGCAGGCCGCGCCGCGAGCTCGCGCGTCAGCGGGCTGGAGCGAGCCCGAGCTCGTCGACGCCGCTCACGTGGCTAGCGGCGCGCCGGCGGTGGTCATCTATCATGGGGCGCTCCACCTGTTCGCCCGAGGCGCGAACAACGTGGTCGGGCACTGGTGGAAGGACGCGACCTGGCACTGGGAGGCGACCCAGGCCGTCTACAGCGGCAACCCGGACGTCTTCCAGTTCGGCGACCAGCTCCAGATCTTCGGGCGGGGCCTGGACGGCAAGCTGCACGCCATCTGGTACGACCCGCTCGATGGCGTATGGAACGCCGAGAATCACGACGTCCCGGTCGGCGACTGAACCGCCGGGGCGCAGCCCCGAGCATTCGCAAAACGACGAAGGCCCATGCAGCAGGGCTGCCACCGAAGGTGGGAGCCCTGCTACATGGGCCTGAGGAGTGTGCGAATAGCCGGACTCGAACCGGCACGGTGTTACCCACTGGTACCTGAAACCAGCGCGTCTACCAATTCCGCCATATTCGCGTAGTCGCCCGAGCCAGCGCTCGGAGGACCGTACTGATGCCATAGCTGCTCCCGGATCACAAGCGTCTGGTGCGGGAGTGGAGGGCGTCGATGCGGATTTTTCCTTGTCAAGGCAAGGAGTTGATGACGAGCGTAGCTTTACTCGTTGGTTGGGGACGGTCTACCATCGTGGACGCGGTACCTCGAGTCTGAGATGGCCAAGCTGATCGTTATCTCCGGGGAGGAGCGGCAGGAGTTCGACCTCGCCGCCTTCAACACGATCGGCCGGCATCCGGACAACACCATCCAGATCCTGGATCGGATCATCTCGAAGGAGCACGCGCAGATCCAGCGGGCGGCGGATGGCCGGTACCTGCTGCGCGATCTGCGGTCGCTGAACGGGACGTTCATGCGCGGCGAGCGGATCGCCGACCACTACTTGAGCGATGGCGACGAGTTCATGATGGGCTCGACGCGCATCGTGTTCGTCGACAAGCCCAAGCCCGACGACGTGCTGCAACGGGTGACGATCGCGCCCGGGTTGACCGAGAGCCACATCCGCGGGCGAATCCAGGCAAATACCGGCGACTTCATGCCGGAGCGGCAGATCGCCGACGACAAGAACCTGCGCCGCGACTACGAGCGGCTGCGGATCGGGCACGAGCTGGCGCGCGCGGTGGGTAGCGAGCTCGACCTGGACAAGCTTCTGCCGAAGATCCTCGACAAGGCATTCGAGCTGGTCGGGGCGGATCGCGGCGTGATCTTGCTGATGGACGACAAGGGCGAGCTGTCGCCGCGGTTCGTCAAGACACGCAGCGGCAAGAGCGATCCGAACATCGTGCTGTCGAAGACCGTGATGGCCGAAGTGACGACCAACCGGGCGGCGGTGCTGTCGTCGGACGCGACGATGGACGCCCGGTTCTCGGGCGCGCATTCGATCATCATGCAAGGCATCCGCTCGACGATGACGCTGCCGCTGCTGCATGCCGGCGACCTGCTCGGGATCATGCACCTCGACTCGCTGTTCACCTCGAACGCGTTCACCGAGAAGGACCTGCAGATCTGCACCGGCATGGCGGCCCAGGCCGCGATCTCGATCCAGAACGCGCGGCTCGCGACGCGGATCGAGAAAGAAGCGCAGACCCGCGCGCAGATCTCGCGGCTGATCCCACCATCGGTGGTCGAACAGGTGCTGAAGGGCGAGCTCACGATCGAGAAGGGCGGCCGTCAGACCGAGGTGACGATGCTGTTCTCCGACATTCGCGGGTTCACCACGATGTCGGATGGCCGCCCGCCGCAAGAGATCGTCAACACGCTCAACGAGTACTTCGAGGTGATGGTCGACATCCTGTTCAAGTACACGGGCACGCTCGATAAGTTCGTCGGCGACGAGATCATCGGGCTGTTCGGCGCGCCGATCGCGATCGACGATGCGCCGTTCAAGGCGGTGTCGTGCGCGCTGGCGATGCTGCAAGCTCTCGAGGAATTCAACCGCACACGAGCGGCGGAGAACCAGGCCCCGATCCGGATCGGGGTCGGGATCAACACGGGCCTGGTGATCACCGGATCGATCGGCTCGACGCGCGCGCTGCAGTACACCGCGATCGGTGACGCGATGAACGTGGCGTCGCGGCTGGTCAACGTGGCCGCGCCCGGTGAGGTCATCGTGTCAGAAGACACCTACCGGTTCGTCGCCGGCCGCGTCGAGGCGACCGCGCTGCCGCCCGTCCGGGTCAAGGGCAAGGCCGAAGAGCTCAAGGTGTACCGGATCACCGGGCTGCGAAGCGCAACCGCCGCGACCCCCGTCGCCGGCGAGTGGTCGGGTCCGACGAAAGGCTGACGCGTGACGGGGACGGTGTCTCTTTTGTCTTGTTCCAACGAAGCGAAATGCAGTGATTTTAAGAGCTTGATGGGGACGGTGTCTCTTTTGTCTCGATCTCACGCGCGCCCGGCACCGCCAAGGTCGCGATGACCGCCGCGACCCGCTGAGATCAGCCGGCGATGGTCAGGCCCATCTGGGCGCGGACCGTGAAGAACTCTTCGGAGATCGAGTAGAGCACCAGCTCCTTGATCTTGTCCTTGACCTGCGGTCCGCCGACGACCACCGGCTCGGCCGAGACCATGCGCGCCGCGACCTCGAGATCGCCGCACACGACGAACCCGGCGCGATGCGAGGTGGCATCGACCGCGTGGCCCCACTTCGCCAGGTTGATCTCGGGCGAGGCCTGGACGAACCGGCCGACGACGGCGCCGAGCTGTTCGACGACCTGGGGTGGCATCCGCTTCTGCATCTCGGGGAGGTACTGCTGGACCAGCTGGACCATGTCGGGCGGCACCGGGAAGCGCGGCTGGACCATGACGATCGCCGAGAGCACGACGACCTTGAGCTCGGTGTTCGTGGGCAGCAGCATCTTCAGGTAGTACTCGGGCCGCATGAAGGTCAGCCGGCGCGCCGAGAGGAACGCGATCTCGCGCTCGGACTTGCCTTGGAGCAGGTGCGGCCTGACCACGAACGCCGGGGCCAGCTCGTTCTTCTCGATCGCGTTGGCGAGCTGGATGTCGGCGGGCTTGTTGTCCTCGACGAGGAACACCTCCGGCAGCGGCACGTTGAGGATCTGCGCCACGTAGTAGAACAGCTTCGAGAACATCAGCGGATCGCCCGGCAGCTGGCGGCGGTCCTTGCGCTTGACGCCGAAGTCCTTGTGCGGGAACGCCTTCATCGCGGCGACGCCCTGCCAGCTCGCGCCGAAGATCGCGCTGATGTAGCGGTTCTCGTCGGGATGGATCAGCTTCGCCCACGTGTCGGGGCTCATCACGTTCTTGGCCTTGACCAGCCCGCGCGGCTTGTACTGCTCGTAGAACTGCAGCTCGTCCGGGTCCGCTTTCTTGAGGAAGGCCAGCGTGTTGCAGACGCACCACGTCTTGTCGTACTGGTGCGCGTCCATGTAGATCCGGCGCAGCGCCTTGTACGAGTCGTACTTGAACGGCTCGTTGCGCAGCATCCGCATGTGCTGCTCGACCGCCTTGTCGGTGTTGTCGGGGCCCGAGACCAGGTACAGCTCCGCCAGGATCTCGGCGCGATCGGTGCCGTCGGGGCGCATCTCGTTGCGCGGATCGAGCTGCTGCGCGATCTCGAACGCGCCGGTCGCCGACTGGTAGAGCTTGAGCCGCGAGCGATAGATCTCGCCGAGCCCGTCGAGCAGACCGACCTGGATCTTGAGGAACGTCGGCGTGCCCTGCTTGGGCATCCGCTTGATCATGTCGCGGTAGGCGCGCTCCTGCGCCTTCCAGTCGCGCTTGGTGGTCAGCACCTTGTCGATCGCCTCGAACGACTTGAGCGCGCGCGGGATCATGCCCTCGGGCAGCCGCTCCGGGGCCTCGAAGAAGCTGTCGAGCGCCTTGTTGTAGTAGTCGACCGCCTCGTCGAGCGACTTGAGCTCGTCGCGGCACACCGTGGCGGCGGCGTGGTAGTACGCGCCGCGGCGCACCGAGTCGGGCTCGAGCGCGATGAACCGCTCGATCGTCTCGACCGCCTTCTTCCACTGCTTGGTCTCGGTATAGAGGTCGAGCACCTTCTGGAGCAGCTGGTGATCTTCGGGCGAGCTCTCGAGCGCCTCGAGGAACGCCGCGGTCGCCTTCTGCGGGTTCTGCAGCTTGTCGTGATAGATGCCGCCGATGTCGTCGAGCAGCTGGGTCTTCTCGCGCGACGGGGCGGTCACCATGAGGCCGCGCATCGCGTGGACCACGGCCTCCCAGTCGCCCTGCTGCTGCTGCAGATCGATGACCGCCTCGAGCGTGTCGCGGTGGGTCGGATCGATCTCGAGTGCCTTTTCGAACATGTTGAGCGCCTTCTTGCGCTCCCCGAGGGCCTGGCGAACCATGCCGAGCCGGTTGTAGATCCGGACCACGTCGGCCTCGCCCTGCCCGTCCCGGTGCTGGACCAGGATGGTCTGGTAGATCTTCCCCGCGCTGTCGTAGTCCGCCATCTTGAACAGCAAGTCGGCGCGACCGACCAGCGTCGGCAGGTACGTCGAGTCGATGTCGTAGGCGGCCTTGTAGTAGCCGAGCGCCTTCTGGAAATCGCCGAGCTCGTCGGCGGTGCGCGCGGCGCGGTAGTAGAGATCGTTGAGCTCGCGCGGATCGGCGTGGAGCTGGCCGACCTTGCGGCACAGCATGTCGATCACCGGCGACAGCTCGTTCCACTGCTCGGCCTCGAAGTACAGCTCGGCGAGCGGGCGGCCCGCCTCGACGTGCTCGGGATCGAGCGCGATCACCGCGGCGTAGAGCTGCTTGGCGGCGTCGTCCTGGCGCAGCTTGTCCTGATAGATCCGGGCCGACTCGAACAGCAGGCGGACCTTGTCGATCGCGACCGGCGTGTAGCTCTCGGCGCGCACCATCATCTGGGCGGCCTTGAGCCAGTCGCCGCGATCGCTGTACTGCTTGGTCAGCGCTTCCATCGTCGGCACGTGGCTGGGATCGAGCGCCAGACCGCGCAACAGGTTGGCCTCGGAGGCATCGGCGTCGCCAAGCTGGCCGTACTGGATCCGGCCCATCCGCCAGTACAGATCGACCTGCTTGCGCGGATCGGCCGACAGCTGGGTCAGGTGCGCCATCATGTCGACCGCGCGATCCCACTCGCTGATCTTCTCGTACAGCCGGCCAAGCGCGTCGAGCGCGCGCTGCTCGTCGGGATCGAACTGCAGCACGTCCGCGTACGCCTCGATCGAGCGATCGACGTCGCTCAGGTTCTGATCGTACGTCACGCCCATCGAGACGTAGAGGTCGACGCGCGTCTGCACGTCGGTGGTCGCCATGATGTGGTTGCGGTAGGTCTCGACCAGGGCTTCCCACTTGCCGGCCTGCTGGTACAGGCGCGCGAGCTCGCGGTAGGCGTTGTAGTTGCGGTTGTCGAGCGCAACGATCTTCTCGAGCGACTCGGCCGCGCGGTCGAGCTTGCCGAACCGCTCTTCCCACGCCGCGGCCATGCGCTCGTACAGCGCGATCTGCTCGGTGTCCGACGGCGACGCGTCGAGCTGCGCCTCGAGCACCTCGAGGTACTTCTCCGACTGGTTGGTCTTCTCGTAGAGCTGCTCGAGGGCGCGCAGCGAGGTGAGGTTGGTCGGATCGATGTGGAGCACCGCCTGGTAGGCGCCGATCGCCTTGCCGGCGTCGTACAGCCGGAGGTCCCAGATCTGGCCGACCTCGAGCCGGAGCTTGACCACGTTGGCGTCGTCGATCTCGAGATCAGCGCGCCGCGACAGCACGTCGATCAGCGGCTCCCATTGCTCGGTGCGCCGGTACAATCGATCTAGCGCGACGAGCGCGTTGCGCGACGCATGATCGTAGACCAGCGCCTGCTGGTAGGCGTGGATCGCGCCGCCGAGATCCTGCATCTGGCGCTCGAGCAGCTCGGCGAGCTGGATGTATAGATCGGTCTTCTTCTCCGGGCTGGGCTCGACCGCGGCGTGGCGCTGCAGCGTCTCGATCAGCTCGCTCCACGACCCGCGCTTGCGCTGCAGCTCCGCCATGCCGCCGAGCGCACCGGTGTGGCTCGGATCGATCCGCAGCGCCTGCTGGACCGAGTGGATCGCGTACTCGAGGTGCGACAGGTGCTCGGCGTACCACCGGCCGATCTTGACCCACAGGTCCGCCGCCGAGCCGCGGTCCTCGCGCTCGAGCTCGTTGACCCGGTTGGTGTACTCGTCGAGCAGCTCCTGCCAGCGGTTGGTCGCCGTGGCGAGCCGCTCGAGCTCGTTCGCCGTCTGGTCGTGCGAGTAGTCGCGCTTGAACGCGGCCTGCAGCACGTAGAACGCCGACTCCTGGTCGCCGATCTCCGATTCGTAGATCCGGGCGACCCGGTTCAGGATCTGGATCTGCTCCTCGACGTTGGGCCGCAGCTCGCTGCGTTCGAGCAAGATCTCGACGAGCTCGGTCCACTTGTACTGCTGCGCGTAGATCGCCTCGAGCCGGTCGCTCGCGGTGACGTTCGCCGGATCGGACGCGCGCACGCGCTCGTAGACCGCAGCCGCGCGCACGAGATCCTCGACCTTCTCCTCCCACGTCGCCGCGGCCTGGAGCAGCGTGTCGCGCCGCGGCCCCTCGTCGTCGAGCACGAGCGCGCGCTTCTCGAGCACGTCGATCGCCTCTTCCCACCGGCCCTCGCGGGTGAACAGCCCCTCGAGCGCCGCGAGCGCGCGGAAGTCGCTCGGATCGATCGCGATGACGCGGCGCCACGCCTCGACGGCGTCGTCGACGCGGCCGAGCACGTCGCCCTCGAGCTGGCCGAGCTGCGCGTACAGCTCGATGGTCTCGTTCTCGTCGATCGCGTCGGTCATCTGGCCGACCTCGATGATCCGGCGCAGGGTCTGCGACAGCTCGTCCCACGACTGCGTGGAGCGATACAGCCGCGACAGCGAACGCAGGGTCTCGAGGTCGCTACCGTCGAGCCGGTCCGCGGCGAGCCAGGCGTCGAGCGCGTTGCGCTCGCGCGACAGCTTGTCCTCCCACACCCGACCGAGCTGCTTGTAGAGCACGATCTGCTCCTGCTCGCCCTGGATCGCGGCGATCTGGCGCTCGATGATCTCGACGAGCTCCTCCCAGCGCTCGCGCCGGGTGCACAGCTCGCCGAGCGCCTGCAGCGCCTGCGGATCCTCGCCGCGGATGTCGAGCACCCGGCTCCACAGCTCGATCGCCTTGTCCTCGTCGAACCCCGCCGCGCCGGGTCGCGTGATCGCCTCGGACGAGATCCGCGCCATGCGGGCGTAGATGTCGGCCATCTCGTCGTCGCCATCGGCGACGTCGATCAGCTTCTCGTAGATCTCGTAGAGCTTGGGCCACGCTTCGCGGCGGAAGTGAATCGCCTCGATCGCCTCGAGCGCCTTGCGGTTGCGGCTCTCCTGGTCGAGCACGGCGAGGTAGCAGCCGAGCGCCTGATCGAGATCGCCGAGCGCGTCGGCGAAGATCTCGCCGCGCCGGAAGTACAGCTCGATCTGCTCGTCGGCATCCTGCGAAACCTCGATGCGGCGGCGCAGAATCTCGCCGAGATCGTCGTACATCCCCGCGCCGAGGTAGAGCCGATCGAGCGCGGCGAGCGCGTCGGGGTCCTTGGCCTCGAGCTCGAGCACCCGCAGGTGGGTCTCGACCGCGCGCGCCGCGTCGTGCAACTCGTACTCGAACACCCGCGCCATGCGCAGCAGCGTGAGCCGCTTGACGTCGCGGTCCTTGGTGCGCTCGAGCGCGCGCGTGTACGCGGCGACCATCTCGTCCCACGACGCGGTCTGGCTCGCGAGCCGCTCGCTCTCCTCGACCGCGTGGTCCCAACGCGGGTCCTCCACCAGCGCTTCGCTCCACCAGTGGAACGCCTTGGGCTGATCGTAGAGCCTGACCTCGGCGAGCTCGGCGAGCCGCTGGTACATCGCGCTGCGATCGGCGCCCGACAGCTTGCCGAGCGTGACCTCGTGGATCGCGTGCAGCTTGTGATACTCGCCCGCGGCCTCGTAGAGCGGCTCGACGACCTGGCCGATCTCCATCTGGAGGTGACCGGCATGAAACAGCTCCTCGAGCGCGGCCAGCGTCTGGGCGTGCTGGGGCTGGTTGGTCAGGATCTCGCGGTAGACCTCGACGGCGCCGCGCCGGTCACCGAGCTGGTCCTGCAGGGTCTGGCCGAGCCGGAACTGCAGCGCCGCGATCTCCTCGTCGCCATCGGCGAGCTGGATCTCGCGCCGCAGGACGTCGGCGAGCTGCGGCCACGCGGCGGTCGCGCTGTACAGCCGGTCGAGCGCGAGCACGGCGGGCTTGTTGTCGAACTCGACGTCGAGGATCCGGCGATACACCGTGATCGCCTTGGCGACGTCGCCCAGCTCCTGCTCGTGAACGCGGGCGAGCCGCGACAGCAGGTCGACCTGGCGCGGCACCTCGAGCACGGGCTCGGCGAGCTGCTCGTAGAGCCGCGCGAGCATGTCGAAGTTGTTGTTGATCGCGGCGAGCCGCTCGATGTTGACGAGCGTGTGCTGATTGCCGGAGTCATCGCGCAGCGCGCGCGCATGGGCGTCGAACGCGGCGTTGGTGTTGCCGATCATCTGCTCGTGCAGCCGGGCGATCCGGTGCAGCAGCTCGACCCGGGCGAGCGGATCCTCGTTGTGCGCGACCATCACCTCGAGCACGTCGACGAGCTTGGGGAATTCGCCCGTGGTCTCGTAGATCGGCTCGAGCACCCGCGCCGCCATCACCGGCTCGGTCTTGCCATGGACCAGGCCGTCGAGCGCGTGCAGCGTCTCGGCGTGTTGCGGATCGAGATCGAGGGCCTCGCGGTAGCTCTCGATCGCGCGCGCGACGTCGCCCAGCCGGATCTGCCACAGGTGGCCGATCCGGTACTTGAGCGCGACCGTCTCGCCGGTCGCCTCGGCCAGCTCGACCTGGCGCTCGAGGTTGCCGAGCAGGTCGTACCAGCGCTCGGCCTGGCCATACAGCCGATCGAGCGACTGGATCGCCGGCAGCTCGTCGGCGTCGAGGTCGAGGATGCCCTGGTAGGTCTCGATCGACTTGGCGACGTCGCCGAGCTCGCGGTCGTAGACCTGCGCGAGCACGTAGAGCATGCGCAGCTTGTCGTTGGGATCCTCGGCGAGATCGGCCTTCTTGGCGTAGACGTCCTTGAGCGGCTCCCAGCGGGCGAGCCGGACGTACAGCCGCTCGAGTGCGTCCATCGCGATCAGGTCGACGTCGTCGATCGACAGCACCTGCTGGAACGTCGCGATCGCGGCATCGGCGTCGTTGAGGACGTCCTCCTCGATCTGCGCCGAGCGGTAGAGCAGCCCCTTGCGCTGATCGACCTCGGGGATGATCTCGGACTTGCGCTTGAGCGCATCGACCAGCCTTGGCCAGTCGCCGGTGCGCTCGTGGATCGCCTGGATCGCGGACACCGCTTCGATCGTGTGCGGCACGATCTGCAGGATCCGCTCGTAGGTCGCGACCGCGGCCTGATCGTCGTGCAGCTCGTGCTCCTGGAGCTGGGCGCGCCGGAACAGCAGCGCGACCTTCAGGTCCTCTTCCTGCGCGTCGTTGGCGATCTGGTCGTACAGCGCCGCCGTCTCGGCCCACTTGCCGAGGCCCCGGGCGAGCCGATCGAGCTGGCGGTGAGTGACCTCGTTGCGCGGGTCCTCGCGCATCGCGCGCGCGAACGTCCCGAACGCCGCGTCGGTGTCATCGCCGCCGACCTCGTGGAGCTCGGAGATCTTGTGGAGCAGCTCGATCTTGCGCGCCGGATCGAACGCATGACGCGCCATGATCTCGTACACGCCGATCTGCTTGTTCCACTCGCCGCGGGCGCGATAGATCGGCTCGAGGATGTTGGCGATCGTCAGCTCGTGCTCTCCCGCGGACGCCGAGATCAGGCGCTCGAGCGCCGCGATCGCGTCGCGGTTCTGATCCTCGATCTCGAGGACCTGGCGGTAGGTCTCGACCGCGGCCGCGCTCTCGTTCAGGTGGGTGTCGCGGAGCTGCGCGAGCCGGACCAGCAGCGCGACCTGATCGTGCGGCGCCTCCACCAGGGCCAGCTGACGGCTGATGTTGTCGCCGAGATCGCGCCACGCACCGCGCGCGACGTACAGCCGATCGAGCGCGCGGAGCGCCTTGATGTCATCCGGCGCCTGGCCGAGGATCTCGATGTAGGTCGCGATCGCCTCGTCCTGGTTGTTCAGCATCTCCTCGTGGAGCGCCGCGATCCGGAACAGGAACTCGAGCCGCTCGTCGCCATCCTGGGCGATGTCGACCCGGCGGCGGTAGACGTCGAGCAGATCGAGGAACTTGTCGTCGCGCGTGAAGATCGCCTCGAGCGCGGTCAGCGCCGCGAGGTCGTCGGGCTCGATCGCCAGCGCCTTCTTGTACAGCTCGACGGCCTTCTCGCTGTTGCCGAGCCGATCCTCGTACGATCGGGCGACCTTGGTGGCGAGCTCGTGCGCGAGCGCCGGATCGAGATCGTCTCGGCGTGCCTCGCCGGACGCCCCTCCGGGGGACAACGCGCCCTCGAACAGCTTGACCAGCCGAGCCCAGCCATCCTCGAGCAGCGCCGCGAGCGCCTCGAGCTGGTTCTTCGCGGCTTCGATCGACGGATCTTCGCGGAACGCGCGGGCGTAGGCGTCGAACGCGTGCTCGGCATCGAGCAGCTTGGTCCGCCACAGCTCGCCGATCCGCAGCAGCAGTGGCGTCCGGCGCAGCGAGTCGCGCTCGGCCGCGAGCTGGATCTCGTGGACCCCGATCAGCTGCGCCCACTCTCCGAGCTGTTCGTACACCGGCTCGAGGATGCCGGCGACCATGAGCTTGTTCTGCGCGCCGCCGGCGCCGGTCGGCGCGAGGTACGCCTCGAGCGCCGCCCGGCCGCGCTCGTGCGCCGGCACGAGATCCAGGATGTCGCGGTACGCGTCGATCGCACCCGGCAGATCGCCGAGCCGCTGCTCGCGGAGCTGACCGAGCCGGTACTTGAGCTCGACGTGCGCGAGCTTGTCGTCGTCGGGGCCCGCGATGGTGAGCTGGCGGCCGATGATGTCGGCGAGGTCCTGCCACATCGCGTTGCGTTGAAAGATCCGATCGAGCGAGCGCAGCGCGGACGGCTCGTCGCCCGCGGCATCGAGGATCGCCTGGTACGCGGCGATCGCCTTCTTGTCGTCCTTGACCTCGTCCTCGTAGAGCTGGCCGATCTTCGACTGGATCGCGATCCGCTGATCGCTGTCGTTGGTGAGCTCGAGCTTCTTCTCGTAGACATCGAGCAGGTCCTGGAACTGACCCTTGCCCAGGTACAGCCGCTCGAGCGCGTCGAGCGCCTGCTCGTTGCCGTCGTCGATCGCGAGGATCTGGCGATTCATCTCGAGCGCGCGCTCGACGTCGCCCTGCTCGCGCTCGATCACGCGCGCCATCACCAGCATCAGCGGCAGGCCATCTGCCTTGTCCGTGAACTTCGGCAATGCGGCCGCGTAGGCGTCGACCAGCTGGCTCCAGCCATTGGTCTCGCCCGCCAGCCGCTCGAGCTCGGTGCGGATCCACTCGGCGTGGTGGTCCTCGGCGTGCGCCTTGAGCCACCACCCAAACGCGGCGCCCTTGTCGCGCAGCCGCTCCTCGTTGTACTGCGCGAGCCGCTTGAGCCGGTCCTGGCGGGTGTGCGGATCGTCGGCCGGCGTCGCGCCGAGCTGGATCTCGAGCACCCGGACCAGCGCGCGCGGATCTCTCCCGGTCTCGTACAGCGGGATCAACGCTTCGGCGGCCTCGAGGTTGTCGTCGTCGAGTGACAGCACCTTCTCGAACGCGCGCATCGCGCGATCTGGCTTCTGCAGCTCGTCGCGGTACAGCACCGCGATCTTCATCGCGAGCGCGAGCCGGTGATGCTCGCTGCCGGCCTCGACCTCGCGCTCGAGCACGCGGATGTACTCGTCGAGCTTGCCGCGCGAGCGGTAGAACTCCTCGAGATCATCCCACCGCGCTTCGGTGACGTAGAGCTTCTTGAGCGCGTCCTGCGCGCGGCGGTGGTTCTCGTCGATCCGCAGCAGCCGCTGCCACGCATCGATCGCCTTGGCGCTGTTCTCGACCTTCTCGGTGTACAAGAGGCCCAGGCGCTGGAGCGCATCGGCGCGCAGCTTGTCGTCGAGCGCGGCGTCGGCTTGCCGGCTGCAAATGTCGGCGAGCTTGTCCCACTCCTTGTTGCGCTCGTACAGCTTGTAGAGCTCGGCGAGCGCCTCCTCGTGCGTCGGCTCGTACTGGACGACCTTTTCCCACCAGTACGTGCAGATCTCGGGCTTCTTGACCTTGGTCGCCGCCATCTTGGCGACCTCGATCACCTTGGCCGCGCGCTCGAATTCCGGTGTGCGCTCGACCTCCGCCTCTTTGAGCTTGATCAGCTTCTCCCAGTCGCGGCGCTTCTCGTAGACCGCGAGCAGGTGATCGATCGCCTGCTGGTTGTTCGGATCGAGCTCGAGCACGCGCTCGAACGCCTTGATCGCCTCGGCCTGGTTCGAGAATCGCTCGAGGTACAGGTTGGCGACCTGGAGATAGATCGCGATCTTGCCGGGTGGCTCGCCGGCGGCGCCGGTCTCGAGCGGCACGCGCTCGGCCTTCTCGAGCAGCACCTTGACCAGATCCGGCCAGCGCTTCTTCGCCTCGTAGAGCACGCACAGCCGGTCGTAGGTATCGAGCCGCGACGGATCTTGCGACAGCGCCGACGACAGCGCGGTCATCACCTGGTTGTCGTTGTTGAGCTTGCCGTAGGCCTCGGCGAGCTCGAGCAGGACATCGGCCTTGTCAGCACCGCTGGTCGCGAGCTTGGCTTCTTCGTCCTTGAGCGCGTCGGCGAGCTGCGCCCATGACTGCGCTTGACGCAGCACGCGCGCCAGCTCGCGGCGCGGCTGACGGGCTTGCGGATGCTTCGCGACGACGTCCTTCCACGCCAGCGCGCCGCGATCGGCGCCGCTCTCGGATTCCTTCGCGACCTTCATCGCGCCGTCGAGATCCGCCGGCATCACCAGCGCCGGAACCACCTGGTTCTGCTGGGTCTGGCGCGCGGCGCGCGGCGCCGGGGCCACCGCTGGCGCCGCCGGGGCGACGTGCGCGACCGGCTTCTCGTCAGCGGCCGGCGTCGCCGGCGAGGCCGATGGCGCTGACGCCCGACGCCCACCGTTGGTCGCCGGCGCGGGGGGCGCGATCACCGGGACCGAGATCACCAGCGGTGCGGCCGGCAGCGGCGCCGCGGCCGCGGCGACCACGTCGCCCAGACCGACCGCGCCGATGAAGTCGAGGACGCTCGGGTTCTTCGGCTCGATCCGCGCGGCGACGGCAAAGAACCGGCGCGCGCGCGCGATATCGTTGGCCTTGTCGAACGCGATCTGGCCGGCCTGGATCGAGATGTACAACAGGTCTTCGCGGCCGAGCCCCGCCGGACGCTCGAGCAGCGTCTCGGCGATGTCGAGCAGCTTGCTCCACTCACCGCGTTCGCCCTGGACCTGGCGCAGCAGCGTGAACGCCGCGACCACGGAGCGCATCGGCACCACGCCGTTGGACACCGTCGCGCGCAGCGCCGCGTCGAAGAACGTGGCGCCGCGATCGCGGTCCTTGAACCGCTGCACCCACTCGAGCGCGAACGTCCGCAGCGCTTCGATCTTCTTGCCATGATCGGGTGCGCGCTCTGCGCGCCGCTTGTGGTGGGCCTCGAGCTCATCCCACCGGTTGGTTCCGGACAGCAGGGTCTCGTAGATGAAGTTGGTGCTCGGCTCCTCGATATCCTTGGCGAGGACACGCTTCAGCACCTCCTCGAGCCGGAGGTCGTCGGGCGCCTCGATCCGGAGGATCCGCGCGGCGCGCACCAGCATCCGGATCGAGGTCGACTCGTCGAACCGCTCGGCTTCATCGCTGAGCCGCTCGACCTCATCGGTCCAGAACTCGGGGTCGTAGTTGACCGCCGCCAGCGCGTCCTTGACGCGGATCGAATCGGGCGTGTTCTCCAGCGCGCGCTCGAGGATCGGGAGCGCCTTGTCCTTCTGGCCGCTGTCGAGCATCGCCTCGCCGACGATGCCGGCGAGGTTGTTCGCCGCAGCCGGGCTCCGGAGCTCCATCTCACCGAGCTTGGCGACCATCTCGAAGCGACCGAGCTCGCCGTACACTTCGCGTGCACGCGACAGCGCCTTGAGATTGTCGGGATGAAGCTTCCACGCTCGCTGATACAGACCGAGCGCTCGTTCGCGCTCGGGAATGACATCCTCGACCAGCGCGGCCAGCTCGAACAACCGTTCGGACTGCTCGGGCTTTGAGCCCGACGCCTCGAGCTCTTTCTCGAGCTCATCGATTGCGATTGCCCAATCGCGCGACAGGCGCAGGCGTTCCCGAAGCAATGTACGCGTATCCATCTGCGGTCTATCCTCCCGCAAACTCAGTAGAAAACCCGGCCCTCATGCTCTGGGTGGTATATCACGGCTCCCGCGCGGCGTGGGGAACCGCCCCGCCGCGTTTTTCGCGCGACAACGGTTGCGCATCTGCACATCTCCGACGACGGCGGCGAAGCCTGCCGCGCCATCACACCCCGGGGGCGGCGTGGCGGGTCGATCGTGACCTTGTGCATTCGCCGCTCGCAGCGGTCAACTCCCTGGCCGGCTCCTGGCCGGCTCCTGGCCGGTTTCCTCGGTCCCGTCGGTCCCCGAGAGATGCGCCTAGCTCAAGACGGTCGAACAAAACCAACTCCGTCGGCTAGGCGCCATGTCTGCTTTCGATCTGTCTGCCGCCGTAACCAGCGACAACCTGTACGGAATCGTCGCTCGAAGACGAGCGATCCACGAGCCACGCCCCGGGATCGGTCGGTTTCACCCCAGCTCGGCCCGTGCCCCGGCGGTCATCTCCGCTTCGAGCCCTTGCCCTTCTTGACGACATCTGCGGGTGAAGGCGTCTCCACCGGGGTCGAGCCCGGCACCACGGACTTCGCCGCGATGTCGATCAGCATCTTCGAGGCTTGCTGCTTCTCGAACTGGACCGACGAGCCGCCAGTCTTCGAGAACTGCTCGAGGTCGGGCTTGGCGCTGGCATAGTCGCCCTTGCGAAAGTACGCCTGGCCGCGCTGAAATTTGGCCTTCTGGTTATCGCGCTTGGCCTCGAGCGCCTTCGAGAACGCCTCGATCGCTCGGTCGGGCATGTTCTTGTCGCCATAGCCCATGCCTACTTCGTACCAGATGTCGCTGCGCTCGTTGACATCCGGCACGACCGTGGCGCCGGCCTCGGCGATCTGGATCGCCTGGTCGGTATAATCCCACGCACGGTACAGCTCGGCGAGGGCGACCCACGGCCCCGAGTCCGTCGGACCCGCCTTCAGGGCGCTCGTGAGCTCGACGGCGGCGTCCTTGCTCTTGCCGGTATCGCGGTAGATCCGGCCGATCAGGTAGTGCGCGGCCCACAGGTCCTTGTTGAGCTTCAGCGCCTCCTGCAGGTGCTGGAGCGGCTTTTCGAAGTTCACGCTCGACAGGTCGGGTGCGATCTCCTCCGGCTTCTTGCCCTCGCGCTTGGCCTGGTCGTCGCGCGCCGACTGCATCGCCTTTTCGTAGAGAAACCGACCGTACGACATCTGGTAGACGGCCTGCTCGGGGACGATCGTCACCGCGTGCGACAGCGCATCGACCGCGTTGGACCAGTCCTGCTTCTTGGCGTACGAGCTGCCGAGCAAGTACCAGGCGGTGTGGTTGTCGCTCCACTTCGCGACCGCCTGCTTGTAGTCCGAGATCGCGGCGTCGTACTGCTTCTGGCTGACCGCCTTGGTCCCGGAGTTCGCGAGCGTGATCGATTCGTTGCGGGCTTCGTTCGGGCAACCAGCCGACGCACCGATCGAGGCGACGAGCAGCGCAGTGGCAGCGATCCCGACGAGCTTCATGCGTCAACGGTAGAACGCCCCCGTCGGGGTCGCAAGTGATCGTCTGGCAATTGGCGCGCCGCGACTACGCCCCGGACTGATGGAAGATGAATGGGTAGTTCACCTGGACGCTGCCGCCGCCCTTGGGCTTGGGGAACTCGATGCTCTTGATCACGTCCGCGACGCAGCTCGAGACCTCGTTATCGACGCCGCTCGCCGTCGACGACGCGACCGTTCCGTTTGGCGTGATGAAGAACTGCGACGCCACCGTGCCCGACAGCGTCGGCTTGGCGAGCAGCTGCTTCTCGTAGCAGTACTGGATCTTCTGCAGATTGCGCTTGATGTAGCGCCGGATGATCGCCTTATCGAGATCGCCCGACGAGCTCGGCTGGCCGATCGACACCGACGGGACCGCCGCCGTGCGGCCGCGCATCCCGCCGCGACCACCGCCGACGCCGTAGCCCTCCCCGGTGCCCGCGCCGTGGCCGATCGTGCCGTAGCGACCGGTCCCGATCGTGCCCCACCCCGTGCCGCCACCGCCGGGACCGAACCCCGATCGGCCGTAGCCGAACCCGCCGCTCATCTCGCCGGCCTCGTTGCCGAGCAGGCCGCCGTAGATATTGGCGTCGTCGAAGCCGCTCGACAGATCGCCCGTGCCGGTCAGCGAGGCGAACGCGCCGCCCTGGCTCAGCGCGGTGTTGCCGAGGATGCCGGCGTTACGCGCCTCCTCGAGCGCCTGCTGGCGCGCCAGCACGGGGTCCTCCTGGTTCTTGGCCATCTTGTACTGGCCGGTCGACCGGTCTGACTCCTTCTTGCCCATCTTGCCATCGTCGAGCTGCATCGCGGTGCCGGTGCCCCCGGACTTGTCGGAGCTGGTGTCCGGCTTGTCCTCGGGCGGCGGCGGCGGCGGATCATCCTGCGACGTGCTGTTGGTGCGCGTCGTGGTGTCCTCCAGCGAGCCGAACTCCATGTTGGCGCTGGTGTCGACGGGGGCGATCTGCCAGAGCAGCAGCATGAGGATGCCGAACACCGCGGCGGTGCCGCCGAGCGAGCCGGCGAACAACGAGTCGAGCGACGCGAACACCGGCGCGGTCTGGCGCCGCGGCCGCGGAACCGCCGAGATCAGGAACGTCGTATGCGGACCGGTACGGACCCGGATCTTGGCGCTCGGGGGGATCGGGGCGATCGTCGTGCGGCCCTGCGAGGCGAGCTCGCCGAGCGTCGTCGACTGCCCGCCCAGCACCATCTCGCCTTCCATGCCGTGGCCGAAGTGAAACGCGAAGTCGTCGCCCTGCGGCGCGATCATCGCGAAGCTCGGCGCCGGCGCTCCCTGGGTAGCAAACTCCACGTCCCGGCTGGTGCCGATCCGGAACAACGGGCTCTGGCGCTCCTTGGAAGCGCGCGCGAGACCAAACGTCAGCGAGAACAGCGAGACGAGGATCCCGCCGAACGCGACCCAGTCGTACGCGACCGACAACCGCTCCGGTCGGTAGGAGTACGCCGGCATCGGCTGGATGCCGCGGTCCTTGTCGCCCCGCACCCACGCGTCGAGCCCGGCCTTGTTGAAGGTCGCGTTGTTGACCGAGGCGACGAACGAGACCGTCGATAGCACCAGTGTGAGCACGCCGACGCCAAACAGCGCCCAGGTGCCCAGCTTGACCTTGCCGCCGTGCGGGTCGATGCAGTGCTTCACAGCGACCACCGAGTCGCCCATCATCACGGCGACCTCGACCGCGCGCGCGCCGCTGTAATCATCGATCGACTCGGCGATCGCTTGCTGAAATCCAACCGGAGGCGCCATCGCCGTGCCGAACATCGGCGCCGGACCTGGGAGGCCGGGCGGCGGACGAACGCTCGGTGGCGCGAAGCTCGGCGCCGGTGCAAACGCCTGCGGGGGTGGCGGCGCGAACGACGACGACTGGAACGGCGGCGGCTGGAACGGCGGCGACTGGAACGGCGGCGGCTGGAACGGCTGCTGCGGCTGGAACGTCTGCGGCGGCATGAACGGCGCCGGTGGTGGCGGCGGAACCGGCGGGCGTGGCGGCGCGCCAGCCGGGGACGGCGCGCTGTAGGCCAGCGGGCTCGGCATCGGCCGCGGCGTCGACGCGATCACCTCGGCCGGCGGTGGCGGCGGGGCGAGGCTCTGGTTGACCCGGGTCGGCTCGTCATCGTCGCTCGAGCCAATCGACAGCTCGATCCGGGTCTCGCCAACCACGATCGCGTCGCCGGACTGCAGCTTCGCCTTGTTGACCTTCTGACCGTTGACGAACGTACCCTTGGTCGATCCGAGGTCGATGATGCTCACGTCACCAGGGCCGTTGACCTCGATGATCGCATGCATGCGGCTCACCGTCTCGTCGTCGAGCTTGAGGTGGGCCGAGGGAACCTTGCCGAGCTTGATGACGCTCAGCGACAGCCGCTCTTCGCGGAGCAACTGGTCGCCCTTGAAGATGCGAAACGTGAGTGGAACCTTCGCGCCGGCCATAAATAGTTCTCCAGTTCAAGCGCTGCAGAATCGCTATGGCCGACGATGATCGCGAGCGCTTGCGCGCTTCGACCTAGAGGTCCTCGGCCGACTTGACGATCTCTTGGATGAAGTCCTTGCGGATGCGGATCAGAGACGCGTGCTTCGCAAAATCACGGGCATCGACGGTCGAGCCTTCCGGTTTGATCAGATCGCCTTCGATCGTATCGCCGGAGAAGTCGTAGACCTTCGTCTTGGGCGCAGCACCGGCCTTGTCGGCCTTCTTGTCATCGGCGAACGCGCTACCGCCGACGGCGAGGACAACGATGACGGGCGCAGCGACGAGCGAGCGGAGAATCTTCAGCATGGCGGTGTTCCCTCGGGAGGGAGCCGTGTTGCGGAGATCCGTGAGCACGGAGGGTCCGACAACAGGCTCTGTTCTAGGTTCCCAGTTTGTTTTCAACGGAGTTGCGGCGATCCAGACAACCGAGGCACGCCATGGTTGCCTGCTCTCAGTAGGCAATTTCAACTAGTTGGGCTTCGATGCCCCCGGCGCCGCGGCGGCCGGGGTAGGTCCTGGTGGGGGCTGATTCGCCTGGGCCTTCAGGAACGCCCGGACCTGAACCACCGTCTTGTCGATCAAGGCGATCTGCTCCTTGGCCTCGGTCTTGTCGGCTGCGTTGATCTGCATGGTCAGGAACTGCTGGAACTGATCCTTGGCCAGCTTGTAGGTGTCGATCGACGCGGCCAGGTCGCTGCTCTTGCTCGCTCGAAAATCCTTGTAGAGCACGCCGAGGTTGTAGTAGGCGTCGCCGCGCTTGGGGTCGAGGTCGCGCGCCTTCTTGTACTGCGCCTCGGCGCCGTCGAGATCCTTGAGCCCGCGCAGCGCGATCCCGAGGCCGATGTACGCGTCGTAGTTCTTCGGGTCGAGCTCGATCGCCTTGGTCAGCATCTCCTTGGCGAGATCGTACTTGCGAAACCCCAGCGTCACCAGGCCGACGTTGAGCCGCGCCTCGACGAACCTGGGATCGACCTCGACCGCGGTGGAGAACGATTGCAGCGCCTGGTTCAGCGACGCGCGGTGCATGTAGTAGAGGCCGTACGCGTTGTGCAGCGGCGCGTACTTCTCGTTGCGCTTCTTGGCTTCGTCGAGCAGCAGCTTGGCGAGATCGAGCCGGTTCTTGTTGGTCTGCCAGCCCTCCATGTAGACCAGGCCGTAGGCGGTGTACGCGGCGACGTTATCGCTGGCGACGCCGAGCACGCTCGACAGGTGGAACCGCGCGTCCTCCTCGAGCTTCTTCCAGGTCGTGTCCTTGGGGTTATTGATCTTGCGCATCTGCTCGAGCTCGAGCGATGCGACGTTGATGTGCGCCCCGATCAGCTTGCCGTTGGCCTTGAGCGCGCTGTCCCAGTACTGGCGAGCCTCGGAGATCTTGCCGGCCCGGTAGTACAGCTCACCGAGGTTTGACAGCGACGCGCCGTGGTTGGGCTTGAGCCGGAGCGCCTGCTGGTAGGCCTTCTCGGCCTCGTCCACCAGGCCGCACCGGTGATACGACAGCCCGACCATGAACTGCGCCTCGACGACGTCGCTGTGCGCGCGGACCACCGCGGCAAACCGGTCCGCGGACTGGCGGCAGGTCGAGTCGTTCCAGACATGCGCCTTGTCGACCGCGGCGAACGCCTGCGTCGCGCTCTCGTAGTCCTTGCGCGTGTCGTTGGACACGTCGCGCTTGCTCCCCTTGGCGGCGGCTGCGTTCTCCGACTTGTCGATCTTGGGCGGCGGCGGAACGTCGCCAGCGCTCCTGACCTGCGAATTGGAGCCACCGCACGCCACCAGGAGCGCGACCAGCCCGGACGTAACAACGCTTGGGATCCGTTGGAAAGACTTCATGGTTCGTGTCCTGGGCGCGAGTTAGTCCAGCTTCGTCGGCTGTTCGACCTCGGTGATCGGCGCCACCTGGTCGGGGTCTCCGCGCAGCTCCGAGGCGGTCGGATATTCTTCCGGCTTGATCTGTCCGAGCTCGCGCTCGCACAGCCGTGACCAGTCGCTGAACCAGCCCAGCTCGGTCGACTTCGATAGGCAGATCCCGTAGGCCTCGAGCGACGTGGTCTCGAGCGGCTCGGCCTTCTCGGTCAGCGCGTCGCAGAACGCCTCGACCTTCTCGTCGGCGAACTCGCCGGTGCGGACGTTGTTGGGGATCTCGGCGGTGAACAGCGCGTCGGAGAAGTTCTGTGCGATCTGGCCGATCCGGGCGGCGGCCGTGATCGAGTTCGCCGGGTCCTTGATCGCCAGCACGGCGTTGTACTTGGTCCGCGCCGAGCCACCCAGCTTGTCCTTCTGCGCGAACCACTCGTTGAACCGCTTGAGCGACTTCGCCGCGATCGCCTTGTGCTCGGGTGCGGGGTCGAAGTTGAGGCCGACCGGGAACCGGATGTCGAGGTACGCCTCGAAGTCCTTGTCGGCCTCGGCGACCTTCGCGAGCCCGTAGTTGTAGCGCGCCGCGGCGTCGTCGCCGCCGGTCTTGCCCTGCCGCTTCTCGTATTCCCGGGCGGCCGCTTTGAACGCCTGGAGCGCCTCCTTCAGCTTGCGCTCGTCGCGCTTGACCACGGTCAGCTTGATCTTCGATTCCGGGCCGCACTGCAGCGGCTGATCGGTGACGCCCTTCTTGTTGGTCTTCTTCTGGCGCTTGGTGCTGATCGCGCGCTCGCGGACGACCTTGATGCACGCGCCGTCGATCTCCTTGACCGGGCACGACTGGTGCCACAGCACCTGGCCGATCTTGGAATACGCGACGACCACGCGATCGGCGCCGCCCTTGTCACCGAACTGGTGGAGGTACTCGCGCAGGTGCTTGATCACGACGTCGCCATCGCCCTGTTTCTCGTAGATGCCGACGAGCGAGAACATCGCGTTCGCCGCTTCCTTGGGCCGCTTGGCGGCGAACGTCTTGACGAAGTACTTGGTGTCCTCGATCGCCTTGACGTCGTCGCCGATCCCCTTGCGGTACAGCACCGCGTCGTTCATCGCGTCGTAGGCGTCCTGCTCGCCGGCGTACCTCTTGGCGTACTGCTCGAGCTTGTCCGACGCGCGGTCGTAGTACGCGATGTCGCCATACGCCTTGCCGAGCCGCGCGATCGCCCGCGCGGTCTGCTTGGAGTTCGGGTAGTACTTCTCGAGCGTGTTGAACGCCTGGATCGCGGCGGTGATCGACTTGCCCTCCTCGAAGCACACGCCCGCGTTGTAGAGCACCACGTCGTTCTCGGGCGCCTCCGGGTTGCGGTTGTAGATGTCCAGGTAGGCCGTGCCGCACGCAACGAACTTTGCGTAGTCGTTCGACTTCTTGCCCTCGGCTTCCTTGGCCTCAGCCTCCTTGCGCAGGGTCTGCAGCTTGAGGTGCGCGAGCTGGGCCTTGAGCTCGTCCTTGCCCTCGAGAAACTTGGTGTCGCCGTCGAGCTTGTCGACCAGCGCGAGCATGCCGGTGAAGTTCTGCTGGTTATTGTAGATATCGAGCAGCAGGTTGGCCGAGAACTCGGCGGTCTCGTGCTGCTTGTGGTGATCGAGGATGTCGAGGAAGATCGGGATCGCCTGGTCGTAGTGATTGTACCGGCGATAGATGTTCGCCTTGGTGAACTTCATCGCGACGAGATCGTCGTCCTTCGGATCCTTGATGTAGTTGATGTAGATGTCGAACGCCGACAGCATCTTCTGCTCGCGCTCGGGGATCGGCTTGGGCTCGGCCTTCTTGTCGGTCGGGGTCTCGGTGTCGACCTGCTGCTTCGCGCGTGGATCGACGTTGAGCGCGTTCTTCCAGCCGAGCACGGCGGCGTACGCCGACTCCTTGATCCGCCGCGGATCGGCCTTGCCGCTCTTCACGACGTCGGTGAACGCCGTCGCGGCGTCCTCCCACAGCTCGGTCTGCAGCCGCGCGTTCTTCTCGGTCTCCGCGCGCGACCACAGCAGCTCCGCGTAGAAGTACTGGGTGTCGGCGTAGTCGTCCGCGTCGGGGAACACCTGGAGATAGACCTTGTAGAGCTTCTCGGCGTACGCGAGCGTCTCGGGGTTCTTGGTCTTGGCCGACTCCGAGTGATAGGCGCGCGCCAGCTCGCCCGACATCGCGGCGGCGTTGTCGTGGCACTCCTGGCCCTCGGACGCCGGCAGCGTCTTCTTGACCTTGAGCACGCCCCACAGCCGCACCAGATTCTCGATCTGCTTGACCTTGTCGGAGTTCTGCGCGCCCGCCATCGATAGCGTCGCGTGCGCGACGTTGTACTGCCACAGGCACACGTTCTTGTTGGTCGGCGCCTGCTTCATCAGATCCTGATAGACGTAGATCGCCTTGTCGCTCTTGCCCTGCGAGAGGTAGAGGTCGGCCAGGATCTCGAGCATGTCGAACGCGGCTTTCGGATCGACGCGCTGGAACGCCGAGAACGCCTTGTCGGCCTTGCCGATCTCGGCGTAGGCGCGCACGAAGTCCTTCTTCGAGGCGCGGTTCAGGACCTCGTTCTTCTTGTCGTTGCGCGTGGCCTGCGCGACCTGGAAGAACGTCTCGAGCGCGTCCTGGAAGCGCTGCTTGTTGAGATCGATCCAGCCCATCTTGTACATCGCGTACCAGTACGCCGATGACTTCGGGAACTTGAGGACCATCCGGTAGCGCGCCTCGGCGTCGTCGAGCTGGCCGGTCTCGAAGAAGTAGTCCGCGAACGCGAGGTGCGCCTCGGGGACGTACTTCGAGCTCGGATAGTTCTTGAGCAGCTTGTCGTAGACCGTGCGCGCGTCCTTCAGGTACTTGCCGCCCTGCAGCGTGTACCCGTAGTAGAACAGCGCCATGTCCATCTTGGGATAGTTGCGGAACGCGTCGTTGTCGGTGAGGCCCTTGTAGGTCGTGACCGCGTTCAGCAGGTACTGCTTGGCCTTGGCCTGCGCCTTCGCCGCGTCGCCGGTGGCCTGCGACTTCTTCGACGCGTCCTTGGTGCGATCGGCCGCGATCTGCAGCTCGGCGGTCTTGAGCCGCCAGTAGCGCTGCTGCTTGGCGTAGAGCTCGCCGAGCCGGAAATAGTAGTCGGACTTCTCCTCGGCGTCGGAGTTGGGGGTCTGCTTGATCAGGTCCTGGAGGATCCCCTCCTGTTCATTGCGGATCTCGCCGACGAGGCCCTCGATCGACAGCACTTGATCGGCGTTGAGCTCGGGCTGCGGCGTCTGGTCCTTCGGGTCCTTGGGGACGATCGGCTTGACGCGGTCCGACAGCTTGACGTCGACCTTCAGGTCTTGCGAACGCGTGTACTTCGCCTTCTGCGCCCACGCGCCGGTGCTCGGCACCAGCACCCCCAGGAGGCCCACGACAGCCAGCGTTATCTTGTGCATGTACGATTCCCTTCTTCGCGGGCCGAAACGACAACCAGCCCGGCTCGTTGGATGAGTCGGGCCTGGGGCCACAGATCCGTTTGCTCAACCGGCATTCCGTCTGCCGGCTGAAGAGACTTTATCGCTTGGGACACCGAGACCGGATCTTGAACCGGTAATAACCCAATTCGTCCTTCCAATACTCGCCATCAAATTTCCATTGAAAGTGTTCATCGTCAACGATAATCGGCTCTTCCTTGTGATCGGCCGAGACCCGGCTGCCGGCGGCCTGGGCAGATAGGCGATTTCCCTTGGCCTCGAGGATCTCGAACTTGATCTTGGAGCCGTCGCGCGCCATCGCGCCCAGCTCGCGGGCGAGCCGGTGGACGCGATCGCGAGCGACCTTGCCAGCGTCGGCGGCTGCGACCGATTGCTGCACCGTGAGCTCCTGAAGCACCTCGGCGGCGACCTGCGTGGTCTGCCACGCCTTGTCGGTCTTCTGCAGCATCTCGAGCTCGTGGTTGAGCTCGTCGACCCACGCGAACGTCTTCAGCAACGTCTTGTCATCGAGCACGCTCATCACGAGGCGCTGGGTCACCGGATCGAGGCCGGCCTTCGCCGCCTTGACCTTCTTCACGTACTCGTAGAAGTCGGCGTTGTCTTCGTACTTGGCGACGAGATCGTTCAGGTTCTTGGTCAGCGGGCTGTACTTGTCGTTGAAGTCGGCGATCGCTTCTTCGGACTGATCGTAGAGGCAGTACTTGAAGTAGATCACGCTCTTCAGCAGCAGCGACTCGGGAAAAAACTGATTCTCGAAATACGGGGCGTTCAGCGTGTGGATGTTGCCGAGCGCCTTGGAGTTGAGCGTCTTCATGAAGTACGCCCACGACGCTTCGAACAACGACTCGGTCCAGTCGACCGTGTTCTGATCGAGCTTCTCGAAGTACTTGATCGACGTGTCGAACTGCTGGGTCGAGTAGAACACGCGCGCCATCTGGAGCTGCGCGAGCTCGCGGTAGGTGTCGATGTCGTCGGCCCGGTACTGCGCGGGGCGCTGCTCGCCGATGATCAAGATCTCCTTGAACGCATCGACTGCGGGCTTACCTTCGAGCTTGCGGACGTAGGTCACGCCCTCGAAGAACTTGGCCTTGATGAAAAACGCGCTGTTGCGCGAGACCTGCTTGAACAGCGACACCGCCTTGTCGAAGTCGCCGTCCCCGCCGCGCGCGTAGTAGTGCCGGCCGAGCAGGAACACCAGCTCGTCGTGGACCGACGCGAGCGCCGGATCGCTCAGCGCCGCGATGTCGTAGGAACCGATCTTCGCCAGGATGCCGGACGTCTCGGGCAACACGCGCGATAGCGCCCCGAGCCACTTGAGCGTGGCCGCGTGATACGTGTGCCCGGCGCCGACGTGGACGATCCGATCGAAATAGGCGAGCGAGCCGGCGTAGAACCCCATCTGGTACAGGGTCTTGCCCATGAAGAACTCGGCGCGTTGCTTGTTCCTCACGTCGTCGCCGCTCTCGCCGTCGAGCACCTTCTTGAGCTCGATCGAAGCCGAGAAAAAATCCTTCTTGTCGTAGAGCTTGATGGCGCGCTCGAGCGTCTTGGACGGGGGCGTCGATGCCGCGTTCTCGGGCTCGAACTCCATCTCGCCATTGGGACGAGCCGCGGGTGGCAGGGGCTTGGGCGCGTCCTTGCTGGGGGCCGCGGGCTGCGAGGGCTTGGGAGCGTCCTTGCCGGGGGCCGCGGGCTGCGAGGGCTTGGGAGCGTCCTTGCCGGGGGCCGCGACGGCGGTTCCACAGGCGAGCGCCGTGATCGTGACCAACGAGAACAACTGCAGGCGGCGCATCAGAGGTTCCTCCTTCGAGCGTGCGAGCTCGACCCCGAGTCGGGATGAGCGGATGAGCGTTGGGAATCATCGGCAACCACGACCTGCATTGTCAAGGCGACGGCGGTCCGGTGCTCGGACACCGCAGGCACGACACACGCTCGCCGCGCGCGTTGCATGGACTGATGTGGGTTCGTGCATTTCATCCAGCGGCTGATGGTCTGACGGATCGTGGGGAACTGCACCACCAATCGAGGATGCTGAATCACCACACCCGCGACCACGAGCACACGCGCACACCGTGGCCGCGCCTCGAGCGATCCGCTGGTCGGGCCGCGGCTTTGAGTGAGGCCGTTCGCTTGACTTGGAAGTCACGCCTCCTATTATCGACGGCGATGATCCGACGCCATGACGCCATGCTCGTGGTCCTGCTGTCGATGACAGCGCTGAGCATGAGCTGTGCGGACAACCCTGTGGGCCGGATCTGCGACCTCGGTGCATCGACGCCGCAGGCCACGGAGGTCGTGGTCGCCTCGCCTTCGCTCGATTGCGTGTCGCGAACTTGCCTGCGCGTTCCGCCATCGCGCCCACCGCCACCGGGTAGCAACCCGCCCACCGGCAACAACGGCCTGTGCACCGCCGAGTGCAGCGCCGACGACGACTGCGATCGCGTCCCAGAGTCGCCGTGCATCACCGGCTTCACGTGCGGGATCGCGGTCACGGTCGGACCGTTCTGCTGCCGCAAATTCTGTATCTGCAAGGACTACATTGTCGTCCCCGACTCGGGAGAGCTCGCAACGCCGAAGGCGTGCGATCCAACGGACGCCAACAACGCTTGCTGCAACCTCAGCGGCCGCGAGAACAGCCCCGACTACGCGCTCTGTAGGACCTGAGCCCACTGCGCGTCCTTGGCGGGGCGTGTCTTCTTGTGTCGCGCCCCCGACGTCCTACACGTGCCGGCCTGGCCACGCGAAACGCGACGCTGTACTCCGCCCAAAGGACGACCTCAGCCCACCGGGTCGTTGATGAGCGCGGTGGCGCGTCGTCTCGTCTCCACGTGAGGGCGGCCTACGACACCGGTCGAGTCTGAGCCGATCAACCGAACGTAGCGGAGAGGCACCCGAGGCAGCGAGCCACGTGGTCCCACGCCAAACGCGGCCCACGCCGAACGCCGCCCCGCGCCGAACGCGGCCCAACGCCGAACGCGGCCCAACGCCGAACGCGGCCCAACGCCGAACGCGGCCCAACGCCGAACGCGGCCCACACGCCAACGCGGCCCACACCCCAACGCGGCCCACACGCCAACGCGGCCCACACCCCAACGTGGCCCCACACGCGACCGCGGCCCACACGCCAACGCGGCCACGCCAAACGCGGCCCACGCGAACGCGGCTCCACGCGAACGCGGCCCACGCCAAACGCGGCCCACGCCAAACGCGGCCCACGCCAAACGCGGCCCACGCCAAACGCGGCCCACGCGGAGCGGCCGGGCACGGCTCGCGCGGAACGGACAACAGGACAACACCTCCGCCGAGACGCCCGCGCCATCAAGGTGGGCTCTACGCCCGGAATGCGTCCTTGATCAGGATCGCGTCGCCCGCAGTCACCGCGACGATGTCGAACCGGCACTCCTCGAAGTCCGGCTGGACCGTCGCGAGGTAGTACGTCGCGACGCGCGCCACGCGGCGCTGCTTGGTGCGCCGGATCATCTCGGCCGCGGAGCCGTGTCCGTCGTCGGACCGGCTGCGAACTTCGACAAACACGAGCACGCCGCGATCGCGAGCGATGATGTCGAGCTCTCCCGCTTTGCAGCGAAAGTTACGCTCGACGATCGTGTAGCCAGCCTCGACGAGCAGCCGCGCTGCCTCGGACTCCGCCGACGCACCACGCTGGATCTTGCTGTCCACGTCCCACGAACCCTTCTCCTCCCAGAGAAACTACGCGAAGCGACCTGCCGGGTACGAAGTGGCCGGAGACCTGCGAGCAGGTCAGGCGCAACTTCGCGGAGCCAAGAACAGCGAACGAACGAACGAACGAAGTCGAAGAACTGTCGACCGAGCTACGCGCGACGAGCGCGGAGCTACGCGGTCTTCTTGTCCTTCTTTTCCTTCTTGCGCTCTTTCTTCACCTTCACCACCTTCGGCTCCGTGGACTCCACGGGCGCCTGGGCAGCGGCTGCCTCGGCTCGCGCCGCAGCATCCGCCGCACGCTCCTCGGTGGTGCCTTCGCGCTCCTTGATGCGAGCGGCTTTGCCCGACAGATCTCGCAGGTAGTACAGCCGCGACTGATGCACGCGGCCGCGCGAGATCACCTCGATCTTGTCGATGTTGGGCGAGTTGTCAGGGAAGATTCTTTCGACACCAACGCCGTACGAGATCTTGCGAACGGTGAAAGTCGACCGCGAGCCCTTCGAGACGCGGCGGATGCACACGCCCTCGAATGCCTGCAGACGGGTCTTCTCACCCTCTCGGATCTTCGCCCATACCTTGATCGAATCCCCCGGACGAAACTCCGGGAGGTTCGCCTGGCGGCGTTGTGACTTTTCGATGGACTCGAGGATCCGATGCACGCTCATGGGTACGATTTCCGGAAAAAGTCGTTGGGACGCAGGGTTCTGCCAGAGATCCACCCTACCCGTCAAGCCGCGCGACCCCATAGCTCGTAACTAGCCGGCGGAACCGCCGCCGAATAGTCGATCGAGCAGCACCGCACCCGCTGAACGGACCGACAGGTGGTTCCACTCGGACGCTCCTTCGATCGGTGCAAGCATGTGAGACACTGACGGAATCAACGATTCAGCCAGGCCCCAGCCGGTCCCCAGCAGAATCAGGAGCGGCGCGGAGCTCGCGCTGGCCTCTGCGAACAGCGCCGACGGGGATCTCCTCGGAATCTCGGGAAACGAGCTGGCGCGAGCCGAGGTCGCGACCACCATCGGGGCGATCCCGTGCTCGGCCGTGAGCGCTTCGATCACCGCCTCGATCGAGGCCGCCGTTCGCACGAGGCGCAGTGCGCGTGCCCGGTGCTCGCCTTGGGCATCGTCGATCCACAGCTTCGCGATGTGCGCGGCCTTGTCGCGCTGCGACGTGATCGGCGTGACGATGTGATAGCCGGCGAGCCCGTAGGTCAGCGACGAGCGCGCGAGGTCGTGGATGTCGAAGTTGGTGAGCGCGGTCGTGATCACGGCGCCGGTGCGGTCGACGACCGGGTGATGGACCAGCGCGAGGTGCGCCCGAGCGCGGAGCGGCGGTGGCAGAAGCTTGCGGTCGGCGGGCGTCGGCCGAAATCGCGCGAACAGGTCCGGCCTGCGCTGTGCGGTGCGCTCGATCGCCTGCCGGCGGCGCCACGCGGCGATCGCGGCGTGGTTGCCGGAGGTCAGGATCGCCGGGACTTCGTGGACCACCGGGTCGCTCGATCCCGAGGGATCGCCCGGGGCATCGCCCGGCTTGCGTGGCTCCACCGTCTGTTCGAGCGACTCGACCGTCAGCTTGAGCGGCCGGGTGTACTGCGGATACTCGAGCAGGCCCGCGCTGTGGGATTCGTCGTCAACCGACGTGGCCTCGCCGAGCACGCCTGGCACGAACCGTGCGACCGCGTCGATCAAGACCAGCGCGGCGAGCTCGCCGCCCGACAGCACGTAGTCGCCGATCGAGAGCTGCTCGTCGATCGCCAGCTCGATGACGCGCTCGTCGATGCCCTCGTAGCGGCCGCACACGAGCACGACGTGAGGCAGCCCGGACAGCTCGCGCACGCGGGCCTGGGTGAGCGGTACGCCCGCAGGCGTCATGAGGATGCGGTGCGCCGGTCCCAGCCGCTGGGGCACGTCGTGGGCGGCGGCGGACTCGGTGCCTCGAGCGCCCGTCGCGATCGCCGCGAGCAGCGGCTCGGCCTTCATCACCATCCCCGGGCCGCCGCCATACGGCGTGTCGTCCACCGTGCGATGCCGATCGGTCGTGAAGTCACGCGGGTTCACGGTCTCGACAGTGATCACGCCGGCTTCCCGGGCGCGACCGACGACGCCGGCAGCGAGCGCGGGCTCGATCAGCTCGGGGAGGATCGTGATGACCGTGAACTTCATCCGGTCACTTCTTGTGCAGCTTTTGCTCCGGGAGCCCCTCCGGTGGGTCCACCGTGACCACGCCTGCCGCGAGATCGATCCCCGTGACAAACTCGTCGACGAGCGGCAGCAGCCGCTCGAGCTCGCCGTCGTGGATCACCAGCAGATCCTGCATACCGCTCTGGACCTCGTGGATCGTGCCCCACGACGAGCCGTCGGGGAGCTTGACCTGACAGCCGACGAGATCGTCGAGCAGGATGTCGTCGTCGTCGAGATCGAGCGCGTCGCGATCGACCTCGACGGCCTGGCCACGCAGCGTCTCGGCGTCGTTGCGGGTCGCGATGCCTTCGAACAGCACGAGCCAGCCGCGGTGGGTGCCGCGCGCCTCGACCACCCTGCGCTCGATCCCGCCGACCCAGATGAGCTCGGCGCCCTCGAGGACCTCCGACGCCGGGTCATGGGTGACGATGACGACCTCGCCGCGAATGCCGTGGGCACGCGCGATCCGGCCGATCTCGATCCGTGGGTCGCCACGCATCTGGTCCTGCCTGTTCTACGTGAGATGCTCGCCGAATACTCGCCGTTGGGCGAGCATGCGGCTCGATCGACCGGCGGCCCGCGGTGGGCAACCGATCGTCGGTTATTCGAGGATCTCCACCAGCGTGCGCTTGCGCGACCGCGGTGCAACGGCTTGCACCACCGTACGCAGCGCGCGGGCGGTCTTGCCACCGCGTCCGATGACCTTGCCGAGATCGACCTCGGCAACTTCGAGCTCGTACACGTTCGCAGACCGCTCTTCGACGAGCTCGACGCGAACCTCGTCAGGCCGATCCACCAGGTTCACCGCGAGGTAGCGGATCAGCTCGGCGAGGTCGGGAGAACGGTCCGGGCCACCTCCTCCGCCGCTCTCACCGTCGCCGTCTCGACCCTCTCGGGCCACGCGATCATCGTCCGGCATGCTACGCGGTCTTCTTGACGCCCGGGGCTTCTGCCACGGCCGTACGCTTGACGCGGCGGATCACCGCTGCCAGCGTGCCGCTCGGCTGTGCGCCGACCTTGAGCCACTTGCCATAACGCTCGTCGTCGAGCTTCAGGACTTTGGTGATGGGATGATAAGTGCCGAGTAGCTCGATAAACCGGCCATCGCGTGCGCAGCGCTTGTCAGCGGCGACGATGCGATAGAACGGAGATCTCTTCTTACCCTGACGTGAAAAGCGAATCGCAACGGACATAAGGATTCCTCGAGCGGTGTTCGAGAGCGCGGGAATCTACCCAGCCATGTATCCCCTGTCAACCGTGCTATAGACCCGCCATGTTCCGTCGGGTTGGGCTGCTCGCCGCGCTCGCGGCAGCCGCATGTTGTTCGAAATCCGAGGTGAAGTCCACCGGGACGGTCGCCCCGGAGGCCCTTGCCCCCCGTAAGCCGACGTTCACGGTGTTCGCCACCGCTGAGGTCCGAGGCCAGATCGGCCCGTGTGGCTGCACCACCGATCCCCTCGGAGATATCTCGCGGACGGCGAAGCTGGTCGAGCAGGCGCGCGCGGCTGGCCCGGTGCTGTTCGTCGATGCCGGCTCCCTGCTCTATTCCAAGGCGCCGATCCCGCCCCCGCTCGCGGCCCAGGAGGAGCTCAAGGCCGATCTCCTGGCCCGGACCTACCGGGACGAGCTCAAGGTCGATGCGCTAGGGGTGGGACCGATGGACCTCCCCAAAGGACTCGATCATCTGCGGCTGCCGCGGCTGGTCTCGAATGCCTCCGAGATCCCCGCAACCGCGCCCAAGATCGTCGAGATCGGCGGCACCAAGGCCGGCGTGCTCGGGGTGATCGCGGCAGACACGGTCCCTGGACTCCAGGTCGGCGATGCCGTTGCGGCGGGCAAGCAAGCGGTGGCCCAGCTGCGTGGCCAGGGTGCACAGGTCGTCATCGGCCTGGTCCAGGCAGCGAACAAGACCGACGCGGCCAAGCTCCTACGCGAGATCGGCGGGATCGATCTCGCGATCGTGGGGCTCGGGGCCCTCGCCCCAGATCCTGAGCGCGTCGAGATCGAGCCGCAGCGCGTCGGCGACGGCTGGCTGATCGTGCCGGTGAATCGCGGCCAGGTCGTCGCGCGGCTCGACGTGACCATGCGCGGCGCGGGCCCGCTGGCCGATGCGGTCGGACCGGGAGCGGCGGCGGTCAAGCTGGCGGCGTACGACCAGCAGATCGTCGCGCTCGACGCCGATCTCGCCGCCTTTGCGGCCGACAAGTCCGCGGATCCCGCGTTCGTCGCCAAGAAGCGCCAGGAGCGCGTGCAGCTAGGCGCCGAGCGCGACGGCCTCAAGCAGCATCCGCTGGTCGTGCCTGCGCATGGCAGCTACTTCACCCTCGAGCAGGTCCGGATCAACAAGACGCTGGCGTGCGACACCGCGGTCCAGGACGCGGTGAGCAAGTACTACCTCGCGACGGGCGAGGCCAACGTCCACGCAGCCGCGAACATCGCGGTCGCCCCGGTCGGTAAGGGCCAGGCTGGCTACACCGGGACCCAGTCGTGCGCCGACTGCCACGCGGAGGCGGTCGAGTTCTGGAGCAAGACCGTGCACGCCACCGCGTGGAAGACGCTCGAAGAGCGCGGCCAGCAATTCGACCTGGATTGCATCGGCTGTCACGTCACCGGGTGGCAGCGCCCTGGCGGCTCGAACCTCGGCCACAACGACAAGCTGCGCGACGTGCAGTGCGAGACCTGCCATGGCCCCGGCTCGATCCACGTGGCGAAGGGCGGCCTCGAGAAGCCCGCGGCGATAAAGCTCGCCCCCGCGAAGGATCTCTGCGCCTCGGAGTGCCATACCAAAGAGCACAGCGACACGTTCCAGCTCGAGCCGTACCTGCGCGACGTGCTCGGCCCTGGCCACGGCGAGGCGCGACGCAAGCAGCTCGGCGACGGCCCGACCGGCGCGCAGCTCCGCAAGGTCGCCCTCGACAAAGCGGGGCGCACGCTGGGCGCCGGCTGCACGCGCTGACGGGGACGGTGTCTCTTTTGTCTCGTTCCCGGACAGGCGCATGTTCGAAACGGGTGGAATGACAGGCACCTGATGGGGACGGTGTCTCTTTTGTCTCGATCCCGGACAAGCGCGTCACAGAACCGACCCGATGCCTGATGGGGACGAGGCTACGTCTCCGTCGGTGTTCACCGGCGGCCCCTTGAAAGCGCCATCTCGATGGTCCACGCGCACGTCGCTCGGGCATCTCCGTCGGGTATCGCTGGAACGCCGGCTGCACGGACTCGGCGAGATGCCCCGCGCAATGAATCGACGCGAGCCCCCCAGAGACCGTCGCGCGGAGGCACAATACGTCGGTGTCACCTCCATGCGCCGTCCAGCCGGGTCGGGACCGAGGGCGGCTCGCAAGCGCGGCCGCGGCCGGGTCCCGCGTCGTCGCACGGTGTCGCGAGTCGCCGCTCGGCCCGGCGCTGGCGGTGCTTGCGGCGCTTGCCTTCGGGGCGTGCGCCGCCGCGCCGAAGCCGCCGCCGGCTGCGGCCACCGAGCCGCCGGGGGTGCAGCCCATCGTGCAGCGCGGGATGGCGACGTTCTACGGCGACGAGCAGCAAGGCGGTCCCACGGCCTCGGGCGAACGGTTCGACAAGCGGCAAATGACCGCGGCGCACCGGACGCTGCGGCTCGGGACCCGCGTCCGCGTCACCAACATCAAGAACGGGCGCTCGGTCGTGGTCCGTATCAATGATCGGGGGCCCTATGGCAATCGCGGGCGGATCATCGACCTCTCCGAGGCGGCCGCGCGGCGGCTCGATATGATCGAGGCGGGCGTGGTGCCGGTGACCGTGGAGGTCCTGAGATGACGGCGCTCATCGAGCTCGATCGGCTCGCCAAGCGCTACGGAGAGATCACCGCGCTCGACCACGTCACGGCGGTCGTCGACGGCAACATCATCGGCCTGCTCGGCCCCAACGGCGCGGGCAAGTCGACGCTGCTCAAGGCGCTGCTCGGCCTCATCCCGTACGAGGGGCGCGCCCGCGTGCTCGGGCTCGATTGCGCCGCGCAGGGCGCCGAGATCCGCGATCGCGTGGGCTACATGCCCGAGCAGGAGGCGTTCCTCGCCGGGATGAGCGCGGTCGAGCTCTGCACCTACGCCGGCGAGCTGTCGGGGCTGCCGCGTAACGAGGCGATGCAGCGCGCGCACGCGGCGCTGTACTACGCCGGGCTCGAGGAGAAGCGCTACCAGCCGATCGAAAGCTACTCGACGGGCATGAAGCAGCGCGTGAAGCTGGCGCAGGCGCTGGTCCACGATCCCGAGATCCTGTTCCTCGACGAGCCGACCAACGGGCTCGACCCCCGGTCGCGCGAGGACATGCTCGACCTCATCGTCGAGCTGCCGGTCCGGCGCAACTGCGCGATCGTGCTGTCGACCCACTTGCTGCCGGATGTCGAGCGGGTGTGCGACCACGCGGTGATCATGCATCGCGGGGGGCTGCGGTTCTCGGGGACGATCGACGAGCTGCGCGGGGCGCGCGGCCGTGACTCGGAGCTGCAGGTCGAGGTCAAGGCCGATGCGCCGCGGCTCGCCGACGCGCTGACCACCGCCGGCGCGTCGTGCCGCGTGACGTCCCCGGTCGCGCTGCAGGTCGACCTGCCCGCCCACGCGACCAGCCAGCTGGTGTTCCAGACCGCGCGCGCCGCCGGGCTGCAGGTCCGCGAGCTCGCCGTGCGGCGCGAGAGCGTCGAGGCAGGGTTCCTGCGCGTGCTCGGCGAGCCGATGCCGGAGGCCGTGCCCGCGATGATGGCGATCCCGCCGGGCGGCGGCGTGCCGAGCTTTCCGGGCGGAGGTGCGCGATGAGCGCCGGCCAGATCTACGATCTCGGCTACAAGCGCTACGTCGGTAGCCGCCGCTCGGTCGGCACCCGGTGGACCGTGATCATGCGCCATCAGGTCGCGTCGTCGTGGAAGACGTGGTGGCGGTTCAAGATCTGGCTGGTCGCCGCGGCGCTCGCCACCGCCGTCGCGTCCGGGGTCCTGCTCCTCGCGAGCGACAAGATCATCAAGATGTTCGTCGGGATGAGCGGCAAGGCGATGCGGATCGCCGATGGGCTATTGTCGCTATCGCCGGCGTGGGACTGCAAGATCGGCTTCATCGTGAGCCTCACGATCGGCGCCCGCGTGATCGCCGGTGACGTCCAGACCGGTGCGTTCACGTTCTACTTCGCGCGCTCGCTGCGGCCGCGCGACTACGTGATCGGCAAGCTCGTCGGGCTCATCGTCATGATGTCGCTCGTCATGCTGGGCGGCCCGCTGGTGCTCGCCGCGGTCCGGCTCGGGCTGTCGGAGAGCCAGGCCGAGCTGATCGCGCTGTTGCCAGTGGTGCCCAAGTCGCTCGCGATCGGCGTGCTCGGCACGCTGATCTACGCCGTGGTGCCGCTCGGGTTCTCGGCGCTGATCACCAACCGCAGCTACGCGGTGGCGCTGTGGGCGGCGTACTACTTGCTGATCGGCCACGTGGCGCTGGGGCTGGCGTTCGTGACCCACCCCGTGGTCGCGGCGCTCGATCTGCCCACCGCGCTGGGCGCGGTCGCGCGCGACTTGTTCGACGTCCACCTGAACAGCTTCGTCAAGCTCGACATCCCGATCAGCGCCGCGCTGATCTCGATCTTCGCGCACGTCGCCGCGGCGATCGGCCTCATGTTCTGGCGAGTGCGCCACGCGCAGCAGACCGGCGTCGGAGGCGCGTCGTGACCTCCGGCATCGTCGTGGCCGACCATTGCAGCAAGTGGTACGGCCACGTGCTCGGCGTGTCCGAGGTGACCTGGACGCTCGGTCGCGGCATCGTCGGGCTGCTCGGGCCCAACGGCGCGGGTAAGTCGACGCTGATCAAGATGATGGCCGGGCTGCTGCGACCGTCGCGCGGCTCGCTGACCGTGTACGGCGCCCGCCCGTTCGACGACGTCGCGGTGCGCCGGCGGATCGGCTATGCGCCCGAGCACGACGCGACGTGGGACGAGCTGACGGCGCTGGAGCTGGTCACCGCGATGGCCCGGCTCGCTGGCGTCCCGGCGGCGAAAGCCGGCCGTGCCGCCGAGGACGCGATCGCGCAGATGGGGATGACCGCGGCGATGCATCGCCGGGTCCGCGGGTTCTCCAAGGGGATGCGCCAGCGCACCAAGCTGGCGACCGCGATCGCGCACGATCCCGACTTCGTGCTGCTCGACGAGCCGCTGACCGGCGTGGACCCGATCGCGCGGGCCGACATCGTCGAGCGGATCAAGCAGCTCGGCGCCGCCGGCAAGACGATCGTGGTGTCGAGCCACGTGCTGTACGAGATCGAGGCGCTGACCTCCGACATCGTCGTGATCTACCGCGGCCAGGTGCTCGCCGAAGGCAACGTCTACGAGATCCGGCGGCTCATCGATCGCCACCCGCACCGGATCCGCGTCGAGTGCGATCAGCCGCGCGCGATCGCCGCGGCATTGGCCCCCGAGGATCACATCGCGCGGCTAAGCTTCGAGCGCGGCGGCATCGTCATCGAGACCCGCGATCCGGACCGCTGCTACGATCAGCTCGCCAGCGCCGTGCTCGCCGCCAACGTGACGGTCAGCGCGCTGTCGTCGCCCGACAACAACCTCGGCGCGGTGTTCGAGTACCTGACCGGCGATGGCGGTCGGCGATGAGCGAGTCCCCCTCGAGCGCGGTTTCGAGCCCGCTGGCGACGATCTGGACGCTCGCGGTGGTCACGTTCAAGCGGCTCCGCCGCGGCAAGGCGATGTGGATCGGCGTCGGGCTGGCCGCGCTCCCGATCGCGTATGCGATCGCGAGGCGCGCGCGAGGCGCGGCCGTGGCGCCGGACGAGCTGTTCGCGGCCGCGATGGTGCTGCTCGCGCTGTTGCCGGCGATGTTCGTGGCCTCGTCGGTCGGCGAGGACATCGAGGACCGTACGAGCACGTACCTGTGGTCGCGGGCGATCCCGCGCTGGGCGGTGCTCGCCGGCAAGCTGTGCGCGCTCGCGCCGGTGGTCATCGTGCTGCTGGCCGGCAGCTGGTACGCCACGATACAGCTCGGAGCCCCGGCCTCCCCGTCGCTGTCGAGCGTGCTCGCGATGGTCGCGGGCTGCATCGCCGCGTCGTTGATCGCCGCCGGCATCGCGACCGTCGTCCCCAAGCACGGCATGGTGCTGTCGATCGGCTACCTGCTGGTCGACAACTTCATCGGCGCCATGCCGTTCTCCCTCGCGGAGCTGTCGATCACGCACCAGGCGACGTTGCTCGCCATGCTCGACGGGCCGCATCCGATCGCCACGCCGCTGTTCGTGATGGCGCTGGTGTCGGGGCTGTGGGCGGCGATCGGCGTCGTGCGGATCGGCCGCCTCGAGGTGTGAGGGCTCAGACTTCGAGGGTCGCAGCGACGTCGTAGTCGCTCGCCTGGGTGACACGCGCGCGGACCAGCGAGCCGGGCTTGACCTGGCGATCGGAGAGATACGTCACGCCGTCGATGCCAGGCGCCTGGCCGAACCAGCGCCCCTCCATGAGATATTCGGATTCCGACGACTCACCTTCGACCAGGACGTCGAGCTCGCGACCGACCATCGCCTCGTGGTGCGCACGGCTGATCTGGCGCTGGATCTCCATCAGCGTCTGCTGACGCTCGGCAGACACCTCGGGATCGACCCGGTGCGGGAGGATCGCCGACACGGTGCCCGGCTCGACCGAGTACGTGAACGCGCCCGCGCGATCGAACCTGGATTCGGCGACGAACCCGCACAGCTCGTCGAACTCGGCCGCGGTTTCCCCGGGGTGGCCGACGATGAACGTGGTGCGCAGGACGACGTTGTCGATCCGCGCGCGCAGCTTGGTGATCAGCTCGCGCGTGACCCGGCTCGAGTGGCCGCGCCGCATCCGCTTGAGCATCGCGTCGCTGATGTGCTGCAGCGGGACGTCGATGTACTTCACGACCTTCGGCTCGCTCGCGATCGCGTCGATCAGCTCGTCGTCGAATGCGCTGGGGAACGTGTAGTGCAGACGGATCCACGACACATCGTCCACCTTGCCGAGCGCGCGCAGCAGCTGGGCGAGGTTGGCGCGCGATGCCGGCGAGCTGCCGGCGTCCCATCCATAGCGGGTCAGGTCCTGCGCGATGAGGTTGACCTCGACGACACCTGCCTTGCCGAGTGCGGTGACCTCGGCGACGATGTCGTCGATCGGGCGGCTGCGCTGCGGGCCACGCAGCTTGGGGATGATGCAGAACGCGCACGGCCGGTCGCAACCCTCGGCGATCTTGACGTAGGCGCTGTGCGGCGCGCCGATCCGTACGCGCGGCGCGTCGTGATCGTAGATGTAGGTCGGGGTCTCGGCGACCTGGATCACCGGCAGCACCTTGCGCTTGGCGCGCCCCTTCGCCGGCGCGCTGCCCGTGGACTCGAGCGCCTTGGCCAGCGCGGGGAAGTCAGCCGAGCCGAGGATGTGGTCGATCTCGGGGATGTCGTTGGCGAGCTCGCCCGCGTAGCGCTGCGCCAAGCAGCCCGTCACCACGAGCTTCTGGGCGCCACCCTGCTTGTGCTGCGCCATCTCCAGGATGGTGTCGACGCTCTCTTCCTTGGCGGCGTCAATGAACGCGCAGGTGTTCACGACGATCACGTCGGCGCCCTCGGGGGCGTCGACCAGCGAGTGGCCCGCGGCGCGGACCTGGCCCAGCATCAGCTCGGTGTCGACCTGGTTCTTGGGGCAACCGAGCGACACGAAATAGATGCGTTGACCAGGTGCGGGCGATGCGGTCACGGCGGGACGACGAGTAGCCATCAGGGCGGGGCAGTCTGGTCCGGTACCCCGACGGTGTCAACGCAGCAGGTCGATGGGCCCGCAAATGCCCTGCCCTGGGCCCTGCCCTGGCCACCAAGCGCCTGCAATCATTGACGCGGCGCGAAAACGAGCGCGCGAGCGGGGCACGCGCTCACGACAAAAGAGACACCGTCCCCATCAAGCGCTGACAATCACCGGGCTTCGTTCATCCGGAACGAGACGAAACAGACACCGTCCCCAGCGTAAACACGCGGAGCGGGGCGCGCACACCTTTGAGAGCGTGGAGGCCCAGATCGATAACGGCGTCGGGGCGGGCCGCATCGACGAACGCCTGGCTGAGCGCGAGCGAGGTGTGCAGCGTCTTGCCCAGCGCCTCGAGCCGGCAGGCCTCGTTGACCGCGGACGAGATCACGGTGAAGTCGAGGCGATCGCGAGCGCCGATGTTGCCGTACATGACCTGGCCCAGGTGGAGCGCGACGCCGATCGCGAGCGGCAGCTCCGAGCGCGCCGCGCGCGAGGTGTTGACCTGCTCGAGCGCGGCGAGGGCGCGCTGGGCCGCGGCGAGGGCACGCCGGCACGCGGCAGGCGCATCATCGGCGGCTGGAAACATCGCGACCACCGCGTCGCCGGTGAGCTTCAGGACCTCGCCGCCGCCGTCCATGACCGCGGTGGCGATGCAGTCGAAGTACTCGTCGAGGGTCTCGAGCACGGCTTGCGGCGTCCGCTCGTCGGACAGCGAGCCGAAGCCGCGCAGGTCGCAGAACCAGATCGCGGCCTCGATCAGCTCGCCAGCGCCGCGCTGAACGCCGCCTGCGGCGACCCGCCGGCCGGCGTTGCGGCCGAGGTAGACCTCGAGGAGCGCGCGGGTGCTGTGATACGCCGATTCGAGCTCGATGCGCTGCGCGAGGTACGGCGACAGCGCGGTGAGGGCCGCGAGCGCGTCGTCCGAGAACCCGGCCGGATCGCGGGTCGCCCACGACAGGTACGAGATCTCGCCGGTGGTGCACGCCAGGCCCTGGGCGAAGTAGTCGGTACCGCCGGCGGCGCGGAGGTCCTCGCAGATCGGAAACGGCAGCGCGCCGCCGGTCAGCCGCACGCGGATCGGGGCGGCCCCGCGGCGCAGCAGCGCGATCGGGCTGCGCCGGAAGAACGGCGCGTCGAGCATGGCGCGGCTGCGGTCGATCGCTTTGACGCCGCCCTCGGCGGTCCACTGCACGGTGCGCCAGACCAGTTCGGGGTGCTTGGTCATGAGGCTACCGCTGGCGCGCCACAGCGGCAGGCCGTGGGCTCGCAGCAACTCGACCAGGCCGGAGATCAGCGACGCGGCGCTGTCCTCGACGTGGGGCACGGTGAGCAGCCAGTCGCGGATCGCGGGCACGTTGGACAGGTTCACGTCGCGCCTCGCGCGAAGCGGGCGGGCCGGGCGCCGGAGCACGCGACGGGGCGGCGAAACATCATCGAGGCGAGGAGTCTGGTCCACTCGCCCCGAGAGTGTCAACGCGGTGATCGGGCAAGGGCGAAGCCGCCGCCGAGCCGCCGCGATTTTGCTATCCCTCCAGCTGATGACGACCGCGACGCCGTCCTCGATCGTGTGGGCCACGCAGCTCCGCGACATCCCCGAGACGCTCGCGGCGCGGCCCGACCTGCGCGCCGTGGCACACGCGCTGCTCGCGCAGCACGAGCTACCGGTGAAGGTCACCGAAGGCGGCGACCGCCGCGTCCAGCGCCGCGCGATCCTCGGCGCGCTGTTCGACGGGGTGCTGACGCTCGACCAGGCGATCGCGCAGATCGAGTTGCGCCTGCCGCGTGAGAGCTCGCCGCACCACGACAGTAACCTCGTGTTCGCGCGCGGCTGGGCGAAGCGGCTGGTCCACACCCACATGAGCGTGCTGTACACGTGGGCGGTGCTCGAGACGTTGCTCGCCGCCGACGAGGTGCGCTGCTTCGTGCCGCACTCACCGGCCGAAGCCGCCACCAGCGCATGCTCGCGGCTGCTGGCGGGCCAGACGCATGCGGCGGCGGTGCTGCGTGACCGGCTCGTGCAGTGCTACGTCGCGAAGCGACCGGCGCGCGCGCCGCTCATCCCGAATCACCCGCATTGCACGCACGTCGCGGCACCGGTGCCGCGCGGCCAGGACCACCGCCTGGTTTGATCGCCCACGTGATCGAGAGGATCAGGTGGTCGATCCTGCCGGGACTGCAAGTGACCGGTTGTCGAGTCCACGTACGTTGACTTGCGATGGACTCCGGCTTATCAGACCGCGATGAGAAGTGTTCGGTGGTGCCTTGTAGTGACAGTACTCGCGATGAGTTGCGGCGGCTCGTACCGCATGACGGTCACGTCCTCGACGGAGGTGCCCCCCAAACCCGTCACATGCGATTTCAGGGTTCTCAACCTTCCACCGACGGGAGAAGACTACGAAGAAGTTGCCACGCTGACCCCATCGGGTGCCAGATCGACATCGCCGGAGACCTTCAAGCACGCAGTGCACGAAGACGTATGTCGAGTCGGTGGTGACGCGGTCGTCACCGAGATCAACGGCCAGGGCTGGTATGTCCGCGGAACGGTGCTCCGGAAGCGCGCGCCCGCTGCGACGCCACTCGTCGCCACCCCGCCCAGCGCCAGTCCGCAGCCTGCTCCGCAGACGCCGTAGACGTTCGATAGCTCGGAAGAAGACGTGGCGACAAGCCGACGAAGTCGGCCTTGTTCGACAGGCCATGAGCTGTCATGGCACCACGTCGCGGCACCGCGCGTTCGTGCCCGAAGCTTCGCGGCGGCCGTCGATCGCCAACAAGTAGCGTCCGGACGACCGAAGCTCCCGCCGTCGCGGGAGCCTGGGTGCCGCGGAACGTCCGCGTCAGGGGGTGACGACGCGGCGGGTGGCGAACGGCAGGGTCGGCGGACCGGCGACCAGGCCCAGGAAGTGGCCGAGCTGGCCTTCGGTCACGAAGTAGGCGCCCTGGGTGACCGCCAGCGACGTCGGGCTATCGAGGCCGCTGGCGACGACGGTGCCGGTCGCGGCGTCGCCGGTGATCGCCAGCTGCGTGATGCGGCCGGCGCCTTCGGCAACCACCAGGGTACGGGCATCGAGCGTGCGCATGCCATCGGGGTTCTGCAGCGCGGGAGTCACGGTGATCGGGGCGACCGCGCCGGCCGTGCCGTCGGCCTTGATCGCGATCCGGAGCAGCTTGGAGTCGGAGAACAGGTTGACGTACAGCGTCTGGCCGCCGTCCCACACGATGCCGTCGGCGCCGAACCCACCGGGCATCGAGGAAGCCAGCTGCGGATCGGCGCTGAACACCGCCAGCTCGGCGGCACCGGGCCTGAGCACGTACACCTTGCCGGCGGAGTCAGTGACATAGAGGTTGTGCGCGCCGTCGAGCACCATGTCGTTGCACACGCCGGGCTGCGGGAACGCGTACGCCTTGGCCTGCGCGCCGTCGGACAGCCGATACGAGATCAGCCGCGGCGCCACCGGCGGGTTGGCGGTCAGCTGGTTCTCGCAGACGTAGAGCAGCTGCGCGTCGTCGTCGACGTAGACCCCGGCAATGTTCTTGTTGGTACCGGCCACGAAGGACTCGGCGGTGTCCGAGCTGGCCGCGATCCGCACCACCCCGGCGCCGCCGAGGCTGCTGACATAGAGCGTGCCGTCCGCCGCCACGGTGACGCTCTCGGGGTAGAAGGTGGCGCCGGGCAGCGCGAGGGTGGCGGTGGCCGGACGCGACGGCAGCCCCGGACGCGAGCTGGTGGCGCACGCCGCACCAGCGAGGGTCAGCGCAACGAACGCGATGTGTTTTGCTTGCATGGCTGTCAGCATGTGGATCGCGGGGCGGCGCCGGAACTCCGTCGGCAGATGAGCACTTGTGACACCCAGGCACAGATCGAGCCCGCGCGGTGCAAACGCGATCGCACGATGTGGTAGCCACATCGAGGAGGGAATCCCTTGGCGGACAAGCGAGAATCGATCAATGGGATGACCGCGCTGGTCGCGACCGTCAGCGCCGGATCGTTCTCGCGCGCCGCGGCGCGGCTCGGGATGACGCCGTCGGGCGTCAGCAAGCTGGTGGCGCGGCTCGAGCAGCGGCTCGGCGTCCAGCTCGTGCAGCGCACGACGCGCGCGATGCAGCTCACCGAGGCCGGTGCGTTCTACTACGACCGGGCGAGCCGCGTGCTCGACGAGATCGACGGGCTGGAGCGCGATCTCGAAGGCCACCACCGCCACCCGCGCGGCCGGCTCCTGGTGACTGCACCGACGGTGCTCGGCGAGGCGCTGCTGATGCCGGTGGTGATCGGATACCAGCGCCGCTACCCGGAGGTGACGGTCGCGGTCGTGCTCACCGATCGGCTGGTCGACGTCATAGCCGAGGGCTTCGACATCGCGATCCGGATGACCGACCGACCGCCCGAGACGTTCGTCGCGCGCAAGCTCGCCGACGACGTGCGGACACTGTGCGCGAGCCCCGGGTATCTACGGAAGCATGGCCGGCCGGACGTCCCTGCCGACCTCGCGCAGCATCGCTGCATCATGTTCGTGACGCCGCGCGGGCCCAACCCGTGGTACCTGCGGCGCGAGCTCGACGGGCCCAACGACGGGCCCAACGAGGCGAAGATCGAGCCGTTTGCGTTCAAGGGCAGCCTCGAGCTCAACAACACGTCCGCGGTGCACCAGGCGGTGATGGCCGGGCTCGGGATCGCCGATCTGCCGATCTACCTGGTCGAGGATCAGCTGTCGGCCGGGCGATTGGTCTCGGTACTCGCGCCGTACGTGCCGGTGCGGCGGACGATCTACGCGATCTACGTCGCGTCGCGGCTGGTGCCGGCGAAGACCCGCGCGTTCCTCAAGGCACTCGAGACCGGGTTCCGGGTGCGCAAGGCGGCCGCGGTCGACGACGATCACTGACGCGACGGGCAGCGCGAACACTGGACCAGGGGTGGCCGCGCAGCGCGATCGCCTCGGCAGGCTCGACCTGAGCGCCGCCGCAGCGTTCGGCACGGCGCGCGCTACTCGAACGCAGACCAGGCAGGCGGTCCCGCGAGCAGCAGGATCGCCTCGGCGGCCTGGATCTGATCGGTGTCCCGACCGGTCTTGAGCACGTCGAGCAGGCGCGGCAGGACCGGCGTCAGATCGAGCACAGGATCGAGCCGGCGCAGCGCACGGGCCGAGCGGACGCGCAGGGCCGGGGAGTCGAGCTGGCGCTCGAGCACGGGCCGCGCCGCGCTGTCCTTGAGCTCGGCGAGCGCAGCCGCGGCAAACGCGTTGAAGTGCGGATCGGCCAGCATCTCGCGGAGCGCGGGCGCCAGGTCGGCGTGACCGGCGATCCCGAGCGCGATCGCCGCGCGCGCCTTGTCATCGGCGGACGCCTTCGCGTCGCCGCGGATCTGCTCGAGCACCTTGATGGCGTGCGGCTCGGCGAGGTGGGCCAGGTGCTCGGCGGCGCCCAGCCGGCGCTGGCTGACCGCGAGCACGTCGACGAGGTGCGGGATCGCGCGCGGATCGCCCAGCAACGCGAACAGGCGTGCCGCTTCGTCGCGGGCCTCACCGCGCGGGGCGTAGAGCGCAGCCGCGAGCACGTCACGGCCGCGCTTGTCCCCGGCGCGCGCGAGCGAGTACGCCAGGTCGAGCCGCGCGATGTCGCTGGTCTCCGGGACCGGCGGGGGTGCCAGCACGGCGGCGCTGGCCCCGGTGGCAGGCGGCTGTGGCGTGCGTGCGTGACCCAGGCCGAGCTGCGCGGCGAGCACCTGGCACGCCGCAGGGTCGCTGGTGCGCGCGAGCGCAGCGGCGGCGATGCGCTGAAGCCGCTGCGACGCGGCCGCCAGCGCGGTCACGAGCACGGCGCGCGCTTGGGCCACGGCGGCCTCCGGAGCGACCGCCGGCTCGGCGGGGGGCGCGACCGGCACCGGCTCGACGACCGCCGCGCGCACCGCGGGTGCTACGCCCGGCGACAACCGGGTCGCCGCGGCCACGTTGCCCTTGACGAGGAACTGATAGACGAGGAGACCGCCCCCGCCGAGCAGCAGGACCACCAGGAGCACGAGCGGGAGCCGGCTCTTGCGCCGGAGCCGATCGCCGCCTTCGGACAGCTCGCGCGTGGCGCCGCGCTCGGAGACTTCGTCGGTCGCCCACTTGTCGAGCGTGTCGTCGCGGCCGCTCCGCGCCGGCACGTCCGCCGCAACGCTCGCGCCCTGCCCCGTGGTCGGATCGCCGATCGCCTGCGCCGCGCCCGACTTCTTGTGGTCTTCACGCCAGAACTTGCCGATCGCGATCTCGTCGGGATGCTTGGCGCGCGGTTCGCTGCCGTCCTCGGATGTGCTGGGTGCGGCGGCCACGACGCCCGACGCGGGCTCCTGGACGATCTCGATCACCGGTCCGCTGTCGAACGTGATCGGCACGCCCGGCGCGGGGGTGGTGGGAGGCTCGAGCGGAACACCGCTCGCCGGGGTCTTGATCGCCGCGGCCGGCGACGTCGCCGCGCGCGCCGGCTTGCCGGTGGGTTGCGTCGCCACCGCGCTCGCCGTCGCCGGGGCGGCAACCGCCGCCGTCGTCGGGGCGGCAACCGCGGCCGGCGAACTCGCCGCGCGCGCAGGCTTGCCGGCGGGTTGCGTCGCCACCGCGCTCGCCGTCGCCGGGGCGGCAACCACCGCCGCCGTCGGCGCGCCAGCCGCTGCCGGCGTCGGGGCGGCAACCGCGGCGGCCCCCGTCGCGACCGGCCCGCCACGCGCGCACTCGGCGGAGCAATACGCGACGACCTTGCCGTCGAGCACCCCGACAAATCGCGAGCGCAGGGGGTCGACCGATTTGTTGCACGCCGGACAGGAAGTTGTCATGGAAGGGCCAGTACTGCGTCTTCGCCGAGCTCGGCGATCAACCGATCGATATACTCGAGGAAGTGATCGCGACGCGCGATGATCGCGCGGATCTCGGCATCTGTCAGCAGCGGACCGAGCAGGTCGTCCTCACGTCCGAGCAGCGCCGAGAGATCCTCGAGCGTCAATCCGCGAAGCTTTCCGACCAGCGCCCGCGGGAACACCTGGATCCGGTTCAGCTTCGACAGGTTGGTCGCGTGGCCGAGCGTGAACGCCGAGAACGCGAGCGTGTTGTCCATGAAGTAGAGGATCCGGTTGTCGGCCGACCCCTGCGTGTTGTTGCCGCTCCAGCGATCCGAGTTGTCGATCAGGAGGTCGAACAGGATCACCGTGGAGATCTGCGCGAGCATCGGCCGCAGCTCCGCGGGCATGGCGGCGCCGGCCTGCAGGTAGCCGGACCACAGCGCCTGGCCCTCGGCCTCATCGATCAGCTTGCCGCCCATGCGGACCGACTTGATCTCGGGGATCCACCACGACACCTCGCCCACGAGCTGGCCCCGCCGGGGGATCGCCTCGTCGGTGAGCCGGCCCGACGCATAGGCGCGGCCGGACGGCTCCATCGCCGCGGCCAGATCGTCGATCGCAAACGCGGCGCTCTTGGCCGGCGGCACGTGGCCGATGCCGAGCAGCCGATCGATGCGATACGCCGCGATCTCGCGGCGCGGATCCGATTGCGGGTGGATCTGCAGCGGTTTGAACGCAGCGCGCGCCCCCGACGCGAACTCGATGCGCAGCGACAGCGAGCTCCCGCCGTGGTTCAGCTTGACCTTGGTGATCGGGCTCGCCGCGATCGGCGCGAGCAGCTCGTGATCCGGCACCCCGAAAACGGTGTCGGGCGCGGGCGCGGCCACCGCGAGCTGCGAGCGCTCGAGCGGCACGGGGGTGGTGATGGACCGCGAGACGGTGGTCGCCGCGACGGCCTCGTGGTGGTCCAGGTAGCCGCGGACCAGCTCGGACCCGTGCGACGCGGCAAACCACACGCCGCCAGCGGCGCCGGCCGCGATGGCAAGCTCGAGCGCGATACACGTCCCGAGTCGCACCGACGAAAAATATCACGCGAATTCCCCGCGACGCAAAAATCGCGTCGCTCCGTGTGGCTGGATGGCCCCGCCGAGGCGCACTCGGCGTCGGCGAGTGGCAGCCCGCCCAGCCTAGTCCGGGGCTTCAGTCCGGTCCTCGATCACGTAGGCGGGCTTGCGGTGACGCGCCGTGGGCACGTGCTTCTCCCAGCACGCGACCGAGCAGAACCGCAGCTTCATGCGACCGGTGTTGCAGGACGCCACCGTGCACCGGACCGCCGACGCGCCCGGCGGGATCAACTTGCGGCACGTGGCGCAGACCAGGCTGGCCATGCCCGGTCGTAGCACGAGGACGCGACCGGCACTACGCGCCGTCATCGATAATGATCTGGCCGCGTCGGCGCGACGAGCAGATCGGGCTTGCGCCAGTTCAAGACGGGTCGAAGACTCGCGACTTCCGAGCTATCGAACAGCGCCGCAACGGCATTTTTCGCTGCCTTTCAGTCCGCTGTGCGGATTGTCTCGACCAGCGCCGCGATGTCGGTGCCGGTTCCGCGGACCACCTCGCGGACCACGCCGCGGCGATCGATGATCACGGTGTGCGGGATCGACGACACGCCGTAGCGCTCGCTGATGTCGTCGCTGCCGGCGAGCAGCCGCATCTTGTAGCCGCGCTGGTCGAACAGCGCGCGCGCGGCCACCGCGTCGTCGAGGTTGATCGCCAGCACCACGACGTCGGGGCTCGCGTGCGCGAGCTTCTCGAGCCGGGGCATCGACATCAGGCACGGCTTGCACCAGGTCGCCCAGAAGTCGAGCACGGTGACCTTCCCGCGCGTGCTCGCGAGCATCACGCGATCGCCCAGCGCGCCGGCCGCGTCGATCTCGGGCAGCGCGAGCTCGGGCGCCGGCTCTCCGGTGTGCATCGGCTTGACCAGCTCGAGGTTGTCGGAGATCCAGACCGCCTGCACCACGGCGCCGAGCGCGACGACCGCGACCACCACCGCGCCGACCCGACGCGCCCGGCGAACCAGCGGCGCGGGCGGCGCCGGCACGCGGACCGGGGCGATCCGCGCCGGGCGAACCGCGAGCGCGAGCACCGCGCCCATCCAGCCGAGCGACATCGCCGACAGCAGCACGCCGACGATGGGGGGCAGCGCCGCGATGCCCGCGGTGCGCACCGCCACGGTCGCCGCGAGGTTGACGAACAACAGCGGTAGCGCGGCCACGCACGCGAGGTCGAACGACCGACCGAGGTTGCGCCGGGGCCCGGCGAGCGCGAACACGACGAGCGCGCCGAGCACGAACAGCGTGACCGGCAACCCGAGCGCCCCGCCGAGCACCTTCACCGCGACGCGGATGCCGAGCTCCGCGCCGACCGAGACCCCGAGCCAGACCGCCGACGCCAGGCCGCGCAGCTGGGTGGCCGCGAGCACCAGGGCGATCACGGCGATCAGGTCAGAGCCGGAGCGACCCGCGTGCGCGCGGTCGGCCGCCGCGGCGAGCGCCCAGCGCGGCTCGGTGATCGCAAGTCCGAGCCGGGCGAGAAATCCCGGCGAGGTCGGCCGCGGCATCGGGTCGCCCGCCGCGACGCCGTCTCCCGGTTGCGCGTCGGACGTCATCCCCGGCCGCCGCGCTGCGAGATCAACTTGCGGGCCTGCGCCGAGACCGCCGACGGAATGCCCTTCGACTTGCTGAGGCTGGCGAGATCCTTCTGGCGCAGGAACGGCAGGAACCGCGCGACCTCGGCGATCGGAGCTTTGGGGTTTCGGCACAGCGACACTTTCACGGCGTACGCCTTGGTCCAGATGCGATTTGCGGAGATATAGCGAATTACGTCTTCGCCCAGCGCCTGGTTACGGGCGTAACGCGCGGCCTCGATGTCGTTGACACCCGGCGACTTGATCGCCGCCATCGCGACCAGCTTCAACGGATCGCGGATCGCCTCGCCGCGAATGAACGCATCGCCGACCGTCGCGGCGCGGATCTTGCTCGGGATCGGCAGATCGCGAAACGGGATCGGGACCAGCACGACGCGGACGCCATCGACCACGGCGGACTGGTTGAGCGCGAGCTGGTGCCGCTCGGCGGTTCCGATCACCGAGATCGTGACGCGAGCGTCGTCGACCTCGACCAGCAGCCATTGCGGCGCCGCGTCTGGAACCTTGCCGTCAGCGCCCGGCGCCGAGCCCAGGATCATCCGGGTCCGCCGGAGCGGCACCCGCGTGGCGGATGCATTCGCGCGCGAGATCTGCAGCTCGACCAGGCGCGTGCTGAGCTTGGACTCGACCGGCTCGTCGTCCTCCTCGGGCAGCGACTGCTCGGCGTCGCCGGCGGTCAGCGCGCTGTCATCGCGCACCCCGACCACGGCGTCGAACAACGTGTCATCGCTGGTCGCCCCCGTCGCGCCGGTCAGCGCGCGGGCGACCTCGTCCCACGCCGCGAGCCCGGGAACGCGGACGTTGTTGCGCACCGCGAGCTCGACGACGCGGTCGATCGTCGACATCCGCGCGCGCCGGTTCATGTACATCGCCGCGATGATCTCGGGATGGCGCAGCAAGCGCTGCTCGTTCTGCGCGATCTGATCGATCTCGCGTGACCCGGCGCGGGTCGCGAGCGTGGCGATCGTGCCGTCCGCGACCGATGGGTTCATCGCGATCGCATCGAACACCGCGGGCTTGTCGGCGATCAGCTGCGCGAAGAAGTCGAGCACGCGGGCGTCGATCGCCGGCGCCGCCAGCGTCCCGGCGAGCAGCTTCTCGGGCATCTGGGCCGCGGTCGCCCGCGCCGAGCTGGCGAGGTTCGACTCGGCGTCGAGCGACAGCTGGTACAGCACCGCGACCTGGTCCGCGGGGGGCAGCGGCAAGAGGCCGCGCGCCGCCATCATCCGGCCGGGCCCCGGGCCGAGCGCCCGCTGGGCCGCCGGCGAGAGCTGGCTCGCATCGAGTGGGGAGTGCTGGATCATGCGTTGCGTTGATACAAGATCTTGAGGCCCTTGAGGGTGAGCAGCTCGTCGGTCGCTTCGATCGTACGAGTCTCGGTGGCGATCAGTGGTGCGAGCCCACCGGTCGCGATGCAGCGCGCCGTGAAGTCGACCTCGGCCCGGATCCGATCGACCAGCGCATCGACCATCCCCGCGTAGCCGTACACGAGGCCCGCCTGCATCGACGCCACCGTGTTGCGCGCGACCACCTTACCAGGCCGGGCGAGTTCGACCCGCGGCAGCTTGGCGGCGTGCTCGTACAGGGCCTCGCTGCTGATCGTGATCCCGGGAGCGATCACGCCGCCCAGGTACTCACCCTTGGGCGACACGACGTCCCATGTGGTCGCGGTGCCGAAATCCACCACGATACAGCCTGCCTTGATCTCGTCGAACGCGGCGACCGCGTTGACGATCCGATCGGCGCCGACCTCGCGCGGGTTCTCGTACAGGATCGGCATGCCGCTCTTGATCCCCGCGCCGACCACCAGCGCCGGGCCGCCGCAGTGGCGTTTGAAGAACTGCTGGAGCCCGAACAGCGTCGGCGGTACCACCGACGAGATGATCCCGGAATCGATCGAGCGCCACGGGAAGCCTTCCATGTCGAGCAGGGTCTTGAGCAGCACGGCGTATTCGTCCGCGGTCCGCTCGGCGACGGTCTGGATCCGCCAGTGCGCCGCGAGCGCACCATCGCGAAATACCCCGAGCACGGTGTTCGTATTCCCGACATCGACGGCAAGCAGCGCGGTCATCGCCCCGAATGGTAGCTCGCCGTTGGCGACCGTAGTAGCATCGCCTCCATTCTATGCGCTCACCCTCGAAGATCCTCGCGATCACAGGACTGGTGTTGGCCGTGTGTGTGGGTGGGTCGCTGGGGGCCTGCGGAGGTGCCCAGGACAGCCCACCGGGGCCGCTCGCGATGCACTTCGATGACATGTACATCGCGGCGATTCCGCTCGATCAGAAGCAAGCCGTGGTGCAGAGCCAGAACGACTGGAACCTGGCCCGCATGGAGAACGCCAAGGCCGAGGCCGATTTCAACGAGTCGACCAGCCAGCTGTCGGTCGTCCACAACGATCAGAAAGCGTCCCGGCTCGCGGTCGACTCCGCGATCTCGAACAAGAAGTCCGCGGAGGCCTCGGCCGACACCAACCGGGTGAGCCAGGCGACCAAGGATCTCCGCACCGCCGAGGATCTCGCGAAGGCCGCCGACGAGCGGATCAAGTACTTCGACGGCTATCGCGACTATCTGCGGCTGGTGCAGCGCTACACGCAGGAGAACATGTACTGGCGCGAGGCCCAGTACGAGCTCGCGAAGTCGCAGCTCGGCCAGAAGAACAACATCTCGCCCAAGGGCGTCACGTTCGACACGTTCCCCAAGCAGGAACACGAGCGCGGCCAGCGCACGGCGTCGGCCAAGGGCCGCATCGAATCAGGAAAGCAGCGTGCGCTCGCGGCGCGCGAGACCTGGCTCCGGGCGCAGGACACCGCGGACCGCGAGAACGGCCACCCCACGAACCTCCTCGACCCGATGGCGAAATCGGGCTCCGCGTCGCGGTAGCGGGAGCGCATGGCGGCGGAGCCTAGCGACGCCGCGCGGATCCTCGTCGTCGATGACGAGCGGGTGATCCGCGAGATCCTGGCGGAGTTCCTCACGCTCGAGGGCTTCTCGGTCAACACGGTCGAGGACGGCGAGAAGGCGCTCACCGAGCTGCGCCTGCATCCCTACGATCTGCTGATCACCGATCTCAAGATGCCGCGGCTCTCGGGGCTCCAGCTGCTCGAGAAGATCGAGGCGGAGCGGCTCGGCGTGCTCACCGTCCTCATGACCGGGTTCGGCACGGTGGAGACCGCGATCGAGGCGATGAAGAAGGGCGCCTACGACTATCTCCTGAAGCCGTTCAAGGTCGAAGAGGTCATCCACGTGGTGCGCCGCGCGCTGTACCGCCAGCGGCTCCAAGCCGAGAACATCCGGCTCCGCGAGGCGCTCACGATCTACAAGGTCTCCGAGGCGATCGCGCTGACCCGCGACATCGAGCACGTCCTCGAGGTCGTGCTGCGCGCCGCGATCGACGAGGCCAAGGCTGATGTCGCGACGCTCCACCTCCGCGATCCGCGGACCGGCAGCTACGAGGAGCGGGTCAAGGTCGTGGCCTCCGACGATGCGCCGCGCGGGCTGCCCTCGCCGGTGTTTCCGCTGCTGCTCGAGCAGTTCGCGCACGGCACGCCGATCCTCGCGCACGGCATCAAGGCGGGCCGGTTCTTCACCGAGTCGCGCGCGCCCAGCGAGCTGTCGTCGTTCGTCGCGGTGCCGCTGCAGGTCCGCAGCAACATGGTCGGCGTGCTCAACGTGTTCTCGTTCACGCCGGGCAAGAAGTTCGATGAGGGCCACCGCAAGATGCTGTCGGTGCTCGCGTCGCGCGCGGCGAGCGCGATCGACAACGCGCGGCTGTACCGCGAGCTGGTCGCCTCGAACGAGAGCCTGACCCGCGCGAACCTGTCGCTCGAGGAGATGTTCCAGCAGACCGTCGCCGGGTTCGCGCAGGCGCTCGAGGAGAGCGACCTGTACACCCGCGGCCACTCCGAGCGCGTCGCGGTGTACTCCGAGATCCTGGCGCGCGGCCTCACCCTGCCCGACGCCGAGGTCCGCCGCATCGTCCAGGCGGGCGTGATGCACGACGTCGGCAAGATCGGCGTGCGCTACGACATGCTCAACAAGCCCGGCAAGCTCACGCCCGAAGAGGTGGCGGTGTTTCGCCAGCACCCCGAGAAGGGCAAGCGCATCCTCGAGCCGGTGCCGTGCCTGCACGGGCTGATCGACGGCTGCTGGTGCCACCACGAATGGTTCGACGGCGGCGGCTACCCGCGCGGGCTGCGCGGCCACAACATCCCGCTGGTCGGCCGGGTCGTCGCGGTCGCCGACGCCTACGACGCGATGACCTCCGATCGCGCCTACCGCCGTGCCCTGCCCCACGAGGTCGCGATCGGCGAGATCGAGCGCTGCGCGGGGACCCAGTTCGACCCCGAGCTCGCCGATGCGTTCGTGCAGCTCGTCGAGGCGTGGCGCAGCGGCATGATCGAGCGCGGCCAGGGCTCGTTGATCCCCCGGTAGAGGGGGCGGGAAAGCCCCCTTTCGATCAACGCGTGGCGCAGCGGCATGATCGAGCGCGGCCAGGGCTCGTTGATCCCCCGGTAGCGATAGCGCGCGACGCGGCGCGCGGCGAGGGTGAATGGGCCGGCTCTGCCGGTCCAGAGGGGGCGGGAAAGCCCCCTTTCGATCAACGCGTGGCGCAGCGGCATGATCGAGCGCGGCCAGGGCTCGTTGATCCCCCGGTAGCGATAGCGCGCACGCGACGTCCGAGTTTCACGCACGATGCCCCCATGGCTTCACCCCGCCGGGAAACCCGCCTATAGTGAGGGCGCCCGATGAGCTTTGGGGTTTCGGGGAAATACCGCCTCGATAGGCGACTAGGTGGCGGCGGTATGGCCGAGGTCTACGTCGGGTCGACGATGGGAGCCGAGGGCTTCTCGCGCCGGATCGCGATCAAGCGCGTGCTGCCCGGCTACTCCGACAACGCCGGGTTCGCCAAGATGTTCGTCGCCGAGGCGCGGATCAGCGCGCAGCTGGTCCACCCGAACATCGTCTCGGTGCTCGACTTCGATCGCGACGCCGACGGCCGGTTGTTTCTCGTGATGGAGCTGGTCGACGGCAAGGACCTCGACGCGCTGCTCAGCACCGGGATGCTCCCGCTGCCGGTGGTGATCTTCGTGATCGGCGAGGTGTTGCGCGGCCTGGGGTTCGCCCATGACCTGCCGACCGGCACCGGGATGCGCGGCATCGTCCACCGCGATATCTCGCCGCACAACGTGCTGCTGTCGTGGGAAGGCGCCGTCAAGATCTCCGATTTCGGGATCGCCAAGGCGCGGGCCGCCAGCGAGGCGACCGCGTCGGTGTTCATCAAGGGCAAGCCTGCCTACATGAGCCCCGAGCAGGCCAACGGCCAGCGGCTCGACGGGCGTAGCGACCTGTTCACCGTCGGTGTGATGCTGTGGGAGATGCTCGTCGGCCAGCGCCTGTTTGTCGCCGACGACACCCGTGCGACCCTCGCCGCCGTGTTGTTCGGCCAGATCCCGCGGCCCCGCACCGCGCGCCCGGACCTGCCCAAGGACCTCGAGCGCGTGACGATGAAGCTGCTCGAGCGCGACCTGTCGTCGCGCTACGCGACCGCCGAGGAGGCGATCGCCGATCTGATGAACTGCGCCGACGCCCCGCGCAGCGGCCGCGAGGTGCTGATCGCGATGCTCGCCGAACGGTTCCCCGACACCGCCCCGGTGCGCCAGAGCCTTGCCCGGGCGCGCTTGCTCGGGGCCGTTCCAACGCCCCAGCCAGGTGCCATCCCCGCGTACTCCGGACCGACGCTCACCGGTGTCGCGGCGGGTCCGCTCTCCACACCCGAGCCCACCCCCCGGGGCCTCAGTACGGTGATGTCGGCGCCGACGGCGACCATCGGGCCCCGGCGCGGCCGGAGGCTTCCCCAGCTGGCAGTGCTGCTCGCGGTGATGCTCACCAGCGGGGTCGCCAGCTTCCTGATCGTGTCGGCCACTCGACACCGCGCCGAGCTGTCCGGCGACGCAGCGCTGGGATCCGGCGTCGGCTCCCCGACGAACCCGGCCATCCGCGATAGCCAGCGCGCCGTAACGACCGCCGGTGTCAGGCTCGATGCCGCCCTCGCCGAGGCGCCGAAACCTGGTGCATTCGATGCACAAGCAACACACGCTGGCATGGGGAAGAACGGGTTTCTGCGTATCGTGAGCGTGCCGGTCCTCGCGGTCACGGTGGACGGCAAGCCCTATGGCGACACGCCGTTGACGATTCCGTTGAACACCGGCGAGCACCGTGTCCGGCTGCAGAATACGCAAAACCATGTCGACGAAGTGCTGCCCAGCGTGAACATCACCGAGAATCAGACGACTACCATCGAGCGAATGCCCAAATGACCCCCCTCTCCTGGAAGCGTTGAGATGCGCATTGCCATCACGATGGCCGTCCTGATCGCGTTCGGCACATCGGCGCACGCAGGTAACGATGTGGGTGTGATCGTCACCGGCGATGGCTCGCTGCAGCCACAGCTCGCCGCCCAGATCGAGGGCTGGCTGAGCCAGCACGGCCACACGCTCGTGCCGACCCCCCTCCCGGCCGAGGTCATCCCGGCGCTCAACGACTGCTTCGTACTCGAAGATCAGGGCTGCGCGCGGCGCATCTTCGAGAAGCGCGCCAAATCGACCGGCATGATCTACGCGCACCTCGAGGCCCTCAACAACGAGGCCAACGGCACGCGCGACGTCACGCTGACCGCCTACTGGTTCGACCGCGGCCACGACGCGGTCGAAGAGCGCAAGACCTGTGAGCGCTGCACCGACCAGTCGCTGCGTACCACGGCGGACGAGGTCATGAAGAAGCTGCTCGGCGGCGGCGCCGTCGGGCACGTCAAGTTCAAGTCGAACCCACCGGGAGCCCGGATCTCGATCGACGGTCTGGCGATCGGCGTGACCCCGCTCGACTGGGACCTGGTACCGGGCAAGCACACGATCCGGATGGACAAGCCGGGCCTCGCGCCCGACACCCGCGAGGTCGTGGTCGTCAGCGACCAGACCGGCGTGCTCGACGTCGCGCTGCCCCCGATCACCGACGACACCGGCAAGCGGTCGCGCGTGCTCCCGATCGCGGCGCTCGCCGCGGGCGGCGCGCTCCTCGTCACCGGCGGCGTCCTGATCGCGATCGACCAGGATCCGGGCCCGCACGAACCCGCCCGGATCTACGACACCGCCGGCCAGGGCGTTGCGCTCGCGATCGGCGGCGCTGTCGTCAGCGGCGTGGGGGCCTATCTGCTGTGGTTCCGCTCCCCCAAGGCGACCTCGACCCCGGTCGCGGCCGTCACGCACGACACCGCGTACATCGGCTGGCTCGGACGGTTCTGACCGTGACGCGACGACGATGTGATCGACAAACGCTGGTAGGAGGATCTGTCATGCCTCGCTTCGCTCTCGTGGTCGGTTCGCTGATCGTGATCGCCAGTTGCAAGTCCGACAACCCACAGTCGTGTGATCTCGCGGCGAACGTCGGTATGCCGGGCTGCGCGGACGCGCCGACGGAGATGCCCAGCACCAGCTGCACGGTCGTTGGCTGCGGGGCCACGCCAAGCACCCCGGTGTGCGACGCCACCAAGGACGGCGGGACCTGTGTCCAGTGCACGACCGGCCACACGGATCAATGCACGAACACGACGCCGCGCTGCGAAGCCGACGCGTGCGTCGCCTGCGTCGACGATCAGGACTGCGGCGGAACCGGCGTGTGCCTGCTCGACGGCAGTTGCGCGAGCGCCGACACGATCATTCACGCCAGCTCCACGGGATCCACGGAGGCCACCTGCGGCGCCGTCGGCGCCGCCTGCGATCTGAAGACGGCCGTCGAGCTCGCGGTGAGCCCGAAGAACGTCATCAAGGTCGACGACGACGGACCCTACGTCACCGACAACCTCACCATCGCGAGGTCGGTGCTCATCGATGCGCGTGGCACGACCGCCGCGGGCGCGGTCATCACACGGAACAGCAGCAGCGGCCCCATCCTGATGGTCACCGGTGGTTCCGTCACGATCATCGGCGGGACGATTCAGGGTGTTGTCAATGGCAACGGCGATGGGATCGTGTGCACCAGCAACGCGTCCCCTGCGACGAACCTCACCATCATCGGGACCACCATCGACGGCAACGATGGATCGGCAATCAACTCGAGTTTATGCACGCTGGACATCACGACGGCGACGTTCCGTGGCAACAGCAAGAAATCAAACGTGCGGTCCGCGGCGATCATCAGTAACAATGGATCGCTCACGGTATCGCGATCACTGTTTGCATCAAATCTGGGCGGCGGCATCTCGGTCTCCAATGGTACGTTTGCGATCGTGGGAAACGTATTCTCGGGTAACGGAGATGCTTCGAGCTCGGTCGGCGGGATCTTGATCGTGACGCCCACGACATCCAATCGACTCGAATTCAACACGCTCGCGTCCAATCAGACGCAGGTGGGCACGAATGCACCGGGCGTTCATTGCACACCCCTCGATCTGGTCGCGCGCAACAACATCATCTGGGGCAACACCACCGCGGGGCTCACAGGCGTGCAGATCGGCAGTAACTGCAAACATGCGTACTCTGATATCCAGCAGACGTTGCCTACCGCAAACGATGCAGGTCACAACCTGACACCGCCGCAAGATCCGCTGTTCAACACCGACTTCAGCGTCAAGACGAATAGTCCGGTACGAGGAGGCGCCGATCCGACATCGTCGCTCACGGACATCGCTTCGAAGGACATGGCCGGCAAGCCGCGCAGTGCATCGCCCAGCGACATCGGCGCGTACCTTGTACCGACGCAATAGCCACGCCGATTCGCACGCTCAGAAGCTGCCTCCGAGACTGACCATTGCGCCGGCTTCCGTCGTACCAGCGCTCGCGATTGGGTTGAGCAGGATCTTACCATTGGCTTGCCAACCTAGATGCCAGTAGACGCCGAACCCGACTACTGCAGCCCCCACGCCCAGTAACGTCCAGCCATGGGGAGCGGTGGCATAGTTGTACTTGCAGCTGTCCGCACCCGAGAGCCCACAGGTGCCTTTGCCGTTGATATGGAGCAGGTAGGCGCCTGCTGCGAACGCAGCGATCGCAGTGCCACCTGCCGCATAGAGCGGTGCACGTGAGCGCCGTAATGCACACCCCCACTCTTCGGTACGGTGCGAGACGCGACTCGCCAAATAGATCGATCGCGGTGCCGATCGCGAGCCCACCCCCGATCATGAGCGCCGTTGCGGCCGAACTCACCTTGCGCGTTGACGGGTCCTGGCTCGACGGTGGAACGTACCGGTCGACGAGCAAGGCAAACCCGCCAACCGCGGCGACGGCCCCGCGGCGATGCTTCGCCGCCAGATCTCGGTGATGCTTCGTCGCCAGATAGTTCGACAAGCGAGTGCCGTACACGCTCCAATTGCCAGCAGAATGGCCTACTTGCCTGTGACGCTGAGAGAGAAGGTGGCACATGCGTGCAATGTACAATGACCGAGCCCGGTTTCTGTACACAGGCGATGCCGCGCTGCGAAGCTGTCGCCTGCGTCGCCTGCATCGACGAACTCCGATATCCAGCAGACGTTGCCTACCGCAAACGATGCAGGTCACAACCTGGTGCAAGATCCGCTGTTCAATGCCGACTTCAGCGTCAAGACAAATAGTCCAGTACGAGGAGGCGCCGATCCGACATCGTCGCTCACGGACATCGCTTCGGAGGACATGGCCGGCAGGCCGCGCACCGTCGTCCCGAGCGACATCGGCGCCTTCCTGGTCCCAGCGCCGTAGCGGCGAGTCACACCATCGCGGTCATGCGCGCGGGGCCGAGCCCCTCACCTCGTGTGCGACGTGCGCGCTTCGGGCCGTGTGTCTCCCCCGCGGTGCCGGATGTGCTTCTCGACGAGCTTGAGCAGGAACCCCGAGAAGCTATCGTGCTCGCGCGTGGCTACCTCGAGCCCGCCTTCCCCCTCCTCCCAGAAGTAGACTGGCGGATCGTCGCCCTCGTCGAGCCTGACAAAGGTGAAGTTGGAGCCGACATGCTCATTGAGCACAAACAGCTCGGGCGGCAGCACCACCGCTTTGTCCCACGGACGGATCATCGCCACGATATCCCGGTAGTCATGGGAGAGCAGCGCCCACGTCATTTCGTAGGAGATGTCGACGCCGCCATAGACGCCGCCGAGCTTCCTGCCGCCGTAGGCGAGGAGCTCACGATATGCTTCGGGCACCCGGCCGCCGGGGAGCCGCGCGGCCATCACGGCGACGTCTTGCTCCGTGCATGGCAACACCGACTCCGTGGCGAAGCCATCCCAACGTTCGAGGGCATCGATCGCTGCCTGGATGTGTTTGGCTTTCATCGGTGCCTCACGGGTACGTTACCCCATATTGGATCGTCACGGTGATATCGGTGCCGAACATTGCCTTGAATTGTTTGGTCATCACATCGGCACACGAGTCACATGGAAGCATCTCCGTACGGATGTCGATTGTGCCGGAGAAGCCTTTGCCTTGGTACGACGTATCGACGTCGAGTTTCATGTTGGAGGCGCTCTGCAGCTGCCCGAGAATGCTCTCGAAGATCTTGCGCTCGGAGTCGTGGAATGCACGCGGCTCGGTCGGCGCAGTCACCTGGGCGGCTTTGCCGATCTCAGGTGCCACGGTGAGTCCGTCCACCTTGGGACCGGCTGCGCCCGTGATTGTTGTCGACGTTCCTTTACCGCTCACGGAGACCACCTTGTCGGCGATGGACTTGCCGTTGGGCAGCTTGATGTCGAAACTGCCGTGGGCGATATTCCGCTGCCCGATGTTGAGCTGAGCCCCCGCTTCGCCGGTGACCGTGCCTTGTAGGTGCGTACGCATCGTCTGGGCCTCCTCCAGCACGCCCAGGTGCTCGCGCGCCTCGGTTGCTCGGATCTTGCCGGCGAACACGTCGTCGAGGAAGCGCTCGTAGCGCGGCCGCATGGTGTCGCTGAGGCTGCTCAGGTAGCCGTCTTCGAACAGCGCGGACATGCGCTGTAGGTCGGCCTGTTCGATGCCCAGCTCGCGGAAGTGCGCGAGCGCCTCGGCCGCGGGCTTGTTGGCGGTGGTCTTTTGAAAATGCCGGGCGGTGCTGCCGGTCAGCTTGGCACCCGTCTCGGTCACCCACAGTGTCGCCGGGTCGAGCTTCTCCATGACCCTCACTCGCTGGCCGTCGGCAAGCTTGACGTCGTACGTCTTGACACCGGTATCGGGGTTCGTCTCGACCTTGCCGACGTCACCGAGCGCTTTCGTCACCTCGGCTATGTGTTCCCGTGGGCACTTGAATAGCCCTGGGCCCTCTGGCTCGAGATGGATCAGCGGCAGCTCGGCGCTGGACACTTTGCCGAGGTTGCCTTGCAGCTCACCACGCAGGGCTCCGAGCTCGCTCGCGCTCATCTTGATCTTGGAAGCGATGCCCCCGTCCTTGGGCGGCTTTGCATCCTCTCGCTTGGCCTGTGCCTCGACCTCATCGAGGATCTTGAGCCGCTCCTCGAGCCACGCCTTTTCCTGGCTCACGTACTTCTTGGCCGCGCTGAAGTCACGCGAGCCCTGCAATGCCTCGGCGCTGGTGGTCAGGGCGCGTTGGGTGACGTTGTTCGCCTTGAGCTTGCTGGTGAACGCGTAGGCTGAGCCCTCCAGCTCGGCGAACATCGGCTTGGCCGCCGGGGCCACCGCATGCATGGCAATGGCCATCGCCATGCCTTGGAGTGCGAGTTGCTGGATCTCGTCGCTATTGAGATGGCGACCCTCCTGGATGAGCTTGTCGAGGTCTGCCTTGGCATACGTCGTGGCCGCCAAGATCAACGTCTGGCCGCCGATCGCGGAGATCTTTCCGAGCTTGGCGACCTCGGCGAAGATCGCGAAGCGTCGCATGACGCCGAACATCGCCCAGTTGGTGGCCAGCTCGTACCCGATATGACTCACGCCGTGCTGGTCATCGAGGAACACCTGTGACAGCAGCGTGAAGGTCACGGCCTCGGCGCCGCCAGCCGCCACTGCCGTCGCACCCGCGCCGAGCTCCCACCCGACCGCGCCCGCCACGACGAGGTCGCCAACGCCCACCGTGATCACGGTGATCGCCAGCATCGCGATCACCTTTCCGATGATCACCTCACGCTGCGCGTCCTTGCATGCATCCAGTACCTTCCCGAAGTACTCGCGCAACTTGGGATCCGCGCGCAACGCCTCGAGGCCAGCCTTCGCTTGTGTACGCAGTATTGGATCGCCGCTCTTCCATGCTTTGAATACGGTTTTCCATCGCGCATGGAACCCATCGCCGGCCGCCTGGAGCGCGCGGATGGTGACCTGGGTGCCGAGGCCCGAGAACCACACGCTGAGCGAGTCGTCCATCGACTGCCAGGCCTGGTCGAGCTGGTCCATGTTGGTGACCATCTCGGTCTCGGTCTGAAGCTCGGTGACCAGTTTCTGAATCTCGGCCAATTCGGTTTCTGCCGAGCCCGCATCGGTCTGCAACGCATGGCGCAAGCGCGCCAGGCGGAGCTTGAGCTGCTCCTCGCGCGATCTGATATCATCGACCCCGTAGCTCGGCGAGTCTCCGTCCTTGCGTTTTCCCTGGCGCGCATCGTCGACCGCGCGCTGGATCGCCGCGAGCGTACCCTCCAGGAACTCGATGCGGAGCTGACCGGCATCGTTCTCGGCTTCTGCGAGCATGCCAGCGGCCGTCAGCGGCAACTCGGCGGCGGCGGCAGCAGCGCAGTAGCGCATGGCAACGCGGTTCATCGCCTGGCGAACGTGATCCGGTAGATTGAAGCCGCCGAGCTTTACCCTCGCATCGAAGACCATCCTGGTGAGATCAGCGAGGCGCTTGCCGTGGCGCTCCAGCCCGAATGAGACGGCAGTCAACACTGTCTGTTGGTTCTCGGCCTGGCCGGCCCATGCCAGCCCGGCGGCATCATTGCCGGCGAGCACCGTGGCCCGGCGTGACGTCAGCTTCGCGCGCACCACCGCCGTGGTATCCAGCGTTGGGTTCTTTCCCATGCCGAACGCAGCACCGGCCCTCTCGATCGTGATCAGAATGGCGAGGTTCTCGTCGATCGTGCGGACCACGTCGTTCTTCGTCGCCGCTTTGCTGTTGACGCCGGTCCCTTGGCCCTTGGCGATCTCGTCCGCCAGTGGTCCCTTGCCAGCCTCGGCCACCACGTCGCCGACCCGTTTCACGTCTGCGCCCATCGCGGTCAGCGTCGCCTGATGCTGTGGTAGTAGCTTGTAAGCACTGCCTAGCCCAAACAGCGGCGGAGAAACGATGGACAGCTCGCTACTCTGCGCCGAGCTGCCATACAGGGCAGCGGCGACGGACTCGACAGTTGCCGGTACTTTCGAGTTGTCGGCGGGAGTTGCTCGAACCCAGTAGGTTCCGCCGTGCGAAGGTTCCCAGGACAGCGTCAGGGGCTGCAGCTTGCCCAGCTGGCCTTTCTCGCCCGGGTTCGCTGCGTGGAAAGCATCGAAGTCGAACGTCGCGTGTTGGACCAGCGCTGTGATGACCTGCACATCCATCGGGGAGCTGGCGACGATCTCAGTGGTCGAAAGCCTTGGATGTTCGACCAGCGTGGCCTTGGCCGCGGATTCTGCCGCCAAGCCTTTTGCAACCGCCGCTTCTGTGTAGCGCGGGATGACGCGCGCCAGTGATTGCCGGATTGTCTCGGCGATCACCGTGCCGATCTCGACAGCGGTATCGGGGAACCAGCGATCCGGACCCGAACCCATCTTATCGTCAACCCAAGTCTTGTCACCAGTGGTCACCTGCTCTCGACCCATCGGGCGCGCCTTACGGATCGCCTTCTCGACCTTGCCGCGACCTACGAGCGCGTCTAGCTTGGCATCGAGGACAGCGCCCTTGGCGCCGAGCAGCGCGGATCCGAACAAGAGCGGTGTCGGCAGCTTGATAAACCGAGATCCTGGCTCAAAGTGAAGGTCATCGATGTATGCGGCAACGCCATTGCCGATCTCCTCGGCATGGCGAGTCCTGTACGTGGCGTCATCGACGTCAGGAACGGGGTCGCGGGCGATTGCGACATCACCGGTGCCTGCGTGCGCCCCGTCGTGAGCGCGCGCGGCGCTCTCTCGAACGTCGCCGTGGCCGACAAACGGCAGCCGATCCCACGACGATGGCGGCGGTGCGTGCTGCTGCTGCCCCACGTGGATCAGTTCGTGGCCGAGAAGACCGCCTCCGTCGGTGTGCGGGCCATTGCCGTGGCCGAAGAAGACGCGATTGCCGACCGTGAAGGCGCGCGCATCGATCGCGGCCGCCGCGTCCCCGGCAACCCTGCTGGTCGCCATACGGGCACCGCTAACATCTGCACCTACCTTGTCCGACCATCGGGCAGCTCCCGGCACCGGCTCGCCCTGCTCGTGCGACAGCGCGCTAACAACCGCCGGAGGCACACGGCTCGGTGTTGCCGGCGTCTCCGCAGCACGGGCGATCGCTTGCTCACGGTTCACGAGGGGTGGCGGGATCAGCTCAAGCTGAGATGTCAGCGTCGTCTTGCCAGGTGCGAACGGCTCGTTCGACCGGTGCGCTTGTCCGAGGTCGTCGCTCCACGGGGTTCCCTTGCGATCATAGCTTGACATCGGGGCTCTCCGGGGCTGACGTCGAACAGCGACTTGAGACACGCCGCTGAACCGCGATCAAGGCTGTGTTTGCCATCGGCGCCTGAGGTGCATCGTCACCGACTCCAAGCGTTCATGTCCACGGCACAACCGCCTCCACGCAAGCTTGCGCCCGTGCGAACGTCTAGTAAAGGCTGCCATCCGAAAGACCGAGACCGAGGGATTGCCCACGCAATGAGTCGGCATGAGGCCCGAACCGGGTTGCTTCAGTGTTCGAGCCGGTTTGGGTACTGGCACTTACGCGGGATCGGGAGCGCGACGCTGCACCGCGTCCAACGCTGCCCGTGTTCGTGACTGGTGGTTCTGGCCCGATGCAGGACGAACGGTACTGAATAGCCCGGTGCCCTCGTAGGCAAGCGCTGCGGTCCCGTCACGCACCGCTCGCCAAATCTGTGCGACCTGCCGTCGATCGCGGCACCACGCGGAGAAGTTGATGAGGTTCACCGCGATGCCCCGATCATGGCGTCGCGGTCGCTGGTGACCTGCGCCGCGATCCGCGGTGACCACCTGCGCCGCGATCACCAGACTCGACCAACGTACCGGCCGGGAAAAGCACAGGCTGAGCAGGTCCTCGCCGCCTGTCTCCGCACCTGCACGTCAGTGCAGATGCCGCTCCGCGTCCTGGGCGTTGGTCGCGCTGCGATCCACCTGGCGATCTGCGGCGTCGGTGCCGTTGCTCGCCTGCGCTACCAGCGACGGGTAGGTGCCGAACAGACGGTGGAGCTCCGCCACCTCGGCCTGCAGCGACGAGATCTAGGGCATGTCGCGCACGATCAGCCGCGTCGAACCCTGAACCGGCAGCAGTATCCCGTCTTGAATCGCCGCCTCACCGGCCAGCGTGGCAAACCAGGAGATATCCTCGGGCCGATCGTGATCATGGATGGCGTTTCGCGCGCGCCGTGGCGAACTCTCCGCGACGTCGAAATACAGGAACCAGCTCATCTCGCCTTCCGCTGCGTCTCGCTGGAGCTCCAACCACAACGTGTGCAACACTTGGTCGACCGACCAAATGCGTCCACAGACTCGCAAACGCTCGGGGGAGCGTTCGAGTACGCGATTGATACCCGGAATCCCATCGGAGGTTCGCGGCGATTCCCAGAGCCCAGCATCGGACAAGCACGTGCTGACAAAGCGGTCAAGCGCGTCGGTCTGCTCGGGCACGAGCGAGGTCAATCCCTCGAGGTCGGCCACCAAGCCAGCATGTTTCAGCAGCGACCTATGCGCAACCACGATGCGCGCAGGCACAGTCCCGTCGTCTCGCGATGCAGCGCCTTCTCGCGCTCGCCTTCAACGCTCGGGAGAAGTCACGCACGTCTGCTCGTGAACAGTGGACCAGACCGTCCGGGCCGATCGTCGGGCTGATTTCGATCCGGATCTCGGTGAGCGGGTCGCCTGTGGCGAACCGGCACCTGGCCACGGAGCGCTACGGCTTCATGCCGATCTGCTGCAGCTCGACAAACCGTTTGCGCAGGGTCTCGAGGCCCATCCTGATGGTGTCCGCGTCCATCCCCGAGTCCGCGGCGCAGTCCTGATCGCGCATCATGCCCAGCGTCATGCCCATGCCGTTGCGGCCCTCGCTGAACGGACGCTCGAAGCCTGCCGGCGGTGTCACATGATCGAGCGCGTCCATCTCCTTCGCGAGCGCATCGATTCCGCCGCACGCCTCCGCGAGCGTCTTCGCATCCGTCGCATTCGCGATCGTCGCCATCAGTGCCGCCTTTGCCCCGCGCACACGCTCGGTGTCCGCAGCGGAGCGCTTCGGCTGTGCCACGGGTGGCTGCGCGTTCGCGGATGCCGGCGCGGAGGCTGGGCGTGCAAGCGCCGTCGCAGCGGCCGGCTGAGATGGAGCCCGGGCTGTTGGCGTTGGCTGCGCGGTTCCCGGCCCGCTCCCCGCGCCGTCGGGCTTCGCCGAGGAGTGGCACGCCTCGAGCGCAAGCGCGACTGCGAGTGCCAGGACTATCATCCGACCACGATGTTGGCCCAGAAGTACCTGCACGTCAGTGCAGATGCCGCTCCGCGTCCTGGGTGTTGGCCTCGCTGCGGTCGACCTGGTCCTCGATCGCGTCGATGCCGTTGCTCGCCTGCGCCACGAGCGACGCGTAGGTGCCGAACAGACGGTGGAGCTCCGCCACCTCGGCCTGCAGCGACGCGATCGCCGCCCGGCGCTGTTGAATGATCGCGGCGTTGTGCGCGATGTCGACCTCTGCCATGCCGGTGCGGAACTCCTCGAGACCGTCGGGATCGCCCTCGAACAGCTCCTCGATGGGACGGACCTCGACGTCGTGGTCGTCGTGACCATCGTGCAAGCTCGGGTCGGGTCGCCGCTCGGGCTGCTTGCCGCGCGCCACGCTCGACATCGCCTCGTCTTTCCCCGAACGCTCGGGTCGCTTGCCGCGCGCCACGCTCGACGTCGCCTCGTCTTTCCCCGAACGCTCGGGTTGCTTGCCGCGCGCCACGCTCGACGTCGCCTCGTCTTTGCCAGAGCGCTCGCCGCCGAGCGACTTCCACCGTTGCATCCCGGCCACGATCTTCTCGCGCCAGGCGCTGAGCTTGTTCAGGTAGAAGTGCTTGGGATCGTCGACGATCGCCAGCGGGAAGCCGTTCTCGGCCAGGAGCTTGTTGAGCAACAGCATGTTGGTGCGCGTATTGGCATCCTCGAACGGATGCAGCCGCGCCAGGTCCTGGGTAAAGCGCGCGATGGCGTCGAGGATCTGGTCCTGGGTCTGGGCCACGCCAATCGTCTCGTAGTAGGTGGCGGTGATCGCCTCCAGCGCGCCCTGGACGCTCTCCGATGACATGGGCGCAGTGGCGATGTGATGAGTGACCGGACCACTCATCATCATCTGGCCGTCGTTGGTCATCTGCGCGCCGCCGCCGCGACCCTGGTAGGTCATCGTGCCGGACTGCCGCAGGCTCTCGGTGCCCTGGGCGTCCGCGTGGTGGTCGTGCAGCGTGACCCCGATGCGGCCGTCGTAGCCGTTGCCGCTGCGCTCGTTGCGCCAGTCCGGGGGGTGGCTCAGGTGGGCCGAACCGGTATCGTGCAGATCCTGCACGTAGCCCGGCGACATCGGCTTGCCGAGCGAATTGGAGACTTTGCCCTGGGCGGCGGTCATGCTCGCGCCGTACGACTTGCCGGCATCCAGCCGGCGGCCGAAGTCGGTCCCGTCGTTGTCGTACGCCGTCGGGCCTTTGCTTTGATGGTCGCCGCGCACGTACTCGCGCCACTTGTCACCGCCCAGCGCAGCATCGGTCTCGCGCGGGTCGTGTAGATTGAGCTGCGCGTAGGCGAACTGCTCCTTGCGCCCGTCGACGTTCACCAGATAGCCCTGGCCGGGCACCTCCTTGAGGATGTTGCCCACGGCGAACCGGCCGTCGCCGAGCGTCACGAACACCCGGATGCCGACCTTGGCCCCCGGCTCGACGATGCGCTGCACGCCCGCATGCGCGCCCCCCGCCCCGCCACCGCCGGCGTACGGCGCCAGCAGGTCGGCCGCCGAGCGGCCCGCTACCACTCGATCCGCGACCTCGTCGGCGTTGCGCTCGTACGGATCGCCGACCTCGCCGACGCCGCCCTTCAGCTGCACGCCGCGGCGCTGCTGCACCACGTGGGCCGCCTCGTGCGCGGCCGTGTGCAGGTCCGGCGCGCTCGCGAACGCCACATGGTCGCCGGTCGCGAACGCCCGAGCCCCCATCGCGGCGGCGCCCTCCGCGGCCGCCCCACCGACGTGCGCTTGGACCTTGCTCACGTCGTGGGGACCGAACAGCGACTGGATCGTGGCGCGGTAGGGCAACTCGGTGCTTGGCCCGCTCGTGCCGCGCTCCGCTGCCGCCTGGACGCTGCCGCCATATGGCGCGGAGCCCTCGCTGATTGCGCCCGGCGCGACAGCTCGCTGGACCGGCGCAACCGACGGCAGATCCTCGATCAGCGTTCGCTTGCCAGGCATCGTTGCATCGCTGGCGGTACCGGTCGTGCTCGCGTCACTGCTCGCTTGCGGCTTCCGATCGAAGGTCATAGGCCCACGATTCTACGGATCGGAGCCCAACTCCGGACCCGAGCCGCGAAGTAAATTGGAATGAACGCCTGCGAGGCGGCGACGAGCTCGGGCCGGCCGCGCGTGAGCTCGTGTAGGTTGATCGGCGAGTGTCCGCGGTCGAAGCCTGCAGGGTGGCGACGGTGACGCGGGTTCACGTTGGCGCGCCGTCCGCGCCTCTCGGGAAGTGCTCAATGGCGCCCGCGACGTCGGTATCCGCGGCAGCAGGCGCGAGCGCGATAACGATCCGCCCCGCCAAGTCGAGGTACGCTTCGTCCGCGCACGTTCCGCGGTCGCGAATCTCGTCGAGCAACCCGTTCGCCTGGGCGAGGAGGCGTGGCGCTGGGGGAGCCGGCTGCGCGAGGATCATGAGATCCCGCGAACGCGCGCTGTCTCGATCTCGCGTTCGGTCGCGGAGAACTCTAGCCGCATTGCGTAGTCCAATGTCGATACCACGTCCCGATCGGCGACCAGACCGTCAAGGTCGAAGTCAGCCGTCGTCGGACGTATTCATCGCGCTGTAGACACGCACCCAGCCCCTGTGTTCCAGCTGGCGAATGGCATAACGTGCCTCCGGCGACATCGTGGCCGCGGCCGTTCGGTGGGGTCGTCGATGCTCGGCTACAGAGAATTGACCAGCGACTCAAGTTCCGCGAGCATCGCAGCTGGAGCACATTCGGCACTGTCATTCAGCAGAGACACGCGCTGAGAAAGCGGGCAAGAGCGTCGGTCTGTCCGGGCACGAGCGAGATCAATCCTTCGAGGTCCGCCACCAAGCCAGCATGTTTCAGCAGCGACCTAGGCGCAACCACGATGCGCGCAGGCACAGTCCCGTCGTCTCGCGATGCCTCACGGGCACGTTGCCCCATATTTGGACCGTGCCATGGAGCCCTCGACTACATGCCAGCCGGCGACCCACCACATGTACAGCGCTGTGCCCAGGCCGAAATTATCGTCCGCTGTAGTGGCATCGGCGATATCGACGCAATCGCAGCGTGATAGGTTTACGCGCATGCGAGTTGCTCTGGTTGTGGTGGTCGTTGCGTCTCTCGTTGGAACCGGGTGTGCAAACCTTGCGGTTGGTCCTAGCTCTCCCCGACCCAACGTGATGGTCGCCCCCGAGAACGCGCCCGTCGGCATTGTCCTCGGCCCGGCGATCCAGGACAACTTCGTCATCCCGGGAACCGCGTCGGTCAACCAGGTGCCAGTCAGGAGTTGGCGCCAGACGCTGGATGTCGGGTACCGAAGCGCATTTCCGACCGCAGCAAGTTCCGGCCGGCGGCTCGAGCTCATCGAGGCTGCGCTGTCGTTTGTGCCGGCCGCGGTATCCCTGCAGGGCACCGCGGCAGTCGTCGCCACCATCCGCTTCAAGGCCCGCCTGATCGACGCGTCAGGCGGCGAGGTCGCCGCACTAGCAGGTACCGTGGAGGCGCGAGAGGCGAACGTCGCCCCATCCGAGGCGGGAATGACGGACAACGCGATGAAGGCTGTCGAGTCGCTCTACGAGAAGCTGGCAAGCGACCTGCTGTCGAAGGGCTGAGATCAGCGCACTGCCGCCCCGGTTCCGCGATCGACAGATCCAAACGTGATCCGCCGTGCGTATTCGCGTCACGCGATGTACGTACCTCGCATACCCACCTGTTCAGTCGAGCGCGGCGATGGCCTCGACTTCGACCAGCAGATCAGGGAGCACCAGGCCGGTGACCCCGACCATGGTCGACGCCGGGAACGGTCCGGCTCCGAACGCCGCGGCGCGCGCCGTGCGGACCGACGCGACCTTCTCCGGGGTGATGTCGACGACGTAGGTCACGATCTTGAAGACGTCGGCGAAGCTCGCGCCGGCGGCGGCGAGCGCGTGGCCGAGGTTGGCGTAGACCTGCGCTGCCTGCGCGGCGAGATCGCCTTTACCGACGACCTCGCCGGCGAGGTTCAGCGCGACCTGGCCGGCAATGTGAATCTGCCGGCCGGCGTTGACGATCGTGACGTGGGCGTAGCCACGCGGTGGAGCCAGGAGTGCTGGGTTGAGGGGCTGGCGTGTCATGGATCGCAGTGTCGCACAGCCGATTCCGCGGGTCCGCTCGCCCAAAACCAGCGGCGATGCGGCGGGGTGTCCGGGAACGAGACAAAAGAGACACCGTCCCCATCACGCCTGTCCCCATCACGCCTGCCCAAAACCAGCGGCGATGCGGCGGGGTGTCCGGGAACGAGACAAAAGAGACACCGTCCCCATCACGCCTGTCCGGGAACGAGACAAAAGAGACACCGTCCCCATCACGGCTCGGCGCGCGCTACGACGCGGTCTTGAGGGCGGCGCGCAGCTCGGACAGGATGCGGCTCGGCGCCCGGATCGTGAGCCGCGTGCCGGCATCGTGGTGCTCCTCGGCGAGCACGGTGGCGCGCTCGTGGATCTGGTGCACCATGCGCTGCTCGGCCCAGGGCACGTCGAGCTCGGCGTCCTCGAGCTTGCCGGCGAACTGCTCGATCAGGCGATCGCGGAGCGCGACGACGTCATCGCGATCCTTGGCCGACAGCTGGAGCGCGTTGGGGTATCGCTCGGCCAGGATCTCGCGGGTCTCGGCATCGACCCGATCGATCTTGTTGAGCACGATCCAGGTCGGCACGACGTCGGCGTTGATCTCGCGCAGAACCTCGCGGGTGACCGCGATCTGGTCGGCGTGGGCGGCGTCTGACGCGTCGACCAGGTGGAGCAGCAGATCGGCGTCGCCCGCCTCGTCGAGGGTGGAGCGAAACGACGCGACGAGATCGTGGGGCAGCTTCTTGATGAAGCCGACGGTGTCGGTGATGAGGATCGGCGGCTCGGTGGCGGGCTGCAGCCGGCGCACGGTGGTGTCGAGCGTTGCGAACAGCTTGTCGGCGATGTAGACGTCGGTGCTGGTCAGCGCGCGCATCAGCGACGACTTGCCAGCGTTGGTGTAGCCGACCAGCGCCACGGTGGGCAGGTCGCTGCGCCGCTCGCGCCGGGTCCGCGACCCGCCCTCGATCTGGCCGAGCTCGTGGCGCAGCTCGGCGATCCGATCGCGGATCCGCCGGCGATCGAGCTCGAGCGAGGTCTCGCCCGCGCCCTTGCCGCCGACGCCGCCGCGCACGCGATCACCGCCGCCGCCGCCCTCGCGGAGCCGCGGCGCCAGGTACTTGAGGCGCGCGATCTCGACCTGCAGCCGGGCCTCACGGGTCTTGGCATGGCGATGAAAGATCTCGAGGATGACCGAGGTGCGATCGAGGACATCGACGCCGGTGGCGCGCTCGAGGTTGCGCTGCTGGGTCGGCGTGAGATCGTGATCGACGAGCACGACCGTGGCGCGCGCGGGCGGCTTGGGGACGTCCTCCGCCGGTGGCTCGGCCACGTCGCCCGCGGCGGTCGCCGCGCCGGTGGCGCTGTCGACGTCGTCGGTGGCTTCCTCGTCGGCGTCCTCGTCGTCGTCGTCATCGGACGCCTTGCGGCTGCCGGGCTTGACGTACACCGGCACGATGCCGGTGCCGCCGGTCCACTCGGCGAGCTCCTTGAGTTTGCCTTCGCCGAATACCAGGCCCGTGGCGAGGCCGGCGCGGCGCTGGGTCAGCCGGCCGACGGGCTGGAGGCCCAGGGTCGCCGCGAGCCGCTCGAGCTCGGCCATCGACGAGCTGAGCTCGGCATCGGTGACGTCAGGGAACTGCACGGCGACGACGACCGCGGTCGGTCGCTGATCAGACGCCGTGAGATGTTCGAACATGGAGGCGCACCTTGGCGCAACTGCCCCGGTGACGCAAGCTCGCCGAGACAATGCCCCCTCCGGCCGCCCATCTGGCCCATCTGGCCCCCGGGGCGGCCCCGAGGCAGCTATGATCGAGGAGCATGGCTGGTAACGCTCCCGATGACCGCGAACAGGCGCCCCACGAGGAGCCCGACGCGAGGTCGAGTGCCGCCTTCGCAGCGACGGTCGCGCCCGGGCCGACGGCGCCCCCGCCACCGCTGCCGGTGGGCACGTCTGCTGGTGTGTCGACCCGCGTGATGGGGTCGTCGCCGATCGACTCCGCGCCCACGCTCACCGCCCCGACGGCGGGCCAGCTGCCGCTGCTGCCCGTGGTATCGGCCGCGCACTACCGGCCGGAGCGCGAGATCGCGCGCGGTGGTATGGGGCGGATCGTCGCCGCCGAGGATCAGCGGCTCGGCCGCCGGGTCGCGCTCAAGGAGCTGCTCGAGCCCGCGCCCGAGATGCTCGGCCGGTTTCAGCGCGAGGCGCTGATCACCGCGCGGCTGCAACATCCCGGGATCGTGCCGGTGTACGAGGCCGGGCGGTGGCCGTCGGGGGAGCCGTTCTTCGCGATGAAGCTGGTGCAGGGGCGGCCGCTCGATCGCGTGATCGCCGAGGCCAAAGTGCTGGTCGACCGGCTCGCGCTGCTGCCGCAGATCGCCGCGGCGACCGATGCGATCGCGTATGCCCACAGCCAGCGGGTGATCCACCGCGATCTCAAGCCCGCCAATATCCTGATCGGCGAATACGGCGAGACCGTGGTGATCGACTGGGGGCTCGCCAAGCACCTCGACGACGACGCGGTCGACGACCCCAACGCCACCCGCGTGCTGCGCGCACAGAAGCAGCCCAAGGCCGCCCCGCGGCCCGAGCAGGCGTCGACCCTGACGATCGCGGGGGCGGTGATGGGAACGCCCGCGTACATGGCGCCCGAGCAAGCGCGCGGCGAGCCGCTCGACCAGCGCGCCGACGTGTTCGCGCTGGGCGCGATGCTCTACCACGTGCTCGCCGGCGTGCCGCCGTACAAGGCGCGCACCGCGACCGACGTGATCGCGGCGGCCGCGCTTGGCAAGGTGATCCCGCTGGCCGAACGCGAGCTCGGCGCGCCGGCCGATCTGGTGGCGATCGTCCACCGCGCGATGTCGCCGCTGCCCATCGATCGCTACGCCGACGCGGGCGAGCTCGCGACCGAGCTGCGGCGGTTCCTCACCGGCCAGCTGGTCTCGGCGCACCACTACACCGCCATGCAGCGGGTCAACCGGTTCGTCCGCAAGCACCGCGCGGCGGTCACGATCTCGGTGCTCGCGGCGATCGGGTTTGCCGCCGGCGGCACATTCGCCGTGCGGCGGATCGTCCACGAGCGCGACGTCGCCGATCAGGAGCGCCAGATCGCCGACACCCGGCGCCAGGCCGCCGAGCACCTGATCGACAAGATGCTGTCGGACGTGAAGACCCGGCTGCAGCAGATCGGGCGGCTCGATCTGCTCGCGAGCCTGGGCTCCGAGATCCGGGACTACTACGACACGCTCGCCAAGATCCCGAGCGGGATGCCGACCGACGACATCGACCGGATGGCGATGGCGATCGATCTGATCGGGTTCGCCGAGCGCGACTCCGGCAAGCTCGATCAGGCGCTGAAGACGTGGAGCGACGCGCGCGCGACGCTGGTCGCTGCGGCGGCCGGCATCACCGGTCCGCAGAGCCTGCTCAAGCGCCGGATGATCGCGCGGCTCGACTTCGAGATCGGCACGGTCCACCAGCAGCGCGGCAAGCTCGACCAGGCGGTCCAGACCTACACCCAGGCCAAGCGCGAGTTCGCGGCGCTGCTCGACGAGGCACCCGGCGATCGCGTGGTGCTGCTCGGCGCGGCCGAGACCGGCGACCGGCTCGGCGATCTGCTGCGCAACGACGGCAAGATCACCGAGGCGCTCGACGCGTTCACCGAGGCCAAGGCCAACCGCGAGCGCGCGCAGGGCAGCCCCGGCGGTCGGCCCCACGAGGAGGTGCTCGCACTGTCGACCAGCCACTTGAAGCTCGGCTCGGTGTACCAGGTGCGCGGCGAGTCGGCGAAGGCGCTCGACGAGCTCCGCATCGCTCTGCGGCTCCGCGAGGCGCTGCTCAACGGCCGGCGTGACGACGTCGAGCTGCAGAATCGCGTGCTCGAGGTCCAGTTCACGCTCGGCGACCTGCAGCGCCAGGTCGGCGATCCGACCAGCGCGATCGAGACCTACCGCAAGGCGCTCCCCGTGATGGACGCGCTGACCCGGCGCGATCCGGCGAACACGACCTGGCGGCGGCTGCGCGGCAATCTCGAGAGCGACTACGGGTTCGCCCTGCTCGACCGCGGCGAGTACCGCCTGGCGCTCGAGCAGCTCGACGCGGCGATCGAGACCCAGCGTGCGCTCGTCGGGCTCGATCCCATGAGCACGGTGTGGCAAGCCGATCTGGCGCGTGCCTATGCGCGCGCCGGCGACGCGCAGCTCTCGCTGGGCGACGTCGATCGCGGCATCGCGCACTACCAGATCGCGCTCGAGATGCGCCGCGCCCTCGCCGCCGGTGACCCCAGGTCGGCGCCGTATCGCCGCTCGGTGGCGTGGTCGTACACCAGGCTCGCCGGCGCCTATGCGGCCAAGAACGATCCGCGCCAGGAGATCGCGGCTCACGAGGAGGCGCTCGAGCTGCGCGAGCAACTGGTCCACGACGGCCCCGGCCAGGGCCTGTTCCGCAACGAGCTGGCGTCGTCCCAGACCACGCTCGGCATGCTCATCGCGGGCTCGGATGCCGCGCGCAGCAAGCGGCTGATCGACGCCGGGCTCGCCCACTGCCACGCGCTCGTCACGAGCGACCCGATCAACAATGAGTTCCGCGAGACGCTGACCCAGGGCCTGCTCGCTCAGGCCGATGCCGCGCGCACGACGCGCGACGCGCGAACGCGCGAGGGCGCGCTGGCCGAAGCGCTGACCGTGGCGCGCAGCGGTGCCGAGACCGCGCCCGACAACGTCCGGTGGGCGGGCTACGTCGCCGACGTCCACGCCGGCCTCGCCGAGCTGGCGATGGCTCGCAGCGACGCGCTGGCCGCGGCGATCGAGTGGCGGGCCGTCCGTGATGCCCTCGAGCCGCTCGCGAAGGCCGGCCGGCTGTCCGTGCAGCGGACCGCCCTGCTCGCCCGCGCCCGCCGCGGGTGACGCCACCGCGCTCCTCCAGGGACGACGAGCTCGACGTACCTTGACGTGAATCGACGTTGACGTGAATCGTTGAGGTTGACGTGGCGGCAAACGTTGACACCCATCGTCGACCTCGACCTGAGCCCTCGGCACCGATCAGCTTCGTCGAACGTGCCGCGTGGCACACCGAAGACGTTGCGCTATCGCTTCGTCACACGTCACGATGGGTCGCGGTGCAAGGTCCGCGATGTGGGTCGACGTTTAGGGTCCGCGTAGCTGCGGTAGCCCATCGTCGACCTCGACGCGGGCACTCGACGTCAATCCCGGCTCGCCCTACGCCGGCTCGCGCAGCAGCTGCGCCAGCGCGGCCGGGTCGGTGACCGGCGGCGAGCACGTCGGGCCGGTGCACACGAACGCGCGCGCCGTCTCGCCGGCCGGCGCCTTGTCGTCGAGGATCGACGGCCCGGCCCACGGGCCGGCGATGCACAGGGTCGGCGCGTGGGTCCGCCGGGCCGCGGCGAGCAGCGCCTCGCGACCGGCACCCGCGGTGACCACCAGGACCTGCGCGTGGAGGTAGAGATCGAGCGCGGCGAGCAGGCCGGAGCTCGACCACGCGTTGCCCTCGGTGACCCCGGTGAGGCGCTGGACCAGGTACTTCTCGACGAGCGCGAGCGCACCGGCGTCCCCGGCGACCAGGCCGAGCCGGAGCAGCGCCTGGGTGGCGATCGCCGCGCCGGACGGGATCGCGCCGTCGTGGTGCGACTCGGGGCGGTGGACCAGCAGCGGATCGCCCGCGGGGGCGAGGTAGAACACGACGACGCCGTCGTCGTCGGCGACGAACTTGGTGCGGACCGCGCCAAGCAGCCGGGCGCCGAGCTCCCACCAGGCGGCGTCACCGGTGGCCTCGGCGAGGTCGAGCAGGCCCGCCGCGACGAACGCGTAGTCGTCGAGCGTGCCGTCGAGCTTGGTGTGGCCCTGGTGAAACACGCGGGCGAGCTGATCGCCGGTGATCAGCCGATCGCGCACGAACCGGGCGATCCGCAGCGCGAGCTCGAGGGCGGGCGCGTGGTCGGCCGCGCGCCAGGCCGCGACCAGGCCGCTGATCGCGAGGCCGTTCCAGCCCGACAGGACTTTGTCGTCGGTGCCGGGCCGGACCCGCTGGGCGCGGCGCTCGAACAGCTGGGCGCGCAGCTCGGCGAGATGGTCCTCCTCGCCGGCGGACGTGCGCGGCGTGATCCGCGATAGCACCGTGGCGCGATCCTCGAAGTTACCGGCGTCGGTCACGCCGTACGCGTGAGCGAACACCAGCGCGTTCGTGCGGCCGATCGCCGCGCGCAGCTCGTCGGGGTTCCAGACATAGAACTTGCCCTCCTCGCCCTCGCTGTCGGCGTCGAGCGACGACCACAGGCCGCCCGCGGGATCCGACAGCTCGCGCGCCAGGAACGCGACCGTCTCGGCGATGACCTCCTGGGCTCGCGCCGCCAGCGGCCCGCCCATCGCGACCACGCTGGCGTAGATCGCCAGCAGCTGCCCCTGATCGTAGAGCATCTTCTCGAAGTGCGGGACCAGCCACCGGGCGTCGACCGAGTAGCGCGCGAAGCCGCCGCCAAGGTGGTCGTAGATGCCGCCTTCGGCCATGCCGCGCGCCCAGCGATCGAACGCGGTGCGCGCCGGCTCGCCGTGCGGGAACCGGCTCGCGCGGGCGAGCAGATCGTGGGTCGAGCACGACGGAAACTTCGGCGCACCGCCGAGGCCCCCGAACGCGGGATCGCAGCGCTCGGCGAGCTGGCGGCCCGCGGCGATCACCAGCGACGCCGTCAGACCGCGGGGATCGGCCATGCGCGCGCCGCGCCGGTAGTGCGCGTCGACCCGGGTCAGGCCGTCGAGCAGCGCCAGCGCGTTGTCCTCGGCGTCGCCGCGCTTGGTGCGGTACGCGGTCGACATCGCGTCGAGGATCTCGTGAAACCCGGGACGGCCGAACCGTGGCGCGACCGGGAAGTACGTCCCGAGGAAGAACGGCCGCCCGTCGGGCAAGCAGAACGCCGACAGCGGCCAGCCCCCGCCCTCACCCTGCACCTGGATCGCGTTCATGAAGATCGCGTCGACGTCGGGCCTCTCCTCGCGATCGACCTTGATGTTGACGAACCGTTCGTTCATCAAGCGCGCGGTCGCGTCGTCCTCGAAGCTCTCGTGCGCCATCACGTGGCACCAGTGGCAGGCCGCGTAGCCGATCGACACGAACACCGGCTTGTCGAGCCGCTGGGCCTCGGCGAACGCCTCGGCGCCCCACGGCCACCACTCGACCGGGTTATCGGCGTGTTGCCGTAGATACGGCGAGCTCTCGACGGCGAGGCGGTTCGGCATGGGCACGATATACACCGCGCCCGCCCGGCCCGCGACGGCTCGCGGGACGTCCCGAGACCACCGGCGCCGGCCGCCCCACGCTCAGCGCCTCGGCAGCGCCTCGGCACCTGCTCCGTGAACGCCCCGCTCCTATTCGGCGGCGGTCTCGGCGGGCGGGCACTCGCACACGCGCGGCGCGAACGAGCCGTTGCGCGGGGTCGGCACCGCCAGCGCGAAGTCGTTCTTGTTGTCATCGGCGTCGGTGCATCCGGCCAGATTCCGCACGGCCGCGGTCTGGGCGCCAAGGCCGCCCGTGGGAGCGGTGCCCTCGGTGCAGTTCGGAGCGCCGGTCCCCGTAACGCCGTACCCCACCAGGTCGTTGGTCAAGCCGAACGGACACGCCCCGGTGAGCGGCACCGTACTGGCGGTGAGCGCAACTTTGCCCGCCGCGGAGCCCATCGGGATCACGCCGATCACGTCCGGCGTCGGCAGCGCCGGCGCCACGGTGCCGCCGTCCGCCTCCTTGATCAGGAAGTAGCCGCCCGCCGGGATGTCGACCGCAGGAAGCGCGGTGACCTGCCAGAGCGTCGCCCCGGTCGCCGCCGCGAACTGAACGGCAAAACCTGCGAGGCTGACCGGCGTGCCGCCGCCGTTGTGGAGCTCGATGAAGTCGCTGTGGAACGTCGGGGATCCGGCGATGCCGCCCGCGCCGTAGACCTGGCTGATCACCAGGCGGCCCGGGCACGATCCGGCGCTCGCCGTGCCGAAGCCCGCGGCCTGGGTGAACGACACCCCGGCGCCGCCCGCCGCGTTGGTCACGGTGCCCAGCACGCGGATCCGGTAGGTCGCCGCCGACGACAGCGCGGCGCTCGGTTGCGCCGTCGCCGTGAGGTTGCCCGTGGCGAGGGTCGGCGCCGCCGACGTGAAGCCCACGCAGGTCGCGAAGTCGTCGCTCGACAGCTGCAGGGTACCGGTGCACGCACCGGCGGTGGTCTGGGTCACCAGCGAGGCCGGCGTGATCGCCTGGTCGAACGTCACGACCACCGGCGTCGATGCGCGGATCCCGAACGCGCCGTTGCGCGGCAAGGTCGACGCGACACCGGGCCCGGTGACGACGATCAGCGCCGAGCCCGTCACGCCGTCCGACGTCGCGGTGATGGTGGTGGATCCGACGGCCACGCCGGTGACCTGCCCCTGGGTGGGATCGGCGTTGGAGACCCGCGCGATCGCCTCGTCGGCCGACGCCCACGTCGCGGTCCTGGTCAGGTCGTTCGACGTGCCGTCGCTGAACCTACCGACGGCCGTGTACGGCTGCGTCGCCGACGGGATGACGCTGGCGGTGGCCGGAGCCACGAGGATCGAATCGAGCACCGCGTTGGTCACCGTGATCGTCGTCGAGGCCGCCACGATCCCGAACGTCGCCGTGACAACGGTTGCTCCGGTTGCCAGGCCGGTGGCGAGGCCGGCCACCGCGGGGTCGCTCGAGATCGCCACGATCGCGGGGTCGGCCGCCGTCCACGTGACCACGGGTGTCAGGTCTTGTGCCGAGCCATCGCTGAACGTACCGATCGCCGTGAGCTGCACACGGCGGCCGCGGGCGATCGATGGCGTCGCGGGTGCGACGATGATCTGCCGGAGCAACGCGGCCGTCACCGTGAGCCGCGACGTCGCGGTCACGTCACCGGACGTCGCCGTGATCTCGGTGCTACCGGCCGCGAGCCCGCGCGCGACGCCGTTGCCGCCCGGCGCGTTCGAGATCGTCGCGATCGCGGGAGCCGACGAATCCCACACCACCTCGGTCGTCATGTCCCGCCTCGAGGCATCGCTGAACGTGCCGAGCGCGGTGAACGGGAGATTGAGGCCGGCCGGGAGCGACGGCGCTGCCGGCGTCACCTCGAGGCTGACGAGCACCGCCTCGCTCACCGTGAGCTGCGACGCCCCGGTCACACCGCGAAACGTCGCGCTGATGGTCGCCAATCCAGGGGCGCGCCCGCTCGCAACGCCGGCGTCCGCTGCGTTGGAGATCTCGACGACATCGGGGGTTGACGACACCCACGTCGCCTGCCCGGTCAGGTCCTCGGTCGAGCTGTCGCTGAACAGCCCGGTCGCGTGGAACGCCAGCCGGGTGCCGGCCGGGATCGTCTGATTCACGGGCGTCACCTGGATCGCGCGGAGGATCGCCGCGGTGACGGTGAGCGTCGTCTCGCCCGAGATCACGCCCGACGTCGCGGTCACGACCGTGGTGCCGGCGATCTTCGTGGTCGCCAGCCCCTTCGATGCAGCCGCGTTCGAGACTTCCGCGACCGCCGGATTCGCCGAGGCCCACGTGACCTGCGTCGTGAGGTCCTGCGTCGAGTGGTCGCTGAACGTCCCGGTCGCGACGAACTGCTGGTCGATACCGGCGGCGACGCTCGGGATCGCCGGCGTCACGGCGATCGACACGAGCTCCGCGGTGGTCACCGTAAGCTCGGTCGTGGTCTCGATCGTTCCGTCCGTGGCGGTGACCGTCACCGTACCCACCGTTACTCCGCTCACAACGCCCTTCGATTCGGGCGCGTTCGAGATCGTCGCGATCGCGCTAGCGCTCGTCGTCCAGGTCACCTCGGCGGTCACGGGCCGCGTGGAGTCGTCGCTGTACCTGCCCGTCGCGGTGAGCTGGAGCGTGCGGCCCGCGGCGAGCGACGGATGGGCCGGTGTCACTTCGATGGCGACCAGCACCGCATCAGTCACCGCGAGGAGCGTCTCGCCGGTCACGCCGCCGAACGTCGCGCTGATCGTCGTCGTGCCCGGGATCCGCGTCGTCGCGAGCCCGGCGTCGTCCGCGACATTGGAGATCGCGGCCACGGCGGTGTTCGAGGATGCCCACGTCACTTGGGTGGTGAGGGTCTGGTTCGAGTGGTCGCTGAAGATGCCGGTGGCGACGAATGCTACCCGCGCACCGGCCGCGACCGAAGGATCGATCGGGCTCAGGTGGATCGACTGGACGACCGCGTCAGTGACCGTGAGCGTGGCCGTACCCGCCATCTCCCCAAAGCTCGCGGTCACCACCGTGGTGCCGACAATCTTCGCGGTCGCCAACCCCTTGGACGCCGCCGCGTTCGAGACGTCCGCGACGTCCTCGTGCTCCGAGCTCCACGCGACCTGCGTCGTGAGGTCCTGGGTCGAATGATCGCTGTACGTCCCGGTCGCCTCGAATGGCTGCGTGAGGCCCGCCGCCACCGTCGGCGCACTCGGCGTCACGCCGATCGACACCAGCTCGGCGGCGCTGACCGTCAGCTCGGTCCGGCCACTGATCGCGCCCTGCGTGGCGCTGATCGTCACCACACCCACCTTCACTCCGCTCGCAACGCCCTTCGATGCCGGATCGTTCGAGATCGTCGCGATCGCGACATCGCTCGTATCCCAGGTCACGTCCGCGGTCACCGATCGGGTGGACGCGTCGCTGTACCTGCCCGTCGCGGTGAACGGGAGCGTGCGGCCCGCGGGCAGCGACGGACGCGTCGGCGTCACCTCGATGGCGACCAGCACCGCGTTAGTCACCGTGAGGAGCGTTTCGCCGGTCACGCCGGTCACACCGGGCATCGTCGCGCTGATCGTCGTCGTGCCGGGGATCCGCGTGGTCGCGAGCCCCGCATCGTCAGCGGCACTGGAGATCGTGGCCACCGCGGTGTTCGAGGATGCCCACGTCACCCGCGCGGTGATGGTCTGGTGCGAGCTGTCGCTGTAGATGCCGGTGGCGACAAACCCCACCGGCGTGCCGGCTGCGACCGACGGGTCGACCGGGCTCAGCTGGATCGCCTGGAGGACCGCGTCGGTGACCGTGAGGGTGGCCGTGCCAGTGATGCCCTCCAGGGTCGCGGTCACCACCGTGGTGCCCACGCTCTTCGTCGTCGCCTGCCCCTTGGACTCCGCCGCGTTCGAGACGTCCGCGACGGCCGCGTGCTCCGAGCTCCATGCGACCTGCGTTGTGATGTCCTGGGTCGAGTGATCACTGTACGTTCCGGTGGCCTCGAATTGCTGCGTGAGGCCAGCGGCCACCGTCGGCGCACTCGGCGTCACGCCGATCGATACCAACGCGGCGGCGCTGACCGTCAGATCGGTCGTGCCGCTGATCGCGCCCCTCGTGGCGGTGATCGCGACCGGACCCGCCTTCACGCCGCTCACAACGCCCCTCGATTCCGGATCGTTCGAGATCGTCGCAATCGCGACATCGCTCGTCTCCCAGGTCACCTCGCCGGTCACCGGTCGGACGGACGCGTCGCTGAACCTACCCGTCGCGGTGAACTGGAGCGTGCGACCCGCGGGCAGCGACGGACGCGTCGGCGTCACCTCGATGGCGACCAGCACCGCGTCGGTCACCGTGAGAACCGTCTCGCCGGTCACACCGATCACACCGGGCATCGTCGCGCGGATCGTCGTCGTGCCGGGGATCTTCGTGGTCGCGAGCCCCGCCTCGTCAGCGGCATTGGAGATCTCGGCCACCGCGGTGTTCGAGGACTCCCACGTCACCTGCGTGGTGATGGTCTGGTGCGAGTTGTCGCTGTAGATGCCGGTGGCGACAAATGCTACGCGCGTGCCTGCCGCGGCCGAAGGGTCGGTCGGGCTCAGCTGGATCGACCGGACGACCGCATCGGTGACGGTGAGCGTGGTCGCGCCGACGATCGTGCCGCCAAGCGTGACCAGCGTCGCAGTCACCACCGTGGTGCCGGCAATCTTCGTCGTCGCCAGCCCCTGCGACTCCGCCGCGTTCGAGACCTCCGCGACGTCCGCGTGCTCCGAGCTCCACGCGACCTGCGTCGTGAGGTCCTGGGTCGAGTGGTCGCTGTACGTTCCCGTCGCCGTGAACTGCTGCGTGAGGCCAGCGGCCACGGTCGGCGTACTCGGGGTCACGCCGATCGAGACCAGCACCGCGTCGGTCACGGTCAGCTCGGTGGTGCCGCTGATCGCGTCGAGCTTGGCGGTGATCGTCGATGTCCCGGTGGCGTGCGTCGAGGCGAGGCCCGCTGGATCCACCGTCACAACCTCTTCGGTCGCCGACGACCAGGTCACCTGCGACGTGAGATCCTGTGTGGAGTGATCGCTGAACGTGCCCATGGCGGTCAGCGCTAGTGTTCGGCCAAGCGCCACGTGCGGCGCGGGCGGCGTGATGGCGATCGACACCAGCACCGCCCCGGAGGTCACGACCGTAGTCGAGCCGCTGATCGTCCCCAGGGTCGCCGTGACGTTCGCGGTGCCCTGCCCCGTGGCCACGGCGGTAACCAGCCCTGTGGCATCCATCTCGACACAGTGGTCGTTCTCTGACCCAGAAGTCACACATGTCATCTCGTCTAACTCCCAGGTCACCTGGGTCGTCAGATCCTGGTGCGAGCCGTCACTGAACACGCCGGTCGCGGTCAGCTGTATGGTCGTGCCGGCGGCCACGATCGGATTCGTCGGGGTCACCTGGATCGCGGTGAGCGTCGCGTCGGTGACCATCGCGGTCGTCGTTCCGGTGACGCCGTCGACCGTCGCCGTGATCGTGGCGGTGCCCTTCACGAGCCCCGTGAGCAGGCCGGTCGCGTCGAGCTTCGCAACCGACATATCCGACGACGTCCACGTGACGCTGTCGGACAGCGACTTGGTCGTGGCGTCGCTGTACGTGCCGGTGGCGGTGAGTTGCACCGTGGTGCCTGCCGCAATGGACGGCACGGTTGGAGTGATAGCGATCGATTGCAGTACTGCGGGGGACGCATCTGGCACAGACGCATCCGCAGGAGGAGGCGGCCCTTCCGCTCCATTGTCGCCGCAAGCGGCGAACCCGACCAGCACCAACACCACATACACAAGGAGACTACGCGGAAAATGCATTTCGCCATGTGTCTCAGAATGCGAGCCGCGAATCTAGTCCATACGTACTACTTCCTTCGACTCGTTTGCTCCCGGGAGGTCGGATCGACTCCGGTGTAGTCCCCGTTTCGCATTCTCCGACCCAGGGTTCGCGATCACAAGACGCGTCGAACCACGCCGACTTCGTCGGCTTGTCGCCGCGCCGTGTTCGATCGGTCAATCGCCGTAACCGGTGACAACCCGTACGGAATCGTCGTTCGAAGCGCGACACCTCGGAGCCGGAGCTGAACGCGCGACCAGGCGCGCCGACGAGGGCGGTATCAATCGGGATCTGCATCCAATCGACCGACTCCCGAACTCCGGAGGTTGCCCGATTTTGCCGCCCGGATCAGAACGGGGTGGTGACGCCGACATGCAGCGCAAGATCATTCGCGAGATCGCTAAACTGGTAGTACTCGACACTCGCCTTGATCCGGATATTGTCGATGATCTGGTAGGCCGCACCGACGGTGTACCGCAGCAGCTGCGCCCGCGTCGTCAGCGCGCTGGTCGCGAGCACGTTGCCCCGGTGCACCAGACCGTCAAACCGCGCGAATGCATCGAACCGACCGATCGGAGCTTCGGCTTCCGCGTAGAACCCATGCTTCATGAAGTGGTCGTCGTATTGCCCCGCCGCGTCGGGTCCGAACTTCCAGCGCGTCATGGGGTCTGCGCCGATCGCCATGTCGGTGCGGCGCACGAGGTATTCGGCACGGAGCACCACGCCCGTGAGGTTCGCGACCAGGTCAACGCCGGCGATCCAGAATCCGAGCTGGCGGTCGGGGTCGTAGTGCCCGGCCATCGCCGAGGCGCCCAGCGTGATGCCGTGCCCGTCGGTGTCGAGATCGCGGGTTCCCGACAGCCGCGCACCGAGGACCGGCTCGGAGTTGTTGTCGACGTAGTAGTGGTCCGGCCCGCGCGACGCCACGAAGTCGAAGTCCGCCGCGTCGGCGGCGCCCTTGGGGCCCGACAACAGGTAGGCGGCGTAGTCGAGCCGGCCGCCGCCGATGAACCGCGTCCCGAGAACCTCGATCCCGTTGTCGACCCAGGGCGCCGGTAGGATGCCCTCATTCCAGTCGGTGTGGCGCAGCATCCGCCCCATGTCGTACGGCAGCGGGTTGTCGTTGGTCCGATGGTTTGCGGGATCGCCGCGCTGCGAAAAGCTGCCGAATTCTGGGGTCAGTCGGCCGATCCTCACGCTGAGCTCGTCGGCGGCGCGCAGATCGACGTACGCGGCACCGGCTTCGAACCCGTGGCACGCGAAGCACACCTTCACGCTGACCGACGCGTTGCTCGCGAGGTCGACGCTCATCTTGAGCGACAGCTCCGTGGTGATGCCGTCGAACGTCGTGGCGTTGATATGCGACCCGGTCGGTACGACCAGATAGTCGAGCTGAGCCGAGCCGGCGATCGTGCGGCGGGTGTCGGCGCGGGCGACCGTCGCGGCGGCGCCGGTCGAGAGCAGCGTGATCGCGATGAGCGCGATCGCCCGCCGGATCACTTGCTCACCACGAACGCGATCCGCACGGTGACATCGACGTCGCCTACATCGGGTGCGGTTTCGGTGCGCACCTCGGAGAGCGCCGCCACGATGCAGGCCGTGGTCTCGGGTGCGGCACCGGTGGCGCGAACGTTGAGCGCCCGCCGGCCCTCCCCGACCTTGAAGTGCGCGAGCGCGATCCCGGGAACCGCGGATACGCAGCTCGCCATCGCCGGCCAGCTGCGCTCGATCGCGCGCTGCACCGCGCCGGTGGGCAACGAGCCGCTGACGTCGATGCGGTCGAGCTTCGCACGCAGCTCACTCGCCGGTGGTGGCTTGTGGAGCGCGGCGGACCCAGATCCGGGGCCCCGCGCGACCGGCTTCTTTGGCGCGGCGGGTTTCGCCGGCGCGACCGGCTTCGCCGCCACGCTCGGCTTCGCCGGCACGATCGGAATGACGTCGTCGTGCAACGGGCGCGCGGCGCGCTGGTGAGACCGTCGCCGGCCCGGCACAAGCTCGCCCGGGAGACCGCCCTCGCTGTCGCGTGCCGCTTCGCCGGCCGTGATCGGCGCCGCGGTCACCGCGGCATTGGACGCAGAGCTCGCCGGCACTGCGCCGAACGCGATCGGTACCGCGCCAGGCGCCATCGACACCGCGCCCGTCGCGATCGGCACCGCGCCAGGCACCATCGTCGGCGCGACCACCACCGCGCCCGATGCCAGCGGCCCCGTGCCAGACGCCAGCGGCCCCGCGCCAGACGCCGCCGTGCCAGGCGCCAGCGGCCCCGCGCCAGACGCCGCCGTGCCAGACGCCAGCGGCCCCGCGCCAGACGCCGCCGCGCCAGGCGCCAGCGACCCCGCGCCAGGCGGCGCCGCGCCAGACGCCAGCGGCCCCGCGCCAGGCGCCGCCGCGCCAGGCCCCAGCGACCCCGCGCCAGACGCCGCCGCGCCAGACGCCAGCGGCCCCGTGCCAGGCGCCGCCGCGCCAGGCGCCAGCGACCCCGCGCCAGACGCCGCCGCGCCAGGCGCCAGCGACCCCGCGCCAGACGCCGCCGCGCCAGACGCCATCGGCGCCGTGCCAGGCGCGATCGGAGCCGCACCAGGCGCCGTCGACACCGCGCCAGGCGCCAGCGGCCGCGTGTCACGAGATGGCGCCGTGGCCTCTTCGGTGGATCCGCCATCGATCACAAACAACATGGCGGCGGCAAGCCCGCACGTGGCCACCAGCCCCGCCCCGAGCCAGCCACGGCGCGACGACCACCGCGTCCCCACCATCGTCTCGGTGGGGACGTGCCGCTCGTGCCCCGATGCCACGTGACGGCGGTCGTCATTGCGAGCCCGCTTCCTGATCGCGGCGCGGCGCGCACCTTCGTCGGGCGTGATTGACTCGCTGGGCTCGCTGCGCTTCCCACCGGGACCCGACATCTCGCCGCGCCGGGCGGTCCCGCGGGACCGGAGGGCATCCGCCGACGCCGCGACGGAGCGCCGCTGCTTCTCGGGGCGCGTTCCCGTGGTCACCACCACGCTGATGCGGTCGAGCGCCTCGACCACCTCGCGCGCATCCGCGAACCGATCCGCCGGTCGCCGGCGGGTGAGCTGCGCAACGAGGTCGTCGAGCTCGGCGAGGATCGGCACGTCCGGCGCACGCTCGCTGATCCGCGGCGTGTCCTTGACCGCCTTGGCCGCGACGACCTCCATCAAGTCGCCATCAAAGGGTGTGATGCCACCGGTCAGCATCTCGAACATCGTCATCCCGAGCGCGTACAGGTCGGCGCGGTGATCGAGCGGCCTGCCGAGCATCTGCTCGGGGGCCGCAAACAGCGGCGTGCCCATCGTCATGCCGCTCTCGGTGAGCCGCGCGTCACTCTGATCGACCGAGAGCGCGAGGCCGAAGTCGACGATCCGCGGGATCGGCCCGTCCGGACCCGGGGAGACCAGGATGTTCTCCGGCTTGAGATCGCGGTGCACGATCCCGGCGTCGTGGGCGTAGATCAGGCCTTTGCAGATCTCGCGCACCAGCGCGATCACCTGCGCCGGCGGCATCGCACCGGCGCCGATCAGCGAGACCAGCGAGACACCGTCGACGTAGTCCATCACGATGTAGAGCAGACCGTGCTTGGTGTGCCCGAAGTCGACGACCCTGACCACGTTGGGGTGATCGAGCTGACTCGCGCGCTCGGCCTCGCGGGTGAACCGCAGGCGCATCGCCGAGCTCGCCGAGTGGTCGCCGAGCAGCACCTTGAACGCGTAGCGCTTGTTCGGCAGGTTGGCGTGATGTGCGAGGTACACCCGGCCCATGCCACCTTCGCCGATCAGCTTGTCGATCGCATAATGGCCGATGCTGGTGCCGAGCAGCGGGTCGCGCTCCGCCATCACCACCTCGGCGCCGTCCGCCGGACACCGCGGATAATCGCGGTGATAGATCGCGCCGCATGTCGAGCAGCACCACACCGACCTCGGCTGCTCCGTCGCGCTCCGGGACATCGTTCCTTAGCGTACGCAGGTTGCGCGATGGTTCAAGCGATCCGCGTGCGCACGCTTCGGATATTCACGTGCATCGCACATGTCGTGCGTCCGTCCGCAGCCGTCGAGGGCGTCGGCTCGGGGTTACATCAGCCACCGCAGCAGGTCTTCTGCCCCATCGCACCATGAGATCCACGGATCTCGTAGCCGATCGAGGCTTGCGTCGGTGGCCGCCGCCGGCCGTGGCGAGAGGTCGCGCAGCACCGGCACCGGCGCCGTGAGGTCGACGTGAAGCGCGCGAACGCCGTTCGGCAGCGCCGGCGGCGCCGCGCGAGAGATCACGACCAGGTCGGCGATCGCGCCACCGGCGGCGGCGGCGATCCACGCGACGGTGTCGCCCGGCGGCGCCGCGACGATCGCCACGATCCCGCGCGCCACCTCGCCCTCGAGCAGCAGGGCGGCGATCTCGCGCTCCTCGACGAGCGCGGTAGGCGGAAATGCGACCTGCACCGCCAGGGACTGGTCACCGAGGTGCTCGGCCAGCCAGTGGCTCGCAGCGACCACGACCCCGAGCGCCAGGATCAGACGCTGCCACGGCATTCCGGGATCGACGACCCGCGCGCCCTCGAGATCGGCGCCGAGCACGATGCCGATCGCGTGGCGGCGACGGCGAAACACGCTGTCGTCGCGCGTGTAGTGCAGTAGCTCACCCTCGACGTAGCGCAGCGAGAACACATCGACCTCGTCGCCGTCCTCCATGTAGGCAAGCTCGGAGCTGACGAGGTTCTCGATGTTCCCGGTCGTCGCCCCACCCGGGGTGATCGACGCGAACCCGCCCGCCGGATACAGCGAATCGTCGGCGAACCGGGCGTCGTGCGCGCCGCGCAGCTCACGCCCCACCGGCAGCCGGCGCGGCAGGCGCCGCGTGATCGCAGCCGCCGCGGCGGCGATGTGCGTGGCGGTCATCCGGCTCCCCATGTCGCGCAGCACGGCGAGATGATCCACGGCGAACACCTCGCGATCGTCGACCAGCGCGCGGCACTGGCGCGCCCCGCGGGCGAGCCGGTGATAGGCCTCGGCGAGCTGTTCGGCGATCGGCGCGGCGTCGCGCTCGCCACCGGCGTCGCGCTCGCCGAGGGTCGGCCGCCCGCGCGCCAGGGCGCGGCGCAGCGCGGCGGGGCTGACCGAGACGCCGGCGAACCCGGCCCGCTCGCAGATCGCCGCGACGATCAGCGCGACGGCGGCGGCGCGATCGGCGGGGGCGGTGTGCGCGTAGGCCGCGACCACGTCGTCGAACCGCGGCGTCGACACCAGCCGTGCGAGCACGTCGTCGTCGTACGCCCGGATCGCGGCCTGGAGCGCATCGTCCGCGCCACCGCCCAGCCGCTCCATGAACGCCAGCCGGCGGCCGGTCAACAGCGTCGCGACGTCCGCGATCACGCCGGGCGGCGGCAGCGCCGCCAGCTCGTTCGCGCACGCGCCCAGCGCACGCATGATCCGGCCCTCGTCGTCGCGGTCGCCCGGATCGTCGCCGGCGTCGCCGTCGAGGCCGGCCGGAACGATCCGGCGCAGCGCGAGGCCGGCCTCGAGCCAGCCCGCGACCTCGGCCGCGGTGCGCAGCTCCGCCGTCACGCCAGCCCGAGCAGCCGCGGCACCTTGTCCTCGAGCAGATCGATCTCGTCGCGGGTCTCGCCGAGGTACGACAGCAGGCGCAGGTCGCTGCGCTCGATCGCACCGCCGTGGACGATCCACGCGTGGGTGCGCAGCAGCCGATACAGCTTCACGACCTTGCGATCGGACACGAACACGCCGTCCTCGCGGACCAGCGTCTGCAGCACGCGGCGCAGCTCGCGGACCAGCTCGCTCGAGCAGTACGCCTCGCGATCGCGCAGCAGCCGGCCGTCCGGGCCGATCGTGCGGCGCGCGAACACGTGGGTCAGCCAGCGGTGCGCCTTGACGAAGTCCTCGAGGCTCGCGTGGCCTTCGATCCACGGCTTCTGGTTCAACTCGCGCTGGGTGTAGGCGTCGAGCCCGGCGTCGATCAGCTCGACGAAGTGCTCGTCCTGCACCGAGCGGCACGCCGCCTTGAGGCAGAACCGGTCCTTGAGCGCCGCGAGCTCGACGTTGTCCGGAAGCTCGTTGGTCGCGGCGAGCAGGATGCGGAGCTTGACCGGGACCGGCTGACCATCCTGGTAGAACTTGCGCTCGTTGATGACGGTGAGCAGCGAGTTCAGGATCGCCGAGTTTGCCTTGAAGATCTCGTCGAGAAACACCAACCGCGCCGTCGGCAGCTTGCCGCCCGCGCGGCGCAGGTAGCGGCCGGCGCGCAGCTCGGCGATGTCGATCGGCCCGAACACCTCGGACGGCTCGGTGAACCGGGTCAGCAGATATTCGAAGTACTCGCCGTCGGGGATCCGCAGCGCATCCTTGAACTTGATCACCAGGTCGCTCTTCGCGGTGCCCGGCGGGCCGACCAGCAGCAACGGCTCTTGCGCCACCGCGGCGACGCACATGAGGTCGATCAGGGGTTGCTTGGCGACGAAGTGCCGGCCGAGGGCCGTGCGGAACCGGTTGATCCGATCGCGCAGCCCCGCGGCCTCGCGCGCGAGCTCGTCGAACGGCAGCTGCGCCGCGCGCTGCACCGGATCGCCGAGATCGTCGGGGCCGCGCTCGGCGATGGTCACAGTTCCCGGCGGCGATACAAGCTCACTCGTCACGCGTGGCCTCCCAGGTCGCGGTGCAGCCGGCGGCGCAGCAGGTGCTCGTCGTCCTCGACGAACCGCCGGCTGGCCTCACCGAGCGCGAGATCGTCGGAGGTCAGGCCGAGCACGAGCGACTCGACGAAGTGGAGCACCGACAGGCAGAAGTGGCTGTTGGTCCCGAACGTGTCCGTGATGTCGCGCAGGTGGTCGGCGAGCTCGGCGATCCCGCCGAGCGCGTTGCCGAGCGGCGCGTGGGCGTAGGCGAGCGCCAGCGCGCGGGTCAGCTCGAGCGTCCGCATGAGGCCGCGCCGCGGCCGGTCCTTGCGCGCCTCGCCGAGCGCCGTGAAGTCGTCGCCGAGCGCGGTGCGGGCCTGCGCGAAGATCGGCAGCGCGCGCTCGGTGTCACCGAGGAACGCGAGCCCGGCGGCGAGCGCGAGCCGGCCGTGGAGCGCGTCGGGCCCGGCCGCAAGCGCGTGCTCGGCGCTGGCGAGCAGCGCCGCGATCTCGTCGCGCAGCCCGATCCGGCGCAGCGCGCGCAGGCTGTTGTGCAGCACGCGCTCGAGATCGGGCCCCGCGACGACCTGGATCGCCTGGCCCAGCTGTGCGAGCAACTCGGGGACCAGCTCGGCGCGGCCGAAGTGCCCGGCGACCACCAGCGCCGCGGCGTAGCGCAACGCCCGCCGAGGCTCCGGCAACGCCGCGATCAGCGCGCCCACGCGGATCAGGATCGGCACGGCCCCGCCCTCGGGGAGCTCGAGCAGCACCTCGAGCACGCCGTCGATCAGGCGCTCGCGATCCGGCTCGCTCGCGGCGGCGGTGTCGACCAGCTGGGTGGCCGCGGCCGCCCGCAGCCGCGGATCGGCGATCGCGCGCAGCGCGGCCAGCTCGGCGGTGCGCACGTCGTGCCGCTCGATGAACGCGCCGACGGCGTCGGGCTGCTCGATCGGCTCGAGGATCCGCGACACCTCGCGCAGGCGATCCACCTTGTAGCGCGCCACGCGGTCGAGCGCGGCGAGCTGGGCGCGGAGCGGCAGGCCCACCGGATCGGGCAACGGCACCTCGGGCGCGAGGCCGGCGAGCGCCTGCGCGATCCGCGCCGCGAACGCCGCCTGGAGATACGCGTGCACCGGATCCGCCGCCAGCTCGGCGAGCGCGCGGTGGGCGTCGGCGGCGAGCTCGCGGGCGCGCACGTGGCGGCCGATCCGCGCGAACCCCAGCGCGAGCTGGAACCCCGCGTAGGCCGCGGTGTGCGCCGCGGGGGCCTCGAGCGGAGACCGCTTGCGCCGGGTCCGCGCAATCCGCTGCACGAGATCCTCGAGCGCACCGCTCAGCTGCTCGCCGCTCGCGTTGCCGAGCGCGCCGCTGCGCCCGGCGAACCGCAGGAACGCCGGGAGCTCGTGCTCGACCGGCAAGCCACCCGCGATCCGCGCGAGGATCCGGTCGCGGGTGTGAGCGAGCCCGAGCGGGTCGCCGCCGGCGAGCCGGGCGAGCCCGAGCCGCGACAACCACAGCGTGCGGGCGTCGAGCGCGCCGTCGTGATCGACCAGCCAGCGCTGCACGCGCTGGTGATCGCGCGAGACGTCGAGCCGCTCGCTGCCGTCCGCGGTCCGGCGCGTGGTCGGCCCCGCCTCGGGGGCGCGCAACGCCAGCGCCGCCACCACCGCGACCAGGCGAACGTCGTCGGGGGCCGGCGAGCTCCGCGCGAGCAGATCGTCGAGCGTCGTCGCGCCGGCGAGCCCGCCGTCGGCCGCGATCCAGGCGGCGAGCCGCGCCGGGGCCTCGGCCGCCGGCACATCCCACACCGCGCGCGCGAAGCACAGCCCCGCCTCGCGGCGCCGGCCGAGCCGCGCGTAAGCGTTCGCCAGCTGGTCGAACAGCGCGACGCGCTCGGGGGCGTCGCCTGGGGCGTCGAGCTCGATGAACGAGGTCTCCAGCGCGACCAGCTCGGCGTCGGCCTGGATCTCGGTCACCGGCGCGGCGCCCGGCACGGCGACCGGCGGCTCCGGCGCGCGGGGGGGGCCCACGGCGCGGACCGGACGCCCCGGTTCGCAGGGCACGGCGCGCAGCCGGGTGCGGACCGGCCGCGTCCGCCTGGCCGGATCCGCGATCGGGTCTTCGTCGGGCGGCGCGCTCGCCCACTCGAGCCCGGTCGACACGAACGGCGCGAACTCGAGCTCGGTCGCGCGCATCCACGGCACCAGCGCCGAGGCGTTGGCGTGCAGCACGTAGTCGGCCCACTGCGCGAGCGGCAGGAACGCGGTGTCGGCGATCCGCTCGACGCGGAACCGCTGCTCGGGCAGCGCCACGAGCCACCACACCGAGGGCGGGCCTGGGTCGGGGCGCTCGGCGCCGGTCAGGATCTGGCGCAGCCGATCGCGGCGCAGCGGCGGCTCGACGATCGAGCCGGCCGGCGCATAGATGTCAGGCATGTCGGCGACCGGTGCGTACGGTTCGGCGCCGAACGCGAGCTCGGGTGGCGCGTGGCGCCCGCCGCGCGCCCGCACGATCACGATCGGATCGTCACCGCTCGCGACCGCGAACGTCAGCCGCTCGACCACGTCGTCGGGCAGATACCCGAGCAGCTTGTCGATCGCCGCCACGCCGCCGCGGCGCACCACCCACAGGCTCGGCGCCTCCCGCCGCCCGCCGGACAACCGGAGCTCGATCGCGCGGCGTGCCGGCCGCGGCATCGCCGGCACCAGGGCCACCGGATCGGCCGCGACCGTGAGCTCGAGCGCCGCCTCGAGGCCGAACCAGCCGGCGTCCGGCAGCACCCACCAGCCGTCGCGGCCGATCAAGAGCAGCGTCCCCGGCTCGGCGCGCAGCCGAGCGGCGAGCGGATGGCGGAAGCCAAGCTCGCTCCAGACCGCGGCCTGTCCCGCGGGATCGGGGGCAAATCCGCGCAACCCGTCCTCGCGATCGAGCGCGCGCATCACGGTGTAGGTCGGCGCGTCGACGACGCGGATCGCGCCCAGCCCGCCGGCGACCAGGAGCTCCTGGCGATCGCAGCCGAGCCGGACGAGCTCGGCCGCGAGATCGACGAGCCCCTCCGCGCGCTCGGTCACCAGCAGCAGCAGCGCCGGGATCGCCGGCACGGCGACCCGCTCGGGGGCAACCGCCTCGGCCCAGCAGCTCACCACCCGGGCGTCGCGTGACAGATCGGCATCCACGGCGACGCCGACCGCGCGCAGCTTGCGCAGCGCCGCGTCCGGCAGCGGCCGACCGGGGGCGAGCACCAGGCTGCCGTCGGCGCGGCGCGCGACCCGCGCCGCGCTCGACAGCACGTCGACCGGGCACAGCCCCGAGGTCAGCACGACCTGCAGCGCGTGGCTATCGCGGAACCCCAGGGCCACGGTCACCCTCGGGTCGGCTGCGCGATCGGCGTGCCCTGCGCCGCGGCGTCGGTCGCCGGCGTGTCCAGGGCAGGCGGCGCGGCCTCGCGCGTGACCTCGACCCGACCGCTGCCGAGCCCACCGGCGACCAGCTGGTTGGCGAGCTGGCGGTGGGTGTCCTCGTGCTCCATCGGCAGCGCATCGGCGTCGCTGGTGTAGTCGATCACCAGCTCGCGCTTGCCGGTGGCGGGATCGACGCGCAGCCGCAGGATCAGGTCAGCCACGGCGCCCCTCGCTGAGCACCGCGACCGCCGCCAGGGGCGACGTGAGGTGCGCGAACGACGCGCGATCGAGCACCTTGCGCTCGAGCAGCAGATCGCGCAGCGCGACCAGCAGCGCCCGCTGGGTCTCCAGGATCTGCTTGGCGCGCCCGCGCTCGGCGTCGAGGATGGCGCGGATCTCGTGATCGATCCGCGCGCGCGACACCTCCGACATCGGCGCGCCGCGATCGTGTGCCCACCGGCCGATCCCGACCTCGGCGGAGCTGTCGCCGTAGCGCTCCACCAGCGCGCGGGCGATCTCGGTCGCGTGGTGGAGATCGCTCGACGCGCCGATCGACAGCCCGTCGAGCAGCAGCGCCTCGGCCTCGCGGCCACCGAACAGCGTGCAGATCGTGTCGCGCAGCTGGGCGAGCGTGACGACGTAGCGCTCCGCGTGATCGGCGTGCTTGACGTAGCCGAGCGCGCCGCCGATGTCGCCGCGGATGCTGATCCGCTCGATCGGCGGCGCGTGGCGACACGACAGCGCGGTCACCGCATGGCCGGCCTCGTGGGTCGCGACGACCAGCTCCTCGCGCGCCGTCAGCTTGGGGCGATCGAGATACTGCTCGATCGCCCGCTCCACGTCGGTCGGGGTCGACGTCCCGGCCCCGGCCGACGCCCCGGCCGACGCCCCGGCCGAGCTATGAGCGGCCTCGCGCAACCGGGTCCGCGCGAGCTGCCGACACAGCGCCTGCAGGTGGTCCCCCGAGTACCGCGTGCCTCCGGTCGGGCCGGGTACCAGATCATCGGTGCGCCGCACCGCGTAGTCGAGCGCCTCGGGCGACAGCTGGGTGCCGAGCCGGGCGTCGTGGACCTGGAGGATCGCGCGGCGGTCGTCGGCGTTGGGGTACGGGATGTGCAGCACGAACTCGAACCGGCCCGGCCGCAGCAGCGCCGGATCGAGCGCCTCCACGAAGTTGGTCGTACCGACCACGAACACCAGCTCCTCCTTGCGGAACCCGTCCATCTCGGTGAGCAGCTGGTTGACCATCGAGTGCTCGACGCCGGAGCCGCCCTCGAACCGGCCGCGCGCGCCGGCGAACGAGTCGAGCTCGTCGAACACGATCACCGCCGGTGCGCTCTGCCGCGCGCGCAGAAACACCGCTCGCAGGTTGTGCTCGCTCTCGCCGACCCACTTGCTCTTGAGCTCGGGCCCCGAGACGATCGTGACCGCTGCGCCGAGCGCCGTCGCCATCGCCTTGGCGAACAGCGTCTTGCCGGTGCCCGGCGGTCCCCAGAACACCATGCCTCGCGGGATCAGGCTCTCGATCCGCTCGATCTGCGCGGGATCCGAGAGCCGGTCCTTGGCCGCCAAGATCGCGAGGATCTCGGCGCCGAGCCGCTCCTTCACGGCGCCGTAGCCGCCGATGTCGCGCTCGAGGTCGACGTGCGGCAACTCGACGGCGTTGGTCAGCGTGGCGGTCCGCAGCTGCGCGAGCGCCGGCGCCGGGTCCACCGGGTAGTCCTCGCCGGTCAGCGAGTGCAACAACCGGCGCAGCCGGACCGCGTTCAGCCCCGAGACATGCTTGTACAGCGCGTAGGGATCGAAGCCGCGGCCGAGCTTGCGCGCCTCGCGCTGGGTGATCACGTGGCGCAGCCGATCGCGCGGCACCCCGAGGATCGCCGCGCGGAATGGAAACAGGTTCTCGATCGGCGCCGGCAGCGGGAACGCCGGATCCTTGAACCCGAGCCACAGCACCTCGGGGTTCTCGTAGAGCAGCGGGATCACCTCGCGCGCCTCGGAGCCGAGCGTCCCGGGCCCCGCGCCGGCGGTCAGGATGTCGAGGTGTGGCAACACGACGATGCGCTCGCCGACCGCGCCGCGCACGATCTCGCGGATCTGATGGATCATCGACGCCACCAGCCCGGCACCGGCGGGCGGTGGTGGCAGATCGTTGGCGCTGCGGCCGTCGAGGTACAGACAGCGCGTGCCGTCGACCTTCAGACGCTCGCGGAGGCTGCGATAGAGGTACGGCGACAGCTCCTTCTCGCACTCGATGAGCACCGGGAGCCGGCGGCGCAGCGCGTCGTAGCAGCGTGCGAGCTCCTGCGGATAGGCGGCGTCGACCGCGCCGAACACCGACAGCTCCGACGGCAGCTCCGCTTCGGCGAGCAGCCGGCTCACAACCTCACCCGGATCGTGAGGTTGCCCGCGTCATCGAGGTGGGTCTCTTCGATCCGCCCGAGCTGGGCGGCCTTCTCGGTCAGCGCGCCGATCGTCGCGCGCCCGACCGCGCCGTCGAGCTCGTGCTGGAGGTCGGCGAGCTTGGCCTCGAGCTGCGCGGTGACCGTGCGCTGGAGCGCGGCGACCTGGACATCCAGCTGGTCGTCGAGCTGGCGGAGCGCGTCGTTGCGCAGCCGGGACTCCATCGCACCCTGGCTCTCGATCGCGGTCTGCGCCGACAGCTCCACCGTCTCGTCGAGCTGCGCCCCGGCGCCGAGCTTGACCGCGATGGTGGCGCGCTCGAGATCGACGGTGACCTCGATGCCGTCGGGCTCCGTGCGCCGGCACGTGCTGCCATCGCGCTCGAAGCCGAGCGCCACGAGCTCGTCGGCGAGCAGGTCGGCCATCCGCTCGGGCGCCAGGATCGGCAGCATCTCGAGCGGCGACGCGACCCCATCCTCGACGTGGACCGTGCGGACCACGGACTCACGAACCCTGACTTGGATCGCCCGGCTCACGCCGCACTACTGTAGCACCGGAGCCGGACCTGGCGTGGGCGCCAGCGACGCCAGCTCCGTGAGCCAGGCCTCGGCACGCGCGCGGCCGGCGGCCCCGATCGTCTCGAAGCGCGCCAGCAGCGCCTGCGCGGCTGCGTAGTCGTCATCGATGAAGCGCACGCCGCGGTGCGCCTGATCCCACACCGCCCAGGTCATCACCGCGCGCAGCAGCGCGCCGGCCGCCACTCGCGCCGTGGCCCGGCGGCCCAGCGTCGCTGCTGGATCGAGCCGGACCGGCATCGGCGAGACCCCGCGCTGCAGCAGCGGCGCCGCGGCGTCGATCACGAAGCCGGCCAGGTCGCGGCGCGCGTGCCGATCGCAGGCCGCCATGAAGCCACGCAGCGTCGCGTCCTGGGCCGCGCCCAGCGCGATCAGCGCGTCCGGCGCCACGCTGGCGCGCTTGTGCAGCTCGACCGTCTGCCAGCGCCGCGCCAGGTCGTCGCCGAGCGCCTCGACGACGAGCGCCCCCGCACCGCCGCACAGACCGTCGAACTCGACGCCCGTCGCATCACCGAGCACGTCCGCGAACCCGAGCCACGCCAGCGGCGCCGCGCGAACCACGGGCTCGGCCGCGAGCCGCGTCCCCGCCGGCGTGCCGTGCGTGGCGTCGAGCGCGAAGTACACCATGATCTGGTCACCGAGCGTCAGCGACCGCGGCGGCGCGGCTTGCGACGAGCCGCGCACCGACACGAGCCCACGCAGAAGCTCCAGCGTCGCGCCCGAGAACGTCAGGCCCACCGGCGCGTGGCGCTCCCAGAACCGGCCGCGCGATCGCCCGCCGCGCCGCCACAGCGCGGGCCACACGTGGGACAGCGCATCGCCGAGCAGCGCCGCGCACGCAGTCGAGATCGCCGGCGGCATCGCGCGCATCCGCCAGATCATCGCGCGGACCTCCACCGGGTGCGGCGCGATCAGCGCCCGGGCGAGCAGGATCAGATCCGACTCGCTCGCCGCGACCCGCAGCTCGTCAGCCACGCGGCCGCCTCACCAGCCGGTCCGCCGATGGCCAGCCGTTGATCGACAGCGCGTCGCGCGACAGCCGGATCTCGATCGTGTTGGCCTCCCGCATCTGCGGATCGTCGGCGGTATAGGCGGCGGTCAGGTAGTGCATCCGCTGGTTCGCCGAACCGATCCAGCGCCGCCCGATCGGCGGCGGCGGCTCGGGCCGTGTCTGATCGTACGGCCCATCGACCAGCAGGTCGGTGCGCGCGAGCAGCGCGCCCGCGGACGCACGATCGCGCAGCTGGTCCAGCGTGTAGCCCGAGAACACCATCACGGTCATCGCGAGCGCCCGGGCATGCTCGGCGAGCTCCGCCAGCACGGCCGCCTGCTCGAACGGCTCGCCGCCCAGAAACGTGACGCCTTCGACACCGTGCGCCCGTGCCTCGGCGATCCCCGCAGCGAGCTCGTCCACCGACGCCGGCCGGCCGCGGCGTGCGTCGAACATCTCGGGATTGCAGCACGCCGGGCAGCGGATCGAACAGCCCTGCACCCACACCGCCCACCGCCGGCCAGGCCCCTCCGCGCGGGTATCCGGCACGACCACGGCGATGCGAAGCATGCGGCAGCATAGCGTGGAGGTAGACTCGGGTGTGCTTGACGTTTTGCACGACGCGATCGCGCGGCGGTTCGCCGGCGCCTGCGGCGAGCGGATCGGTGAGACCGTCCACGCCGAGATCCCGCTCGACGGTGCGTGGTACCGCGCGCGACTCCAGATGCAGCCGAGCGCCCACGTCGCGGTCGCGTTGCCGTGTACCGACGGCTTCGAGCTCGCGCTGCGGTGGAACGATCGGTGGGCGAACGGCGACGGCGCGCCGCGCGCGGCCAGCTTCGATGACAGCTTCCTGGTCGAGACCAATGACTTCGCGCTCGCCGGCGTGTGGCTCGATCACGACGTGCGCTCGGGGCTCCTCGCGTCGCGCTACGTGTCGCGCGCGCGGGCCGACCGCCAGACCGCGCTGCTGCTGCGCGACGCGCGCTGGATCCACGAGGTGTCCAACGACGAGGTCACCGCGCGGCGCCCTGACGCCGAGCACTCCGGCGAGCGCATGGCGGACATGCTCTTGGCCTCGCTGCTGTTGGCCAGCCGTCCGGTCCGCTGGGCCCACGCGTTCTCGCGGGTCGCCACCGCGCTCGGCGGACGGTCCGCGGCGCGGGTCGAGGTCGGCGGCAAACCGGCGCTCCGGGTCCGGCGCCACAGCGTCGAGGTCAGCGTCAAGGTCGTGCGGCGGCTGGGGCCCGGCGATCCGGGCCGGCTGCGCACCGTGATCAGCGCGCACCGGATGGGCAGCGGCGGCGAGACGCTATCGCTGATCTCCGACGGCCTGCCGCGCGCCGCCTGGCCGCCCCCGGCCGATCCGAGCAGCGGCACGCTCTACATCGATCGCCGCGCGGCCCAGCTGCTCGACGCCGCGCGGCCCAGCGCGACGACCGTGCGGTCCCACGACGTCGAGATCGCGTTCGACGGTGCGCTCACCGATCGCGATCGCATGGGGGCCGCGGTGGAGCTCGCGGCCTGGTGGGCGTGCGACGCCCACGCCCACGGCCCGTATCGCTGATCCGCTACGGGTTGTCGTACGAGACGCACACGGCATCGAACGCATCGAGGCTCGTGGCCGGCGTGCCGTGCGCCGCGACCACGCTGCTCTCGCTGGCCGGCGCCTTGCGCGCGGTGCAGGTCGACGGCTCATCCACCAGGGTCGGGAACGGTGCGTTGGTGATGCCGCTGACTTCGATGTCGTCGATGGTCCAGCCGGTCGCGGCCGCGGCGGCGTCGGTGCCGATCCGGAACCGCAGCTGCACCGACTGACCGGCGAACCGCGTGCCGAAGTCGAGCACCACCGGGACGCGCGCCGGGAAGCCCGGGCTCCTCGCGCTGAACGCCCGCCGTCCCGACAGCGGGTTGCCCGACGCGTCGAACAGCGCCCCGGTGTAGCCCGGATCGACGCCGAGATCGGCGACGTCGGTCCACGTCGCGCCGCCATCGGTCGATGCCTCGATCAAGCCGCCATCGAACAGCGTGGTGGCGTCACCCTCGAGGTCGTACGCGTGCGCGAACTTGAACACGAACGGCTCGGTGGCGCTCGCCAGCAGCACCGGCGACACGAGCTGGGTGTCAGACGGGAATCCGGCATCGGTGCCGAACCACGCGTGGTTGAAGCTGGCGTCGGTCGCGACGCCCCACAGCGCCTCGGCCCCGGTTCCGGTCCGCGTCCACGGCGTGGCCTTGGTCTCGACGTGGTCGACCTTGGCCGTCGCGGCGGCCTCGTCGACGCCGGTCCGCGCCCGCAGCGTGAACGACACGCCGTTGCGGTCGCACGTGATCTCGCCCGCGACGTGAATATCGAACGTGACAATCGTGTTGCGCGGCGCCGACGCGAGCAGCGTCACCGGGAACGCCAGATCGACGCTGGTGAACGGCGCGATCGCGGGGACCTGGATCGGCGCGCCGATCCGGACGCCGGTGTTCGACGTGGTCACGGCCACGCTCACGGCTTCGGCCGCCACCACCCCGGAGTTGACCACGGTCACGTGCAGCGTGCCCGACTCGGCCGGATCGAGGTAGCCGTCGTGATCACACGACACGCCGTCGTCGGCGATGCTGAGGTTGCCGGCCTCGAGCTTGGCGGCCAGGGTCCCGCTCTCGACGACGCCCGCGTAGCCGGGCGAGGTGTTGCTCGGCGACACCGCGCACGACCCCGCGCCGCGGCCCGCGAACGCCGCGGCCATCAGCAGCATGTCGTCGCTATCGAGCGCGCTGGCGGCCACCAGGATCGCATCGCGCGCCTCGGTGATCGTCGCGTCGGACGGCGTCATCAGCAGGCCCGCGACGACATAGTCCGACATCCGGCGGCGCGCGATCGGCAGGTCGTGCGCGTCGATCAGCACGTTGTAGGCCTCGAACATCATGGTCGCCCAGATCTCGCCGACGTTGTGGTCCTCGCTGTGGGCGATCCCGTTGTCGAGGCCCGGCGTGGTGGTCGGCAGCGGGCTGGCGTCGGCGATGTGCCGGAAGCTGAGATCGTTCTTGGTGCGGTCGATGCTGTACGGGAACCGGCGGATCCCGAAGTAGGCGGAGTCGAACGTCCCGTTGTCCTCCGCGTACTGCCCCATCGCGTAGCTGCCGTTGCGATTGTCGCCTTCCCGCACTACCAGCATGAGCGCGTTGAAGTCCGCCCAGCCCTCGCTCATACCGTTGCACTGGCCCGATCCGCAGCTCGCGAGCCGGTGATGCAGGTAGTGCCCCCACTCGTGGCCGACGACCGTGGCGTCGAGATCGCCGTCGCGCTCGGGGCCGGTGAACTCGCCCGTGATCGTGACCGCGACCGGTCCTGCCGCGAGCGCGGCGAGCAGCGCCGCGCCGCCGCTCGCGCCGATCGCGAGCCCGGGGATGTTCGCGGCCGCGCTGCCAGCGAACGGCCGCGGGTCGTCGAGCGCGCCGTCCGCCAGGATCACGCCGGCCGCGCCGGCCGCCTTGGCGCTGTTGACCGTGGCGGCCGAGCCGCACGTGCCCGAGAAAATGACCAGCGCGATCTTGCCGGTGAGATCGTTGGTGATCGGCTGGCAGCCGTCGCTGGTGGGCGCGACGCCGTCGACGACCGCGACCAGCTCGGCGGTCAGCTCGAACAGCCGGGGCCCCGCGGCGAACGCCTCGCTGCGGATCACGCCCGACGGCCCCGTCAGCACGGTCCGCAGGCCCGAGCTCCACAGGTACATCTGCATGACCGGCGACGAACCGTCGGCCGGCGTCCCCATGAAGGCGTTGTTGCGCGCGCCGACCAGCGCGCCGTTCTGCGCGAGCAAGACCAGCGGGTCACCGCCGACCCCACCGCGGCCGTAGTTGTCGACCTGCGCGTTGCCGGTCGCCTCGGTGAACCCCGAATCGTACCACCAGTCGTGCATCCAGTTCGTGATGAAGAACGAGTTGACCGTGCCGGCGTGGATCTGCTCGGCGGTGGACAGCGGCTCGGCCGCGGGATCGAAGTGATAGTTCAGCGTGCGGCCGGCGCGGACCTGGGGCCGGATGTCGCCCTCGTTGAAGTCGAACGAGGCATCGAAGTCAGAGAACGCATCGACGTTGTTGCCCGACGTGGTCGTGGCGTCATCGGGCAGCCACTTGTCGAGCGTCTGGTTGAACGCGTCCATCACGACCAGGTTCTGGTCGATGAACCCCTGGACCGCGCCGTCGGGAATCCCGGTGGGGTGCGGCGTGAAGTCCTGGAGCGGGCTGTCGAGCGGGCGGCGGTTGCCGGTCTTCTCGGCGTAGGCGCGGTACACGAACGCGTCCTTGTGGATCAGGTTGGCGTCGTTGACGATCCGGCCATCGACGTCCGCGACCAGGTAGCGGTGGCCCGCGACCGAGGGCAGGCTGGGGTCGGCCATCGGATCGGGCGCGCCGAGGCCGAATGCCTCGACCGCCCACATCGCGGCCAGCTTGCCGCCGACCATGGTGAGCTCGCGCCGTGCCCGCGCCTTGGTCACCCGTAGCGCCGGGTCCGCGGCGACCGATAGCTGCTGCCAGCCTCCGAGATCGCCAGCCTGGGCGATCGCCGGCCGCGCTCGCGTCTTGCCATACATCTGGTCGAGCGCGCGCTCGAGCGCGGCGACCGCCGACGACCCGAAGCTCGGCTTGGTCAGCGACGGCAGCAACGTGCCCGAGACCGCGGCGAGCGATCCATTCGGATCCATCAGGACGTGGATCTCGGCATCGTGGACGGTGATGCCGTCGACCTGCTGCGCGAGCTTGACCACGGTGGCACCGTTGCGCAGCCGCTGGACCCCGTTGTCGGCCAGCGCCATCGCGGGCGCTCGCTTGACCCACAGCGGCGCCAGCGTCGCGACATGATCGCGCGCGGCATCCGCCAGCGCCATCCCCGCGGCGCTGGCGCGCGGCACGATCGAGCGCATCAAGCGCGGCGCACCGGCCGCATCTCTCGACATCACGGTCACGCCCAGCGCCACCGCCGTCGGTTCGCTTGCCTCACCTGGCTGATCGGTGCCGGGGGTGCCCGGCGTCCCGGCGGGCGGCGTCGGGGTCGGCGATGAGCCAGCAGCACACGCAGCTGCGAATAGCAGTGACGAAACGGCAAACCTACGGTTCCAGATCATGCGTTGATCTCCCTCTGGTGAACGACAGCCCACGCTAAACCCGCCAGCGCCCAGCAGTTCCACCACGGGCCGAAAATTGGTTGTCCAGCACTAACCAGCGCCGGGATTGCGTATTGCGCGGTTCGCAGCTCGTGCCTGGTTCCACACTCGACGAGCCACGGCGCGCACCGCCGGAGCCCCACAGTCCGTGCAGATCTCGCCAGGTGATGACCGAGGAGCGCAACTACCGCAGCCGCCGTCCGCAGATGTCAGCCAGATCTCGGGGGGCTCGACTATCAAGCCGGCGCGTTGCGCTTGCTGTGCACCTGCAGCGGAACACGACCGCGGCGGGCGCATTTCGTCCCCGCCGAGGCCCGGAGGCTGGCGCGGGCGGGCCGTCGCATGGGCCGAGATGGCGCGCGCGAAATCGCGAAGCCCGGCTCGGAATGCGCTATAGAAATGCTCCCTGATGTCCGACGTAACTACCTCCAACATCACGCCGATTTCCATCGAGGCGGAGATGACGAGCTCGTTCATGGATTACGCCATGAGCGTCATCGTCTCACGCGCCTTGCCAGACGCGCGCGATGGCCTGAAGCCGGTGCACAGGCGCATCCTGTTCGCCCAGCGCGGCCTCAACAACACGTACAACCGGCCCTACCTGAAGTGCGCCCGCATCGTCGGCGAGGTGCTCGGCAAGTTCCACCCGCACGGCGACTCGTCGGTCTACGACGCGCTGGTCCGCATGGCCCAGGACTTCTCGAGCCGGTACATGCTGATCGACGGTCAGGGCAACTTCGGCTCGGTCGATGGCGATCCGCCCGCCGCCTACCGGTACACCGAGTGCCGGATGAGCCGGATCGCCGCGGAGCTGCTCGCCGACATCGACAAGGAGACCGTCGACTGGCAGCCGAACTTCGACGACAAGGAAGTCGAACCCAAGGTCATGCCGACCAAGGTTCCGAACCTCCTGATCAACGGCTCGTCGGGCATCGCCGTCGGCATGGCGACCAACATCCCGCCGCACAACCTCGGCGAGATCATCGACGGCACGCTCGCGCTGATCGCCGACCCGCGGCTGCCCGACGACGCCCTGCTCAAGATCATCCCCGGTCCGGACTTCCCGACCGGCGGCGTGATCCAGGGCCGCGCCGGCATCGTGTCCGCCCAGCGGACCGGCCGCGGCACGATCAGCGTGCGCGGTGTCGCCCACGTCGAGGAGGTCCGCAAGGATCGCCCCGCGATCATCGTGAGCGAGCTGCCGTACATGGTCAACAAGGCGCGCTGGATCGAGACCGCGGCCGACATGGTCCGCGACAAGAAGCTCGAGGGCATCAGCGACATCCGCGACGAATCGGATCGCAGCGGCATGCGCGTGGTGTTCGAGCTCAAGCGCGACGCCGACGACAAGGTCGTGCTGAACAACCTGTTCAAGCACACCCAGCTACAGACCTCGTTCGCGGTCAACTCGCTGGCGATCGTCGACGGCCGCCCGGTGCTGCTGCCGCTGCGCCGCGCGCTCCAGGTGTTCATCGATCACCGGCGCGACGTGGTCACCCGCCGCACGCTGTTCGATCTGCGCGAGGCCCGGTCGCGCCGCGAGATCGTCGAGGGCCTCGGGCTCGCCGTCATCAACATCGATCGCGTGATCGAGATCATCCGGTCGAGCAAGGACACCGACGAGGCCAAGGAGCGCTTGATCGTCGAGCGGATGGCCGGGCTCGGCGGCTTCCTCGAGCGCGCCGGGCGCCCCGCCGAAGAAGTCGCGGCGGTCAACGCGCGGCAGTTCGTGACGCTGACCCCGCGCCAGGCCCAGGCGATCCTCGACATGCGGCTCGGCCGGCTCACCGGTCTCGAGCGCGAGAAGCTCGAGGCCGAGTACAAGGAGCTCTGGGAGCTCACCGACTACCTCGAGGGCTTGCTCGCCGACGAGTCCAAGCTGATGAAGGCGATCACCGACGAGCTGCGCCAGATCCGCGCCGACTTCGCCGACGATCGCCGCACCAAGATCGTCGACGCCGAAGGCGAGATCCTGAACGAGGAGCTGATCGACAAGGAGGACATGGTCGTCACCCGTACCCACCTGGGGTACATCAAGCGGACCCCGACCGACGAGTACGAGGCGCAGGGCCGCGGCGGGCGCGGCATCACCGGCGCGACCTCGACCGAGGGCGACTTCATCGTCGACATGTTCGCGGCGTCGACCCACGACCACGTGCTGCTGTTCACCGACAAGGGCCGGGTCTACTACAAGAAGGTGTTCGAGCTGCCCGAGGGCTCGCGGATCGCCAAGGGCCGCGCGATCGTCAACGTGCTCGACCTCCAGGAGGCCGAGCAGGTCGTCGCGATGCTGCCGTTCACCGAGTTCCGCGCCGACACCTGCGTGTTCTTCGCCACCCAGTCCGGCACGGTCAAGAAGACCGAGCTGTCGCAGTTCGAGAACGTGCGCCAGAGCGGCATCAAGGCGATCACGATCGACGACGGCGATCGGCTGATCAAGGCCGAGCTCACGACCAAGGCGCACGACGTGCTGCTGACGTCGGCCAAGGGGTTTGCCGTGCGGTTCACCGAGGACCGCGTGCGGCCGATGGGGCGCACCGCGTCGGGCGTGCGCGGCATCTCGCTGCGCGGCGACGACCGGCTGGTCGGCATGTGCACGTTCCTGCGCGACGACGCGGCGGGAACGCTCATCACGGTGTGCGCGCGCGGCTACGGCAAGCGCACCGCGCTCGCCGACTACCCCACCAAGAACCGCGGCGGCAAGGGCGTGATCTCGATCAAGACCACCGCGCGCAACGGCCAGGTCTCGGCCGTGCGGATCGTGACCGACGACGACCACCTGATCCTGATCTCCGACCGCGGCAAGCTGATCCGGATGCGGGTCGGCGAGATCAAGGTCCAGGGCCGAGCCACCCAGGGCATCCGGCTGATGCGCGTCGACGACGGCGAGCACGTGGCGGCGATCGAGCGGCTGGCCGAGCCCGGCGAGATCACGAACATCGCCGAGGGCGCCCCGATCGAGGCAGTCGACGACGGCGACACCGTGCCCAACGAGGGCATCGAGGACGAGCCGGAGGCCGACGACGATGACGACGAGGCGGAGGCCGACGACACCGCCGAGGACGAGCCGGAGACCTAGACCTCGCAGTGGGTCGCGCGGCACCAGGGGACTTCGCAGAGGCGACCTCGCGGAGGCGTCGCAGCGAGCTCGCAGAGGCGTTGCAGCGAGTTCGCCCACGACCCGGCCGCTCGACCCGCGCTGGCGGCAACCCCGGCGTCGCAACGGATCTCGGCCGCGAAGGTTCGCGGTAGGCTCGCCGCGATGCCGACCCAACGCAGTCAGTCCATCTTCGAGCGCGCCCGTGCCGTCATTCCCGGCGGTGTCAACTCGCCGGTCCGAGCCTGTCGCTCGGTCGGCACCGATCCGGTGTTCATCGCCAAGGGCCATGCCGCGCGCGTCACCGACGCCGATGGCAACGAGTACATCGACCTGATCGGCAGCTGGGGCCCGCTGATCCTCGGCCACTGCCACCCCGAGATCCTGGCGACCATCACCGAGTCGCTCGCGCTCGGCACGACGTTCGGCGCGCCGACCGAGGTCGAGGTAAGGTTCGCCGAGGCGCTGCGCGCGGCGGTGCCGTCGATGGAGATGGTGCGCGCCGTATCGTCGGGCACCGAGGCCACGATGAGCGCGCTCCGCCTGGCCCGCGGGTTCACCGGCCGCGCCAAGATCATCAAGGTCGATGGCGGCTACCACGGCCACGCCGACTGCCTGCTGGTCGCCGCCGGCTCGGGCGCGGCCACCCTGGGGATCCCGGGCTCGGCCGGCGTCCCGGAAGGCGCCGCACGCGACACCCTCGTCGTGCCCTACAACGACCTCGCCAGCGTCGAGCAGGCGCTCTCCGCGGGGGACGTCGCCGCGATCATCATCGAGCCGGTCGCCGGCAACATGGGCCTGGTCGTTCCGGCGGCCGGCTACCTCGAAGGCCTGCGCGCGCTGACCGCCAAGCACGGCACGGTCCTGATCTTCGATGAGGTCATGACCGGGTTCCGCGTCGCGTACGGCGGCGCGCAGGCGCGCTACGGCATCACCCCCGATCTCACCACGATCGGCAAGGTCATCGGGGGCGGGCTGCCAGCCGCGGCGTTCGGCGGCCGCGCGGACATCATGCAGAACCTCGCGCCGCTCGGGCCCGTCTATCAAGCCGGTACGCTCAGCGGCAATCCGCTCGCGATGGCCGCCGGGCTCAAAGCCATGGAGATCTTGGCGCGGCCGGGGAGCTACGAGCGGCTCGAGCACCTGGGCAAGAAGCTCGGAGATGGCCTGCTGGCCGCCGCCCAGGCCGCGAACGTCCCCGCGACGATGAACCGTGTCGGTTCCATGCTCACCTTGTTCTTCTCGGCCATCCCGGTCATCGACTACGCGACCGCGAAGACCGCCGACACCGTCCGGTTCGGTGCGTTCTTTCGCAACATGCGGGATCGTGGGGTGTTTCTGCCGCCGTCGCAGTTCGAGGCGATGTTCGTGAGCCTGGCCCACACCGACGAGGACGTGGATCAGATCGTGGCCGCGGCACGCAGCTCGCTCGCGACCTGAGCCCGAGCGACGCCCGCGCTGCGCCCGGCGGGCGCCCGAGATCGCTGCGAGATCGGGGGCGTGGGGACCCCGGGCGGGATCGATTGACCTTGCAAAATCGGGGTGCTATGAGGGGCCCCGTTGATGCCGTCCGTGCCCATTCATAGCGGCGAAATGTCGCAGGATTCGGAGCGTTCCCCCACGCATCGAATCGGCGTGGAAACGGATGGCCTGGCCCCCAAGGTGCCGACGACGCTGCGGCCGGCGATCGACCCCGCCGCGCGGGCTTCGAAGAAGATGTACGACGGGCTGTCGGCGAGCTCCGCCGGCCTCGAGCTCGGCATCTCCGTCGGGCTCGGCGCGTTCTTCGGTAGCTGGCTCGACGGCAAGCTCGGCACCGATCCGTGGATGCTGCTGGTGTTCCTGACGCTCGGCTTGATCGCCGGGTTCCGCGGCGTCCTGCGCGCGGTCGTGCGGGCCGAGAGGGCCGCTGCCCGTGAGTAGCGCCGGACCGAGCATTCAGCGGATCGAGCGCCTCAATTACGGTATCGGCGCGATCGTGATCGCGGCCTCGGCGCTGACCCAGCCCAAGGACATCGCGCTCGGGCTCACGATCGGCACCTTGCTGACCTGCGCCAACTTCTTCGTGCTGCGCAAGCTGGTCACCAAGTGGACCCGCGAAGCAGCGAGCGGTCGGGGCGGCAACGCGTCGCTCTTGATGCTGCCCAAGATGATCGGCCTCATGGGCGCGGTCGCGATCGCCGTGGTGTTCCTCCCGATCGACATCGTCGCGTTCACGATCGGCTACTCGATCTTCATCGTCTCCATCCTCATCGAAGCAACCTACAGCGCGCTCCGGACTCCGGACAGCGAGCCCACGACCACCGAGCCCAACGAGCACAATCATGGGTGAACACGGCACTTGGTTCGATTACCTCAACCGCTTCGACTGGTGGCGACACCTCGATACCTGGGCCAAGAGCAAGCTGCAGCGCCACGCGTTGCTCAGCATGTTCGACACCGGCTGGACGTTGACCCACGTGCTGGTCGCGCTCCTGGTCGTGGTGTTCTCGCTCTGGGGCGCGCTGACGTTCTTCCGGGGCACCCAGTCGGCCGACCACGGCCTGGTCCCGCCGCGCACGATGAACCTCCGCAACTTCTTCGAGTACACCGCCGAGACCGTCTACGGCATGGTCGAAGGTGCGATGGGCGAGAAGAACGCCCCGCGGTTCTTTCCGCTGATCGGCGCGCTGTGGATCTTTATCCTGTTCTCGAACCTGATCGGGCTCATCCCCGGGTTCATCGCGCCGACCGACACGCTCAAGACCAACGCGGGGATCGCGCTGCTGGTGTTCGTGATGACCCACGTCTACGGGATCAAGGAACACGGCCTGTCGTACTTCAAGCACTTCCTCGGCCCGAGCCCGGCGCTGGCGCCGCTGATGCTACCGATCGAGATCGTCAGCCACTTCGCCCGCCCGCTGTCCCTCATGGTCCGCCTGATGGGCAACATGATGGCCGACCACAAGGTCGTGTTCTCGTTCTTCGCGCTGGTGCCGATCCTGGTGCCACTGCCGTTCATGCTGCTCGGCCTGCTGGTCTGTATGATCCAGGCCCTCGTGTTCTGCACCCTGACGATGGTCTACATCAGCATGGCGATCGAGCACGAGGAACACTGAGCGAGCGTTTTGAACCGTCCCTGGCTTTACCGATCATCCAAATCGAGCTAACAACCCGCCGCCTCGCGCGCCCCGACTCAAGGAGACTTCTCATGAAGCGCACCATCAAGATCTTGTCCTCGCTAGCTACCGTCCTCGTCGTCCTCGGCTTCTCTTCGCTCGCGTTCGCGCAGGGCGTGGATGCGGCCGCGGTCAAGACCCAGGGCCTCGCCAACAACTACGGCCTGATCGCCATGGCGGCCGGCCTCGGCATCGGCATCGCCGCGCTCGGCGGTGGCATCGGCCAGGGCCGCGCTGCAGCGGCTGCCCTCGACGGTATCGCCCGTAACCCCGGCGCCGCCGGCCAGATCCGCGGCCCGATGATCCTCGGCCTCGCGCTGATCGAGTCGCTCGTGATCTACGCGCTCATCATCGCGTTCATCCTGGCGTTCAAGGTCGGCGCGTAACACCCCCGCCGCGCGAGCGTTGACGTGGGGGCGGCCTTCGGGCCGCCTTTCGCGTTTTCGGGGGGCTCGCCGCGCAGCCAGGATCGGAATCACCTTGCGGCGAGGGTTCTCCTTGGAGGACCATTTTCCGCACATGTCCGAGGCCGCACCAAAACCGGGAGAGCTGGACATCCAGGGCAAGTCCACGATCGAGATCCTCGCCCAGATCGACCTGTTCAACGGCGTCCCGCTGACCCACCTGCGCCGCGTCGTCGACATCGGGCTCGAGGAGCAATACAAGGCGTCGGCCACGATCTTCGCAGAGGGCTCCCCCGGCGATAAGTTCTATCTCATCGTCGATGGTGCCGTGCGGATCAGCCGCATCGTCCCCGGGATGGGCGAAGAGGCCCTCGCGGTGCTGCGGCCCGGCGCCTACTTCGGCGAGATGTCGCTGATCGACGACGCGTCGCGCTCGGCGACCGCGGTGTGCCACGAGCGCTGCCGGCTGTTCGTCGTCAACCGCAAGGACCTCGAGGATCTGCTGTTCGTGGACCGTGATCTCGCCTACGAGCTGTTGTGGAACTGGGTGCGCACGCTGTCGCGCCGGCTGCGCGCCACCAACGACAAGATGACGTTTCTGGCCACCACGTCGAAGTTCTGATGCGCCGGCTTGTCGTGACAGGCGCCAGAGGCACGACAGGGGCCGAGCGCGGGCCGGCGCCCACCACCGCTCGCTGGCTCGGCGCGATCGTGGCCATCGGGCTCGGGCTCACCATCGCCGCCCCCCCCGCGCGCGCCGAGCCGCTGCCCTCGGGCAGCATGGGCATCCTGTTCGGCGCCGGCAGTGGCACGGGTGCCTACGCTCACCGTCTGGGCATCGGCTACTACCAGTTCGGCGCGCAGGCCGCCTGGCAGCCGATGGCGACCGAGCGCCGGGTCGGCTGGACGCTCAAGTGGGCGTTCATGTTCGGCACCATGTACTACGCTGACGCAGCGCGTATCGACCTCTACCTGCGCACGCTGCAGATGGACTTCATGGCCGGCATCCGCGTCCGGCCCGGAGCGAGCCCCCGCCGCTACCTCGCGCTGCGCGGGGGCGTCGAGCTGTTCCGCTCCAACGAGCTGATCGGGCCGAGCAACCAGCGCGCATTCGTCGGGCCGGTCGCCGCAGCCGCGTTCGAGCAATACGCCTTTGGCGCCTTCATGTTCAACGTCGATGTGCGTTACGGCCTGATCGGCTCCGGCCCGTCCGAGATAGCCGTACTGGCGGGTGCGTCGATCAGCGTACGATAGGCTCTGACCATGCCGGCTCTCGTCACCGGGCGGCTTCGCCTCGTCCCGATCACGCTCGAAGCGATCGAGGCCGTGCTCGATCAGGACCAGCCGCGCGCCGAGGCGCTCGCCGGCGCCAAGTTCCCACCGGCGTGGCCCAACCACCAGCTGCTCGATGTCGGCTTTCCGTTCTCACGCGCCCAGATCCGCGCGGCGCCCGAGACCCACCTGTGGGGCGACTCGCTCGTCCTCCTGCGCGACGAGCCGCGCGTCGTTGGAAGCGTCGTGTTCCACGGCTGGCCGCGCGACGGCGTCGCCGAGGTCGGCTACAGCATCGAGCCGCAGTCGCGTGGCAACGGCCTGGCCACCGAGGCAACGCGCGCGTGCGTCGCGTGGGCGTTCGACCAGGCCGGCATCACCGCCGTGCAGGCGACCACGTTCCCCTGGCACGCCGCCTCGCTCGCCGTGATCCGCCACCTCGGGATGCGGCACGTCGCGACCCGTGAGCACGACACCCTCGGCGAGCTCCTGGTGTTCGAGCGCCGCCGCTGACGCTGACGACCCGATCGCGGCCTCGAGACTCGCGGGGTCGAAGAGAGGTGCTCGAGCGCCGCCGCCGACCGCGCCCTGGGGCTGACGACCTGATCCGATCGCCGGATCGAAGACTCACCGGGTCAACCGCGCTTGCGTCGCAACGCCATCACGGCCACTCCGAGCCCGAGCAGCATCGCCGTCGGCCCACCGCCGCCGCTCACGTCGCAGCACCCGCCGCCCTCGGCGGGCCAGCACGCACCGACATCGCCGCTGGACTGCAAGCAATCGAAGCCATCCGGGCACGACGCGGTGTTGCTGACGCTGCACGTGAACGAGCACCGCTTGCCATCCTGGCTGCTCGCGGCGCACAGCGCCGACTCGCAGTCCGCAGCGGTGCTACACACCGTGCCGAGCCCGCTCGGGCTGAACGGCTGGGCGATGCAGCTGTGTGCGAAGCACGAGCGGTCCCCGGAGCAATCCGCGTCCGTGGAACAGCCCACCAGCTCGGGGATGTGCGTCACCAGGAACGACTGTTCGACATCGACGCGGGTGTCGGCGCCGAACTCGGCGCAGTCCTGATCGCCGAACGACGTCACACCCACCACCAGCGACTTGCCACCGATCACGGCGAACGACGGGCCGCCCGAGTCTCCCGAGCAGGTCCCCTTGTTGTCGGCCTGCGAGAAGCACAGGAGGTTCGTGTCGGTCCCGATGCTGAGCGACGAACACGACACCGACGTGCGGTTCTTCAGCGCGAACTGGACGCCAACGGTGCCCTGCCCCGATTGCTGGGTGCTGCCGTAGCCGATCAGCGTCACGACCGTGCCGACCGGCGCCATCGCCGGGTCGAGGTTGATCGCCGCGGGGACGACGTCCGTGACGGCCTTCGCGAGCTTGATGAGGCCGATGTCGTTGGAGCCCAGGCGCGCCTTGTTGAACAGCGGATCCTTGAACGTCGCGGCGGCGCCCACCACGGTACCCGCGCTCTGCAGCACGGAGACCGTGTGGAAGTGGACCTGGACGCTCGCGGTGAGCTGATCCTGCGAGTCGAACCCGACGACGTCGGGGTCCACGCAGTGACCGGCGGTCAACACCCACAAGGGTGTGATCAACGTACCGGTGCACAGGTTGTTGCCGATGGTCAACGCGACCACCGACGGGAAGTCCGCCACGGTCGTCGAGGTGCCGCCGATGATCGAGGCCGGCGGGTCCGCGGGGGAAGCCGCCACCGGGCCCGCGATCCCGAGCCCCCCGAGCACAACGAGCACAACGAGCACCCCGAGCACCAGCGCCGGCCAACGCATCGCCGTCATGCCGTGAGCGTGGCGAACCTGGCGCCCCGTGCCACTGTCAGCCGCTAGCGACGCTTGGCAGGCGTGCTGCCCGCTGCGTCCCGCTGCCAGGTGCCCGATTTGCCGCCCCGCTTCTCGTCGAGCCGGAGCTCGGAGATCACCATGCCGCGATCGATCGCCTTGCACATGTCGTAGATGGTGAGCGCCGCCGCCGACACCGCCGCCAGCGCTTCCATCTCGACACCGCTGCGATCGAACGCCCGCACCGTGGCCATGATGTAGATCGCGTTGTTCGCGATGCGCAGGTCGACGTCCACGCCGGTCAGCCGCAGGGGATGGCACAGCGGAATGATATCCGATGTTCGCTTCGCTGCCTGGATCGCGGCGATCCGCGCGACCCCCAGGACATCACCTTTCCCGATTGTGCCGGCCCGCACGGCGTTGATCGTGTCGATCTCCATCGTGATGATGCCGCTCGCGACCGCGACCCGGTCGGTCTCGGGCTTGGTACCGACGTCGACCATGTGCGCCGCGCCCGCATCGTCGAAGTGGGTCAGGCCGAACGTCGACGGTGTTTGCGGAACCGGCGTCTTTCGCCGCGTCACTCGACCGTCACCGACTTGGCGAGGTTGCGCGGCTGGTCGATATCGGTGCCCTTGAAGTCGGCGACGTAATACGCCAGCAGCTGGAGCGGCAGGACGGTGAGCAGCGGCTGGAGCTCGAGCGCGCAGTCCGGAACCAGGATCACGTCGTCGGCGTGGCCGCCGATCTCGTTGTCGCCCTTGGTGGCGATCGCGAGCACCTTGCCCTGCCGCGCACGGACCTCGGCCAGGTTCGAGACCACCTTCTCGTAGTGCGGCCCGCGCGGCACGAGCACGACGACCGGCAAGGTCTCGTCGATCAGCGCGATCGGACCGTGCTTCATCTCCCCGGCGGCATAGCCCTCGGCGTGGATGTAGGAGATCTCCTTCAGCTTGAGCGCGCCCTCGAGCGCGATCGGATACTGCGCGCCGCGCCCCAGGAACAGAAACCCGATCCCGTGGCCGTAGCGGCGGGCCAGCACCTGCAACTGGGCGCCGCTCTCGACGACGTCGCGCATCTTGTTCGGCAGCTGGGTCAGCTCGGCGAGCAACTCGCGGGCGCGCTCGCGCGACAGCGCGCCGGTGCGCCGGCCGAGGTAGATCGCGAACAGCGTCATCGCGATCAGCTGGGTCGTGAACGCCTTGGTCGACGCCACGCCGATCTCCGGGCCGGCGTGGGTATAGAACGCGTGGTCCGCGAGCCGCGGGATCGACGACTCGACGACGTTCGAGATCGCGAGGATCTGCGCGCCCTTCTTCTTCGCCTCGCGGATCGCCTCCATCGTGTCGAGCGTCTCGCCCGACTGGCTGACCGCGATCACCAGGTCCCCGGGCCCCAGAATCGGATCGCGGTAGCGGAACTCCGAGGCGAAATCGACCTCGACCGGGATCCGCGACAGGCTCTCGATGAGGTGCTCGCCGACCATCGACGCGTGGTACGAGGTGCCGCACGCGATGAAGATGATCCGCTTGATCTGCTTGACGTCGAGATCGATGCCGTCGAACAGCACGTCGTCGTGCTCGAGGTCGATCCGGCCGACCAGCGTGTCGGCGACCGCGCGCGGCTGCTCGTGGATCTCCTTGAGCATGTAGTGCTTGTAGCCGCCCTTTTCCGCCTGCACCGCCGACCACGTGATCGTCTTGGGCTCGCGGACGTGCGGCTTGCCCTCGAAGTCGGTGATCTGCACGCTCTGCCGCGTGACCGTGACCATCTCGCCTTCTTCGATGAAGATCACGCGCCGGGTCTCGGACAGGATCGCCGTGACATCCGACGCCACGTAGTTCTCACCGTCGCCGAGGCCGACGACCAACGGCGAGCTGTTCTTCGCCGCGACCAGCGTGCCCGGCTCCTTGTCGCTCATCACGACGAACGCGAAGCTGCCGCGGACCTTGGCGATCGAGCGGCGCACCGCGGTCGTCAGGTCCGGCGCCCCGGCGACCAGCGCGCGCTCGACCAGGTGCGCGAAGATCTCGGTGTCGGTCTCCGACGCGAACTTCGCGCCGCCCGCAACCAGCTCGGCGCGCAGCGCCAGATGGTTCTCGATGATCCCGTTGTGAATGACGCTGATCGGCCCCGACCGATGGGGATGGCTGTTCTCATCCGATGGGCGGCCGTGCGTAGCCCATCGCGTGTGCCCCATCCCGATCGTGCCGGGAGCCGGCTCCTTGATCAGCTTCTCCTCGAGCCCCGCGAGCTTGCCGCGACAGCGCACCACGCGGGCCCGGGGATCGCCGGACGCCGCCGGGTCGAGCACCGAAACGCCCGCCGAGTCGTAGCCGCGATACTCCAGCTTGCGCAGCCCACCGATGAGAATCGGAGTCGCTTGTCGGCCGCCAACGTAGCCAATGATGCCGCACATATGTTGTCCCCTATTTACGCGGGGCTGGGTGCGGGTTCTGTGCCGAGCCCGCGCCGGTTCCCGCTGCCTCGTCGGCGTCGTCCGGCGATTCGATCCCGGTGATCTCGTCGATGTCGGGAGCATGATACGGGAGCAGCTTGGGTGCATCCACCATGAGGCTGGCACTGGGATGCGTGCACGCGACCCCCGACGAAATCGCACCTAGCAACGCCGCCGCCTTCGCGGCTGTGAGAACCGAAGCTCGGATCCGCATAGGCCGCTACGGTAACACGCCGGCCCCCAACCTGCTGCGCCCGAACCGAGCCCTGCTGCCGCACTGTGGCCAAAGCGGCCTGGCCGTTTTCGCCGATCGCGCCCCATGCCACGCCACCGCCACGGGGTCGAGACCCGACGCTCGTCGCTCCCACACCTCGCCGAGCGCCCGCGCCGGCCGTCGCCACTCGCTGCGGGCGCAGCGCGATCGAAAGTCGCGACTCACGGCGCGTCTCGTAAGACAAGTCTACAGCGACACAATGGGCTCCCGCCTTGCATGCATCCCCGCGTCTGAGACGATCTAAAGCGACGGTGGTGAGAGGCTGAACAGCGCGCACCGATGCGAGGTTTCTTGACGGAGCTCCGAGCAACGGCGCATCGCCGCCGGCGCCATGACCGGCACCCGCAGCCGCTGCGTCACCAGCGCCACGCACCTGCGAAACCACGGACACGTCTCAGCTCACCGACGCCGCGTAGGCCGCCCCCCATGATCCTGCTCGTCGAAGACAACGAGGATGACGAGGCGCTCACCCTCCGCGCCTTCAAGAAGAACCAGATCCTCAACCCGGTCGTCGTCGCTCGCACGGGAGAAGAGGCGCTCGAGTTCCTGTTCGGCACGGGGTCCTACACCGGCCGCGACACCACGGTCGTCCCCCTCATCACGCTGCTCGATCTGAACCTCCCCAAGGTCGACGGCCTCGAGGTGCTGCGCCGGGTCCGCGCCGACGACCGCACCCGCCTCCTCCGCGTCGTCGTCCTGACCTCGTCCAGGCAGGACGAACACGTCATCCGCAGCTACTCCCTGGGCGCCAACAGCTACGTCCGCAAGCCGGTCAACTTCGGCGAGCTCGCCGAGGCCGTCAAGGTCCTGGGTCTGTACTGGCTGCTGCTCAACCAAGCCCCCCCGCCGCGCTGAGCGGTCGTCGCGCCCGCACGCCAGCCCGGGGCCGCGCCCCCCCGCTCCCGCGCGTGGCCCGCCGCCGCAGCGGCGGCGGGGCCCCAGCTGCAGCCTGGCTCACCAACGTACGGAAGATCATCACGACGATCCGGGTGCTGGCGCTTGACACATCGGCACCATCCCGTTAGAAAAGCACCCTGCCACGCGGGAGTAACTCAGTGGTAGAGTGCAACCTTGCCAAGGTTGACGTCGAGGGTTCGAATCCCTTCTCCCGCTCGAACTAGCTTGCTGTAACTTCTCGATTCTCGTTCGTACTGCTCGAAGCCGCTGCCACGTGGCTGCCGCGCGCACCGAGGAGGCGGAGGATCCGGCGATCCGGATCGTTCTCGCCGTGACCCGCGGCCACGATGTCCTCCGGGATCTCGCGGCGATGGTTCTCGGCGACGTGGACGTACAGCATCGTCTCATCGATCCGCTTGTGGCCCAGCCACGCCTGCAGCCGCCACGGGTTCACGCCGAACATCGCCGCGTGCGTCCCGAACGAATGCCGCAGGGTGTGCCAGTAGCGGACCGGTAGCCCTGCCCGCCGGCAGATCCGCTCGATCGCATGGCAGGTCTCCCCGTCGCGCTTTGCGTTGCCGTCGAAGCTACGAACGACGAACCCCTCCCGCACGGCCTCCAGGCGCCGCAGCGCCCTTTCGAGCGTGCTCGTCATCGGGATCGTCCGCCGCGTCCGGCCCTTCGGCGTCGTCGTCTCGCCGTGGCAGGTCTGCCGGTTCACCGTGATCGTCTTCGCGATCAGGTCCACGTCCTCGCGCCAGCGCAGCGCCTTGATCTCGCCGCTGCGCAGCCCCGCCTCCCCCGCGAGGCACACCGCCGCGTACCACTCTGCGCCCTCGACCATCGCTGCCAGCAGGAGACGAGCGTACTGCTCGAAGTCCCACGGCTCGATCTCGGGCCGCTCGACCTTGAACAGGCCGATCTTCGGCGCCTTCGCGATCAACTCGCAGTCGGCGGCGTACTTCAGGGGCTTGCTCACCACCGCCAAGATGTTGTTGATGCGCTTCTCCCCCAGTTCCTTCTCGACCAGCGAGGCACGGAACGCCGCGATCTCGCCGGCGCCGATCGCGTCGAGCCGCAGGTGACCGAGCGCCTCCTTGATGTGGCACTCGTAGCTGCCCTCCTTGCTCTTGACCTCGGTGGGCTTGTTGCGCCGCCCCACCACCCACTCGCGCCAGAACCTGCCTTTGAACCATTCATCGAACGTCGGCACCTCCTTCGCTACCGGCTGCGTCGCCGCGCCGTCGGCCTCGGCGAACGCGCGCTTGATCGCGCGTTGCTCGGCCTCTTGTGCCCCGACCTTGGTCGCCGCGAGATCATGGTACGGACCGGGAACACCGGGCGTGCCATAAAACCGTGGCTTCGTTCCGTCGGGCATCTTGACGGTGGTCCGGAAGAACCAACCGCCTGTTCTGGGATCGCGTCGTACAGGCATTATCACTGCCGTTCCTTCGCGCCCTGCGATGACCACGAGTCCAACCATCGCATGACCGCCGCCTGATGGAAACGGATCTGCTTGCCCAGCCGGCGGTGTGGGATCTGGTTGCGCGAGACCAAGGCGTAGACCGTGTTGCGGCCGACGTGGAGCAACCGCGCGACGGCCTGCACGTCGATGACGTCGTCGGTCGGCGTGGTTGGATGCTGGTTGGCGACGAGCGCCGATTCGTGGCCGGTGGCCGGCGCGCGTGGGTCGTACGACCCGGCCAGGACAGGCGCGCTTGCCTGCGTCGGCTCGGCCATGCGCGCAGCGTCGCGGTCGTTCTTCATCTCGGCGCTCATCTCGGCCTCCGCGCGCCGCGCGCCGCAGAGTGGCTCGGGCCGAAGGGCGGGCGAACCGGGTAAGCGTGGCACGGTTGTGCAACAAGACTCTTGGCGCAAGCGTTGACCGATGGCATGGCGTTCCTGGCAGCTACGTGGGTGGCGAGATCGAGCGGGACCGATCGCCGAGCACTCCAAGCCTGGCGTTGAAAACGCTCGGACCACAACTCCCAATTCGTCAATGCCTTTCTAGCGCTGGAGGCCAGTCGACGTCTGGCAATTTAGCGCATGCTCGTCATCTCAGTCCTTGTGATAACGATTGCGATTTGGTGCAATGACGAAGTCCGCAGTCATTCCGAGTGTTTACCTCGCGCCTCGAGCTCGCCTCCCGATTCGCGCGCCGTTGGCAACGATTCAAGAGCGGGTCACGGTTGCCGCCCGACGCTGTGGCCGTCGCTGCGCGAAGTCCAGGCGCTCCGCCGGTCGGACGGTCCGTTGACAGCCCCGGCGCGCTCGGCGGGCGAGAGCCGCCGCGAGAACTTGGCGTTCCGCCACAGTGCTCGCCGAGACGCCCCGGATCTACGACGCCGAGGATCACGCGCGAGTCGCGCGCCGGAAAGTAGCGAGCGCTTCGGTCCTGCCAACGCCCCTGCCAAGCCCCCTGCCAGACGCCTGCCGCCGGGCACGGTTCCGGCAGGCCATGCGTGCTGATCGTGAAGAACATTGCGGACTTGCGGTACTGGGTGAGGTTGCCAGCCCTGGCACGCTGTTTGGGGCGAGCGCGTCGCCACGGAGCGTAGGAGTGTGCTCCGGTCCCAGCGCTCGAGCACACCGAAACGCTGCCTTGGACCTGCTCGACTCCGAACAGCTCCGCGAGTCTATGCCGCGCCTGCGCGATCGAGCGCGACAGCCAAGCCACCGAAGGATTTCAACGATCCGGTCGGCTACGGTCCTACCCACGGCGTGAGCACGGCAGCGTGGCTGCTGCCGGCTCCGCGTACCGCATCAGGGCCGCGAGTTCTTGCACGTGGACAGCGCGTTGTTCCGCGCCGTGATTTGCTCCTCGTGCCCGGATTTCCCCTCTTCGTATCGATTGCGGAGCTGACGTGCGAGGTCCGCGATCTCCGGAGTCTCACTCTCGTTGCGCACCTTGTCGAGCGCCGCTGCAAAGGAATTCATCACGGCGCGCCGGTAGTCGACGCACCTGTCGAGCGTGTAGATGGCATCGTCCACGAGCTTCTTTCGCGTCTCGAGGTCCTTCTGGGCCTGCTCCACCCGCTTCTCTCCCTCGTAGATGTCCTTTTCGACCTGCTCTATGTCCTTGCCGATCTTGTTCTTCTCGTCGTCGGTGCTCGCGCGAGACTTGCTGTCCTGGAGCTTGCTCCGCTTGTCCTTGAGCTCCTCGACGCCCTTCTTCTCCTTCTCGAGGTTGTCCTTCACCTGCCGGGTGACGGCCTCGCTGCCGCAGGTGACCGGCCCGCGCGCACCATCGCACCAATCATGCACCTGGTCTTGTTGCGACTGGCAGCTGCTCCGATAGTCGCTGTACGGGATGCTTTCGCACCCCTTTTTCGCCACGGCGTCCTTGAAGTCGGAGAGCTTGTCGGCGGAGGCGACGGATGCGCCCAGCGCAAGCGTGACCATGATCGTCATCTTGACATTACCCATACCCACGTTCCTTTGAATATCGAATTACGTGACCGTAACGAATTGGCAGCGAGGACCGGCAGTCATGACCTACTGGGCAGATATGCGCTCCAGTGGTGCTCGAGTGCGTCGCGCGCACGTCCTCCGAGCGATCCTTCCTCATCCGTGGCCGCAAAAGCGCGCAGCACCGCAGCGATCGCCGCGCGCTGCGCCGCGGTGAGCGCGCTGACGAGCGCCTCGAACCGCGGCAGCTTGATCCCTGTCCGCTTTCCGGGATCTGGCTTCGTCAGGAGGAGGATCAGCGTATCCCCGGCAGGGGACCACACACCATCTTCCAGCAGCGCGCGCAAGTACACCGGGAGGACAGCCACGACGTGCCGAGTTCCAAGGAAGCCGAGTGCGTCGGACCGCGTGACGATGTACGAGCGATCAAGCTGCGCCCAGGTCTTGCCTTCGAGGTGCTGCGCGTAGGGCTCTGCGTCGGGATACGTCGCACCGAAATCGTCGAAGGCGCCCGTCGAGCCGATCGGCTCGGCCGGAAACGCGGCGTGGAGTTGCTCAAGGACTGCGGCGTGTGCTGGTTGCATGGGTCTTTCTATGGATGACTGATCGGACATATCGGGCACGTGCGCCGGCGGTCGGTCGTGACGACTCCCGTGCGCGCCCTCGCAATCGGAGGCTCGCCGCAGCGGCTGTCGCGATGTCGAACGCGACTCGCGATCACGCACCGCACCTTCGAGAAAGGGGACCACGCCTCCGACCACGCGTGCCTTATATAGAAGATACGCCACGGAGGTCAACCTGTGCCGGTGAAATGAGCTCGCCTTCACGGACGCCCCAACCGCTATCCGACCCTCGAAGTGAACTACCTGCTGCAGCGGATGGAGTCGGTCGCCGGCATGACCGGCGTCACGACGAACCAGGACACCGCAATCGACGAGGAGTTCGGCTGCGCCTGTCGTTCCGGATCGATTCCCAGTTCCAGAAGCCGACAAACGCGAGCGGATCTGGCGCTCCTCTGCCTGCCAGGGCCAAGGTCGCGGCGAACATCAACCGTCGTCGACCTGGTACACGATGACTCGGCTCATCGGTGGCTCCCGTGGTCCGAGGCCATCGTCGGGGCCGGCTTGCGGCGATCGAGCCACCGGCTCAGCGACACCACCGCCATCCCGAGCCGCGCCGCCGCACCGCTCAGGTTGCGCGACGTGCGGACTGCGACCAACCGCAGCGTGGCCTTCTCGATGTCGGCGAGCGACGCCGCGGCGTGGTCCCGCACCCACGCGTGATCGACTGCCGTGAAGCTCGATGCCGGTGCAGCCAGCTCGTCGATCGCGTCGCCGGCGTACTCCGCGATGATCCGATCCAGCTCGGCCGACCGCAGCGCGAGCGGTGGAACCACCAGCGGCGCCCGCAGGACGAGCGGCGGGCGCGGGTCGGCGAGCGCAGCGGCGCAGATCGCGCACAGCACGTCATCAGCGTCCCGGAGTCTCGCCACGAGCGCCGGGAAGTCGCCAGGTAGCCGACGGGATCGAACGCAAAGCGAGCCGCCGATCGCCGCCTCGAACGCGGCAACGCCGTTGCCGTGGCTTGCTGGCGAGCGCACGGATGCCGCCTTCGTCCCGCGCCGGGGGTCGCAGACGATGAACGGCCTATCCGCACCCAGCGTGTGCCGGTGCAGCGCCCACGCGATCGGCACCAGATCACCGTCGCCGCACAGCACGAGCGCCGCACGATGATCCAGGGCGAGCGCAAGCGAGCGCAACGCGAGATCCACCGCGCGCTCGTTGGACCAGCCCAGCATCCGCGCGAGGAACGCTCTCAGCTCATCGCTGGCCGACACGCGTCACGCTCCCCGCCGACGGCTGGCGATTGCCTCGCCAGCGTAGGCCGCAGCGCGCACCGCCAGCTTGGCAGACTCGACCAGGTGCGCCACCCGGTTCCGGCGGCGGGAGACGCTGTTGTCGTCGTCGCCCTCGTCTCCGCTGCCGTCCCAGCACTGTTCGATCAGGTTCTCCGCCACGGTGATGAACGCGTCGGCCTTCCCGAGGTTGTCGCGCAGAACGTCAAGCGTCCCGTCGAGGTCGAAGCGGGGCTCCCCAGAGCCAAGGTGGCGGCGACTCACGGGGCTCCCCCGGGGCTGGACGAGAGCATCGGCGGGCCGTCGTCGGGCACGCGATGATCCGCCAGGGGATCCGGCGCGGCGCACGTCCGCGGATCGCCGAGGATCTCGGTAACGCCGTGGACGATCGCATCGACGTGGTCCCCGAGCTGGCCGACGAGGTCGGCGCGGACGTTGTCGTCGAGGTGGCCGACGAGATGGGCCGCGAATGCAGCGTGATGAAGGAGTTTCTCGAGGGTCGCCTTGGGGATGGCCACGGGATCCAACCTCGCAAGGGCGTTGCTGTCGTTGTCGGTTGTCGTCGTCATCGTCAAACGTTGTATCACGTTGTTATCAACGTCTACCAATGTGTTACCAAGAGCTGCGCACAGATGCGATGTTTCCCAATGTTTGACGGGAGATAGGCGCGCGGTTACGATCTCGATCGTGTCCAGGAAGCTGACTCCCGTCGGACCGAGCGGGCTGCGAGTGCCCGTCCGTGTGAGCTCTGCGCCGCGCTGCCGTACCGCGCTGCGTTGGAAGCATCGCGCGATGGTGGCGTGCCGATGCTAAACCGGCGAACCTTCGCGATGACCCAGATCGCCAGAATGACAAAGGCTGCATGACAAAGACCGTGCAAGTGGGCTTCCGACTTCCCGCGGATCTCGTGAAGCGGATCGACGCGTACGCAGGGCGGCTCTCCAGCGAGAACCCCGGCCTCGAAGTCACGCGAGCGCTCGCTGTGAAGGCGCTGCTGACCCAGGCGCTCGACGCCGTCGAAGCCGGGCCAAAGCATCGCGGCAAGTAGCCGCCGCGCGCTCCGATACCTCGCCGCTGGCGGCTCCGGACTCACCTGCGAGACGATGCCCGCCACCGACGGATCGGGCTGCCTCACGGTCGCGGCCGTGTGTAGTACCAGCGCGCGCCGGCTGCTGCATGCGGCGTCACATCGCTGGGACCCGCCTGCAGGTAGGTTCGCGTCGGTCCGTGTCGCCAAGCCTCCGTCACCGCCTTCGGATGTCCAGCGTAGATGCGGCGCTCCACCTTCGAATCGAACCCGCGATCGCGACCGGGTGTCAGGTCGTGATCGCCCCGACGCCCAAGCGCCGGACCTGAAAAGCAGCAAACACTTGGACGCCGCTCGCGATTGCATGGGCGCCGCGCGCGCCGATATCGTGCGTCGCGGTGACCGGCGTCGGGATTTGGCTTCTGCGTCGTGAGCACGTGCAGGTAGATTCACCAGCTACGAGCATGTCTCACGTCAACCCCTTCGCGTCGTACGCGCCCACCGGGTTGCGCGGGCCCTTCGCACGCGCTACGGGGTCTTGGAGGCGGTTTCTGATTCCCGTCGCACGCCGGAGGATCCGGCAATGAGCGGCGATCCACCATACCGGGTGTCGCATGCCGCCCGGTGCGCTCGCTGCGAGACGCCGCTACCCACGAACGGGCCGCGAGAGCCGCAGGTCTGCGATAGCGGTTGCGGTGAGTGGCTGTCGCTTGCGGCGGTCGACGAACACCTCTGCCCGGAGGTGCTCGACCTCGCCAAAGGAGGCGCGTGGTGGAAGCCAGTGCCCAACACACCACCGTGCTCGATGTGCGGGCAGGCGATGCAGGCCATCACGGCCGCCGAGGCTGGCTTCTATCGCTGCTCCGAACACGGCCTGTGGTTCGACAAGAAGCGACGCGACGAGGTGGCCCGCCAGCTTGCCAGTGAGATTGCCCAGCACCGTCAGCTCCGCGGGATCGTCGAATTGCTGAAGCGAGGCGACGAGGCGAGCCTTCGTTCCTTCGCGCAGCGCTTCCTGAGTCTCGAGATCCAGGTAGCCGTGCTGCGGCGCGAGATCGCGCGGCGATAAATCATGTTGGCCACGTTGCAACATAAGAGAAGAGACAGAGGGTAGGTATCCGATGGGACAGCACGACCAGGATCAGACAAGGGCGCAGGCCGATCAGGACACCGTCGCGCCGATCAAGAGCGACCAAGGGGCGAAGACCAAGCCGACTTCGGGCGCGCAAGCGGACCGGATGCTCGCATCCCTGGCGGCGGACGCGAGCACCGCCGGCGCCGCGCGGCTGTCGCCGCTGGAACGTCAGCACGACTTCGGAGAGCAGGTCGTCGGGAGCCACGACACCGCCCAGATTCGCGCTCCGTGGAACCTCAGCGAACAGGAAGCCGTCGCGCGGTTCTCGGTCAGCGGAGATGGGTTCGAGCTCGTCTCGGCCCCGACAATGACGTTGCCGCCGTCACGCGCCATGGGCGGACCGGACTTCGCGTACGCCGACCGTGGGTCACCTACGATCGTGTACAACCCGAAGCACCCCGGTACACATGCGGGAACGTTCACCGTCTCCGTGGGCTGGAACCTCGACGGCCACATCGAGACCCGGACGGTCGCGCTACAAGGGCGCGCGCGCAGCCTGGATCAGGCGCCCGGCCATGAGACGACCGCCGCCGAGACGACCGACGAAGCCGCGCACGCGAAGCGTCATGAGCAAGAGGTGGCCGACGACAAGAAGGCGATGGCCGCGGAGAAGAAGAATCCCGGACCGTACAACGATGAGTTCAACACGGCTGTCGGGCGCGCGGAGATCTCGGCGGCGAGTCTGGCTCGCGCGCAGAATCGCGGACTCGCGATCGTAAAAGACGAGACGGCCGCGTACCACAAGCTCGTCGAGAAAGCGCCGCGATCGATCTGGTGGGATCTGGCGGAGATCGCCTTGACGGTCGCCACAGCGGGTGTGGCATCTCACGTGGCCAAGGGCTTGCTCCCGCGACTGCTCGCAAGCCAGGTCACCCACGACGTTCCTGTCCCGGGTGGCGCCACGATGACCGAGGTCATTCCTGCGAAGATCAGTGAATTCACCACTGACGCGATCAAGGAAGGAATCAAGCAAGCAGGAAAGAAAGCGATCCAGGCGCTCGGTCCCGGTGCCGATCACGGCCACGACTCGACAGCTTCCGAGTCAACGTTCGGGCACTCCTCGAACGCGCAGATCGACTTCTTCGCACAGCAAAAGAAGATCCTGGATACGCAGGAAGGCCAGAACAGCGTATCGGTGCTCACGCAGGCCCAGCACCTTCGCCCACTACTCCACAGCAATCCCGATCAAGCGGTCATGATCATGGACAAGGTCCAGGCGCAGCTCGACGCATCCGCAGAGGATGCAGAGCAGCAACAAGCCAACGCAGTCGCGCCGCAGTGGGCGACCTTCGTCGCCCGAATGTCGCTTGGTACCGAGAACGTCTCCACGGCGCAACCCGGTGGCGCTCCCCAGCAGGCGGTGCGCACCGAGGCGCTGCGTCCGAGCCAGCTCGATGGAGCGCCGCACCCCGTCGATGGCGTGCTCGACGTCTTCGTGGAGAACGCGCGCTCGCCGGCCAGGGTGTCCGGCGCGACCCTTCATGGCGCGTCTCAGTCGGCGGTCGATCGGATCGGTGCGCTCGCGCTCTCCGATGTGAAGATGCCGGTCCGGTTCGTGCTCGGCCCGCGAGACGCGTCGCCAGCCATCGTGACGCGGGACGAGGCGGGCCGCGTACGCGTCCAAGGCGCGGCGAATGAGGCCGACGCCGTCAAGGGCGCCACCGAGATGGTCGACCAGATCCTGTCGCGGTCGCTCGCCTCCTGGGGCGTCGCGATCAAGTCGGATGATGACTCGGGTCACCGTGGCTGAGCGACGCTGGACGGTGTGCGCGCTCGCAAGCGTACTGTGCTCGCTGGGTAGCTGCACCTGCACGTCGAAGGCCCCCTCGCACGACGATGGTCATCACCCTGCGGCAATCGTCGACAACATGGTGCCTGTACCGGCGGGCTGGTTCTCTGCCGGGTGTTACCGACTCCTGGCGAACGTGCAAGCGCCAGCTCCGGGCGATCAGCTCGATGACACCGACGAGAAGCGAATGGAGGATTGCGTCGAAGCCGATCCGCCGCGACGGCTCTGGATCTCGAGCTTCGAGGTCGACCGCTTCGAGGTCACGATCGGCGAGTATCAGCAGTGCGTCGCCGCTCGCGTCTGCGAGCGCCCCGCCTCGCGAGAGCTACTCCCCGGTGGAGCATCCGAGGACCCCGAGCCGCAGCTCCCCACGATCGTCACGTTCGACGATGCCACCGCATTTTGCCAGTGGCGTCACAAACGACTGCCGACCGACGCGGAATGGCAGAAGGCCGCCCGCGGAACCGACGATCGGATCTATCCCTGGGGCGACGCTCGCCCGACCTGCAAGCACACCTCCACGATCACCTGGAACCACGATGGCTTCAACCTGAGCTGCGATGGGTTCGCGATTCGGCCCGTCGGTCAGCGCCGTGCCGGCGCGAGTCCGTATGGCGCCGAGGATCTCGAGGACAACGCGGCAGAATGGGTCAAGGACTGGTGGTACCCCTACGGGCCAGCTCGAAATGCGATCGGCCCCGGACAGATCCACTTGCACCCGCACGCGTTCTCGCGCAACACCACCGGACCCGATCCAGTTCTCGAGTACGACTGGTCGACGATCGAGCTGCGCTGGCAGAACCCTGCGATCGTGGATCCACAAGGCCCCCCGGAGTACGTATCCAAGCAACCTGAGGCGCCGCGACACGTAGCCAAGGGAGGGGCACACAACCCGGGTATCTCGGGGTCAGCACCTGCCCAGCCTGGTGATTCGACGCACCGCCTGTACGCCGGCTTTCGATGCGTACGCACGATCCCCGGTCCGCCACCGCCAGCTGTCCAGGCGCCCGCGGCAGATCAGTTCACGCTTCCTTTCCGCGAGCCGGGCTACACGCCGCCTGGAGCGCCTGCCACCGACGCCAAGACCCCGCCGAAAGGGAACACCCCGTGATAACCGCGCCCGAGGTTTTGCCCTACCCGTCGGCCGCCGAGCACACCCGCGACGAGCTCGCCCTGGTCGGCCTGTTCGTCGCTCGCGCGATCGCGCGTGGCCGGGCGCAGGGTTGGCTCCGCGAGGGTGTGCAGCCGATCGACGTTCCCGACGAGGCGGTCTTCGAGCGATTTCGCGCGATCGAGCAGCGACTCGCGGCGACCCGGGACCCGCTCCCCATGGATCTGGTGCGGCGCAGGCTCGGCCTGACCCTGACGGAACAGCGCGTCCTGTGGACGCTCGTCGGGTACGAGCTCGACCCGCGGCTGCGGCGCTTGCTGCAGCACGTCGCGACCGAGGACACTACCGTCGTCACGATCGGGACGCTACTGTCGGTCGTCTACGACGATGCGCCGGGCAGCGGCTACGTCGAGCTGTCGCCAGCAGGTCGCTTGATGGAGCTGCGCCTCATCGCGATCGACGACAGCGACAGCGCCGCGCCGATCAGCCAGCGCAGGATCCGCGTGGTCGACCGCGTCCTGGAGCTGGCGGCCGGCATCGTTCGCCTCGATCGCGACCTCGAGCGATTCGCCCGCATCGAGCCACCAACCGAACGCGCCGATCTCGTCATGGATCCGGGGGTTCAGGACTCGGTCGACAGCCAGCTGTACACGGCGCTGGTGCAGCCCAGCTCGCCGGTGGTTGTCGTGGTGGGTCCTGAGGGTTCGGGGCGACGCTCGCTCCTGCGCGCCGCCGCCGCCCGCGCTGGCTTGACGCTGGTGGCGATCGACTCCGCCCAGCTACCGGCCACGGCGCTCGCGCTTGAGCTCGCGCTGCGCGCGACGTTCCGCGAGGCGCTACTGTTCGACGGCGGCGTGATCTTCGACAACCTGGACCTTCTGGAGCGCGACGAAGCCACCGGCGAGCGGTTTCGTCACTTCGATGTCGCCGGCCTGACGGCGTTCCAGCGGCCAGTGCTCGCAACCACAGCCGGTGAACGGCCGCTGCGCACCGCGCGCGGCGTCTCGTGGATCACCGTCCCTCCCCTTCGCGAAATCGACCGCGCCGCCCTGTGGAGCGGCGCGCTGCCGCCGACAACCCGCGATGACCTGATCGCGCAGATCGCTGCGCGCTACCAGGTCACCGGCGGCGTCATCGTGGCCGCCGCCGCCCGCGCGCGCCAGCGAGCAGAGGCAAGCGGGATCCCGCTCGACGCCGACGAGATCCACGACGCCCTCCGGAGCCAGATCGATACGCGGCTCGGGGGTCTCGGAACCCGCGTCACCACGACCCAGCGCTGGGATGACATCGTGCTACCAGCTGAGACCCTCGACGAAGTCCAGGAGATGGTCACTCGCGTCAAGCACCGACGCCTCGTGTACGAGGATTGGGGCTTTGCCGGCAAGCTCGGCCGTGGGCTTGGCATCTCCGCCCTGTTCTTCGGTGCGCCGGGCACCGGCAAGACGATGGTCGCCGGTCTCATCGCTCGCGAGCTGGGGCTCGACCTCTACCAGATCGACCTCTCGCGCATCGTCTCGAAGTGGGTCGGGGAGACCGAGAAGCATCTCTCGGCCCTGTTCGCGGCAGCCGAGGCCGGCCACGCCGTCATCTTGTTCGACGAGGCCGACTCGCTGTTCTCCAAGCGCACCGACGTCAAGTCATCGAACGACCGCTATGCGAACCTCGAAGTGAACTACCTCCTGCAGCGGATGGAATCGTTCGCCGGCATCACCATCCTCACGACGAACCACGACACCGCGATCGACGAGGCGTTCCGGCGCCGCCTGTCGTTCCGGATCGAGTTCCCCGTGCCGGAAGCCGACGAACGCGCGCGGATCTGGCGAGCTACCCTGCCCTCCAAGGCCCGGGTCGCGTCGAACGTCAACTTCGCCGAGCTCGCCGAGGCGTACGAGATGACCGGCGGCTACATCCGCAACGCTGCCCTGCGAGCCGCGTTCTTCGCAGCATCGGCCGGGAGCGACATCAAGACCAGCCATCTGCGTCGAGCGGCAAACCTCGAGATGGCCTCGATGGGGAAGGTCGTGGGCCGCGCCCATGGCTGATTCCCAGCGAACTTGCGCGGGATTTCGGCATCCAATGCAACGATGGCGTCAAGCGCCGGGCGCTCACGTGATACCGCCTGCGGCCTCGGTTCGGATTGGGAAGACGGCGGCTCACCCGGCGGGACCGGCTGTTCATCCCGGCGCACTCCTCCGGAACTGCCAACCGAGCTGCAACAAGCTCTGAGGTCGGCGTACAACGCAACACCCGACAGCCTAAACAGCGAAGGCGAATGCGTACCGCCCGTCTGGGAATCTAATCTGCGGCCACCATGCAGCGTATTTCCCGGCCTCGCTTTTCGTACGAAGAAGGAACAGCGCAAGTTTGCCGTCAGGGACCTTACCAGCCTCCCCTCCATCGAGTATGCCCTGCGTCTCGCGCCGATTCTCTTTTAGCCCGCGTTCACGATCCACATAGAGATAGCCGGTACTATGGCCGTACAACTTCGCGAACTGAGCGAGCGACTCAGCGACGGCAATCGGATTCCAAACACGCTCTGAAACGCTCTGGTCCGGCATGGTCGCTTCGATGAGCGCAATGAGCTCAGCAATGGACACCTCAGCGGTCTGCTTGTCTTTATGGCCAATGACTTTTCTATCGATCTTATCCGTAGATGCCCTGGCGGTCACATCGCGCATGACCTGAGCGGGATTGTAGATGCTACCACCCGAATATACGCCTATTGAACCAGGAACCAGCACGTTCTTCCGTGTAGCGCTTAGTGCCTTTTCCAGATAAACGCCGCGAAACTCCTCTGTCGGCTTCTGTGCAATCAAGTCGCGGAGCCCACGCTCCATCCGATTGATCGCACGAAATACAACGTGAAGCTCATGGGGAAGGAATAGCCTCAACAATCCGATATCACTGCGACGGTAACCGTACATTCGGGCATGCTGAAGGACCGTATCTGCCTGCGGCCTCTTAGGGTGCCGCCCGTAGTAACTCACAAGAAGATTCTTGATCGTGACGCCTCGTCCAAGTTTATTTCCGCCGACAAAAATGTTATAGGGAGATGTAACCGCGACATCTTCATCGGTATCACCATTCACCAGCTTTACACTGATACCGGGAGAAAAGAACCCGATCGCCTCCACGAGCGAGTCAAACGAGCCATCCCTGATACCTTGATGCGTTGTCGCCAGATCACCAAAGGCCGCCCGAAGTCTTTTGAGCATCGCCACGTTCTTCTTCCGCAACCCTACGGCGAGGTCCGCCTTGTAGTGTCGCAAGAGATCTACGATATGCCGGTGGTCATCGGTTCGTGTACTCACGTGGCACAAGAACGCGCAGTTCTGATCAGGATCTACGGTCCGCTTATGTGTGGCGCCGATCATAAATGTGTCGAGCGCTCGAACCAGCGACTTCGGAAGCTCAAGCGTCGGCGTGGGCTGTGGACCAGGAGCCAGCGTCGCGATGTCCTGCAAGTCGAATTCCCTAACGAGTTTTGCGTCATCCCCGAAGAAGTCGTCACCTCCAACGTAGTCCGATCCAGGATGACTCAAAACGGTGAATTGTGGCCTAAAAGCATGGTCGGGGGCCTGCAAGAACAGCGCTTGCGGCGTGGCTGTGACTTGAAGGTATGTGTTCTTCTCAAAAAAGCTACGCAGTTCGACAAGACGTTCATTAATCGCACTGCGGGATCCGTCAGCTTTGCTCGCGCGAGTATTCAGGCTGGCCTGATCTGCCTCGTCATCGATGATGAGACAGGTGAGCCCACGGACTCTGCCTTTTGTAAAATTCTCTATTAGCGTCCTCAAGAGACTCGCGTTTTTGGTTGTGACAATTGCGCACGTCCCGCCTTTGATTCGACCCAGAAACGCTTCCGTATCCTTGAAATCGCTTTTGCTGATGATGTCAATTCCAGGGAACGCCTGCCGAGCTCTGTCGAGGGTCTGGTCGTAGAGAGGATCGTTGTCCGACGTCAGAATCAAGAGCGTGCGATATCCTTCATCGGCCCCTATCGCTCCCGTGACTGTCAGAACGCCGGTCTTCCCACTTTGAACGAGTCCATAAATGAGACCGTTTGTCTGCTCTCTACCACCGCTGAGGGGGTTCACCCACTTGCTCGCGACTTCTTCTGCAGTCTGTTTGATCTCCGCCACTTCTTCTGTGTGGCCGATTTGCTTCTGCAGCAGACTGAGTACCTGGTCACGGTGTCTCATTGTTCCCTCGTAGCTCCAAAATTCGCGGCCACTGCGATGGGGCAATCCTTCGCTCCAGACGTCCGTCGGGGCCGCTTACTTCGTAGTGCTCTCCATGTCGACGATAGCAGGAAACATGGACCGATCTATTTCTCAATTTCGCTATGGTCAGGTATGCGGCGTTGCTAAACGTCGCAACGCCGTCAGCTCCACAGATTAACCCGATCGCAATCCTTGCCCTTGGAGAGCCGCGCTCTAACAGGAGCTGTTCTCCGGGCGTAAAGGTAAACGCCCACGGACTCCGTCCGCGCGTACTATACTTGAGCAACAGCAACAGACTGTCATTCACAATGAAAAGAGGAGACTCATATCGGATAGCTGTTACCTTGTTGCTGCGTGCAAGGACGTGTAGCGCGGCTCCTTCGTAGAACTCCTGTTTCTTTATCGCCATTGTCGTGGCCCCAAGCAACGCATGCTCTCCGGAGAGTGATGTCGAGCGATACACGAAACCACATTGCCAACCATCACTTCGGCGTGGTATCGTCGCCGATACGAGAAGACTCTGCGCTCCGACAGAAACGCATAGAGAAGAGCCGCCTCACGCTGGCTGATCACAGAGTTCGGTCGTGGACGCAGAAAGCGATCCTTGTCATCCCAACGAGAGACCTCCAGCATGCGCTGAAGACGGTACCGAAGATCCTTGTGGTGGACCAGCCCCCAGACAGCGTTCTCGTTCGGCGATCATCCGCCGGCAACTACATTTCCGGTGCCGTCCGTCAACATCACGTCTTGACAACGGGAGCAGTGCGCGCCACAATTGCCGCGGCGCCTGCTCGCAGGGACAATTCCGGCTGGTTCGGGAACTGCTCTTCGTCGAAGATCGATTTACGCTAGTGTCGACTGCCCACGCTGCCTACAAGCTTCGTTCTCGAAGGAGGTCCATAACGTGAAGACGCCGTCGAAGCAGTCATCACGACGGCACCGCCGAACACCGCCAGAGGTGCAAGTCGGCTCCGCCACACCTGAACGCATCGCACGGCTGCGCAGGCTTCTCCTGGGGTGGGGGCAAGCCAACCGTAGAGATTTCTATTGGCGAGAGCCCGGGGTCACGCCATTCGGTATTCTAGTAACAGAGGTCCTCGTTGCACGCACGCGCGCCGAATCTGTGGACCCAGTGGTTCGGCGTCTCATGCAACGCTTTCCGAGCCCAGCGAGGCTCGCAGCCGCGCGTCATACGGTCATCGCAAGGATCCTTCGCCCCCTAGGCCTACACCGCACGCGGGCGCGTCTCCTTGTTCGATGCGCCAAGATGATCCTATCCGAGCACTCGGGGATTGTCCCCAGTTCAGTGGACCACCTCATCACGCTACCCTATGTCGGGCGGTACGCGGCCAACGCCGTTGCCTCAGTTGCATTCGAACAGCGTCGCGCTGTGCTCGACGCGAACGTAGCGCGGATCTACCGTCGCGTCTTCTCTATACCCGTGACCGGCGAGCGACTTACCGTCGCGGAGGGGTTATGGGAGTTCGCCGATCGAGCCCTGAGCAAGTCTAGACCGCGCGATTTCAATTGGGCGATACTCGATCTAGGTGGGATGGTCTGCACTCCCAGATCGCCGGCGTGTGCGGGCTGTCCGCTCGCGGTCATCTGCGACGCGAAGCGGGGGCTTGCGAGCGCGGCTTCCTCTTTAGCTGCCGGATAAGGTGGCGCCCAGCGACCTCTGCGAAGCGACGCGGTAGTGCGTTGCCGATCTGCGCGGCAATGCTCTCAACTCCACTCCCGCGCAGCTTATAGCTGCGACCAAGGGTTTGGATCATCGCGGCCTCACGCGGTGTCAGTGGTCGTAGCGCCGTCGGGTGACCGAAGCGGCCCTTCGAGACGTTTGTGCAGCCGCTAGTGATCGTCGGTGATGGTTCATCGAGCTTGAAAACGCCGTAAACATCGCTGAACCCGATGTTCTTCTTCTTCGCTTTACGGTGGCAGTCCAGAACTAGTTCATCCGGCAGCGTGTCTCTGCTACCACCATTCTTCGCAGCGTGTGCCAGCCGTTTCTGAACGTCTTCCGCGATGTCACGCGCCACATGCCAAGACACCGGAACCTTTCGTGGCCTCGACAGCTCGCTCCGCTTCAGGGGCGGCGGAAGGCTACCAATTGCTTCCTGAATCGGCACCCATTTGTCGGGACCGGGATGCGTTGTCTTCGGGAGCGGAACCTTGAAACCAAGCCCCGCGATCAGAACCAGCCTTTTTCGATGCTGGGGCACACCGAAGTCAGCGAGTTCCAGGACATCATAGGTAACTTCATAGCCGGCAGCCTCAAGCCCATCGAGGAGTTCTTTGAAAAGAGATTTGCCGCGTGTAAGCAGACCGGGGACGTTTTCCATCATGCAAATCGTCGGCTGGAGTTCCGTAACCAGCCGCAGGAATTGCAGCACAAGTGCATTGCGGGGATCGCGTCTCCGATTCTTCTCCGTCAGCCGCGAGAAGCCTTGGCATGGTGGGCAGCCGACGACGAGGTCGATCTGGTTACGCCTCGCTTTCTTGCGAACAAGTTCGGCGCTTAGACCACAGACGTCACCGAGGAGCTTGACTTCTGGATGGTTGGCTCCGTAGGTTGCGCGAGCATCTCTCTCAACTTCCGACGCGACGACAACACGCACGCCGGCATCCTTGAGGCCCGCAGTCAATCCCCCAAGCCCGCTGAATAAATCCACTGCGGCCGGTTTTCGGTGTGCCACGCGCAAGATCCTGCAGCAGAAATCGAGCAGTTTCAATTGGTTCTGCACTGATATTTTGAGCGAATTTAGCCCGGGATCGCACCGCCGATCCGCGGCAGCTTGGCTAACAATCGTGATCACTTCCTTGCCATGCCCCTCCCCCTGCCAACTGCAGACGAAGCATCCCTGCGGCGCCTGATTGACGCCGCGCGGTCAGACGCATGCGCCGTAAACGACGTCGGGGTGCTCGCACGTCATCTGGCCGCAAGCGGAATCCAACTCCAATGGCCGTCGATGCGCACCTCCGATGTAGCTTCGACTGGGGGACCAGGATCGCTATCGACGCTGCTCCCTCCACTCGCGCTAGCTGCCGCGGGCCGCAGCGTTGTTAAGCTCGCGGTCCCCGGAAGGCCAGCTGGCGCAATCGACACGTTGGGAACCGTTCCGGGCTACCGGACGCGGCTCCAGGCCGAGGATGTGCGGGCCATCATTGCGAGCTGCGGATTCGCCCACTTTCTGGCTGACGAACGATTCGCCCCTCTTGACGCTCAGCTGTTCGCCCTTCGAAAGAGGCTCAACGCAGTTGCGGTCCCGGTGCTCGCGATCGCTAGCCTGCTTTCAAAAAAACTGGCCGTTGGGGTCCAAGAAGTCGGTCTCGATGTACGTGTCGGGCGGCACGGCAATTTCGGTGTCACGCGCGATGCTGCAAGGGAAAATGCGCGCATGTTCTGTTTGGTGGCGAGGACGGTTGGAATCGAAGCAATAGCATTCCTTTCAACTCCCGACGAGGTACCTCAGCCGTGGATCGGCCGCGGCGAGAGTCTGCTCGCACTCGCGTCGGCGATTGGAGCGAGACCGATCGAGGATTCGTGGTTGCAAGAGCATGTCGATGATTGCCTTCGCATGGCAGGCGCGATCTCTACTCCGACGCGATCGCTACGACATGTGCTCGAACAGCATCTTCAGTCGCAGGGATCTTCGATGCACCGGTTTCTCGAGCGCGTCGATGAAGTATCGAATACTGAAAGGGTCCCGATTTATAGCGACGACGCCGGAATTCTCGAGATTGACTTGGCCCGCGTCCGTGACGTCCTTGTAAAGGCCCAGGCAGACAGCGTCGCCACATTTCGGGATAGCGCCGGGGTACACCTCCTGGCTCGGCCTGGGCGCGTGGTGAAGAAGCGAGATGTGCTCGCGTCCGTACGAGGACTCCATGGCGAATCGCTGAACGAACTTGCCGCCGCTTTTTCGATAGTCGGCGGATCGCCGCGAGATGTCGTTGCAATGGAGATCGTGCATGCCTAGTCAGTGCTGCTTCTGGTGTCCTGCCGCGGATAACCGCGAACGCGCTCCGGGTGAACAGTGCCCGACGTGTTCTCGCCCGTACGAAGCACCACTGCTCAACGTACCCTCAGTGATCGGGTCCTACGTCGTGCTTGAGCCGGTATCGCGAGGCTTCTACAGCACGGTGTACCGAGCGCGTCAGCAATCGCTGCGGCGTACGGTCGTACTCAAGGTTGTGCCGGTCCAGATCTACAAGTTCTTTGGCAAGGACTGGCAGAGAGAGTGCGAGGAGCACGCAGCAATCGCCGAGGGAACCGATTTGGTCGCGAACATCACGGACCAGTTCGACTTCGCGGTGGACTTCAGCGGATCAGTGCTCCCCTGTCATGTTGCCGTTCTCGATAACGTCGTGGGTCCAACTCTAGATCGCGTCTTTCGCAATCCCAAAGAACACGGACTGACTCCGCGGATGGCCGCACAGGTCGCGGTGGACCTCTTCGAGATCCTGCATCACTTCGCCCAACACGAGCGATTTCACAACGACCTTCACGCTGGAAACGTCATCATTCAACAGCTGACAGCACAGCAACAGCGCACCGGTGTAATTGACCCCATAACTCGTGCTGTTGCTATCGATCTGGGTTCGGTGCTCGATGCGAGCAAGAGCGACGCCTCGCTGAACCGGATCGGAGATCAACAACACATCGCACGCCACATGGCAGCTCTCGCCGCCGCGGTCCGCGATAGCACCCCAACGCGAACAGACATCGACAACCGCTTAGTGGGTGCGTTACAAGGACTTGGCGAACATCTTTCTCCATCGGCCAACGCACAACGCGTAATGACTAGTTCGGATGCACTCGCAACACTTGCTGCCGCAATGAAATCCGTCGATGAGCCTTGGCGCCAACGCTTGTCGCTGCAGCGCTTCGGAGATGCATATAACGCGCAGGCGATGGAGTCTTGGCATGTCCCCGAACTCTGGTTTGATCCTGACGATCGATGGATGGCGCGCACCACGACGCGGGGGCCACAGGTCATTACCGGCATGCGCGGATGCGGCAAAACAATCCTTCTTCGCTCCTTGCATTTTCATGCGCGTGCCGTCCAGGCAGCTACGTCAACGGACGGGACTCTTGCTGCGCTGCAGCGCGATGACTTCGTAGGGCTCTACGCTTCGTGTCAGAAGCTCCTCAATCCCCTCGATCAGAGGGGTTCCGGCGGAGATGTTCGCCTCCCATTTGAGCGTCTCTACGTTGCCTACCTTCGTGATGCGGTCCAGGTCCTGCGACATCTTCGCGCGCTCAATGTCGGGGCGTTGGTTGGAAGCATCGACGCGGCGTTGAGCGACGCCGTCCGTGCGCTCGAATTGCCAGACGGCACGCTCGATGTTGTCGGCGAGACGGCCTTCGAGCAACTCCTTCTGGAGCTCCAACTGCGACTCAGTGACGGATCGCAAGACTGTCGCCTTAAGATGGCCCCGTTAGAGGCGTTCGCGCATCTTGCGGACGTCCTACGTCGTGCCGCTCCAGCACTGTCAAATAAGTATGTTCTGTTCCTGTTGGATGATGTTTCAACCCGCTACCTGTCCGCCGACATGGTCAGGCAGGTAATCTCGGGCCTCCTGTTTCAACATCCGCACTGTGCGTTTCGAATCACTACCGAGGCGCAGGCCTTGCAGCGATTCGTACATTCCCCGGGCGGCTTCGCTCCGGCTGATCCTAGTCGAGACTATGAGGAGTTTGATCTCGGCAACGAAGTCTACCGCTTGCTTCAAGAGGGCAGCACGACGAAGAACATGGAGTTCGTTTCCGAGATCCTTCGGCGCCGCGGTCGGCAGTTTCGGGATGAGCTCTATAGACGCGATCCAATCGAGGTCCTTGGTGCGGCTACGCTGGAGGAGATCGCGACGGAGATCGCGAACTCAGCAGCGACATCGCCGGATCGCAAACGTGTTTACCGCGGCTTGCGCGCGATGCAAGCCGTCTGCGTGGGTGACCTCGGCGACGTCGTGAAGCTATACGAAAAGATCCTTCAACGCGCTAAGCTAACCGAGCTGCCGGTTCCCTCGGAGAAGCAGACAAGCTGTTTCCTTGAACATTCTGCAAACCTCATGCACTTCCTCAATCGGCGAAATCAGCATCAGAAAGGCCTTGCACTTGCGTTTGCGCAGGCGGCCGGCGAACTCCTACAGCGTTCAGCAAAAAGCATCTCAACCAAGAAGCGACTGCGGCAGTATACAAAGCTATATGTGCGCGTTGACGCAGGCTCTGACTTCGACAAGGTCGCAGGGACACTTCTTGATTTGCTGGACTCCGGAGTTTTTGTTTACGATGGTGGAATTCCTCGAACGAAGACACGCGATGACGATCCAGTTCTCCAGTTCAAGCTCTCGTATCGCAAGATGCTTGGGCTCGCGAGCTTTATCGGATTATCCGATCGTGACCGTTTCGAGCTATCCGGCGAGGCGCTGCGGCGTTGGCTCGAAGATCCTAACCAAGCCAAGAGTATCCTCATCGAGAGCGAAGCAAAGGAACCGGAGCCAGAGCCGGAGCCGGAGAATGGCGGGGCGAGCGAAGCTACTCTTCCCAACCCGAACCCCCTGAGGTCATCGTCATCGTCACTCTCTAGACGAAGGCCGAGGGCATCGGGGGGGGCGCAGCTTGATCTGACGCTTTCGGCCGAAGAAGAGCATGCGCCGACTCTTAGCTATGTTCCGACGCTCGGAATGAAAGCGATCCATGGCACCTTCGATTCCTGGAGACTGCGTCGCTTCGAAACCGTAGTTATCGCGTTAGGATTCGAAGAACGCGCTCTCGCATCAGCTCAACGACTCCTGGATTCGTTGACCGTGGAGAATGCGATTCTCGTCCAGTACACGGCTGATCAAGGGCAGGCGATCCAGAGGCTCGTCGAGAAGAGACGCATTCCGTTTACAATCGTATCGACCGTCGAGGACTTTAGCGCAGCAATAAATGTGCAAAGCTCCGTCCTAATCGATACATCTGGCCTTTCGAAACCCTTTCTCTTCATCGGCATCAGGGACGTGCTCGCCAGAACCCGCTTGGTCTCTGTCGTGCACACGTTCGCCGAGCATCACTTTCCGCGAAACGAGGATCTTGAGAACATCGGCGTCACGGCGGAGGCGCAGGTACCCGCCGAGGTCCTTGCGAAGCTCGGCGAGGAATTCATGGGGGAGGCGGGACCGTATGAGCTGCGCCGCATTCATTCGGTACCCGCCGGGCCCGAACGTTGGCGAGCGCTTCTGGCTTCCGCGTCTCCCAAGAATGATCGTCTTCTGTACCTTCTCGACGCCCGATCTTACGACGCTACTCGAATCCTCGTCCCCCCGCCGACGACGGCAAGGCGTCGCATTGCATGGGCCTCGGCCGAATTCGCCGCCAGCGCTGCGGATGCGAACGTCGGAATGATTCAGGTCGATACAAATGACATTGATTCCGCTTTATTTGAGACTGAGAGGGTCTACGGTGATCTCTACTATCACAGCGGCGCAAACGTCGAGGTCGGATTGACCGGATCGAAGGTCCATGCAGTCGCCGCAGCCGCGCTCGCTGCAGCGACTCGCGTCTCCGCTGCCTGGTATGTTGCGCCGAGAACCTTTGACAAGGAGCGGTTTACTAAGGGAGTGGGCAAGACGCAGCTCTTCGACCTGGTTCTTCCCCTAGAAGCAAAGGGAAGCCATTAAACATGATCTCCTGGGTTGATGGCCAGGTGGTTTGGGGAGGTCGCGGCCTCCCGCATCGAACAGGTCGTTCTCTGATCGCGACCGACGCAGATTGCGCCGATCTGTCTTCAGGAGGCGATCGTGCGACTGGTCCGAGTCAAGGAAAGCCTGCCCAACCGGGCAACGAAATCTAGGCGAGATGGACGACACGGCGCGAGCTGGCCAGCTGCGCGCGCAGATTGTGAAAGCGAGGAAGCAAGGCGACTTGCGAACCTGGGGGCGCGGCAAGGCGGTGAGGGGCTACGTCAGCGGCAAGAAGGCGATGGTCATCGCGGCGCAGTTCGAGGTGGCGCGCGCGGGGGTGAACCAGTGATTTCGCTGGTACGACACCGCAGGAACCGAGGCGCGGTGGCCCCGCGAGGCGCCCGGTCCAGCGCCCAAGCTCAGCCCGGCACAACACGCGAAGCTCACACGCGGCTGATCGAGACCGGACCGCAGCCGGCAGGTTACACGGGCGGCGTCTGGACGAGGCCGTGTCCTTGCGGCACCGATGCGTGAAGGCTTGATCGGCAGCGCGTAGCCTCGACGTCGAGGCTGCGCATGCCCGGACGATCTCGACTGGCCCTGACTCATACCCGACTGACACAGTGGCGAGCGCA
>Ga0307509_10000045_pt1 | contig 174921 bp, 119 predicted proteins | sample 10_EM_MG_FD_202245 | JGI IMG/M metagenome (GOLD analysis project Ga0307509, IMG submission 202245) | Populus trichocarpa ectomycorrhiza microbial communities from riparian zone in the Pacific Northwest, United States - 10_EM | ecosystem: Host-associated > Plants > Roots > Unclassified... | reverse complement strand
CGCGAGCTCGGCGAGCGTGAGCTCCTCGTCGAGGTGCGCCTCGATGTAGTCGAGCACGTTGCGCAGTTGCCGCGCCGGCAAGCCACGACTCGATGTCGCGGCCGGCGCGCCGTTGGGCGATGGTCGACCCAGGAGGCGCACGGCGAGCGCGGTGGCCAGGCTGTCGGTGAACAGCGGGCCGCTCGGGCACCCCTCGTCATGCTCCGCTTGCAGGATCCAGGCGATGCGCTCGATCTGGGGATCGCGGACGTGGATCGAAGGCACGAGCTCGGCGGCCCGCGGGCTCGCGCCCATCGCGTCCGCAGTCTGCTGCAACAGCGACGGCGAGAGCAGGAGCAACAGCGCCTGGGCGGGCCGCGCCATCATCCAGCGGCCCGTCACACCGGCGGGCAGGACGCAGAACTGGCCGTGCGTCTGAAGCCCCCGCCGCTCGACCCCATCGATCCGACACGACACCTGAACCGGATTGCCGAGGTGGACGTCGATCGCGTGGTAGCCCTCCGGCGGCGATTCGACCATCCCGGACGCCACCGGTAGCGTGAGGACGTGAATCAGCGGCAAACGGTCTGGGTGGACGTTCGGCATCCTCGACGATTCTAGCCGATCGGACCTTGCGGGGCCGAGCGATGAATCCGCATGTCACGCCCTACCGCGGTAGGGCTGCGCGCACGTCGCCCGAGGTGCTCGGTGGCGCTGCGTCCGCTGGGGCCACACCACGACGTGGCCGGGACCATTCGGTGCGGACGTCCTGCGGCGATCGCCGCGTCGGCGCTGCCGTTCCCCGGCCGGCCCGTCGGGTCGGCGCCGAAACTCATCCGATCGTGCTGAACGCCGGCTGCCTGTGCGCGCGTGCGCCGACCGCATGCGGCATGCTGCGGGGGGTGAAACGAACGCAATTGTTGCAGGCCACGACCATGGACACCGTCGATGCGGCGCCGCGCTGCCCGAGCGCCAAGCCGAGCTATCGACGCGCCGTGGCGGGGCTGGCGTGCGGGTTCCTGATCGGCTGTTTCGCCCTATGTGGGCTGTCGGCCACCGCCGGCGCGCAGCCCGCGACCAAGATGGCCGTGACCACGTCCTCCCCCGAGGCACGACGCCTGTACTTGCAGGGCTTCGAGCTGCTGGAGCTGCGCCACTACACCGACGCGTATGCGCGCTGCCGCGACGCGGTCGCCAAGGACCCGTCGTTCGCAGTGGCCCACCTGTGCATGTACATCACGACCGGATCGAAGACCGAAGCGCTCGACGAGCTCGGGCGCGCCGTCCGCCTCGCCCCCCAGGTCAGCGAGCCCGAACGGCTGTGGATCCTGTCCGACGATGCCATCGTGCGCGGCGACGGGGTGACCGAGAAGACGGCCATCGCCCGGATCGTCACGCTGTTGCCCGATGACGAGCACGCCTACAACCTGCTCGCCGCGTACTACTACCGGCGCGGGGAATACGCGGCCGCCATCGCCGAATATCTCAAGGCCACCAAGATCGCGCCGTCGTACGCGCTGGCTTATAACCAACTAGGCTATTCGTACGAATTCCTCGGGCGCTATGCCGAGTCCGCGTCCGCGTTCCGCAAGTATATCGAGCTGCTCCCGGACGATCCCAATCCATATGACTCCTACGCAGAGCTGCTCATGAAGATGGGCAACTATCGCGGCTCGATCGAGCAATACGACAAAGCGCTCGCGCTCGATCCGAGATTCGCCACCGCGTATATCGGCATTGGAAATGACCAGATCTTCCTCGCCCGGTTCGCCGAGGCGCGGACCACGTTCGCCAAGTTCTTGACCGCGGCGCGGACCCACGAGGACAAGCACCAGGCATGGCTGTGGACCGCGGTGTCGCATGTGCACGAGGGCCACACCGACGAGGCGCTGGCGGCGGTGACCAAGGCGTCGGCGGTCGCCGAGGCCGCGGGGGACCTGCGAGGGGTGGCCGCGGACCTGCACCTCGCCGGCGACATCCTGCTCGAGGCCGGCCGCACGAACGAGGCGACTGCCCGGTTCGGGCGTCAGGCGTCCGTGCTCGATCGCGCGAGCGCGCCCGAGGAGGTCAAGGCGGCCGGCCGGCGCGACGCTCGCTTCGATCGCGGCCGCGTGGCGCTGGCCAAAGGCGAACTGGCGGCGGCGCGGTCCGAGCGCGACGCGCTGCTGCGCGAAGCGACCGCGGCCAAGGCGCCAGCCTCGCTGTTCCGGGCACACGAGCTCGCGGGCCTCATCGCGATCGCCGAGCACGATGTCACCGCGGCCGTGGCGGCGCTCGAGCAGGCGGACCCGAGAGATCCACGGGCGCGCTACCGCCTCGCCACCGCGCTCGAGGCCACGGGCGACACCGTGAAGGCGCAGAACGGCTTTGCCGACGTCGCCGGCTGGAACGCGATCAATCCCGATCTCGCGTTCGTCCAGAGCAGGGCCAAGGTCGCCGTGGACAGGCTCGCTCGCGGCCGGGCACGATGATGCGTTCACCCACCATGTCGTAGTCTCGAACGTGCTGTGGCGCACCCGTCAGATCGACCACGCGTGGCGCTGCGCGCAGCGACATCGCGGCGACGCCCGAGATCTCGGCGCTCAGAACCGCGAGCGCGAGCCCGCGCTGCCACAGCACGGCGGTGGTCAACGTGTACAGCCGCTTCGCGACGCTGTATTGCGCTGGTCGGGTAAGGGTCGGGTTCTCGCGCTGCCACGTGCGACGCGGCACGCCGGCGAGTGTGATACTTCGGGCTACTTCGAGCGCGGGTCCGGTCGCTGCTTGCAGGTCGTAGCTCCGACGTCGGCTGCGCCGTCATCCAGGGTCCGAGGCGCACCGCCACGGCGCTGTGCAATGGCCATTGTTTGCACACGCGGGGCGATCTGAAGCCGCGATGAGACTCCCTCACGAGCCTGGTATCGCACCAAACATCTCATGTGCGGGCCACTCGGCGCTCGCCGTTTCCCCGCCGGGGGAGATCGCGCAGGAGCCGCCATGATAGAATGGCTATCTGATGGCATGGCTGCATATTGGATTCACATCGCTTGCCGCGCTGCTCTCGGCTTGCGGACAGGTGCAGTCAGCGCCGCCGGACGCCGCGCCGCCGGACGCCGCGCCGCCGGATGCCGCGGCAGCGGACGCGAGCCCCATGGTGGACGCGCTCGTCGTGGTGGACGCGCTCGCCCTGCCGACGGTGCTCACGTTCGCCGTTGGCGGCACCACCACGGTGATGGGGCCGGCTGGGGCTAGCGTAACGGACGCCTGCCCGACCGGTCAGCTGCTCACGGGGTTCAGCGGCACCACCGGGTTGCTCTCGACCTCCAGCACGATCACCGTCGTCGGTCAGCTCACCGGACACTGCGGCGTCGCGCACCTCGGTAGCCAGACCACCACCGGGGTTGCGATCACGGCGACCGCGGGCGTGGACCTGACCACACGCGGTACGGTCACGACCACGCCGTTCTCGGCGGCGCTGACCTGCCCGAGCGATCAATTCGTGGTCGGGATCTTCGGGCGGGCGGGCAACGCCCTGGATCAGCTCAACATCCAATGCGCCCCGCTGTCGCTGATCGCAAGCGGTGCGAGCTGGACCGGCGCGGTCGGCGAGATCACGACCAAAGGCCCCGATGGCGGAGGCGGCGGGGCCGCAGCGTCCGGTGCGTGCCCTGCCACGCAGGTCGCGACCAGCTTGCACACGCTGGTGCTGTCCACCGGGGTCATCGAGGCGTTGAGCCTGAGCTGCAGCATCGTCGCCGGTACGTGAACCGAGGCGCTGCTGCCGAGGCGTGCCCGGCTGGTTACGACGAGACAACGCCGTCGCGGATGGCGATCGCGCGGACGGCGTCGATGGTGTCGGCCTCGGCGGGGGTCTTGTCGTCGCGATAGCGGATGACCCGCGCGAGGCGGAGGGCGAAGCCGCCCGGGTAGCGAGAGGACCGCTGGACATCGTTGAAGGCGATCTCGGCGACGAGCTCGGGGCGGACGTAAACGATGTGGCCGTCGCGGTCGACTTCGCGCGCGAGGAACTGGGCGGTTTGCCAGGTAAGCATGTCGTCGGTGAGGCCCTTGAACGTCTTGCCCAGCATGACCCAGCCGCCGGCGGGGTCGCGCGCGCCGAGATGGAGGTTGGACAGCCAGCCGCGCCTGCGGCCGGAGCCCCACTCGGCGGCGAGGATGACGAGATCGAGGTGATAGACTTTCTTGATCTTGAGCCAGGCGGCGCCGCGGTTGCCGGCGTCATAGGGGGCCTCGAGGGCTTTGGCCATGATGCCTTCGTGGCCGCGGGCGATGGCGGTGTCGAAGTAGGCATTGGCTTCGGCCGGGTCGTTGGTGACGACTCGCGGGACCGCGAGGGACGGAGCGAGCCGGTTGAGGAGGGCGAAGCGCTCGCGGGCGGGGGTCGGTAAGAGGGTCTGGTCGTCGATCAGGAGCGCGTCGAACACGGTCAGGGTGAGTGGGCCTGTGCGGCTCATGGTGTCCTGGAACGGCAGCGGGCGACCGCTGGGGCCGAAGGCGCTGGCTTCGCCGTCGAGGATCAGGCGGCGCGCGGGGAGCGCGGCGGTGGCGGCGATGATCTCGGGGACCTGGGCGGTGACGTCGTTGAGGGCGCGCGAGAACGCGCGGATGGTGTCGCCGTCCTTGTGGATCTGGACGCGGAAACCGTCGAGCTTGAGCTCCAGTGCGGCGGGGCCACCGAAGCTGGCGAGGGCCTCGCCGGCGGTGTCGGCCGTCTGGGCGAGCATGGGGAGGATCGGGCGGAAGATGGTGAGGCCGAACCGCGCGAGGCCGGCCGCGCCGTCCGTGAGGCCGGCGTGGGCGACGGCGCCGATGTCGCCGGCGAGCATGTACGCGGTGCGCACGGAGCGCGGGGGGAGCTGGGTGGCGGAGGCGATGGCATCGACGACCAGGGCATCGAGCGCGCCTTGCCGCAGCTCACCGATCACGAGGGCGGCGAGGAAGTCCTGCTCGGCGGTGGTGGCCGCCGCGAGCATCGCGCCGAACGCTTGCTTCCTGGCGGTTCCAGATCCGGGGCCGCGGAGCTCGGCGATCGCGGAGAACCGGCGATCGACATCGGCGACGGTGAGGGCAGCGGTGGCGGCGGGCGCGACCTGGCCGCGGAGCTCGCCGACGGTGGCGTAGCCGATGCCGAGCTTGTAGGTGACGTCGCCGGACAGGTGGCGGGCGGCGATCGCGAGCTCATCGGGGGGGAGCTGGCCGAGCAGCTTGGCGAGGCACTCGACCTTCTTCTTGCGCGACGAGGTCTCGACCAACTGCCGGCTGGTCTCTGCGATTGCCGCATAGAGCACCGGCCCAGCGTAGCCCGAATTGTTGAGCGCCGTGGGCGGTGACCGTCGCGACAGGCCACGTGACGAGCAGCGGTGCCTGCGAGCGACCGGCACAGCCTCAATCGGCTTGACTGATCCTGGATGCCAGTTTCACATCAGGTATGCTGGAAATGCGTCCTGGCTGCGAGTGCTGCGATCGCGATCTACCGCCTGGCTCACCCGGCGCGATGATCTGTTCGTTCGAGTGTACGTTCTGCCGCGACTGCGCGAGCGGCTCGCTCGCCGGACGCTGCCCAAACTGCGGCGGCGAGCTGGTATCGCGACCGACGCGGGCTGCGGACAAGCTGGTACGAAGCCCAGCGTCGACGAAGCGAGTGCTGCGGCCCGGGGGCTGCGTCAGTCCCTGAGCCGGCGATCCGTCGAAGATCAGAACGTGTACGGATACGCGAACAGGCCGCCGGTCTGGGTCTTGGCAAACGTGGCCTTCTGCACCATGCCTGCGACGCAGTTGCCGAGGGCGTCGTCCGGCGTGTTCTTGACGGTGACGTTGGCGACGTGGCCATCCGGGCCGACCTTCACCGAGACCTTGACCTGACCCTTGGCCTGCGATTTGTCGCCACACGACATCACGCGCGCGCGAACCTTGCTAATGCCGTCGGAGATCATCGCGCGATCGAGGCTCTCGGGGAGGTCGCTCTTGCCTGCGCCCAGCAACGCTCCGCTCGGTGCGGCCTTGTTGCCCTTCTTGGCGAACTTGGCGCAGCACGGGCCTTCGTTGTTGTTGAGCACGCAGGAGATCTCGTCGCAGTCGCCCTTGGCGGCCGGCGGATCGGCCTTGGGAGGCGAGGCCGGCTTCTCGGCCACCGGCTTGGGCTGCCTAGGTTGCGCCGGCTGCGCCGGCGGGGTGGCCGCGGGCGCAGTCGATGGTGTCGGCCGATGCACGGGCGGCGGAGGCGTGGGCGGCGCGGTGTGCTTCGGCTCCGCGGGCGGATCATTGGCAGCGACCTGCGGGTTGGTGGGATTGGCTGCCGCCGCGGGCTTGGGCTCGGCATTGGCCGCCGGCGCGGTCGAGTCCGGCTTGGTCGCGGTCGGCTTGGCCGGCGTCGGATCCGGCGCGGCCTGCGCGGAGTCCGACGTCTTGGCTTCGGGGGTGGCGAGCTCGGGCCTGGTCCCGGCAACCTGGGCTGGCCGGTCAGCGGCGCCCTTGAGGAGCACCACGACCACGACCACGGCGGCCACGGCAAGCAGGCCCACCGAGCCGATCAGCGCGTACATCAGCTTGTTGCTGTTGGACCGCGAGGCGATCGGGACGATGACCTGCGGCTCGGAGAACCCGCCGCCACCGAACACCGGCAGATCGTCGATCGAGCCGATGCCGGCGGAGACCGGCTTGGAGCTGCCGCCACCGGGGCCACCGAGATAGGCGCTCGCCATCGAGCGAATGTCGATCAGGCCCGAGCCCTCGCCGCCCGACCCGCCGCTGCTCGAGCCGCCCGAGGACGCGGACGGCGCCGCATGTGCGGCCGCCGCCACGGGTTTGTCGCTCGCGAGCTGCGCCAGGTTGTTGAGCGAGAACAGCACCGAGTTCTCGTTGCGCTCGCCGCGCATCTTCGAGTTGGCCGCTTGGTTGACGGGTGCTGCGGCGGGCTTGCCGCCGAACAGGTCAGCCGCGTCGTCGTCGTGATGGCCCGCGCTTGCCGAGGCAGCCGCAAACAGATCGCCTGGGTCGCTGCGCCCAGCCGCCGCATCCTCGCCGCCGCCGAACATCGAAGCGATCGCCTCCGAGCCACCGCCACCACCGCGGGCAGGGGCGCGCCCCGAGGCGATGAGCGACGCGAATGTGTCGACCTGTGAGAGCGGCAACCAGTCCGTGAAGCCCTCGCGCCAGATGTACGTCTCGCTGTCGATGTCGCCGCTTCCGAATCGCTGCTGGACCTCGACCGCGGTCATCGGGCCGACCTGATCCTGGTTGATCACGACGTGCCAGACGGACTCATCACCCGCCGGCGCGTGATCGCCACCCTCGTAGCCGTAGTCGTAGACCCGGGTATCTTTTTCCTGCTGCGGCGCCGGCGCGGGCTCGGCAGCACCAGCACCGCCGCGAACCACGATGATGTTGCTGCACTTTTTGCAGCGAATCTTGAAGACCTTACCCTGGACCTTGTCGTCGGAAATCGAGTATTTGGCCTGGCAAGCGTCGCAAACGATCTTCATAGGCGCTTCCTAAACAGTTCTTGGGTTCGGACCCCCAAGTCCAAAACACCTTGGAGAAAAGATCGTAACACAATGTGGGCCGGCGGCTGTGGACCTGGCCGGCCTGCGCAACGTGCCGAGCGTGCGCCTGTGGCGCTGCCCGCGAACGGACGGGACCGCTGGCGACCCCTGCGCGCGCTACGCGAAGGGATCGTGCAGCCGGATGGTCTCGGATCGGTCGGGGCCGACCGAAACCAGGCAGAACGGGACGCCGGCCATGCGTTCGATGGTCTCGACGTAGGCACGCGCAGGTCCAGGGAGATCCGTGACGTCACGCGCGTCTGACGGCAGCTTCCCCCACCCCGGGAAACTCGTATACACCGGCTGGGCGCGGGCGATGTCGTCGGGATCGATCGGGGGCTCGTCGAGCTCCTTACCGTCGACCATGTACGCCACGCAGACCGAGACCTCGGGGAGCTCCGCGAGCACGTCGAGCTTGGTCAGCGCGAGCGACGTCATGCCCGACAACCGGGCGCCCATCCGCAGCGCCGGGATGTCGAGCCAGCCGCAGCGCCGCGGGCGGCCCGTCGTCGCGCCGAACTCATTGCCGGCCTTGCGCAGCCGATCGCCGGCGTCGCCGTGAAGCTCGGTCGGGAACGGGCCCGCGCCGACGCGGGTCGCGTAGGCCTTGGTGATGCCGACCACGGCGTCGATCGCGGTAGGGCCGATTCCTGCGCTCTGGCAGGCGCCGGCGGCGATCGTCGACGACGACGTGACGTACGGGTAGGTGCCGTGATCGAGATCGAGCAGGCAGCCCTGCGCGCCCTCGAACAGCACGTGCTGGCCGCTCGCGACGGCGTGCGCGACGTGACGGCTCGCATCGCCGGTGTATGGCGACAGTGCGCGGCCGTAGCCGAGCGCATCCTCGATCCAGCGCTCGACCTCGGCGGGGGTCGGCGGCGTGCCGCCGAGGTGGGCGATCAGCGGGATCAGCTCGTCGACGTTCGCCGCGACCAGCTCGCGCAACCGGGCCGGCTTGAACAGATCGCGGACCCGGACGCCCTTGCGCGCGGCCTTGGCCTCATAGGCCGGACCGATACCGCGCCGCGTGGTGCCGATCGCCTTGCCGGTCTTGGCGCTGCGATCCTCGCGCAGCCCGTCGAGCAGCTTGTGGTACGGCAGGATCACGTGCGCGCCGAGGCCGACGAGCAGCTCGCCGCGCGACAAGAGGCCGCGCGACTGACACTGCGCGACCTCCTCGAGCAGGGTCTGCGGATCGATCACCATGCCGTCGCCGAGCACACAGCTCTTGCCGGGATGGCAGACCCCCGACGGCACGAGGTGCGTGACGAGCTTCTGGCCGTCGATCACCAGCGTATGGCCGGCGTTCGCGCCGCCGCCATAGCGCACGACCACGTCGGCGCGCTCGGTGAACAGGTCCACGACCTTGCCCTTGCCTTCATCGCCCCACTGGGCGCCGACGACGATCACGACAGACATCATTCCTCCAAAAGTGACGAGATCGCGGACTGCAGATCGCGGCGCGAGTCATCGGCCAGGACGACCTCGCGACGCCCGCCGCCATCTACCACAACCGCGGCGTCAAACCCCGCGCCGCGCAACCAACCCTGCGTGGGCGGGTGACCCGCGGTGACGGCGCGGAGCCCACGCGCCCGCAGCGATCGCGCGAGCCGCACGGCGCCGGGCCCGTACACCGCGATGCCGAGGGGCGATGCGGGTGCGGCCACACCCACGGTGCGCTGGGCCTCCGCGACCGCTTCGAGATCGATCGCGAACCCGGTCGCCCGCGCGGCCCGGCCGTAGCGCCCGATCAGCTCGTCGTAGCGGCCACCGCGCAGCACCGCATCCGGCGCACCGCCGGCGTACCCCGCGAACTTGGCGCCGGTGTAGTAGTCGAAGCCGCGCAGGTCGCCCAGATCGATCGTGATCGCCGGGGCGGGCTGATCGGCGAGCTCGGCAAACGCGGCGAGCACCGCCCGCAGGCGGGCGAGCGCGGCATGAACATCGTCGGGCCACGCCAGCTCGGCGGCACGCGCGAGGGTCGGCTCGGCCGGTCCCCACAGCACGACGAGCGCCTCGGCGAGCGGTGCGATCGCCGCGGGCAACGCCCGGGCGGCCGTGCGCACGCCGGCGCGATCCTTGCGCGCGAGGGCCTGCGTGAGCTTGGCGCGCGACTCGGCATCGGGTGCCGCGCCGAGCACATGGTGGGCCGGCGCGACGTGACCGACGTCGAGCCGGGTCTCGGGCAGCTGGGTTGCGGCGAGCGCCGCCGCCGCGACCGCGAGCACCTCGGCGTCGCCGTAGGGCTCGGGGGTGTCGATCAGCTCGATCCCGGCCTGCAGGAGCTCGCGCTGGCCAAGCTCACCGGCGAGCCGGGTCACCGCGCCCTCGTAGCACAGCCGGATCGGGCCCTCGAGCTCGGCCATCCGGGTCGCGACCAGGCGGGCGACCTGCGGCGTGATGTCGGGCCGGAGCGCGACGACCTCACCGGTCCCCGGCTCGACGAACCGGATCGCCGCGGCGCGCGCGTCGTGGCCCAGGCCGCGCTCGAGCACGTCGGCGCACTCGAACATCGGTGTGACGATCCGCGCGTAGCCCCACGACTCGAGCACCGCCATCACCCGCTCGGCGAGCGAACGCCGGCGCGACGCGGCGCGGGGCAGCAGATCGCGAACCCCGGACGGCAACCGAATCGGTGGAGCTTTCAAAGCGCCCTACTCTACTTCGAATCAGCGCGTGCGCACGCCAGCCCGCCTCGCAATGCGATCCCGCCGCGGTCGCGGGGACCCTGGCGAACGCCGGGCCGGCGTATGCTGGCGGCGTGACCGACGAGCCTCTGCGCGTGCGTGCGCCGGTGGTGCGCATCGTCGACCACGGCGGCTCCACGACGGTGATCGGCCCCACCGCGGTGCGGCGGTTCGACGGCGACTCGGCGGCGCTGCTGCGCGCGGTGCTCGAGATCCACGCCCGCCCCGTCGGCCGCGCCCAGGTGCTCGCGGCGCTCGCGGCGCGTGCCGGGCTCGAGCTGGACGCGGTTCAGCTGCCGGCCGCGCCGATCGACGAGCTGATCGCCCTGCTCGTGAGCGATGGCGTGCTGGTGGCCGCGGCGGCGGCGATGCCGCGGCCGGCGGGACCGCTGCGCCGCGTGGTCCTGGGGATCTCGGGCGCGGTCGCCGCGATCGACGCACCGGCCATGATCCGCGGCCTGCACGGCGCCGGCTGCGAGGTTCGCGTCGCGCTGACCCGCAACGCCGGCAAGCTGGTGTCGCGCGCGGCGCTCGACGCCCTGACCCACCACGCCGTGTGGAGCGGGCTGTGGCAGCGCGACGCCAGCATGCCGGTCCCGCACATCAACCTCGCGGAGTGGGCCGAGCTCGTCGTCGTGTGCCCGGCGAGCGCGACCACGCTGTCGCGGATCGCGACCGGCGACTGCTCCGATCTGGTCGCCGCGATCGTCGCCGCCACGCGTGCGCCGGTCGTGGTCGTGCCGTCGATGAACGACGCGATGTACGAGTCGCCCGCGGTGCAGGCCAACCTCGCCGTGCTGCGCGATCACGGTCGCTACGTCGTGCACCCGGCGACCGGGATCGAGGTCGCGCACCGACCGAACGCGCGGCCGTCGATGCTCGGGCCGGCGCCCCCGGCCGGCGCGGTGATCGACATCGTCCGCCACCTGCTGCGCGAGCTCGCCGTGCGCCCCCGCGTCCCCGACACCGCGCGCGGCTGGGAGCAGCTGTGGTCGGCGACGCCGGCAGACCAGCTACCGTGGCATGCCGGCGCGCTCGAGCCGCCGCTCGCCGCTGCGATCGCCGCGCACCACGCACCGGGGCGCCGCCTGATCGACCTCGGCACCGGCGACGGCGTCGTCGCGATCGCCGCCGCGCACCACGGCTACGCGGTGACCGCGATCGACGTCGCGCCGAGCGCGCTGGGCCAGGCCCGCGACCGCGCCGGCAAGGCGGCGCGCTCCATCGTGTTCGTGCTCGATGACATCACCGCACCGAAGCTCGATCATGGCGCCGCCGGCGACTTCCGTGGCGTCTTCGCGGACCGCGTCGGTGGCGCGTTCGACGTCGCGGTCGATCGCGGGCTGCTCCACGTCCTGCCGCGCGACCGCTGGGCGGCGTACGCAGCCGCCGTGACGTCGCTGATCGCCCCGGGCGGCGTCCTGCTCGTCGTCGCCCACCCGCCTGGCGCCGAGCTCGGCACGATCGCGGTCACCGCCGACGAGCTGCGCGCCCTGCTCCCCGACTTCGAGCTCGTCGGCATAGCGCCGACCACGCTGGCAGGCGCGCCGGCGCAGCTGTTCGAGCTCCGCCCCCGCGTCGACCCGGCTGCATGAATAGGCCACACAGGGCCGCTGGTAGCGCCACCACAAGGGTGCGATTACTTCACGTTCCGTACGCCGCGCGTACCCAGGCGATCCCACCACTGGTCATGAAGATGATCCCAGGCTTCGATCGCCTCGCCGAACCGCGGCTGCGCGTCCCAAACAAGGGACCGTGCCTGAGGCAGCTACGCAGCCTCGGCCTGGCGCGCGGCGCGCACGCTCGGGCGAGCCGCGATCCGCTCGACGTAGTGGCGCAGCCGCTCGGGCAGCGGCACCTTGACCAGCCGGCTATACGACCCGAGCGCCCAGTAGGCGTAGGCATCGAGCACGGTCAGCTCGCCGCCGGTGAGGTACGGTTGATCGCCGAGCGCCGCGTCGAGTAGCGCGACCCGGGCGGTCAGCCGATCGGCGGCCCAGCGGCGGCTGTCCTCGCTCGGATTGGGCATGATCGTGAACGGCGCGAAGCTCTTGTGCAGCTCGGTGGATAGGAAGCCGAGCTGCTCGTGAAACCGGACGCGCGCGAAGCTCGCCGGCGGCGGCGCGAGCTTGCGCGCGGGCTGGAGGTCGCCGAGGTAGAGCAGGATCGCCGAGGTCTCGGTCAGGATCTCGCCGTCGGGTAGCGCGAGCACGGGGATGTAGTCCTTGGCGGTGACGTCGCGTAGCGCGCCGCCGCCCTCCATCGCGTGCGATTGTCGATCGACGCGCACCAGCTCGAATGGGATCGCGAGCTCGCGGAGCACGATGTGGGGCGCCAGCGAACACAGCGCCGGCATGTAGTACAGGACGTGAGGCTTCAGGCTCGTCATGCCGCGAGGATTCCGCGGCGCACCCACTCGGACAATACGGGCTCCTCGGATGTACTGTCCAACCCGATGGACAACGCCGCTGCCGACCTCAACGCGATCGCGATCTTTGGCAAGGTCGTCGAGCACCGCAGCTTCCGCGGCGCCGCGGCTGCGCTCGACATCCCGAAATCGACGGTGAGCCTCAAGGTCGCCCAGCTCGAGGATCGGCTCGGCGTGCGCCTGCTCGAGCGCACCACGCGGACGCTGCGGCTCACCGACTCCGGCACCGCGTACTACCGACAGATCGCCCCGGCGCTCGACGCGCTCCGCGAGGCCCAGGCCACGGTCGCGGCGCTGCAGGCCAAGCCGACGGGCGTGCTCCGGCTCACCACGACGAGCGCGTTCGGCCGCTACATGCTGCCGCCCGTGCTCGATGACTACGCCCGACGCTACCCCGAGGTCGAGATCCAGATCGAGCTCGGCCATCGCCACGTCGATCTGATCGAGGAGGGCTTCGATCTCGCGATCCGCTCCGGGCCGCTCGCGGATTCGTCGCTGATCGCGCGCGTGCTGCCGGCCGGCGCCTACCGGATCTACGCGAGCGCCGCCTACCTGCGTCGCCGCGGGCAGCCGCGCAGCCCCGCGCAGCTGCGCGACCACGACTGCGTGCTGATGTCCGGCCACCAGGCGCCTGGGCGCTGGCAGTTCCGCACCGGCCGGCGGACGATCACCGTCGAGGTCCGCGGCAAGATCCGGGTCAACAGCCTCGGCGTGGTGTGCGCGCTCGCGGCCGCCGGCCACGGCATCGCGCGCTTGCCGGAGCACATCGGCGACACCGCCCCGGGGCTGCGCCGCATCCTCGATCACCTCGCCCCCGAGCCGATCGCGTGGCACGCGGTGTACCCGAGCGCCCGCAACATGTCGCCCAAGGTCCGCGCGTTCCTCGACGTCCTCGACCACCAGCTGCGCACCGGCGCGGCTCGCAAGCATCCCTGATCACGCCGCTCACGGCACCACGCGAGACCGCCCGGAAGGTCCCCGGAGAGCGGGGACTACGTCGCGTTGCGCAGCGCTTCGCGGAAGTCGCGCTTGGCCACGTGTGCGGATCGCCGATCCAGGAAGCTGCACATCAGATCCAAGTCTAGCCCTGGCAGCCAGCGGCTTCGGGTCACGCGCTCGTAGGCATCACCTCGCAGCGAGTGGACTTCGAGCCGGCCGGCGATCCAGCACCAGACCTCGTCGATGCCGAGGCGCTGGTAGATCGCGAGCTTGTCGATGCCGCCGCTCGTCCAGATCACCTCGATGACCAGATCGGGACGGATCTTCGACTGGTCGACCCCCACGATGTAGCACTCGTCGGGTTCGCCACCGGCGGTGCGCCCGTTCTTGAGCGTCCAGCTGCGATACGGCGACAGCTCGATGTCCGCGTGCTCGGCGTAGACCTCGATCAGCCGTCCGAGGTAGGATGTGATCCGCTCGTGATCCCTCGACGGGCCCGTCAGCTCCAGCGCTCCTTCTAGATACGCGAGCCGCGGCACCGACTTCTCGCCGCGCATCGCGAGCTCCAGCTCGTAGTGCGCCCAGGTCGCGCCGGTGAGGACGACCCGGTGGTCCGCCGTGGGGACATGCTCTCCGGCGGAAATGTTCACCGCTGCGACCATCGCAGAGGGAGGCTAGCATGTCCTTTGGTGGGCCGGTGCTGGCCGCTCGCAACCCCGCGAGGCTCGCCGCCGATCGAGCCGATCGTTGCCGCTACTTGTACATCACCGAGACGTTGTCGAACGCCGACAGGCTGGTCGAGGGCGCCGCATGCGTCGCCAGCACCGCGCTGTCGTCCCTGTCGTCCGGCGCCGCCTTGCGCGCCGTGCAGGTCGACGGCTCGGCCACCAGCGCCGGAAACGGCGTGTTGGTGATGCCGCTGACGTCGATGTTGTCGATGACCCAGCCGGTCTGCGCCACGGCCTCGTCGGTGCCGATCCGGAACCGCAGCATCACCGAGCGACCGGCGAGCTGGGTCCCGAAGTTGAGCGTCAGGGTCCTGAGCGCCGGGAAGCCAGGGCTGGTGCCGCTGAACGCCGGCTGGCCCGACAGTGGGTTCTCCGCGCCGACGAAGATAAGCCCCGTGTAGCCCGGGTCGACGCCGAACGCCGAGACATCGCGCCACGTCGCGCCGCCATCGCTCGACAGCTCGATGACACCGCCATCGAACAAGTTCCCGCCGCTCGACTCGAGGTCGAAGGCGTGATCGATCTTGACGATGAACGAATCCGAGGGGCTGACCGCCAGGGCGGGCGACACCAGCTGCGTATCGGTGATGAAGTCGGCGTCCTGGCCGAACCACACGTGGTTGGTGGCGATGCTCGCGCGCCCCCAGAGTGCCGTCGCGAAGCTGCCGGTCGGCGTCCACGGCGTGAGGGTGGTCTCGACCTGATCGACCTTGGTGGCGGCCACCAGCTCGTCGATGCCGGTCCGCTGCGTCAGCGAGATCGTGGTGCCGGCGCGGTCGCACGTATCCTCGCCCGCGATGTGCAGGTTGATCGTCACGCTGGTATTGCGCGGCGCCGAGGCGAGCAACGTCACCGGGATCGCCAGGTCCACGCTCGAAAACGGCTGCAGCGCGGGCAGCACGACCGGGGTGCCGAACCGGATGCCGGCGCTGGTGGTCGACGGTGTCACCGTGACCTGCTCGGCGGCGAGCGGGCCCGCGTTGGCGACGGTCACGCGGAGCAAGCCGGACTCGCCCGGATCGAGCACGCCGTCGTGGTCGCACGACACGCCATCGTCGGTCAGCGTCGCGGTCCCGACCTCGAGCTTGGCGGCGATCGTGCCGCTCTCGACGACTCCCTCGTTGCCCGGCGCGCCGTTGCTCGGTCCCACCGCGCATGACCCGAGGCCACGGCCGGCGAACGCCGCGGCCATGAGCAGCAGGTCATCGGTATCGAGGCCGCTGGCCGCGGCGAGCAGCGCGTCGCGTTGCTCGGTGAACGTGGCCTCCGGCGGCGCGAGCAGCATGCCGGCGACGACGAGGTCCGACATCCGGCGATGCGCGATGTCGAAGCCGTGCTGGTCGATCAGCACGTTGAACACCTCCCACATCATGCTCGCCCACACCTCACCGACGTTGTGGACCTCGCTGTTGATGATGCCGTTGGGCCGGCCCGGCAGATCCGGCAGCGCCGCGCTGTCGGCGATGTGGCGGAAGCTGAGGTCGTTCTTGCTGCGATCGAGGCTGTACGGGAACCGGCGGATGCCGAAGAACGCCGCGTCGAACGTGCCATCGTCCTCGGCGTACTGCCCCATCGCGTACGTTCCGTTGCGATCATCGCCGTCGCGCGCGACCAGCATGAGCGCGTCGAAGTCGCCCCAGCCTTCGCTCATGCCGCTGCACTGCGCTCCAAAGTCGCAGATCGTGAGCCGGTGATGCAGGTAGTGGCCCCACTCGTGGGACACCACGGTGTTATCGAGATCACCATCGCGCTCGGGGCCGTTCGGCGCCGAGCTCAGCTCGACCACCGTCGGGCCGGCCGCGATCCGCGCGGCCAGCGCCGCGCCGTCGGTCGCACCGATCGCCACGCCGGGGATGTTGGCCGCCGCGTTGCCGGCGAACAGCCGCGGATCGTCGAGCGCGCCGTCGGCGAGGACCACCCCGACCGCGCCCGCGGCCGCGACGTTGGCGACCGCGACGATCGAGCCGCACGCGGCCGAGAACGTGACCAGCGCGATCTTGCCGGCGACGTTCGAGGTGATCGGCTGGCAGGCGTCGTTGCCCGGCGCCACACCATCGTCGACCACGACGATCTGGCCGGTCAGATCGAACGTGTGGGGCCCGGCGACGAACGCCTCGCTGCGAACGAGGCCCGCCGGTGTCGACAGCGCCGTGTTGGTGCCGGCGCTCCACAGAAACATCGCCATCAGGGGCGACCCGCCGTCGCCCGGCGTCGCCATGAACGCGTTGTCGCGCGAGCCGGCCAGCGCGCCGTTCTGCGCGAACGCGCGCAGCGGATCGCCGTCGATGCCGCCGCGGCCGAAGTTGTCGACCTGCGCGTTGCCGGTCGCCTCGGTGAAGCCCGAGTCGTACCACCAGTCGTGCAGCCAGTTGGTCGTGAAGAACACGTTGACGGCGCCGGCCGAGGCCTGCGCCGCCGTCGCGAGCGGCTCCTGCGTGGTGTCGTACGGGTAGTTCAACACCCTGCCCGCGCGGACCTGCGGGACGAGATCGCCGTCGCTGAGATCGAGCGAACCATCGAAGTCCGAGATCGCGACCACGTTGTTGCCGGACGTCGTGGTCGCGTTGTCGGGCAGCCACTTATCGAACGTGTGGTTGAATGCCTCCATCACCACGAGGTTCGAGTTGATCGCAGCCTGGACCTCGCCGTCGGGGGTGCCGGTCGGATGCGGCGAGAAATCCTGCAGCGGACTGTCGAGCGGGTGGCGATTGCCCGTGGTCTCGGCGTACGCGCGATACACGAACGCGTCGTGCTGGATCAGATCCGCGTCGCCGATGATCCGGCCATCGGTATCGCCGACCGTGTAGCGGTGCGCCGTGACCGACACCAGGCTGGGATCGGCCCCCGGAGCGGCCGGCGCGGTGCCCATCAACTCGACGATCCACACCGCGCCGACCACGCCAGGACCGATCGGCAAAAGCTCCCGGCGCGCGCGCGCGCTGGTCACCCGCAGCTGCGGATCCGTCGCGACCGCGAGCTGCGTCCAACCGGCATGCACGCCGGTTTCGCTGATCGCCGGCCGCACGCGGGTCTTGCCGTACAGCTGATCGAGCGCGCGCTCGAGCGCGATCTTCGACGTCGAGCCGAAGCTGGGCGGCTTCGCCGCGGGCAACAGCGTTCCGGACACCGCGACGAGCGAGCCGTCGGGGTGCACCATGACGTGGAGCTCGGCGTCGTGGACGGGAATCCCACCGACGTGCTGGGTGAGCCTCACCACGCTGGCGCCATTGCGCAGCTGCTGGGTGCCATTCTCCATCAGGCCGATCGGACTCGCGTTGTGGATCCACAGGCGAGCGAGCGCGGTCACGTGAGCGCGCGCCGCCGCACCGGCGGTCATCCCCGGCGGCCCCGCCGGCCCCGGCGGCCCCGGCGGCCCCGGCGGCCCCGCCGGCGCGGGGCGCGGGACGATCGTGCGCAGCAGGCGCGGCGCACCGGCCGTATCCGCCGCCATGATCGTCACCCCGAGCGAAACAGCGGTCTGCTGGACACCGACCGCCACGCCGGCGTTGCCCGCCGTCGGGATGGAAGGGGTGCCTGGATTTGGCGCTGAGGCCGGCGGCGTCGGGGCTGACGATCCCGACGCACAAGCGGCCGCAAACAGCCATGACGTGAGGGCGACAGTACGGATGTTAGCCATTCTGGTATCTCCCTGTTCCGCGATGACGCACCGTATCGTTGCCGCCTCGGGGGCAATGCGAAGAAATCGTTATCGCTACTAACCTGCGTCGTCACCTGCGTGTCGTGGAGTTCTCAGCATCACCGGGAGTACGCAGCTCTGCGCACGAGACCCGTAATCGCCATCACTCGTCTCACTGGTGTAGGACACATATGGCCTCACCAGCCGACGCGAGGGAATCCGGACGCGACGGCACACCGCGGTCGCCGCCGCGACCGGCGAAAAATACACATGTACCAGTTACAGATCTGACGGAACCGAACCATTTCACCGAAGTCCGAACCGGCCATTGAAGAGCTGGCGAGTCTTCGAGCGACGATTCCGACAGCCGCGGACGCGATGTGTTGACGTCAATCGGCCCGATGGCTAGTTTTACACAACGAGTGGATGACGCCTGCCTGACATTCGTTGGTACGCTGCACTGCCAATCAATGCCGAGCTCCAGCGCACCACTGCCGTGACATGCTCACCGCAGCGACCATCGCAGAGAGCGGCCAGCATGGCTGCCGGCGCGCACACGGCATGCCGACGCGCGCACTCGACTGTCGGCCTAGGACGCACGTGCGTCACAGGCGCCTCGAGATGGGTACCGATGCAGCTCACGAGCCGAACGCTGTCGATGCCGCCCCCGCTCGTTGCGCCAGCACCGCCGCGCGGATCATCCACGCCGCGTCAGCGGCGGCCCTTGTAACCCATCATCCCCTGGATCACGCCCTCGCTCGCCTCGGCGATCTCGCCGGCCTCGCGGAGCCGGTCGGCACAATCGGCGCACACCTTGCGCGCCTTGCCGGCCACCTTGACCGAGACCAGCTTGGTCACCTCGTCGTTGCACTCGCGACAGATCGCCATGCGCGGAGTCTACCGCAGCACGCGCTCACCGGCCGTGGGCCGCCGCACGGACGTCGAGCGCGGCATCGAGCGCCGCGGCGACCAGCTCGATCTCGCGCAGCCGCGCCTCGGTGATCGCGTCGAGCGCGTCGAGCAGCTCGACGATGCCGCCCTGGCCCGCGCGATACGACGCCTCGGCCATCGTGCGGACCTTCGGCAGCCGCGCGATCGCATCGGCCTGGAACTGGGCGACCGCGGCGCGCCGGGCACGCGCTCTCTCGACGGCGCGGGCAAGCTCGGCCGTCAGCTCCGTGGTGGTCGCACGATGCTCGAGCTCGGTGGCGCGCTCGTGAGCGCGGGCGCGGGCGACGGCGCCCTGGTTGCGATCGAAGATCGGCAGCGGCACGGCGACGCCGATCGTGACCGCGATGCCCTGCGGGTCCGTGGTCCCGAAGCCCTGGAGCTGGAGGCTCGGCGTGGGCACCGCCTCGGCGTGCGCGAGGGCCTGCTCGGACCGCGCCACGGCCTGCGACGCAATGCCGGCGACGAGCTCGGGGTGATCGGAGCCGAGCGTTGCGTCCGCGGCGTCGCCGGCGGCGAACGTCCCCACCGCGTGCGGCTGCCAGTCGGCGATCCCCACGGCCTGGGCGAGCGCGCCGGACGCGACGGCGATCTCGGTCACCGCTTCGTCATGCTTGCTGGCGAGCGCCGCGAGCGCCAGATCGGTGCGCTCGAGCTCGTACGGGCTCTTGGCACCGGCTTGCTGGCGGCCGGCGACGATCCCCCGCACGGCCTTGGCGTCGTCGAGCGCGGCGAGCAGGGTCGCGACCTTCTGCTGCGCGCCGAGCAGCGCGTTGAACCGCCGGCGGATCTCGAGCTCGGCCTTGGCCTGGTCGACGTCGAGCTCGGCGCGCTTGGCGGCGATCCGGGCCTGGGCCGCGCGCTCGCGATGGCCGCGCTGGCGCCCGATCAGGATCGGCACGTCGAGCCCGACGGTCTCCTGGGAGTGGCCGAAGGTGTCCTGACCCTGCGCGATGTTGGTGGTGCTGAGCGACAGGGTCGGGTTGGGATAGATCGCCGCGTCCTGGAGGTCGGCGGCGGTGATGTCGAGCTCGGCGCGGTTCGCCGCGAGCCGCGGGCTGCGTTCGCGATAGAGCGCGACGGCCTGGTCGGCGGTGACGTCGCTGGACGCGGTGGCCTCGGCAGACGCCGCGCGGGTTTCTGCGGATACGGCGCACATGGCGAGCACGCAGGCGATCCGGAACGCGTTGGCGGCGCTCACAGCTGGTCATCCTGCGACGGGGTGCCGAGTCGCTTGCGCGTGATCAGGTGATACAGCACGGGCAGCACCATCAGGGCGACGACGAGGGTCGTCACCATGCCGCCGATGATCACGACCGCGAACGGCCGCTGGGTCTCGCTGCCGACCGCGTGGGACAGCGCCATCGGCAAAAGGCCCAGGATCGCGAGCATCGCCGCCATCAGAAGCGCGCGGAACCGCGCGGTCGGGCCATCGACGATCGCATCGGCGAGCGACGCCCCCTCGGTGCGTCGGACCTCGATCGCCGAGACCACGAGCAGTCCGGCGAGCGAGACCTGGCCGAGCAGCGCGATGAAGCCGACCGCCGCGCTGACCGACAGCGGGATCCCCGCGATCAGGAGCGCGAACACCCCGCCGGTCAGCGCGAACGGCGCGGTCAGGATCACCGCGAGCGCGCTGCGCGCCGAGCCGAGCGCGCTGTACAGCAGCACGAGCACGACGAGCAGCGCGATCGGTACCACCACACGCAGCCGCGCCATCGCGCGCTGCTGGTTCTCGAACTCACCGCCCCAGACGAAGTAGTGGCCGTCGGGCGGCTTGACCTTCGCGCCAGGCCCGACGATCGCTTGCGCCTCGGTGATCACCGAGCCGACGTCGCGGCCCTCGACGTTGAACTTGAGCGCCATGAACCGGCTGTTGGCCTCATGGTTGATCGTGGCGCGGCCCTGCGCGATGCCGATCTTGGCGACCTCGCGCAGCGGCACCCGGCCGCCATCGCCGGTCGGGACCATCAGCGCGCCGATCCGCTCGACGTCTTGCCGATCGGGCGCCGGCAAGCCGACCCGCACCGGGACCAGCCGATCGTCCTTCCACAAGTTGGTCGCGACCTTGCCGGCGAGCGCGGTCTCGACGACGTCCTGCGCATCGTCGACGGCGATGCCGGCGCGCGCGAGGGCCGCGCGATCGAGCACGATCTGGAGCTGCGGCACCATCGAGTCGCGGTACAGGTCGAGATCGACGATGCCGGGCACCCCGGCGAGCGCGGTCTTGGCCTGCTCGAGCGAGGCCCGCATCTTCTCCAGATTATTTCCAAAGATCTTCAAGACGACCTTGCCGCGGACGCCGGATACCGCCTCTTCGACGTTGTCCTTGATCGGCTGTGAAAAATTGTAGTCGACGCCGGGGATCTGGGTCAGCGACGCGCGCATCTGCTCGACCAGCGCATCCTTGGTGAGCCCCTTGCGCCACGCGCCCTCCGGCTTGAGCCGCACGAACGTCTCGCTCATGTTCGTACCTTCGTCATCGGTGCCGTCCTCGGGGTGACCGTGCTCGGATAGCGTGGCCTCGACCTCGGGGAACGCGAGCAGGCGCTTGCGAACATCGAGCAGGATGTCCTGACCCCGGTCGAGCGCGACGCTCGGCGGCATCTCGACGAAGATCACCAGATCGCCCTCGTCGAGCTCGGGCAAGAACTCCATGCCGAGCCGGCGCGCGGCGAGCCCGCCGGTCACGACCAGCGCGCCCGCGAGTGCGTAGGCGATCCAGCGCCGGCCGAGCAGCCCGCGCACGAGGTGGCGGTAGCCGCCTCGCAGTAGCTCGATCGACTTCGGATCGTGTGACGCGGCATCCCGGGGGCCGAGCGCCGCGGCGCACAGCGCCGGGACCAGCGTGAGCGCCAGGACCAGCGCGCCGACCAGCGCGAACGTGTAGGTCAGCGCGAGCGGGCGAAAGATCCGGCCCTCGACGCGCTGGAGCGTGAACACCGGGATCAGCGCGGCGATGATGATCGCCATCGCATAGAACGTCGGGCGCGACACGTCGAACGCGGCGTGGCCCACGATCCCCAGCATGTCGCGGCGCGACGACGGCTTGCGCTCGCGCGCCATGTGGATGACGTTCTCGACGAGGATCACCGCGCCGTCGACCAGGATGCCGAAGTCGATCGCGCCCATCGAGATCAGGTTCGCCGGCAAGTGGATCGCGTGCAGCCCGATGAACGCCGCGAGCAGCGCGATCGGGATCACCGACGCCACGATCAGCGCGCCGCGGATCGTGCGCAGGAACAGCCACACGACGCCCACGATCAACAGACCGCCGAACAGCAGATTGTGATGGACCGTGCCGAGCGTGTGCTCGACCAGCGTCGACCGATCGTAGAACGGCTCGATCCTCATCCCCGTGGGCAGGATCTTGCTGTTGAGCTCGGCGACCTTGGCGTGGACGCCGTCGAGCACGAGGCTCGGGTTCTCGCCGCGGCGGAGCAGCACGAAGCCCTCGATGATCTCCTTGGTGGCGTCGAGCCCGACGTCGCCCCGCCGCGGGACGTTGGACAGGACGACGCGCGCGACGTCGCCGATCGTCACCGGGGTGCCGGCCTTGCTCGCCAGCACGATGTTCTGGATGTCCGACGCGGACCCGAGATAGCCCACGCTGCGCACGACCATCTCCTGGTCGCCATGGCGCAGGAACCCGCCGCCGACGTTGACGTTCGACTTGCCGAGCGCGGTGCGGACGTCGGCGAGCGTGAGCCCGAACGCCTGGAGCCGCGCCGGATCGACCTCGACATGGAGCTCGGGCAAGAACCCGCCGAACCCGACGACGTCGGCGACCCCCGCGACCTGGCGGAACTGCGTGGCGACCACCCACTCCTGCTCGGAGCGCAGCTCGTGAAGCGAGTGGCGATCGCTGGTCAGCCGGTACTGGTAGATCTCGCCGAGCGGGGTGTACTCGGGGGCGAGCTCGGCGCTGGCGCCCGCGGGCAGATCGCTGGCCGCGGCGGTGACCCGCTCGGTGACCAGGGTGCGCGCGCGGAACGCGTCGACGTCGTCGTCGAACGTCTGGTAGATCAGCGACAGCCCGAACAGGCTCTCGGACCGCATCGAGATCATGCCCGGCGTGCCGTTGAGCGCGCGCTCGAGCGGCAGCGTGATCTGCTTCTCGACCTCCTCGGGCGCGAGCCCGGGAGCCTTGGTGATCACGTTGACCTGGTAGTTGGTGACGTCGGGGAACGCCTCGATCGGGGTGTCCTGGTAGGCGGTGAAGCCGTAGACCGCGATCCCGAGCGTGAACGCCATGACCGCGACCCGGCGCGACACGCACAGGTCGATGACTTGCTTGAGCATGATTACAGCAACTGCTCCGCGGCGCCGTCGAGCAGCAGCGCGCCCTTGATCACGACGTCTTCGCCCTCGACGATGCCGCCGATGACCTCGACCGTGCCGTCGATCGAGCGACCGACCTGCACCTTGCGGGCGACGAATAGATCCTCGCCGGTCTTGACGTACACGACGTAGGTCTTGCCATCCTCGATCAGCACCGCCTCGACCGGGAGTACGATGCTCTTGCCGGCTGGCGCCTTGATCGCGGCGCGCGCGAACATCCCGGCGCGGACACCAGCGTCGGTGGCATCGAACGTGATGTACACCGGCGCGGTGCGCAGCGCGCCGGTCAGCGCCGAGCCAACCGAGGCGACGTGACCGGGCACCGGCGCGACGCTGGTCGACAGCTCGATGTCGACCGCTGCGTTGTCGCGGACCTGCGCGAGCTCGCGCTCGAACACCTCGGCCACCACCCACAGCGCCGCCGGATTGCCGATCTCGATCAGCGGATCACCGCCGGGCTGGGCGACCGCACCGACCGTGGTGTGGCGGGCGATCACCGTGCCGTCGATCGGCGCGCGGAGCACGACCGTCGAGCCACCGCCACCGCCCAGCATCGCCGCCGTGGTCTGCGCACGCGCGAGCTCGGCGTCGATCTGGCGCAGCCGAGACTGCGCGGCGACTCGCTCGCTGTCGACGCCCACGCCGGACTTGCCCATCGCGTCCTGGCGCGCGGTCTCCGCGGCCGCCGCGTCGTGCTCGGCGATCGCCGTGGCGAGCTGCGCGCGCGCCGAGGCGGCGTCGGGCGACGACAGCGTGATCAGCGGATCGCCGACCTTGACCCGATCGCCGGTCTTGACGTGGATCGCGGTGATCCGCCCGGTGATCGGCATGTTGACCTGCGACACGGCGCCGTCGCGAAACGCGATCCGCGCGGGCGCGAGCACGACCGGCGACGCCGCGCCGAGCACCACCTTCTGGGTCACCACGTAGGGTTGCGACTGCCGCGACAGGCGGACCGCACCATCGGGCCGCGCCGTCGAGGTCGGGGGAGAGAACGACACCGTCTCACCCGCCGCCGGGGAGCACGCGGCGGCACAGACCGCCAACCAGCACTTGATAGCTTGCACGGCAGTGCCAGGGTCCACGCGGCGTGCCAGGATGGGGCAGATTGACCTCGACGCAGTGCGCACCTTAATGTGTGGTTAACGCTAGACGAGCTAGGCATTTCTGCCTCACCTGAGGCAGTCGTGTGGATGAATGTCGATTCGACTACGATTCACAATCGCGCTGACCCTGCTCGGACTACTGCTGTTCGGCGGATATGCGGTATTTGCGTACGGCTGGGAGGTCGATGATCTGCACAACGCGACCGAGCGAGAAATCCTCACGCTGGGTCGCTCGCTCGCGACCTCGCTCGGCAACGCGCTCCGCGATCGCAAGCGCGCCGACATCGACGAGACGCTGCGCGCGCTCGAGTCGCTCGAGCCCCGGATCTTCGTCCACCTTCACGACGTCGACGCCCGCGAGATCGCGCACTCCAAGGGCGAGGCGATCGACAGCATGATCGAGACGATGGCGCGGCGCGCCGCCACCACCGCGCACGAGAGCGTCGAGCTCGACGACCAGCGCCTGGTGTACGCCGCGCCGCTGACCAGCGACGGTCACGCGGTGATCGGCGCGATCGTCGTCGCCCGCGTGATCGACGATCTCAAGGCCGACCTCCGGCGCACGCGGTGGCGGCTGATCGCCGTGGTCGTCGCGTTCGGCGCGGTCACGATGATCAGCGGCATCCTGCTCGGCACCGCCTACATCACCCGCCCGCTCGCCACCATGCTCGACGGCATCGCCCACATCCGTGCCGGCGACTTCAAGTCGCGGGTACCGCTCGCGCGCCACGACGAGATCGGCGCGCTGGTCGACGAGTTCAACGCGATGGTCGCGACGCTCGGCCAGGCCCGCCAGCAGATCGAGCAGGAGACCGAGGCGCGGCTGCGGCTCGAGCGCGGCCTGCAGGGCATCGACAAGATGATCACGATCGGCCAGCTTTCCGCCGGGCTCGCCCACGAGATCGGCTCGCCGCTGCAGGTGCTGTCGGGCCGCGGCGCGGCGCTGCTGGCGCGCAGCCCCGATCCCGAGACCCGACGGCAAGCCGAGATCCTCGTCGAGCAGACCGCGCGGATCACCCGGATCGTCGAGCAGCTGCTGTCGTTCGGCCGCCGCCGGCCGGCGGTGATCGCGCCGTGCGATCTGGCGCGGCCGGTCAAGGCGGTGCTCGAGCTGCTCGATGGCGAGGCCCGGCGCCGCGGGGTCGCGCTGGACACCCGGCTCGACGCCGCCGATCACCGGATCGACGCCGACGAGGATCAGCTGCAGCAGATCGTCCTGAACCTGGTCAAGAACGCGCTCGCCGCGACGCCCAGCGGCGGCCGGATCACCGTGCGGGTCGAGGCGCGCCCCGGCCCGTCGGGGGAACCTGCCGTGCGCCTGATCGTGCGCGATACCGGTCCCGGCATCCCGCCCGAAATGGCCGCCCGGCTGTTCGAGCCGTTCTTCACGACCCGTGCCTCGGAGGGCGGCACCGGGCTCGGCCTCGCGGTCGTCCGCGCGATCGTCGCCGAGCACGGCGGCACGATCACGGCAAGCTCCGACGGGGGCGCCGAATTCGTCGTGAGCTTTCCGCCGCACCGCACCCAGGTGAGCTAGGACTCCCACGTGGCCGAGCACGCGAAGATCCTGGTGATCGATGACGACGCGGCGGTCGTCGAGTTCTTGGTCGAGGAGCTGAGCCCGCACTACGCGGCCGTCGGCGAAGTCTCGGCCCGCGCCGGGCTCGATCGCGCGGTCGCCGGCGAGTTCGACATCGTGATCACCGACGTCGAGATGCCCGAGCTACGCGGCACCGATCTGCTGGCCGAGCTGCTCGAGCGCAAGCCCGGCCAGCTCGTCCTCTTGATCACCGCGTTCGGCAGCATCGAGCTCGCCGTCCAGGCGGTCCGCGCCGGCGCGTGCGACTTCGTCACCAAGCCGTTCAAGATCCCGGCGCTGCTGTTCGCGGTCGAGCGCGCGTTGCGCGAGCGCACGATGCGGCGCGAGATCGTGCGGCTGCACCGGGAGCTCGGCCACGATCAGGGCACCCTGGTCGCCGGCAGCCCCGCGATGCACAAGGTGCTCGACGTCGCGCGCCGCGCGTCGCGCTCGATGGCGAGCGTGCTGATCACCGGCGAGAGCGGCAGCGGCAAGGGCGCGCTCGCGCGCTGGATCCACGATCACGGCCCGCGCGGCGCCGGGCCGTTCGTCCACGTCAACTGCGCGGCGCTGCCGAGCGGGCTCGTCGAGGCCGAGCTGTTCGGCGTCCGCCGGGGCGCGTACACCGATGCGCGCGAGTCGCGCGACGGCCTGTTCGTCGAGGCCGCCGGTGGCACGATCTTCCTCGACGAGATCGCCGAGATGCCGCTCGACGTCCAGAGCAAGCTGCTCCAGGTGCTCGAGTCGTCGCGGGTCCGGCCGGTCGGCGGCGGCGAGGCCGCGATCGACGCCCGCGTGGTCGCCGCGACCAACCGCGCGATCGACGACGCGGTGGCCGCCAACCAGTTCCGGCTCGACCTGTTCTTTCGGCTCAACGTGATCCGGATCGAGATGCCGCCGCTGCGCCTGCGCGCCGGCGACATCCCCGAGCTGGTCAACGCGCTGCTCGCACGGGCGTCGCATGGCGGCACCGGCCCGCTCGGCATCACCGACGACGCGATGCGCTGGCTGGTGCGCCACGACTGGCCGGGCAACGTGCGCGAGCTCGCCAACGTCGTCGAGCGCGCCGTCGCGCTGACCGATCACGATACGATCGTCCTCGAGGACGTCCGCGATCTCGAGTCGCGCGTCCCCGCCGATCCGACCGGCGACCTGCTCGCGAGCGCGGCCGCCCGCCACCTGCCGCTCGCCGAGGTCGAGCGCGGCTACATCCAGCGCGTGCTCGACGCCAACGGCGGCAACGTGTCGCGCACCGCCCGCATCCTCGGCATCGATCGCCGCACGCTGTACCGCAAGCTCACCTGACGCTCATCGCGCGGAAACCGCATGATTCTATCTCGCGGCCTCCGATCGGCGGTCGGCGGCGGTCGGCGGCGGTCGGCGGCGATCGGCGGCGGTCGATCGTCGCTTCGCGCTGATCATCGGCGTGCTTCGCACCCGTGGGCCACGGTGCACGACCGTCGAAGGAAACGGCGAGGTTGCACACAAGACGTTGCACAATCCTGTGCGGCGCTTCCCGTGAGCGCCGCCGGATAACCGGCAGATGACGGGACTGTTAACAGCTGAGACTTGCGGTGACAGGAGATCTTGACACCCCGCGACATACGGGACACCTGCGACGCCTGAGCGACGCCTGAGCGACGCCATGGGACCGCCGATCGACAGCTCATAGGTTGCTAATAGTGCTCCCTATTTTCGCGGGTGATGCTAGACCAGCTGCCGATTACGCTATGCGAAACACACTGTCTTTTGTTGTTCTGTGTGCGCTGGCCGGATGCAAGAGCGACGCGGCGCCCGCCGCGCAAGCTGGCGGCCCTCGCATCGGCGAGGTCGGCATAGTCACGCTCAAGACCGAAACGGTCACCCTGCAGACCGAGCTGTCCGGGCGCACGACCGCGTCACTGGCGTCGGACCTTCGCCCGCAGGTATCCGGCATCATCAGGGTGCGCACCTTCGAGGAGGGCGCGAAGGTCAAGGCCGGTCAGGTGCTCTACGAGATCGATCCCGCGATGTACCGGGCGACCTACGAAGGCGCCAAGGCCGATCTCGCGAGCGCGAAGGCCGCGCTGGCGTCGGCCAAGCTCAAGAACCAGCGGTTCGAGGGGCTCAGCAAGATCGAGGGCGTGTCCAAGCAGGAAGCCGACGACGCGCGCGCCGCACAGGAGGTGGCGACCGCAAGCGTGGCGCAGAAGCAGGCCGCGCTCGAAGCGGCGCGCATCAACGTCGACTACACCGCGATCAAGGCGCCGATCGCGGGCCGGATCGGCAAGTCGTCGGTGACCGCGGGTGCGCTGGTGACCGCGAACCAGGCGGCGCCGCTCGCGACGATCCGCGCGCTCGACCCGATCTACGTCGATCTCACCCAGTCCAACGAGGCGCGGCTGCGGCTGCGCGCGCAGCTCGGCGCCGGCTCGCTCCAGCAGGGCAGCACCAAGGTGAAGCTCAAGCTGAGCGACGGCTCGACCTACCCGCAGGACGGCACGCTCGAGTTCGCCGAGGTCGCGGTCGACGAGGCCACCGGCACCGTCACGCTGCGCGCGAAGTTCCCCAACCCCGATGACACGTTGCTGCCCGGGATGTACGTGCGCGCGGTGCTCGAGGAGGGGGTGGCGCAGGCCGCGGTCCTCGCGCCCCAGCAGGGCGTGACCCGAGATGCCAAGGGCAACGCCGTGGCGATGGTCGTCGGCGCCGGTGACAAGGTCGAGATGAGGACGCTGGTGACCGATCGCGTGCTCGGCGACCGCTGGCTCGTGGTCAGCGGTCTCAACGCCGGCGACAAGCTGATCGTCGAGGGCCTCAACAAGATCGGGCCCGGCATGCAGGTGCATACGACCGAGGTCCAGCAGCCCAAGGCAGCGCAGCCCAAGGCGGAGGCTGAGCAGCCCAAGGCTGAGCAGCCCAAGGCGCAGCAGCCCAAGGCTGAGCAGCCCAAGGCGCAGCAGCCCAAGGCTGAGCAGCCCAAGGCGCAGCAGCCCAAGGCAGAGCAGCCCAAGGCAGAGCAGCCCAAGGCGGAGCGCTGACATGCTCGCGAGATTCTTTGCCAGCCGCCCCGTATTCGCGTGGGTGATCTCGATCGTCATCATGCTCGCGGGCGTCGCCGCGATCCTCGTGCTGCCGGTCGCGCAGTACCCCGACGTCGCGCCGCCGAGCGTCAACATCTCCGCCAGCTACCCCGGCGCCTCGGCCGAGACCGTCGAGAACAGCGTCACGCAGGTGCTCGAACAGTCGCTGACCGGGCTCGACGGCCTGCTGTACTTCTCGAGCTCGTCGAGCTCGAACGGCAGCGCCAGCATCAGCGTCACGTTTCGCCAGGGCACCAACCCCGACACCGCGCAGGTCCAGGTCCAGAACAAGGTCCAGCAGTCGGTACCGCGGCTGCCGACCGCCGTTCAGCAGCAGGGCGTGGTGGTGACCAAGGCGCAGAGCAACTTCCTCTTGATCGTCGGCATCTACGACGGCACCGACAAGTCGACCCCGAGCGACATCGCCGACTACCTCGCGAGCACGATGCAGGACCCGATCGCGCGCGTCGACGGCGTCGGAGGCATCCAGGTGTTCGGCTCGAGCTACGCCATGCGCGTCTGGCTCGATCCTGCCAAGCTGTCGTCGTTCGGCCTAATGCCCTCGGACATCCAGGGCGCGATCGCCGCGCAGAACGTCCAGATCTCGGCCGGCAAGATCGGCCAGCTGCCCGCGGCGGACAACCAGCAGCTGAACGCCACGGTCACCGCGCAGTCCAAGCTGCGCACCGCCCAGGAGTTCCGCGACATCATCATCAAGAACCAGCCGTCGGGCGCCACGGTGCGCCTGAGCGACGTCGCGCGGGTCGAGCTCGGCAGCGAGTCCTATGACATCTCGGTCCGGCTCAACGGCCACCCGGCGTCGGGTCTCGCCGTGCTGCTGGCGCCCAACGCCAACGCGCTCGGCGTCGCCGCGGCCGTCAAGGCGGTCGCGCACGCGCTGGAGCCCACGATGCCGGCGGGCTGGGCGGTGTCGTTTCCGTTCGACAGCACGCAGTTCATCCGGCTCTCGATCGAGGAGGTCGTCAAGACGCTGATCGAGGCGATCATCCTCGTGGTGATCGTGATGTTCGTGTTCCTGCAGAGCTGGCGCGCGACGCTGATCCCGGTGATCGCGGTGCCGGTCGTGCTGCTCGGCACGTTCTGCGTGCTGCAGATCCTCGGCTACTCGATCAACACGCTGACCATGTTCGGCATGGTGCTATCGATCGGCCTCCTGGTCGACGACGCGATCGTCGTGGTCGAGAACGTCGAGCGGCTGATGCGCGAGGAGCACCTGTCGCCGCTGGACGCGACGGTCCGCTCGATGAAGGAGATCACCGGCGCCTTGGTCGGCGTCGCCACCGTCCTGTCGGCGGTGTTCTTGCCGATGGCGTTCTTCACCGGCTCGACCGGCGTGATCTATCGCCAGTTCTCGATCACGATCGTCGCGTCGATGCTGCTCTCGGTGTTCGTCGCGCTGACGATCACGCCGGCGATGTGCGCCTCGCTCTTGCGGGCCACCGCGCACGCAACCGCGCCGCGCCGCGGGCTGTTCGGCTACTTCAATCGCGGGTTCGATCGGATGACCCGCGGCTACAGCGGCTGGGTCGCACGTATGCTGCGCGGCCCGCTCCGCTGGCTCGTGCCGTACGCCGCGATCGTTGGCGTCACGGGGTATTTGCTGATGCGCATGCCGACCGGGTTCTTGCCCACCGAGGATCAGGGCATCGGCATCGCGATCTGGACGCTGCCGTCGGGCGCGTCGATGTCGCGCACGATCAATGTCGCCAAGACGGTCGAGCACCACTTCCTCGAGACCGAGAAGGCCAACGTCGATGGCCTGTTCACCGTTGGGGGGTTCAGCTTCATCGGCAACGGCCAGAACACCGGCATGGCATTCGTTGCGTTCAAGGACTGGAACGAACGCAAAGGCAAAGCCAACACCGCCGCGGCGATCTCGGGTCGCGCGACCGGGATGTTGCAGGTGGTGCGCGACGCGCAAGTGTTCTCGCTGACGCTGCCGCCGATTCCGGGGCTCGGCCAGTCCGAGGGCTTCGACTTCGAGCTCCAGGCGACGGCGGGCACCGACCGCGCCGGGCTCGCCCAGCAGCGCGATGCCCTGCTGGCCAGCGCGTCGAAGAACCCCAAGCTCGTCGCGGTCCGCCGCGCCGATCTCGCCGAGACCCCACAGCTCAAGGTCGACGTCGATCAGGCCAAGGCGGTGGCGCAGGGGGTCGCGCCGACCGACATCGCGAACACGCTGAGCGTGGCGTGGGGTGGTGCCTACGTGAACGACTTCGTCGATCGCGGGCGCGTCAAGCGCGTGTTCGTCCAGGGTGACGCGCCGTTTCGCTCCAAGCCCGAGGATCTCGACGCGTGGTACGTGCGTGGCAGCACCGGCGGCATGACGCCGTTCAGCGCGTTCGCCTCGACGCGCTGGACCTACGGCTCCGAGACGCTGCAGCGCTACAACGGGCTCGCCGCCGCGCATATCCAAGGTATGGGCGGCCCGGGCGTGAGCTCCGGTGCCGCGATGGACGAGCTCGAGAACACGGCGAAGACGCTTCCGGGGACGACCTACGCGTGGAGCGGATTGTCGTTCCAGGAGCGGCTGGCCTCCGACCAGACCCTCAAGCTCTACGCGATCTCGATCCTGGTGATCTTCCTCTGCCTCGCGGCGCTCTACGAGAGCTGGTCGGTGCCGTTCTCGGTGCTGCTGGTGATCCCGCTCGGGATCATCGGCGCGGTGCTCGCCGCCACCGGCCGTGGGCTGGAGAACGACGTGTACTTCCGGGTCGCGCTGCTGACGACGATCGGCTTATCGTCGAAGAACGCGATCTTGATCGTCGAGTTCGCCGAGGAAGCGTACCACCGCGGCGCATCGCTGATGGATGCCGCGGTGACCGGTGCGCGGCTGCGGTTGCGTCCGATCGTGATGACCTCGCTCGCGTTCGTCGCCGGCGTGACGCCGCTCGCGGTGTCGACCGGCGCCGGCGCCAACAGCCGCGTGTCGATCGGCACCGGCATCGTCGGCGGTACGGTGACCGGCACGCTCCTGGCGATCTTCTTCGTCCCGGTGTTCTTCATCGTCGTCAGAAAACTCGTCCGCGGAAAGCGGGTGGCAGCGTGATGCGCCAGACGTTTGCAACGCTTGCTGCCCTCGGTGGGCTCGGACTGGCCGCGTGCACCTCGATGGCCCCGCGCTACGAGCGCCCGGCGGCGCCCGTGCCGGTGAACCTCCCGGGTGGCAACGGCACCGCCGATGCCGCTGCGGTGCCATGGCGCGAGTTCGTGCACGAGCCCCGGCTGCGGCAGCTGATCGAGCAATCGCTCACCCAGAGCCGTACGCTGCGCAAGGCGGCGTACACCATCGAGTCGGCGCGCGCGCAGTACCGGATCCAGCGCGCCGCGTCGCTGCCGTCGATCGATGCCGCCGTCGGGGTGACGACCGCGCGCACGATCGTCGGCCCCGACAACGCGACGGTGAGGTCGACGCTGTACTCGGCGCAGGGCCTCGCGTCGTGGGAGATCGACCTGTTCGGTCGCATCAAGAGCCAGTCCGACGCCAAGATGCAGGCCTACCTTTCGACGGTCGAGGCCGCCAAGGGCGCGCAGATCAGCCTCATCTCCGAGGCCGCCGGCGCGTACCTCACGCTCGCCGCCGACCAGGGCCGGCTCGCGATCGCGCGCGACACGATGGAGAGCTCGAAGCGCACGATGGAGCTCACCGAGCAGCTGGTCGGCGGCGGGATCTCGAACCGCGGCGACTTCTGGCAGGCGTCGACCGTGTACCAGCAGGCGCGCGCTGACGTCGCGGTGTTGACCGCGGCGATCACCCAGGATCGCAACGCGCTGGAGCTGCTCGTCGGCAGTCCGATCGCCGACGCCCTGCTGCCCGACGCGATGCCGGTGCAGCTCGACTGGTTCGCCGAGGTCCCGGTCGGGATGTCGTCGTCGGTGCTGCTCAACCGCCCCGACGTGCTCGCCGCCGAGCACGATCTCCAGGCGGCCAACGCCAACATCGGCGCGGCCCGCGCGCAGTTCTTTCCGTCGTTGACGCTGACCGCGAGTGGCGGTCTGGCGAGCACCGCGCTCGGCGCGCTGTTCACCGGCCCGGCCGCGGTGTTTGCGATCGCCCCGAGCCTCGCGCTCCCGCTGTTCCGAGGCGGCGCCAACCGCGCCAACCTCGATTACACCGAGGCCCAGAAGCTCGTGTTCATCGCCAGCTACGAGCTCGCGATCCAGAACGCGTTCCGCGAGGTCGCCGATGCGCTCGCCACCCGCGGTACGATCGAGGAGCAGCTCGCCGCCCAGGTCGCGCTCGTCGAGTCATCGACCAAGAGCTTCGAGCTTGCCCAGGCGCGCTACAAGGCCGGGGTCGACACGTTCCTGACCACGCTGGTCTCCCAGCGCGCCCTGTACGCCGCGAAGAACTCGCTGCTCGCCACCCAGCTCGCGGCGCTCGGCAACCGGGTCACGCTGTACCGCGTGCTCGGCGGCGGCCTGCGCTGACACCGCGCGGTCCCGGCCGTCGGGCACGTTCTGACGAATCCGCCGCGACACGGCGGCCGGGTTGCGTCTTTGAGCGCAAGGAGATTTCATGCGCTCATCGATTCCGTGTGTTGTTGTGGCGGCGGTCGGGTTGCTCGGCGTGTTCGCGCCGATCGCGGGTTGTGCCACCGATCCGGCGGCCGATCAGAACGTCGACGAAGGGACCCTCGAGATCCCGCTGCAGGTGCAGGGGCCCGGACCGTCCAACGCTACCTATCGGCTGTCCGCGACCTTCGAGCTGTCGGGGCCGGGCGGGACGCAGACGATCCACGCCACCGGCGACATGACCTCGGTCTCGCAGACGCTGCCGCCGGGGTTCGTGCAGATCCACATGCTCGACGGCTGGACGCTGGACAAGTCCGATGACGGCGAGACGTTCGAGCCGGTCCCAGCGCTGCTCGGCATCGCCAATCCGGTCACCGTGCGCATCCTCGCCAACCACGCCTCCACCCTGACGATCCCGTTCCTGATCCGGACGGCGAGCAGCGACCTCATGATCACGTTCGGCGTGATCACCGCGCCCCGCGAATTCGCAGGCGGGCTGACTGCCGCGTCCGGCACCGGCGACTACGCCGCCTACAGCTTCCGGCGCATGGACTACGCGATCTACTACGAGGACGGTGGATCCACCGCCGAGGTGCTCCCCGACGGCACGATGCAGCGCACGTTCTTCTCGGGCGCGCTGGCGATGGAGGTGTTCAACGATCCGATCGGCCCACTCGCCAATGCGATGGCGCCCGCGATGGCCGGTGGGTTTCTCCAGCTCACCATCGGTGCCAAGCCCGACGGCACACAGGTGGTGAGTGGCACGCTGGACAGCGGCGGCGAGCCGTTCAGCACGTGGACGTTCGGCCCCGAGCCGAGCTTCTTCAACATGCCGCTCGACGCCAGCGGCTTCCCCGCGGAGAACACGCCGCTGTTCGCGCCGTCCATCCCGTTCACGCTCGAGACCTTCTTCCTATCCAGCGACGCGGTGTTGACCGGCACCATCAACCTCCGCTTGCTGATTCCGTAGTCCAGCGTTGGCGCTCGTCACAGGACATCGTCGGACACGCCCGGCAGCAAGCGCGCCATGATCCGCGAGTAGCGCGGACCGGACCTTCAACCTTCCGCTGGAGCTCCGAGCGCTTCGCACGATTGCAGGTAGGCTGGGTGGCATGCCCACCCGCGAGCGCGTGCAAGAGCTCATCACCGCCGTCGTCACCGGAAATCACGCCGAGGCGATCGCTCGGTTCTACACCGAGACCGCCACCATGCAGGAGAACGCCGGTGAGCCACGCCGCGGCCTGGCGAACCTGGTGTCCCGCGAGCGCAAGGTCACCGAGGCGGTCGCCACGATCGTCACGCATCCCCCGGACCTGGTGATCGTCGATGGCGACCACGTGGCGATCCACTGGATCTTCGACTTCACGGACGAGGATGGCCGGGTCCGCCGGGTCGACGAGGTCGCGCTCCAGGTCTGGGAGGGAGACAAGATCGCCACCGAGCGGTTCTTCTATGACTCACCGTCGGCGGCGTGGCGCTCACCGGCGTGACCTCGCAGCCACCGGCCGGCCGCAGCGCCACCCGCGCGATCGACGCGAACACTCGACGCGAGGCTGCGCGGATCGCCGCACCGCGCCAGCAGCGAATCACGCGCGGCGGCGGCGGCGAGCCGCCAGCAGGATCAGCGACGCGAGCGCGACCAGCGCGCCATTCGACCCGGTGGTGGCGCAGCCGGCGCCGGCATCGAGCCCCGGGTCGGAAGCGCCACCGTCGGGGGGCGGAGCTCCAGGCGGCGATGGATCGGCGCCGCCACCGCTCGGCGGTAGCGGATCGGGGCCACCGTCGCCATCGAGCCGGGTCAACCGGACGGCGTCGAACACCAGCCGCACGTCACCGGCCGACGGCTCGCCGGTATTGTCGCCGAGGTGGATCGACTGGCCCCCGCCTGCTGCAAACTCGCGGTCCCCGAGCGACTGCCAGCCATTGACAGCCGTCTGATCGATCGTGACCGTGGTCGCCACGCCACCCGCGCTGACCACGTAGGCCGCGCGCGTCGACGCCGCGTAGTCGCCGGCGGTGTACGCCTCGACGCGGTAGCGCCCCGCGGTCGCGACGTAGAGATTCCACTGCCCGAAGCTCACCTCCTGGGCAGATGCCGTCGCGTACGTCCAGATCAGGTCGCCGCCGTCGCCCGCATCGCCGACCTGCCGCAGATACTGCGGCGGGCCACCGTCGACGAAGCACGCGTCGCCGTCGTCGATCACGCCGCCGCCGTCGCCGATCACCCCGCACGGCGGGCAATCCACGGCGCAGCTGTCGGTCGTCTCGCCGCCGCTGCAGGTGCCGTCACCGCACACCCCCGGCGTGGTGAACGCGCGCAGATCATCGAGCGTGCCGTTGAACAGGTTCACGTCGAGCATCGCGCCCGGGACCCCTGACACCGATCCCGTCGACGAATTTTGCCAGAACATCCAGCGCTCCCAGGGCGCCGGGATGTTCGGACACGCCGCGCTGGTGTACTGCGCGACCCACAGCGGCGACGCGGTCAGGTCCGCCGAGTTGGTCAGGTCATGCCACGAGTACAGCCCCGCGTAGATGATCGGCGCGCGGCCGATCCGTTGCGCGACGTGGGTCACCCAGATCTGGACCGCCGCGGCGACCTGCGCCTGTGACAGCCCGCCCGACACCTCGACGTCGATCACCGGCGGCAAGTCACCAGGCTCGAGCGGCCCCATCTTGTCGAGCAGCAGATCGGCCTGCGCGATCGGATCCTCCGCCGGCCGGAAGAACTGATACGCGCCGCGGATCACACCCGCGGCTCTGGCCCCGGCCCAGTACTCGGCGAACCTCGGATCGAGGTAGGTGCGGCCATCCGTCACGCGGATGAACGCGAAGTCGATGCCCGCGCGGTGCGCGGCATTCCAGTCGACGCTGTCCTCGTAATACGAGACATCCATGCCCCGGATCGTCGGACCGTCGGCACAGGCGATCGCGAATTGCTCGTCGATCGCGACCGGCTCCGGCTCGATGCACGCACCCGCGAGCACCACCGCAGCCACGACGACGAACGTAGACTTCCCCATGACAACCAAGGCAACGGTACGCTATCGACCAGCCCCCCGGAAGCCACTTGTAAGCCCGGACAACTCGCACCCGTCCGGCCCGTCCGAGCTTCGGACGCGGCCCACGCTGGTGCGCTCAGAGCCACGCCGCGTCCTCGCGTGGCGAGTCGTTGGCGGCGAGCTTCACGTGATCGTCGTCGTGAGATTCGATCTTGCGCCTCGCACATGCAGACGCGACGCGTCTCAGCAATCCGAGCATGCTCCGTCCACGGAGACTTGCCCGCAGGGCCGCAGCCGGCGCATCATCCGAGCGGGGCATCGCTTGGTGGAGCATCAACTCATCGGCCAGTACCGCATCACGCGCCATCTCAACGTCGGCTGGCCAAGGCGCCCGCGGAGCGGTTTCAGTCGATGACCGAGCTCGCCCAGGCGATCGACGCGGCGCTCGTGCGGCTGGCGCCGTAGGCTGCTTTCACGCCGGCGCCGTCGAGCTGCCCCTCGCTCGCTATCGCGCCGCCGGCAGATGCAGGGTCACGCGCGTGCCTTGATTCGGGATCGAGGCCAGCTGGCAGTCGCCCCCCATCGCATCGAGCGTGCGCTTGACGATCGCGAGCCCGAGACCGTGGCCGGGAACGCTGCGGGTCGTGCTGGCGCGATAAAACGGGTCGAACGCATGCGCGACCGCCTCGCCGGTCATGCCGACGCCGTTGTCGGTGACCACCAGCTCGATGTGCGGCGCGGCGGCGCCCAGCTCGCCGCCAGCGTCCGCCGCGCACGGCCTGGCGTCGATCTGGACCACCAGCCTGCGATCCGCGCCGCGGTACTTGATCGCGTTGGAGACCACGTTGCGCACCAGCTGCGCGAGCACCACCGGGGCGCACGAGGTGGCGCACTCGGCGACCGCGAGCGTGACCTCGGCGTCGCGCAGCTCGGGGCTCAGATCGTCGAGCACCTCGCGCACCGTGGCCGCGACATCGCCCCGCCCGGCCGGGAGCCGGCCCGCGACCGACAGCGCGAGCAGCGCGTCGATCAGCCCGGCCATGCGGTCCGCAGCGCGGCGGATCCTGAGCGCCACCGCGGGGACGTCGGCGCCGGGCTCGAGCAACACCTCGGCGTACCCGAGCATCGGCGCGAGCGGCCCGCGCAGATCGTGCGCGACCCGGCCGGCGAACGCCTCGAGCTCGCGGCTGCGCTCGGCGGCCGCGGCGACGCGCATGCGGGTGAGCTGGTGCTGGCGGCGCAGCGACCGCGACAGCGCCAGCCCGATGGCGATCGCGAGGCCCAACGTGACCGCGCCGATCGCCGCGTCGGCGACCAGGCCGTGGCGATGGAGCGCCACGATCGCCGCCTGGTGATCGCGCGCCGCGCGCTGGTTGATCTCGATCAGGCGCGCGATCGATTGTTCGATCGCCGCGATCAGCGGCGCGATCGAGCTGGGGTCGGTGCGATCCTGCTGCAGCCGCCCGAACAGCAGCTGCAGTGTCGACCACTCGCTGCGTTCACCCGGCCCGTTGGCGATCGGATCGTACGCGCGCGCGTCCGCGGCGATCTGCGCGGCGATCGCCGCCAGCGGCGCGCGCTCGAGCGGCATGCCGCTCAGGCGATGCGCCTGGTAGCGCAGGTCGTCGGCGAGCGCGACCGAGCGCAGCGAATCGTCGACGAGCTGCGCGGTGCGCGCGGCGGTCTGGTGGCCGATCACCAGATCGAGACCGACGCTGGCGAGCGACAGCCCGACCACCAGGCCGAGCGCCACCAGCACCGGCCAGGCACGCCCCGCAGGGCCCAAGTCCGGATCCTCGGGCGTGGCTCCCATCGCACTGGATGTAGCGCCGCGCGCGCGGCTCGCACATTAAGTAGCTACGAAGGCGGGGAACGACAAACTCCGTAACAAACAGCGCCGCTGCCGGGTCTACTTGCCGCCCAGCAGATTACGCGCGATCACGACCCGCTGGATCTGCGACGTGCCCTCGTAGATCTGCAGCAGCTTGGCGTCGCGCATCAGCTTCTCGACCGGATACTCCTTGGTGTAGCCGTAGCCGCCGAAGATCTGCACCGCATCGGTCGTACACCGCATCGCCGCGTCGGCGCCGTACGCCTTGGCGTAGCTCGACGTGATCGACGACAGATCGCCCTGGTCGACCTGCCACGCCGCCTTGTGGGTCAGCAGGCGCGTCGCCTCGTACGCGATCGCCATCTCCGCGAGCATGAACTGGATCGCCTGGTGCTGCGCGATCGGCACGCCGAACGTCTTGCGCTCGAGCGAGTACGCGCGGCTCTCTTCCATCGCGCGCCGGATCACGCCGGCCGCGATCGCCGCGATCCACGGCCGCGATCGATCGAACGTCCTCATCGCGATCTTGAACCCCGCGTCCTCGGCGCCGACCAGCTGGCTCTTGTGGATCTTGCAGTCCTCGAAGATCACGTCGGTCGTGTTCGAGGCGCGCTGTCCCATCTTGTTCTCCTTGCGGCCCGCCTTGACGCCGGGGGTATCGGCGTCGACCACGAAGCACGCGATGCCCTTGTGCTTGAGGGCCGGATCGAACGTCGCGAACACCGTGAAGAACCCGGCGACGCCGCCGTTCGAGATCCAGCGCTTCTGGCCGTTCAGCACGTAATCGTCGCCGTGACGCGTGACCCGGGTCCGGAGGCCCGCGACGTCGGAGCCGGCGTCGGGCTCGCTGCAGCAGTACGCGCAGAACTCGAACGCCGCGGTCAGCCGGGTCAGATACTTCCGCTTCTGGTCGTCGTTGCCGGCCACGAGCAGCGGGGTCGCGCCGAGCGAGTTCGCGCTCATCGACGTGTTGACGCCGGAGCAACCGAACGAGACCTCTTCCTGCACCAGGCAGTTGTCGAGACAGCTACCGCCGAGCCCGCCGTACTCCGCCGGGATCTCCACGTTCATGAGCCCCAGCTCCCACGCCTTCTTCAGCATGTCCCGAGGGAAGTCGCCGGTCTCGTCGAAGTGCGCGGCCTTGGGGATGACCTCCTTGCGCGTGAAGTCGCGGGCGGTCTGGACGAGTGCGTGCTGCTCTTCGGTGAAGCTTAGATCCATACCCCCAAGTATTAGCCGATCGACCGCCGATCCGCGGCCTACTGGAACGACAGCGTATAGGTCCCTTGCGCACCCGCGGGGCCTTGCTTGGGAAACTGAAACTTCTGCAGTACGCGCAGAATGCATCCGACGAACTTGGGCTTCTTCATCGCGGTCGCGACCTGAGCCTTGGAGACCTTGCCGCTGGCGTCGATCATGAACTTCACGGTGACGTCGCCGTGCAGATCTTCCTTGTCATCGCACTTCGACAGCTCGCGACTGTGATCCGACGCGACGCGTTCGACCAGAGAATGTCCGAGCTGCGGCAGCCCGATCTCGGCGGGAGGTGGTGCCACGGCCGCAGCGACCGCCGGCGGTGGGGGCACGGGCGCCGCCGCGGCCGGAGACGTCGCCGGTGCTGGCGGTGGACTGGCCGTCGCGAGGGTGGTCGTGGACGGCGCCGGCACCGTCGCAGCAGGGGCAGCCGCCGGTGCTGCGACGACGGCCGATACCGGGACGGGCGGCGACGGCGCGGTGACCGCGGCATCCGCCTTCACCGCGGGCGCACCCGCCTCGACGGCCTTCGCGGTCGCGACCCGCCGGCTGGTGGATGCACCGGGCAGAGACGACCGCCGCGGCGGCGCGGGCGCCGGTTCCGCACGCACCGTGACCGCCGGCGACGTGACGGCGGGGCTGGCTGCCGCGACCTCGGTGGGGGGCCGCACCGGCTCTGGAATCGGGGTCACCACCGGTTGCGGCGCCTGTGCCGCAGGCGGCGTGGGCCGGGTGACCGCCACGGGCACCTCCGTGCTGCCGGTGCCGGCGAGCCGCCAGATCGCGATCCCCAGGATCAAGATCAGCGGCGCGCAGATCATCGCGACCTTCGTCGGGGTGAAGCCACGCGTCGCCCCCGCGGGTGGCTGCTGGCTCTCCCAGCCCATCTTGGAATCGGTCGGCGGCGGCACGCTGGGTGCTCGCACGACCGCGACGCGTTCTCCCGGCGGCGCGCTGTCGAGCAGCGCGACATCCGACGCCAGCTCGCTCGCGACCACGCGGCTGAGCGGGCCACTCTGCCGCGGTATGGCCCCGCTGCTGCGCCGGCTGTCATCGCTGCTGCGCGGCTGCTCGGTCCAGCCGTTCGGGCGCGGCTGCTCGCCGATCGAGGTCTGGGCGCCGTCGAGCGACTTCACGACGTGACCGCCGAGGTCGGCCCACGGCTCCGGCCGCTCGCCGAACTGCTTGCGCATGTACGTGGCGATCCCCGACGTCGACGTGGTGAGCCCCGCCTTGTTGGCAAACTGATCGAGCGCGACGCGAAGCTCGTCGGCCGTGAAGAACCGGCGCTCGGGATCAGGCGCGAGCGCGCGCATGATGATCGCGGACAGCTCGTTCGGAAGGTCCGGCCGCCGGACACGCGGCAGCGACACCCGGCCATTGACGATCTGATCCATCACCAGATAGTCGTTCTCGCCCTTGAACAGCCGCGTCGTGGTCGCCAGCTCGTAGAGCACGACGCCAAGCGAGTACACGTCGCTGCGCCGATCGATCTCGTCGCTCCGGCACTGCTCGGGCGACATGTACGAGACCTTGCCCTTGAGGCCTCCCGAGCGGGTCTCCTGCCGCATCGTCGCCTTCGCGATGCCGAAGTCGACGACCTTGATCGATCCGTCGTATCCGACGAGAATATTCGATGGCGAGACGTCGCGGTGCACGATGCCGAGCGGCCGCTTGTCGGCGCCGCGGCGCTCGTGCGCGTAATGCAACCCCGCGGCCGCCGCCGATACGATCGCGACCGCATACCCGAGCGGCACGTGCGCGCGCATCTTCGACGCGGCTGACAGAATCGTCCGTACGTCCTCGCCGTGGATGTACTCCATCGCGATGAAGTACTCACCGGCGGATTCGCCGATGTCGTGAACCTGCACGATGTGCTGATGATGAAGGTTGGCTGCGACGCGAGCTTCGTCGAGGAACATGCGAATAAATCGCTGGTCCTTCGCGTGCTCGGGTCGAATCCGCTTGAGCACGACGTGGCGCTCGAAGCCCTCGATCCCATCTGTGCGTCCGAGAAGGACGTCCGCCATCCCACCTGTGGCCAGGTGCTTTAGCACCACATATCGACCGAGCCGAGCCCCCATATCGCGCAAGCGTATTAAATCCCACAGCGTTCGCCAACGACGATTCGCGTCGCTATCCGCGTACCTACATGTGATCTGACAGCCACCGATGGGCAAGGGATCCTATGCAGCTGATTTTCTACGAAAAATTCTTTCATTCCGCAAATCTTGGAGCCAAATCCGACGTTTGCGTACATGCACGGGCGGATAGCTCGGATCGGTGAGTCGACCTGACCTGACCCGTTTTCCAGTCGTCGCGGCCATCCTAGCCCCATGCTCTGCCAGCCGATGCCGGCCTCTACTGCGTCGTGTTCGCGACGTGCTTCGTGTGTGCTCCGTGACTGAGCGCTTCGGGCCGTGGCAGCTCGAGTCGCTGATCGCCGTCGGCGGCATGGGTGAGATCTGGCGAGCGCGGCGCGGCGCCGATCTCGTCGCGCTCAAGCGCTTGCACACCCACCTGCTCCGCAACGACGAGGTGCGAGCGCAGTTCGCGCTCGAGCAACACCTGACCACGCAGCTGCCCCACCACCCCAACGTCGTGCACGCCATCGACGCGAACGCGATCGCGGGCCGGCCGTACATCGCGCAATCGCTCGCACCCGGCGAAGATCTGCGGCGGTTGCTCGGCCCGCCGGCGTCCTCCGATCGCGGCGACGCCGGCACGCTCGCGACCACCGGTCCACCGATCAGCGTCGTGCTGCCGCGCGCGCGTGTCCGCGCGATCGCGACCGCCGCGTGCGACGCCGCGGCTCACCTCCACCGCCATGGCTACGTTCACGGCGACATCAATCCCGGCAATCTCGTCGTCGCCACCAGCGACCATGTCACGCTGATCGATCTCGGGATCGCGCGCGCGATCGGTGGTGCCGGCGCCGTCCGCGGCACGCACGCCTACATGGCGCCGGAGCAGGTCCGCGCCGAGCCGTGGTCGCCGGCAACCGACGTGTTCGCGCTCGGCGTCGTGCTATGGGAGCTCGCCGCCGGCTCGCGGCTGTTTCATCGCGGGCCGCCGTGGCTCTCGCTCGCCGCGGTCGTCGAGGCCCCGGCCCCGCCGCTCGCGGATCCGGCGCTCGATGCGATCGCCCAGGCCGCCCTGGTCAAGGATCCGGCCAGGCGGATCGCCAGCGCCGCCGAGCTCGCCGATCGGCTGCGCGCGCTAGAGCGACGGCCGTCGCATTCGCTCTAGCCATCGATGCCGAGCAGCTGCGACCCCTGTCGGCAGGCCGCCGGGTACGCCGGTCCGGTGACGACGACGGTTCAGCTCGCCGGCTTGTCGGGCGGGGCCGCGCGCTTGGCGGCGCGGGCAGCGCGGGTCGCCTCGCGCTCGGCGTCGCGCTTCTGCTGGAGATCGAACTGATTGCGTGCGGCGCGCGTCCCCAGGATGAAGCCGAGGAACATGCCGACCATCAGCGCGCCCGGGATGAACAGGACGTGGCCGGCGGTCACGCTCGATCCTTCGCGAGCTTGGGGTCTTCGGCCGCGGCCTCGAGGTCGCGGCGCAGGTTCGCGATCTCGCCCTTGAGCACCTCCTGGCGGCGCCACAGGAAGATCACGAACGCCGCCGCGACGATCCACATCGCGGCATAAGCGTAGACCACGTGGCGCTCGTTCTTCTGCACGTGCATGTCGGCGGCGGTGTGCGCGGCGATCAGATCGTCGTCGCGCTGCTTGGCTGCCTTCTCGTCCGCGACCTTGATCACCGCGGCGGCGAACTGCGGATCGGCGTTCATCGCGTCGGTGCACGCCTTGCGCGCATCGCCCGCTGGCGGCGCCGGTGCCGGTGCCGGTGCCGGTGCCGGTGCCGGCTCGGCCGCAGCAGCCGTGGGCGCGCCGGTCGCGGGCTGCGCGAGCGCGGCACCGAACAGCCCGGCGAGCGCGATCGCCAGCGCAGGCAGGGCGAGAAGGATCGACAACCGACGACGCGTTTTCGTCATTGCAGGACTCCCAGATCGAGACCACGTTCCCGGAGCTCGCGAACCTCGCGCTCGGCGCGCGTGCTCTGCACGCGGCTGATCACCAGGGCGAGGTACCAGCACAGAAAGCTGCCGACGCTGACCCAGAACGGGCCGCGCTCGCCGGGCGGCAGCGTCGCGACCACGCCCTGCGTGCCGGCCCCCGGATGCGAGTCCTGGCCGACCATCTTGTAGATGAAGGGCACGCCGACCATGCCGAAGATCGCCATCCCGGCGGCGACCCGATCGGCGCTCGGCCCGGCGAACTTGCGGACCAGCACATAGCCGACCAGCACGAGCCAGAGCAGCAGTGACATCGTCAACCGCGGCTCCCATTGCCACCACACGTCCCACGCCGCCTTGGCCCAGATCGAGCCGGTGATCAGCACCACGGCGCCGAACGCGACCGCGACATCGACCGATGCGGCCGCGATGTCGTCCCACCGCGGGTTGCGCGTCCGGAGAAACACGATCGAGCTCGCGCCCGATACGAACACTGCCACGAACAGCCAGAACGCGTGGCCGACGTGGAAGTACATGATCTTCTGGTTGAAGAACAGGCTAGAGCCGTTGAGCCGGTTCGCCTCGTTGAAGCTGTACTCCAGCGGCGCGGCGAAGAACACCAGATAGACCGACACCGCGAGGCCGATCGCGGCAAGGACGGCGAACAGGGGCACGGCGATCTTCTTCATGGGGTTTCCCCGGACTCTCGGCCCACTGGGCCCGCTATTTGTACCGCTGGATTCATTCGATCACGAGCGACTCGAAGACCCATATGGAGAGTACCAGGAACGCGGCGTCATAGATTCCAAGGAACTGGATCCAGTACCAGGCGTTGTCGAAGTTCGGGATCTCGGCGACCAGCGCCGCGGTGCACTTGGTGCCCGCGACGAACAGCGGGACCAGCAGCGGATAGAGGATCACCGGCAACAGGACGTCGCGCGACCGGACCTTGAGCAGGGTGGCGGCGAACACCGAGCCGATCACCGCGATGCCGATCGCGCCGAGCACCACGATCAGGATCATCGGCAGCGGGTGGGCGAACAGCGGCACGCCGAGGAACAGCGCGAGCAGCGGCGCGCACACCGCGGCGACCGCGAGCACGAGGAAGGCGGTCGCGACCGCCTTGCCGAGGAACACGGCGAGCCGCGGCACCGGCGCGAGCAGCAGCGCGCGCATCGTGTCGTTCTCGCGCTCGCGATCGAACGCGCGGCCGAGCCCGATCGTGCCGGTGAACGCGATCGCGACCCACAGCATGCCGGGGATCGCGCCGCGCACCGCGCGCGCGTCCTGGGGAAACGCGAACGTGAAGATCACGACCAGCAGCGCCCCGAAGAACGCCATCGTGTAGATGATCTCCCGGCTGCGCAGCTCGATCCGCAGATCCTTCCAGGCGACCAGCGCCGCATGACGGAGCACCGCCATCAGCCCACCGATCCTGGGGCCACTGGGCCGGCTACCCACCGCGCGATCCTGTGCAGGGAGATCATCTTCAGTTCGCGTGGCGATGGTAGACGGTCTTGAGTTGCTCGTACGTATACGTGCCGCGCTCTTCGAACACGAGCTGGCCGCGGCGGAGAATCGCGACGTGGTCGGTGCGCCCCGCGATCGCCTCGAGATCGTGGGTCACCACGACGACGATCGCGCCGGCGTCGCGCAGCGCGCCGAGCTGCTCGCCGAGCGCGATCGCGCCATCGCGGTCGAGCCCGGTGAACGGCTCGTCGAGCAGCAGCAGCGACGGCCGGGTCAAGAGCGCGCGCGCGAGCGCGAGCCGCTGCACCATGCCGCGCGAGTAGGTCCGCGCCTGGCGGTCGCGCGCCTTGCGATCGAGCCCGACCCGATCGAGCGCGGCGTCGACGGCGGTGGGGCTGCCATCGATCCCGTACAGCCCCGCGGTCAGCGCGAGGTTCTCGCGCGCCGAGAGATCGCCGTAGCACAGCGAGGCGTGCGCCAGCATGCCGATCTCGCGCCGGACCTCGGCGCCGGTCACGAGGCTGCCCTGGGCGCGATACGCCACCGTGCCGCCGGTCGGCCGGACCAGCGTCGACACGACGCCGAGCAGCGTGGTCTTGCCGGCGCCGTTGTGGCCGAGCACGGCACACATCGAGCGCGCGGTGAGATCGAGCGTCACACCGGCCAGCGCACGCTCGTGGCCGTAGCGCTTGGCGATCTTCCGGATCTGGACCTGATCGAGTGCGGTCACGCGGCCTCGGCGGGGCTAGCCCCAGAGCTGTTCGAGCTCGTGGAGTAGCTGTTCGCGGCGCTTGGGGTTGCCGCCCTCGCGCTCGAGCTCGACGAGCTGCTCCAGCAGCCGCTGCCGCCGCGCATCGGTCGACACCACGACCGCGCGCTCGGGCTTCCGGAGCAGCGCGAACCCGAGCCCGGTCAGGATGACCCCGACGACCAGGAGGCCGATCACGCGAGGCACCCACGTGCGCCAGGCCGCGGCCGTCGGCATGCCTTCGATCGTCAGAGCCATCTGCTGCTTGGGCAGGATCCCGATCGGGCCGATCACGGTGAACGTCCCTTGCGTCACGGTGCGCACCTCGCTGGGAACGTTCGGTGGCGTGTGCACCGTCATGCCCGGCGTCTGCCGGATGTCGAGCTCGCTCTGGTAGGCCCCCATCGGCAGGTCGAGCTTCCACGACACGTTGCCGGCGTCGACGGGCAGCGAGAACCCAGCGTGAAACTGCCGGCCGCCCGGCGGGATCGGCCGCATGATCCGGAAGCCCTCGCCTGGCGCGACCGAGACCTCGGCCTGGTCGCTACCGAACACGACCCCGCCCTTGAAGCCGTGCGGCATCGGGACCAGCAGCCCGTCAGGACCGGCGCGGTACGGCGCCCACGAGTAGTTCGAGACCTCGAACCGCCCCTGGGCCGCGAGCAGCTGATCCTCGACGGATGCCTGAAGCGAGAACCGGAACATCGTGCGCGGAAACACGTAGACCGAGACCTTCGAGCCCGTGGCGTCGAGCACGTGAAACGGCATCGACCGGTAGCGCTGGCCCTTGCTGACGCACTCGGCGTACACGATCTGGCCCTGGGACGGAGCGTCGAGCATCGCCTCGAGGCGGCCGACATCGTCCCAGTGCGCCCGCACGACCAGCTTGCCGCCCGACTTGGTGAGGTCGAAGGGCTGCGACGCCAGCGCGCGGCCGTTGATCGTGAACACCGCCTTCTGCGGTCCGGTCACCTGGAGCGCCATGCGCATCGTGCCATCGGCGCCCGTCACCGATGCGAGCCCGCTCGACACGTCGGTGCTGGCCGCCGGCATCACGCGGAGCTCGATGCCGGGAAGCGGGTTCTCGGTCTGGCCCGGACCACCGACCATGGCGACGTCCAGCGTCCCCGGTGGCAGCTTCGGGTCGGCGTTGAACTGAGCGCCGCCCTGGACCTTGCTCGGATCAGCGGCCGACGCCTGGGGCTTGGCGTTCGCGATCGGCTTGCGGGTCGCCGCCTCGATCAGCGTGACCACCGCGCCGGGATCCGGCGCGCCCTCGAGCACGACCCGCACCTTGCCGGCGGGGGTCGGGATCTGCTGCTCACCGCCCTTGTTGAGATCGTCGATCGGCGGCGCCGTCGATTCGCGCTTCTCGCTCGACAGCACCATGCGCACGCCGTGCTGCGAGTCGAGCAGCAGCGGCAACGACATGAGGCGATCGACGGCGCCGTTGCGCGGCAACAGCGTCATCACGAAGTAGGCGGTGCCACCGCCGCGATCGAGATCGCCGAACTGGACGCGGCCCGCCGCGTCGGACCTGGCGATATGGAAGTTCGTGGTGTCGTCGGAGCTGTAGCCGACCAGCGCGACCACGACACCCTCGGGTGCATCCTTGAAGTCGTCATAGCTGACGCGCACCGTGAGCGTGCCCGGCGGATCGCCCTGATCGATCCGCCCCTCGCCGCTCAGCTGGCGCGGGTTCGGCATGCCACCACCGGGCGCGCCGGCCGCCCCGGCACCCGCCATCCACGGCTTGGTCGAGATCATCACGCGCGTGCCACCCGCATCGGGGATCGGGAACGGATCGGACGCATGCTCGGCCTTGTCGTCGTCGACGACCTTCGCCACCACGGTGGCGCCCGGGGCCAAGCCGGCGAACGTCGCGCGGCCCGCGGAGTCGGTGCGCGCCTCGCGCGGGACGTTGTTGACCACCAGCGTGACGCTGGTGCCGGCCACCGGCGACGCCGGGCTCCCGGCCACGATGCGAACCGTGACCGCACCGACCGGAAGATCGGGGGATGGCAACGGCTTGCCGAGCGCCGCGGCCGTCTGCGCGGTGGCCGGAGCAGCCGTGACCGCGACGCCGGCGATTGCGAGCGCGAACGCCAGTGCGAACGCCGACCTACCTGTGCCGTGCTTCATGCGACGCATCATGGCGTTGCCTCCTTCGCAGGGTCGCGCCGTGGCTCGACCGAGGTCGTACTGTCCGCGTTCAGCGCTTCGTCGTCGATCACCGCCTGGTCCGCCGCCTTGGCGACCGCGGAGGCCCGGGCCTGTGACGCCTCGGCCTTGCGCTGCGCCGCCGAAACCACAGGCTCCACGGCATCGCCGACCGCGGGCTCGGCCGCGCTGGCGATCACGGCTTGGCTCGCCGCGGGCTCGGTGCCCACGGCCAGCTCCGCGCTCGCCGCGGCAGGCGCTGGCTTGGTCTTCGACCGCGCCGCCTTGGCGCTCGGGTCGGCCTTGCCGCCCGCGGCGGCGACCGCCCCGGGCTTCTTGTGCGACCGCGCCTCGAGCTCGAGCCGGGCCCGCACCTCCCGCATGATCTGCTCGCGCGGCGTACCCACCGCGCCGCCCCCGCCAGTCAGCCGATCGAGCTCCTTGATCACCTCGATGGCACGGCCGCGGTAGGTGCGGATCATGGCATCGGCGTCGTGCTGGGACAGCTTGCCCATCTCGTGATCGAACTCGGCTTCCTTGATCGCCTTGAGCAGCGTGCGCTTCTCGCGCTCGAGCTCGCCCACGGCGCCGGCCGGCTTGGCCCACGTCGAGTCCGCCTCGCTGTCGGCGCTCGCCACCGCGGCCGCACCGGTCCGCCACAGATTGAACACCGTGGCGACGACTGCCAGATAGCCGAGGCAGACAAACACCAGCGGTGCGGAGATGTGGAATCGGTTCTGCCAGGCAATGAATACCCAGCCGATCAGCAGCGCGGCCAGCGCGCTGCCGCGCCACACCCATCGCATCGTGTCTCGCGGATCTGTCATCGGGCCGCCTGTTTAATCGGTATCCGCGAGCTCGTCATCGAGCTTGTCGGCGTAGGTGTCATCCTCGGCGACCGCCGCCGCGGTCGCCGCTGCGGCGGCCGTGGTGGTCGCGACCGCGGCGCCGCGGCCCACCCAGCGACGGCCGGCGACGATCAGCAGCGCGAGGCCGCCGACCACGGCGACCGACGGGAACAGCCACGACAGCTTGGTGCGCGGTGTCGACAGCACCTGCTCGCCGCCGTAGGTCTTGACGAACGACTCGAGCACCGCCTCGTACGCCGCGTCGCGGCCCCCCGGCGTCTTCAGATCGAACTGCGACTGCCCCAGGAAGTCCATCACCTGGCGGCGCAGCTGCGCGGCGCTGGCGCACTTGCAGTCGAACACGCTCTCGCGCGGGCAGCCGCACACGCAGAGCAGCTCCTTCATCGCGCGTTCTTCGGTGTTGTTCGTGGGCCGGTTCTGCGCGGCATAGCCGGTCGCATCGGCCCCCATCCCCATGCCGGGCTGCACGTGCTCGGCCGGTGGCGCCGCCCCTGCGGCCTGGGCCTGGTTGGCGAGCCCGGCGAGCACGCCGCCGACCACCAGGGCGATCACGGCGATGTCCGCCGCGCGCCCCAGCCGCGACAGCCGCGGCCGCGACAGGCGATCGACGACACCCTGCGGGATCAGACACACCAGCGTGCCGAACGCGAGGATGAGGAAGCCGACCCACACCCACAGGATCAACGGATTCAGATAGATCCTCAGGTTCGCCAGACCGGAGTCCAGATCGTAGCCAGTCAGCACGACGTAGACATCTTCGCCGAACACCTCGCTGAGCTGATGGCTGCTGAGCGTCGCCGGCCACTCGTTGGGGAGCTGCTGGAACACCCCGCCGCGCACCGTGATCGCGACCTCGGTGGTGGCCTGCTCCTCACCCTTGTGATAGTCCCACTTGCCCGGATAGACGGTGTTGATCAGCGTTCCGTGGTGATAGATGCCGATCTGGGCGGTGACCGCGTCCTTGTGGTCATCCGAGGTGTGGATCAGGTTCTCGTAGACGAACTCGTACTCGCCGAACGTGAACGTCGCCTTCGCCTTGTCCTTCACCATCATCGCCGGCTTGTCGAGCGTGCGATCGACCATGCGCTCGTAGGCCTTGCCGGCGAACCCGAAGAACATCACGGCCACGCCGAGGTGGATGATGTAGCCGCCGTACTTGCGGCGCTTGGACAGCACAAGGCCAAGCAGCGACGTGAACGGATCGGAGCTGGTCTGCCGCCGGCGAACCCCGACCCCGCGCCAGTACTCCTGCGCGATCGATCCGCCCACGAACCCGCATAGCCCGAAGTTGATCAGCGACACCGGGAGCTTCAGCGTGTCGGAGAAGATCGGCGACAGGTGCTTGGTCTCGGGGAACCACACCACGAAGCCGACGACCACGACGACCATCACGGCGAGCGGGAACCGGAACTGGCTATACAGCCGCTCGCGCGTGGTCTTGCGCCAGGCGAGCAGCGGGGCGGCGCCCGACAGGAACAGCAGGACCAGCCCCAGCGGGGTCATGACCTTGTTGAAGTACTCGATGCCGACCGAGACGCGCGAGCCGTCGAGCGCCTCCGACGTGGTCGGCAGCATGGTCAGGAACATCACGACGAACGCGCACGCGAGCAGGATCCAGTTGTTGAGCAAGAACGCGAACTCGCGCGAGATGAACGAATCGAACTGCGCGCGAGAGGCCAGCTTGTTCGAGCGGTACACGAGCAGCCCGATCGACACCACGGCGAGCAGCACGAGGAACGCAATGAACTGCAGCGCCAGGACGTTGTCCTCGCCGAACGCGTGGACCGACTGCACGATCCCTGCGCGGGTCATGAACGTCCCGAAGATCGTCAGGAAGAACGTCAGCATGACCAGCACCATGTTCCAGCGCTTCATCATGCCGCGCTGCTCCTGGATGATCGCCGAGTGGAGGAACGCGGTCGCCGTGAACCACGGCATCAGCGCCGCATTCTCCACCGGATCCCAGGCCCAGTAGCCGCCCCAGCCGAGCTCTTCGTAGGCCCAGCGGCCGCCGAGGATCAGGCCGAGCGACAGGAAGCCGAAGCAGATCAGCATCCACACGCGGACCGAGCCGAGCCACAAATCGTCGAGCCGGCCCGACGCCAGCGCGCCGATCGCGAACGCGAACGGGATCGTCGCGGCAACGAACCCGGTGTAGAGCGACGGCGGATGGATCACCATCCAGTAGTTCTGGAGCAGCGGGTTCAGGCCCTGACCTTCGACCGGCGGCGACGTGAGGAACGTGGTGAACGGGTTCTTCGTGAAGATCAACAGCGACAGGAAGAACACCTGGACGACCATGATCGTCGCGACCACGAAGCCGATCATGTCGCGGTGGCGCCGGTGGTTGACGACGATCGCGACGGTCGCGAACATCGACAGCACCAGCACCCAGAACAGCAGCGAGCCATCGAGCCCGCCCCAGAACGCGGTGACCTTGTACCAGGTCTCCATCGTCGTATCGCTGGTCGACGCGACGTACTTGATCGTGAAGTCGTGGGTGACGAACGCGTAGACCATCAACGCTGAGGCCAGGCCGACCAGCGCGGCGAACCCGTACAGGCCGTAGACCGACGAGTTGACGAGGCGGCGGCTCTTGCGAGCGTTGCCCGCGATGCCGGCAGCGACGCACCACGCGGCCACGCCGTACGCGGCGAGCAGCGCGATCGTGCCGACCAGCGCGATCGGTGAAAACGGAGTTGGATCGTTCACCGGGAGCTCACTTGAACTGGGGGGTGAGGGGTTGCTGGTTGATGCGCGCGCCGTCGTACTTCGACGGGCACTTCGCCATCAACTCGGTCGAGTCCTCGACGTACGGCATGTCGGACTCGATGGTGATCCCGAGCGAGTCCGCGACGGGCTTCATCTGGGCGGCCGGCACGAGGTGGCCGGTCGCCACGACCTCCGACTGATCCTTGAAGGTGTCGGGCTTGGGGCCCGAGCTGAACACGCGGATCTTCTTGCCCTCGCGTTGCAGCAGGAACGTGCGGCGCGTCTCCTGGTTCACGACGGTCTCCTTGATCGAGCCCGCCTCGACCCAGCCGTGGATCTTCAGCTCCTTGTCCTTCCACGACGCGAGGTCGGTCTGCATCAGCTCGTGCACCATCATGTAGTGCTGCGCGCTCGACGCCGACGACTTCACGAGGAAGCCCACCCCGCAGACCACGACGATCGCGGTCAGTGCGATTTTGCCCAAAGTACTCTTGTCCATAGGGTTTCCTCCGCTGACGACAGCGTGTCCGGCGTGGGCGTGAACCGTAGCATGATCGGAACCATTCCCGTTCGGTGACGTGTCGTGCGGGAGCTGGGGATTGCCTGATCTTCCACGGATTTCTGAACCTACACGCACCGTCCGCAGGCGGCGTCCTGCTCGCCACGCTCGAGTTGCGAACGCCGCGTCGTAGCCCACAAACCGCCTGGCATTCGCTGCGGAAGTTCTGACGACCCATGACAAAGTCGGCGCCGTCACGCTCGCCCGACACCGAGAGAGCCTGGCTATCCGCCGATCCCGATCATGTGCTTGCGCGGCGCCCCCGCGCCGGAGCGCTCGAACACATGACCGGCGCGCTTGCCGGTCACCGCCGCGGCGATCGACCGCACCACGTCGTCATCGCTGCCGCCGTGGCGGATCACGTCGCGCAAGCTGATCGCGTCATCGTGACCGAGGCACGCGTGTAACGAGCCCGTCGCGGTTAGCCGTAGCCGGTTACAATCGTCACAGAAATGCTCCGTCATCGCCGAGATGATCCCGACCTCACGGCCGGTCGCGGCCACGCGCCAGTAGCGCGCGGGCCCCGGATCGCGCCCCGCGACGGCATCGGCGACCAGCGGGCCGAGCGCGGCCTCGAGCAGCCGCCGGATCTGCGCCGCCGAGAGCTCGGCGCCCGCGGCGTACAGCGCGCCGTCCGACATCGGCATGTGCTCGATGAACCGCGGCACGACGCCGCGCGACCACGCGTACTCGCACAGCGCGACGAGCTCACCGTCGTTGACGCCGTGAAGCCCGACCGCGTTGGTCTTGACCTGCATGCCCGCCGCGACCGCCGCGTCGAGGCCCGCGAGCACGCGCGCGAGCTCGCCGCGACCGGTCAGCGCGCGAAACTTCGCGTCGTCGAGGGTGTCCAGCGAGATGTTGACCGCGGACACGCCGGCTACAGCCAGCGGCGCCGCCAGCTGATCGAGCAAGTGACCATTCGAGGTCATCACGAGCTGATCGATCCCCGGCACGCCGGCGATCCGCCGCGCCAGCTCGACGATGCCCTTGCGGACCGTCGGCTCGCCGCCGGTCAGCCGCACTTTGCGAACCCCGAGCTTGGCGAACACGCGGACCAGGCGCTCGAGCTCTTCGAACGTCAGCAAGGCAGATCTCGACTCGAAGACCAGCTGATCCCCGAGCTCCTCGGGCATGCAGTAGCTACAGCGATAATTGCAGCGGTCGGTGACCGAAACGCGCAAATACCTGATCTTACGAGCGAAGTTATCAACGAGCGGATCGCTCGACAGCGCTCCTTCGAGCGGCGCGACGCCGCCGAGGACCGGGAGATGAAGATGAGACATAGGCGGCGACTACCGCGCAAAGTGAACCCCGCGAGCCCCCCTACGTCAAGGACGCGTTCGGTTACTCCGGCCGTTACCCCAGCCCGCTACCCCGGCCCAACGGAACCGCTTGACAGATCGCGATAAAAGCAGCATCTATCCGTCGCTCCCTCAGAGAGCAGGAGAACTCGAGAACCTTGATGAATCAGATGCGAACGGATACGGCTGCGACGACGCCCCTTAATAACCTATGGGTCTTGCTGGTCGAGAACGATGGCGAGCTGACGGCGCAGGACGCCAACGGCCGCGTTCCGATGATGGCCCGCGCGGGCAATGATCAGAAGTACTTGCTCGTGTTCAAGAATGTTGTGAAGGCACGCCAGTTCCTGTCGACGCAGGACTTCGATGGTGCCGAGCCCCGCATGGTCGTGCGCGCCAATCACGACGACATCGTGCGGATCGCCAAGTCGGCGGGTGTGGTCGGGACGTTGCTCGACTACGATCCGACGACGCAGAAGTACGCTAGCGCCGGCGCGCTGGCGTAACTGCCCGATCGGCTAGCGTCGCGGCGATCCCTTCGGGGATCTCGCTGCGTGGTGCGCCTGTGCCCGCATAGCTATTGCGATTGCTCTCTGAGGCCCGCGCGCTCGGCCCCATGAGGTCGGCGTGGCGGTGCTGAATCTCGAGTGCGGGCGAACGCGATGACGTTCGAGCTGCTCGACACCCTCGAGCGCATGCTCGACGGCTTCGAGCGTGGCCCCGCCACCGCGGCCGTGTTCACGGGTTACGGCTCGGGCGGCCTGGCGCTCACCCAGATCTCCTCGCGCGCGCCACCGCCAAAGCCGAGGCTCGCGCCGCCCTCCGCCGCCGCGATCGCCCAGATCACGCGCGCCCGCGCGCCCCGGTGCTCGACACCCTCGCCCGCACCGCAGATGCCGAGACCACCCGCCGGCTCGACACCTGGTTCCACTCCGATGCCCAGTCCCGGCTGCGCGTCGCGGTCGCCAAGCTAGGCGGACGCGCCCCGGCCCAGAGCCAACCCGGCCCGCCACCGGCCCACGAGCCCGACCGCCGCCCCGTCACCTCGCCGCTGCCGCGTCTCAAGGCGCACACCCAGCGCGCCCCGTCGTCCTGATCGCCGCGTCACGGCGCGCTTCGTAGAACGCGCTCACAACGGCCGCGTGCTGTCTCTATTCATTTGAGTGCACCGGCGCTCCCACGACACGGCAACCCGTGGTGGCACGTCAGGAGGACGCACGTGGTAACGACGCTGTTCAGCGAACCCGATCGCGAATCGAAGGGCGACCAGTGCTTGCCCGATCTGCTCGCCAGGTGGCTACGAGTGGATCCGGATCGCACCGCGATCGTCGATGGTAACCAGCGGCTGAGCTATCGCGGCCTTGCGATCTCGGCCGGCGGGATCGCCGGACAGCTCGCGGAGCTCGGCGTCGCCGCGGACGACTGCGTCGGACTGTTCGTCGAGCCGTCGCTGGATCTGATGATCGGAGCGTGGGGCATCCTGCTCGCCGGCGGTGCCTATCTCCCGCTGTCGCCCGAGTATCCAGAGGATCGGCTGCGCTACATGATCGATGACGCTCGGCTCACGACCATCGTCACCCAGGACGGGATGGTGAGCCGGTTGACCGAGCTGGCGCCGAGAACCACGCGTATCGTCACCGTACGGAGCTCGGCAGCGCCCGCGCGTGATCTCGACGACATCCTCGCGCCTCGAGGACTGCGGCCGGATCACCTTGCCTACGTGATCTACACGTCGGGGAGCACAGGCAAGCCGAAGGGCGTGATGATCGAGCACCGCAGCATCGTGAGCCAGATGCAGTGGCTGGAGCGCGCGTACCGGATCGGCGACGGCCGGATCATCTTGCAGAAGACGCCGATGAGCTTCGACGCGGCGCAATGGGAGATCCTGTCGCCGGCGTGCGGCGCGACCGTGGCGATGGCGAGCCCCGGCAGCTACCGAGATCCCGAGCGCCTGATCGCGAGCATCATCGAGCATCAGGTCACGACGCTGCAGTGCGTTCCTACCCTGCTGCAGGCGCTGCTGGATACCGAGCAGCTGCACACCTGCACGTCGCTGCGGCAGGTGTTCTGCGGCGGCGAGGCGCTGTCCAGGGACCTCGCGATCCGGTGCGTCGAAACGCTGCGCGACAGCGAGCTCGTCAATCTGTACGGCCCGACGGAATGCACGATCAACTCCTCGGCGTTCACGGTCGATCGCCGCACGGTGCATGACGGGCCGGCCACGATCTCCATCGGCGCACCGGTCGACGACACGCAGTACGTCGTGCTCGACGAACGGCACCGCCTCATCGCGCCGGGGGCGACCGGCGAGCTGTACATTGGCGGGGTCCAGGTCGCGCGGGGTTATCTGGGTCGGCCTGAGCTGACCGCCAGGCAATTCGTCACGCTGGCGAGCAGCGGCGAGCGCATGCGGCTGTTCAAGACCGGCGACCTCGTGTGGCAGAACACCGAGGGTCACCTGCAGTTCGTCGGACGCGCCGACCGGCAAGTGAAACTGCGAGGCTACCGGATCGAGCTGGACGAGATCCGCATCGCGATCGAGTCCCATCACTGGGTCAACCGCGCCGGGGTGACCGTGACCGGCGATCCGGCGACCGGATTCCAGCGCCTGATCGCCTTCGTCGAGCTCAATCCCAAGGAAGCGGTGTTGATGGACCAGGGGAATCATGGGGCGCATCACCAGTCCAAGGCCAGCCGGCTGCAGGTGTGCGCGCAGCTCGCCAACCTGGGCTGCCGCGACGCGGACGATCTCCACGGCCGCCTCACCGTCGAGCTCCCCCCGGCGGTCCCGGGCACCGTGCAGCGCCGACGCGTGTTCGCGCGCAAGACCTACCGGTTCTACGAGGGTGGCGAGCCGGTCACGCCCGACGACCTTCTCCGGCTGCTCGATCGTCAGCCGGCGGGCGTCGGATCACGGGATCCGGCAGCGCTCCGCCTCGACGAGCTCGGCGAGATCCTGCGTTACTTTGGACAGCATCTCAGCGCGGAGCGCCTGCTACCCAAGTACGGCTACGCTTCTCCCGGAGCGCTCTATGCGACGCAGCTCTATCTCGAGCTCGATCAGATCGCGGGTCTGGCGCGGGGGCTGTACTACTACCACCCGCTGCGTCACGAGCTCGTGAGGATCGGGGCGACGAGCTGCGCGACACGGCCGCGGCTGGCGGTCCATTTCATCGGCAAGCGGCGAGCCATCGCAGCGGTCTACAAGAACAACATCCAGGAGGTGCTCGAGATCGAGGCCGGTCACATGGTGGGCCTGTTCGAGGAGATCCTCCCCGAGTACGGGCTGGGCATCATCGACCGCGACCCCGCTCCGGGCATGACAGCTGCGCTGCAGTGCGCGGACGACGACTACTATCCGGGAAGCTTCGAGATCGTCGCGCGGGGGGCGTCGGGCATCGAGGACGCGCTGTCATTCTATGTCCAGCCCCACGCCGGCCGGGTGGTCGGGCTTCCGGCAGCGCAGTACGAGCTCCGGGACGGGTCGCTCGTCGAGATCTCGCGCGAGCTGATCGAGAACAAGCACGTCATCGCGATCAACCAGCGGATCTACGAGCGATCGAGCTTCGGGATCACGGTCGTCGCGAGGACGGCGAAGCGGTGGCGGCAATACATCGATCTCGGCCGCGCGCTGCAGCGGCTGTCGATGAACGACCTCAAGCTCGGGTTCATGTCGTCGGGATACAGCTCCAAGACGGGCAACGATCTGCGCTCGGCGGAGCGGATCACGCGGATCCTCGAGGCCGCCGGCCGCGAGCCCGGCCCGTCGTATTTCTTCGTGGGCGGACGCGTCAGCGAGGCGCAGATCGCGAGCGAGGGGATGGCGGAGGACGCGGTGCACATGCAGGGGCCGGCCGAGATGCTCAGGGAGGATCTCGCCACCATGCTGCCGCACTACATGGTGCCCAATCGCATCGTGGTGCTGGATCGCATGCCGCTCACCGCCAATGGCAAGCTCGATGTCCAGGCGCTCGCGGCGATGGCGCCTGGCACCGACGCCGAGCGCCGCGAGCTCGTGGCGCCGCGCACGCCGGTGGAGCGGCGGATCGCCGAGCTGTGGCGCGAGGCCATGAAGCGAGACTCGGTCTCGATCCACGATGACTTCTTCGAGTCGGGCGGCAACTCGCTCGTCGCCGTCGGCCTGATCAACAAGATCAATCGCGAGCTCGCGAGCTCACTGCCGCTGCAGGTCGTGTTCGAAGCGCGCACGATCGAGGGGCTCGCGCGGCGGATCACCGACACCGCCGGCGACACCGCCGGCGACACCGCCGGCGACACCGCCGGCGCGCCGGTGTCGCGGCTGGTACCGCTGCACAGCAGCGGATCGGGGCGCCCGGTGTTCTGCTGGCCCGGGCTCGGGGGATATCCGATGAGCCTGCGCGCGCTCGCCAGCGCGCTCGACATCGACCGGCCGTGCTACGGCGTCCAAGCGCACGGCGTCAACCCGGGGGAGCTGCCGTTCCCCAGCATCCAGGAGATGGCAGCCCAGGACGTGGCGATGATCCGGCGGGTCCAGCCGTCCGGTCCCTACGCGCTGTGGGGATACTCCTTCGGCGCCCGGGTGGCGTTCGAGGCAGCTCGCCAGCTCGAGCGCGCCGGTCACGAGGTCGAGCACGTGCTGCTGATCGCGCCGGGCTCGCCGGCGATCCGGAGCGGTGACCGCAGCACGCGCGACACCCCTCCGGGTCCTCGCAACGCGAGGTACGTGACGATCCTGTACTCGGTGTTCGCGGGCAACATCGCGGAACCGACGCTCGCGGACTGTCTCCGGGCGGTGCGCGATGCCGGCGACGCGGCGCCGTTCATCGCCCGGCGATTTCCCGAGCTCGATCCGGATCTGATCAAGCGAATCATCCGGGTCGTCGATACGACCTACCAGTTCGGGTATGGGGTGATCGACGGCATGGCTCCGCTGTCCGCGCCGGTGACGATCCTGCGGGCGCGCGGTGACGAGCGCTCGCTGTTCGAGATCGCCTCGGGGACCTCGGCCGCGCCGCCGAACATCGTCGAGCTGACGGCCGACCACTACGCTGTGCTCAGGCCACCCGGCATTACCGAGCTGATCTCGGCGATCCGCCGCTGTCTGACACGCACAACCAAGGAGCTCATGATGCCACACGTCAATATCAAGTACTTCGCAGTACCGCTCAGCACCACGCAGCAGGCCCAGCTGGTGAACGCGATCACGACGGCCGTGCGGGACGCGTTCCAGTGTGACGAGAAGGTCATCTCGATCGCGCTCGAGCCGGTCGCCCAGGACGCCTGGAACGAGCGCGTCTACCTCCCGGAGATCGTGAATCGCAAGGACCTGCTGCGCAAGGCCCCTGGCTACTGACGCGCAGCGAGAATGGAGTGACGATGCGCCGCCTTCATGACACCGCGCTACCACTGGCGATCAGTGACGAGGTCGCGACCGCCCTCGCCGAGGCCCAACCGGTGGTGGCCCTGGAGTCCAATGTCATCACCCATGGGTTGCCTTATCCAGATAACATCGTCACGGCGTGCAGGGTCGAGCAGGCGGTCCGGGACGGCGGTGCGGTTCCCGCGACGATCGGGATCGACGCCGGCCGGATCATCGTCGGGATGACAGCTCGCGAGATCGAGCAATTCGCATCGACCTCGGGGATCCCGAAGGTGAGCACCCGGGACATCCCGGTGATCCTGGCGGCGGGCGGCGCGGGCGCGACGACCGTGGCGTCGTCGCTCGCGTTGGCCGACATCGCCGGCATCGCGGTGTTCTCGTCCGCCGGGATCGGAGGCGTTCACCGCGGCGCGGAGTCGACGATGGATATCTCGTCGGATCTCATCCAGCTCACGCGATCCAGGGTGGCGGTGGTGTGCGCGGGGGGCAAGAGCATCCTGGACCTGGGACTGACGATGGAGGTCCTGGAGACGCAGTGCGTGCCGGTGATCGCGTTTCGCTCGGACGATTTTCCCGCGTTCTACTGCCCATCCAGCGGCATCCGCAGCCCGCACCGGCTCGACGATGAAACCGCGGTCGCGCGGGCGATCGAGTATCACTGGAGCCTCGGCGGCCAGGGCTCGGTGCTGATCACGACTCCGATCCGGGACGCCGACGCGATCGACCGTGCGGAGATCGACGAGGTGATCGCGACCGCGGTCGCGGCCGCGCGCCGGGATGGGGTGCGCGGCAATGCACTGACCAGATACCTGATGCGCGCGGTGGAGCGCCACACCGGCGGTCGATCCACGCGCGCGAACATGTCGGTGCTGATCAGCACCGCCGAGCTGGCCGGCCGGCTCGCCTCGGCGCATGCGCGGGTGCGGAGGATGCGGCGAGAGGTGCGGTCGTGATGCGCACCGTGGCGCTCGACCTCGACGGCACGCTGGTCGACACGTCCAGCGCGATCGTCGATGCGTTCACCGCGGTGTTCGCCTCGATGCAGCTGCCGTGCCCGGATCCGGTCGCGATCCGGACGACGATCGGGCTGCCGCTCGACCGCTCGTTCAGCACGCTCATGAAGCTGCCGCTGGACCACAAGCTGGTGACCTGGGCGGCTCGCTGCTACGTGCCGCTGTTCCGCGAGCGAGCACTGCCGCGCGCCCGAGAGCTGGTGTTCCCGGGCGTCGCGGAGGGCCTCGCCGCACTGTCGGCGCACGGCTTCACGCTCGCCATTGCGACCAGCAAGTATCGCGCGAGCGCCGATGCGCTGCTGTGCGCGGCGGGGCTCCGCGACCGGATGTCGCTGATCGTGGGCTCCGACCAGGTCGTCCGGCCCAAGCCGCACCCCGAGACGCTGCGCCACGTGATGCGCGCGCTGGCGGTCGCCGCGAGCCAGATGGTGATGGTGGGCGACACCACGCACGATCTGCTGATGGCACGGGCGGCCGGCGTGCGCTCGATCGCGGTGACCTACGGCGTGCACTCTCGAGCAGCCCTGACGTCGGCCGAACCGACGGGCATCGCCGAGAGCTTCGACGACGTCGTGTACCAGCTCCTGGAGGACCGTCTGCCCACGCAGATGGACCCCACCTTGCCCGCCTGACCGATGCCGGAGCTGCCGAAACCTCTATCCGGAGCGTCATGACATGACACGAGCCGTCTCATCGTTTGATCCGCCGCTGCCGCTCGATCTGCCGTCGCGCGAGAACCTGCACCTGCTGCCGCAGACCGAGCAGCTCCGCGCCCTGCACACGGTGATCCGGAACCGCTCCGCGAGCAGGACCGAGTTCGTGTTCTACGCCGGCCGAATCATCCGCATGCTCGTCGAGGCCGGCCTCGGACTGCTGCCGTTCGAGGCCTGCGAGGTCCAGACGCCGGTGGGACGGACGTACCGAGGTCTGCGGTTCGCGTCGGAGATCTGCGGGGTGTCGATCGCGCGCGCCGGAGAGAGCATGGAGGCCGGCCTGCGGGTGATATGCCCCGGGATCCGGATCGGCAAGATCCTGATCCAGCGTGACAAGGTGACCAAGCTGCCGCAGCTGTACTACGCGGCGCTGCCACCCGATATCGCGCAGCGCCACGTGCTCTTGCTCGATCCGATGTTCGCCACGGGCGGAACTGCGCTCGCCGCGGTCGACGTCTTGCTGGCCCGGGGCGTCGCGGAGGACCGGATCGTGTTCATCACGTTGATCACGGTCCCGGAGGCGCTCGCGCGGTTCTGCGAGCGACATCCCCGCGTCCGGATCGTGACCTCGGCGATCGACGAGCGACTGAACGAGCACGCCTACATGCTGCCCGGCATTGGCGACTTCGGCGATCGCTACTTCGGTACCGATCGGTGAGCGCTGTCGCGGGCCGCGGACGAACCGCCCGCATGCGCTACCTCGCCACGCTGGCCCCCGTCGTATGGGGCAGCACCTACCTGGTCACGACCGAGCTCCTGCCCCCGGGGCGGCCGATGTTCGCGGGCCTGGTCCGCGCGCTACCCTCCGGGCTGGCGCTGCTGGCGCTCGCCAGGGGTGGGCTGCCTCGCGGCGCGTGGATCTGGCGTGCCCTCGTGCTCGGAACGCTCAACATCGGGCTGTTCTTCGCGCTGCTGTTCGTCGCCGCGTACCGGCTTCCGGGCGGGATCGCGGCGATGATCGGCTCGGTGCAGCCGCTCATCGTGGTCCTGATGTCGGCCGCCGCGCTGGGCACGCCGATCCGGCCCGTGCAGGTCGGAGCATCGTTGCTCGGCACGCTCGGCGTGACGCTGCTGCTGGCACGCTCGGCGATGCAGCTCGATCCGCTCGGGATCGCGGCGGCGTTCGCGGCGGCGTTGTCGATGGCGTCGGGGATCGTGCTGACGAAGAAGTGGGGCCGCCCGGTGGGGCTGCTGGTGTTCACCAGCTGGCAGCTGATCGCGGGTGGCCTGATCTTGCTGCTCCCCACGTTGATCATCGAGGGCGTTCCGCGCCACATCACAGCGGCCAACGCGATGGGCTATGCGTACCTGTCGCTGATCGGCGCGTGCTTCGCGTACGTCGTCTGGTTCCGCGGCATCGAGCAGCTCGCGGCATCGGCCGCATCGTTCCTGAGCCTGTTCAGCCCGGTGGTCGCGGCCATGCTCGGCTACGCCGTGCTCGGTCAGGGATTGACCAGGTCGCAGCTCGCCGGGGTGGCCGGGATCCTCACCGCGATCGTGATCGGTCAACTGCCAATCTCCGGCAGAATACGGATGAGCGCCACCGCACACGGCCACAAGTAGGACGATTCGCCACATCATCACGCGATGAACGGGGGCACGCCCGTTCCGGAGGCAATCCCATCCAGCTCGGAATCGTCATTGCTAGCGCCGCACGGCGCCCAGAACTGCGGAATCCTCGCGCTCTGCTATGTGTAGGAGCGAGGTTGATGCAATGCGTGACTCCGGAGTGGACAGCAACGTGGACGGCCTCGTCGGCGCCGACGACGACGTCGACTCGTCGCTGGCCGCTTCGCCGGCGGACTTCGAGACGCTCAGCATCTATGACTCATTGCTTCGCGGCGTCGCCGCGGGCCCCCCGAGCATTCGCATCGACGCCGAGGTCGGCCCGCACGGCAAATTCATACTTCAGCAGGAGATCGGCAGTGGGGCGATGGGGCGGGTGTATCGCGCGCTCGATCGCTACCTGCTGCGCGCTGTCGCGATCAAGTTCATCCTGCGCCCCGAAGGCATGAACCATGATGACTTCATGGCGCTGTTCTGGCAGGAGGCGCACATCATCGCGCGGCTCGATCAGCACGACAACATCGTGCGGATCTTCGATGTCGATCGTTCGAGCTACCCACCGTTCATCGTCATGGAATACCTCGATGGACAATCGCTGGAGAAGCGGCTCCAGCACGGCCCGGTCACCGTAGAGACCGCCCTCCGCATCGTCGCGGGCGTCGCCTGCGGCCTCCGCGAAGCCCACACCAAGGGCGTATTCCACCGCGACCTCAAACCCAGCAATATCTTCATCCAGAAGACCGGGCGCGTGACGCTGCTCGATTTTGGACTGGCGCGCCTACGGAGCCACCTGTACGAGGCGTCCCCCACCAAGCTCAAGCTCATCGCGCTGCACGCGGTGCCGCCGCTCGCCGGCGCCGGCACCCCGGCCTACATGGCCCCCGAGCAGTGGCGCGGCGACGAAGCCGATGCGACGACGGACCTGTGGGCGCTCGGGACCATCCTGTACCGGCTGCTGGGCAACGTGCCGCCGTTCGACGGCGAGTCCGTTGCCGCGTTGTCCACCCGCGTGCTGTCGGGCGAGCCGCCGGTGGCGCTGTCCCGGCTGTGCCCCGAGGCGCCGCCCGAGGTGTGCCAGCTGGTGGAGCGCTTGCTGCGGTTCGACCGCGCGCAGCGGCCGAGCAGCGCGTCGGAGGTCATCGCGGTGCTGGCGTCGGCGCTCCGCGTGCAGTCCTCGGACGAGGCGCTCGGGGCCACGGTCGCCATTGCGCCGGCGCGGCCTCCCGAGCTGTCGTTGATGGGGAATCCGGTGGACCCGTTCGCGCACGGCAGCGATCCGGACAGCTCGCTGCGTCGCTGGGGACGGATCCTGCTCGTTCTGGTCTCGGGTCCGGACGCGAGGACCGAGCTGTTCTCGAATCACCTCCCCGGGTGGATCCTGCACAACGCTGGCGGCACCTTCGAGGTGCTGCGGTATCCGCCGTCGCCGCCCGGCGACATCACGGACAGCGCCGCACGGCTGAGCGCCGCGCTCAACGAGCGGTTCCGGCGCCCGCGACACATCGTCTTCGTCACCCACGGGGAAGGGACCAGCATCGTGCTTCGCATGTTACTGGACGAGGCCCGGCGGCTGCAGGCGCCCGACCGCGAGGATCTCGAGCTCGATGCCCGGTCGCCGTTCTACCGGACGCGCCACGTCGCCGTGCTGCAGCCCGGATGGGGCGCCACCTCGGCGCACCAGGTCAGCAGCCCAGGCGTCGAGCCGGATCCGGCGCCACTGGTCGCCGAGCTGATCGCACAGGCGGAGCAGTTCCGCGCGGCCACGCTGCCCGCTCCGACGCTGCACTACTTCGGGTGCGCCGGGGGCGAACCGCCGAGCTTGCATTCGAGCTCCGTGCAGTCGCTCGCGTCGTTCCTCGTGCGACCTGAGATGCTCGTGGCGCGCGAGACCATCGCGCAGACGTTCGAGCTCGATTGCGCCGCCAAGATCTCGTCGCTCGTGGGACCGAGCGACGGCGGCGCGGTCGACGAGGTGCAGCCGACGGTGCACGGCGCCACCGGGGTGACCCAGCGCGATGTGTTCGACGAGCTGCTCGCGATCGCGCGGGTCCAGCACCAGCGACCGTTCGTGCTCGTGGTCGCCGGCGACACCGGCGTCGGAAAGTCGACGGTGCTGAGGCGGGCCGCGCGCAGCCTGTGCAGCGAGTTCGCCACGTCGTCGGCCGATGACGCCACGCTGCCGATCCTGATCCCGCTGTACTTCGCCAGCCTGACCTCCGATCACCTCGCAGCGCTCGGCGCCGACCCGGCGCAGGACCGGCGAGGCCGCGTGCTCCACGACATCCTGCTCGACTGGTGGTGCAACTGGTTCAACGACATCACCTGCAGCGAAGCGCTGAGCGTCGCATGGGTGAGCGCGCGGTTGCGTTCGGAGGTCGTGATGCTCGTGTTCGACGGCGTCGATGAGTTCATCGCGAACCATCCGGCGCTCGGCATCGCCGACTTTCAGCAGATGATCGCGTTTCTCGGGACCGAGTATCGCCGGAACGGCTGGTTGAGCATCGTGCTGGGCGTGCGCAGCACGCAGCCGGGTCTGTCGTCGCTGACATCGAGCAACATCCGGGAGATCCTCCGGCTCACCACGGCGCAGGCGATGCGCCAGTTCCCCGCGACCTCGACCTGGCTGAGCACCGATGCGCCGATCAAGACGCTGCTGTTCACTCCGTTGATCCTCGCTCAGATCAACATGCGCCGGCCGGCGTCGACCCGGCGGCCGAGCACGCACGGGGAGGTGATCCTGCTCGCGCTGACGACGATCATCGAGCAGAGTGACCTGTATGGTAAGCTCGACGAGAGCGGCCAGCCGATCGACGCACAGCGCTGGATCGACGCGCTCACCGCAGCCGCGTGGTGCCTGTTCCGCCGGCTGCGCGGCGAGATCGCGACCAGCACGCTGAAGCTCGACGGAGTCGAGCTGTATCGCTCGTGGGCGGACCACCTCGAGCGCACGCAGCAGCAAGCGCAGGGCGAGCGGCTGCTGGCGGGATTTCACCTGCTATGCGAGAGCCGGGCATGCGACGCCCTGCTGCACCGGACGATCCTGTACCCCACCGGGCGCGGTGAGGTCCGGTTCATCCACCGCGAGTGGCAGGACTTTCTTGCCGCCCGGTACCTCGCGCAGGTCGTCATGCATCGCTATGTCGACGAGTTTCGCCACGTCGGCAACACCGCGCGGATCTCGCAGATCGCCGGGGAGCTGCTGTGCGAGGCCGGCGTCTGCATCGATGACACGTTCGTCAGCGCGCTGCTGCAGCACGCGCACGATACCGGCGCGCGACTGGTCACGGCGAACTTCTCCGCGCTGCTCACCAACTCGCGTGTCCTGATCGAAGGTCCGGCGATCGACAGCTTTCTCTCGGCGGTCGACACGATGCCGGCGATCGCGCGTTTCATCACGCTGATCGGCTTGTCGTATCGCGCGCTGCGCGGCAACGACGAATCGGCAGAGGATCTCCGGCACCGGCTGGTGCGCGTGTTCCAGAGCTACCTGGCGCGGCCTGCGGCCGGGCACAATCTCGGAGTGATGCGCAGCGTCGCGTGGTGCTACCAGAAGGCATTCGCGCATCGCTTCGGCGGTCCCGCTCCGAGCGCGGACTGGCCCGGCCTCCATGACGACGACGAGCATGGTGCGCTGGCGATGATGAGCACCACGGCCGACGGCCGGCCACGGGTCCTGGTGGAGCACCGCTCGGTCCAGATGGCCCTGCTCGAGATCCAGCAGGCCGTGGTCGAGGATCCGTTTCGCCCGATCTCGGGAGTGCACTACCTGTACTGCCTGGCGGTGGCCCGCCGCCACGGTGCCGGCATCGCGGAGCTCGGCCGCGAGCTGCCCGCACTGCTGGCACCGGACTCGGCGTACGCAGCCGCGATCGAGCGCGATCCGCTGGTTCCCGAGCTCCGCGACGTGCTCGCCGCGTGCCGGCGGCTCGAGCTCGTCCGCTACAGCTGACCGCCTGGACCTGGCGTCGCGCGCGCGGGAATCACCTCGCGCCCGCCGCGAGATCCGGTACCTGGTCAGGCATCGCGCTCGTCGGAGTCCATCCCCGCGATCAGCCCGCTGGCAATCGCGCGCGCACGGATCGTCTCCTTGACCGACTGGAAGCGCTTGCGCAGCCGGGCCGCGGCGCGCGCGAGGTCCTCGTCGGAGTCGCCGTCCTCGCCGTCGGTCATCACGCGCGCGACATCGTTCCAGCTCATGCCGCGATCGACACGCAGGACGAGCAGCATGCGATCGGTCTCGTTGAGCGACGCCCGGATCTCGGCGACGCCGAGCTTGACGTCGGTCTTGAGGTGCGGCCGGGTCCGGCTGCGCACGCGCTCCGCCACCTCCGAGATATCGCTCAGCGATGCGAGGCGCTTGTGGTGGAACGAGCGCCGCAGGCGCGACGCGGCGTGCCTGGCCAGCGTGTAGAACCAGGTCTTGGTCGACGATCGGCCCTCGAAGCGCGGCAGGCCCTTCCACAGGTCCTCGCACGCCTGGGCGAACACATCGCCCGCGTCGGCGTGATCGCGGAGCATCGTCTCGACGAAGTTGAGGACCTCGGGTCCGTATCGCTCGATCACGAGCGTCGCGGCCTCCGTCAGCCGGCCCTCGGCTCGCAACTGCACTACTTCCGCCTCGACGTCCACGACTATACCCGATCTGTATTCTGCATAGGCGTGGCGCGAGCATAACCCACGATGTGCACGCAGCAACTCGCGATCGCGCAAGCCAGCGCCGACGCGAATCGCTGCATCCCCGCAGCCGGCTGCGGTGTCCGGAGCGGCATGCCCGCTCGTGGGCATGCCGCAGAACCAAGCTTCCCGGCAACGTGCCGCGCGAGAAACCAACTCACAACAATTCAGTGTCGTCTCTATATCAACGAGCACAGCACACCGGTTTGACGAGCAGGCACCAGGTCGATGGATCAGCACCACTGTGATTGCGCTGTAGATCTCGTCCCACAGATCCCGCGGCGTGTCGCTCCATTGCCGATCCCGCTCTCCGGCTCGACACCGCGCCACGAACCGACACCACCGCGTGCTCGTCGCATGCAACCGTAGCGCGCTCCGCGCCGCGGTCACGGCCAACGCACCCCGGCACCCCCGGTGGTCGTCGTGACGGCGCGCCCCGCCCGGCCGTGTGCGCCGGCCGCCTGACGCTTCGGCTTCCTCCACCGCTCGACATGAGGTCACCATGTCCGCCCAGCATCCAGTCCTCGATCCGAAGCAAGTCGTCGCCATCGTTGGAATGGCTGGGCGGTTTCCCGGCGCGGCTGATGTCGACGCGCTCTGGCGCCTGCTCATGGCACGCGGCAACGCCATTCGCCCGGTGCCGGCGGAGCGGTGGGACGCGGCGGCGCCGCCCGATCCCGAGACCGCCGGGCCGAACGCCGGCGGGTTCCTCGACGCGGTCGATGCGTTCGACCCGACGTTCTTCGGGATCTCGCCGCGCGAGGCGCCCGACATCGATCCGCAGCACCGCCTGATGCTCGAGATCGTGTGGCGGACGCTCGAGGACGCCGGACGGGCCGCCGCGTCGCTGCGCGGCTCGCGTACCGGGGTCTACGTCGGTGCGTCGTGGCACGACTACGAGATCCTGCGACGGGAGCGTGGCGCAGACGTGACCCCGCACAGCGCGGTCGGCGGCGCGCTCGACGTGATCGCGGCCCGGGTGTCGTACTTCCTCGGGCTCACCGGGCCGAGCCTGGTGGTCGAGACTGGCTGCTCGTCGTCGCTGGTCGCCCTCCATCTGGCGTGCCGGGCGCTGGTCGCCAGCGAGGTCGAAGCAGCGTTCGCCGGCGGCGTCAACCTCATGCTCGCCCCCGAGACCACGCGGGCGCTCACGCGGTTCGGCGTGCTGGCGCGCGACGGGCACTGCAAGGCGTTCGCCGCCTCGGCGGACGGGTTCGTCCGGGGCGAGGGCGTCATCGCGGTCTACCTGAAGACGCTGGCCCGCGCGCTCGCGGACGGCGACCGGATCCGCGGCGTGATCGCCGGCACCGCGGTGAACAACGATGGTGGCGGTGCTAGCCTGGTGACGCCGAACCCGGTGGGACAGGAGGACCTGTTGCGGCAGGCCTACGCGGGCGCCGGGGTTCCGCTCGACGCGATCGCGTACCTCGAGGCGCATGGCACCGGAACGGCGATCGGCGATCCGATCGAGGCGAACGCGATCGGTCGTGTGCTCGGCCGAGCCCGGTCGCGCGACCGCGGCCCGCTGTGGCTCGGCTCGGTCAAGACCAACATCGGGCACCTCGAGGCCGCGGCGGGCCTGGCCGGCCTGGTCAAGGCCGTGCAGGCGCTCGAGCATCGCGTGGTGCCGCCGAACCTGCACGGCGACGCGCTGAACCCGGCGATCGCCTTCGACGAGCTCAACCTGCGCGTGGTGCGAGAACCGGTCGCGTTGCCGGCCACCGGGCGGGTGTTCGCCGGCGTCAACTCGTTCGGTTGGGGCGGCACCAACGCACACGCCATCGTGTGTAGCGCGCCGCCGGTGGACGCCGGATCGCGCGACGTGGGCCCGCTCGTGCCGCTCGTCATGCCGCTCGTCGTGCCGCTCTCGGCGCACGACGGCGAGGCGCTTCGCCAGCGCGCCGCCGAGCTCGCCGCTTGCATCGCGGACGGCGGCGCACCGCTGGACCACGTCGCCGCGACGCTGGCGTGGCGGCGCGACCAGTTCCGGCGGCGCGCGGCGTTCGTGGCTGCCACCAGCGTCGAGCTGGCCTCGCAGCTGGCGGCGTTCGTCCGCGATCCGGACGCCGAAATCCCGGGAGTCATCGTCGGCTCGGCGACCCCGCGCGGCAAGACGACGTTCGTGTTCGCAGGCCAGGGCTCGCAGTGGCTCGCGATGGGGCGCGAGCTCTTGGCGGCGAGCGCGACGTTCGCCGCTGCGATCGAGCGCTGCGCCGCCGCGCTTGCGCCCCACGTCGACTGGGACCTCGTCGCGTGCATCTCCGGCCAGGCGGGGGACGCGTGGGCAACGCGGATCGACATGCTGCAACCGGTGCTGTGGGCGACATCGGTCGCGCTGGCGGAGCTGTGGCGCGAGGCCGGCATCGCGCCCGATGTCGTGGTCGGTCACAGCCAGGGCGAGATCGCGGCGGCGACGGTCGCCGGCATCCTCAGCTACGAGGACGCGGCACGCGTCGTCGCGCGGCGCAGCGCGATCGTCCGCGCCGTGTCGGGCCGCGGCCTGATGCTCGCGGTCGAGCTCGACCTCGCGGGCGCGCGCGCCGCGCTGGCCGGTTTCGAGGATCGCGTGGTGGTGGCGGTGCACAATGGCCCGACCTCGTGCGTGCTGTCGGGGGACGCTGATGCGGTAGCGGCGCTGCAGGAGCTGCTCGAGGCCGAGGGCACGCCGTGCCGACGCGTGCCCGTGGACTACGCGTCGCACAGCCACCACATGGACGGCTGCGCGGCCGAGCTGGCCGCGGCGCTCGAGGGGCTGGCGCCGCGCGCGGGAGCAACGCCCCTGGTCTCGAGCACTCTCGCCAGGCAGATCGATGGCAGCGAGATGGGCGCCGCGTACTGGATGCGCAACCTCCGCGAGCCGGTGCGGTTCGCCGAGGCGATGGCAGGTGTCCTCGACGGCGGGGTCAGCCACGTGATCGAGATCAGCCCGCACCCGGTGCTCGCGCCTGCGATCGAGCAGCTCGCCGCCCAGCGCCCAGCGCCGGCGTGCGTGCTGTCGACGCTGCGCCGCGGAGCCGGGAGTCCGCGCGATCTCGCGCTGTCGCTCGCCCGGGCGTTCGCGGCCGGCCTGGCGCCGTTCGGCGGCCTGCGCAGGGACGTGCTGATCCCGCTGCCCGGGTACCCGTGGCAGCGCGGGACGTACGGGCCGAGCGCGCGTGCGCGACGAACCACACGCACGCACGGCAGGCCGCTGGCGCTGGCGCCGGCCCCCGGCGAGCCGGGCGCGTGGCATGGCGCGCTCGAGCTCGCGCGCGACGCCGAGCCGTGGCTCGACGATCACCGGCTGCACGACGCGATCGTTCTCCCCGCCACCGCGATGCTGGCGATCGCGCTGGGCGCCGCGCGCGAGCGGAGCGCCGCCCCGCCGCGCATGCTGGCCGACGTGCGGTTCCTTCGCGGCGTGACGCTCGGCGAGGTGCCGCTGCGCGCGAGCGTGGTGTGGCGCGACGACGGTACCGGGGGCGGCAGTCTCGCGTTCATGTCGCTCGGCCCCGGCGAGGCGTCGTGGGTCGAGCACGCCACGGCCCGCTTCGTGGCGGCCGCACCGGCGCCGGCGAGCGCCGCGTTTCCCGGCCACCTGCGAGGACAGTCGGCGATCGGCGCGGAGGCGTTCTACCGCGGCTGCGTCGATCGCGGCATGCACTATGGGCCGGCGTTCCAGGGCGTCGCGAGCATCTTCGTCGCCGGGGATGAGGCGCTCGGCGAGCTGCGCCTGCCCGATGCGTGCCGTGGGAGCGCGCTGTGCGATGGCCTTCATCCCGCGCTGTGGGACGCAGCGCTCCAGGTCTGCCTCGCGCTGTGCCGGCAGCCAGGAACGCTGGTCCCGACGGCGGTGACCCGGATCGTGCTCTGGCGGGAGGTCCCGCCGCCGGCCGCGGTGGCGTGGTCGCACGTCGTGCGGCGCAACGCCGCGCGGTTCGATGTCACGCTGTTCGACGCGGACGCCCGGCCGGTGATGGCGCTCGACGGGCTGATCCTCGATGCGCTGCCGGTCGAGTCCGCCGCGGTGGATCGCGACCGGCTGCACGGCCTGCGGTTCTTCGATGAACCGCGACCCGCCGCCGCGCCCGCGGCGGGTCGGTGGGCCGTATGCGGTGACGCGAGCGATGGCGCCGGCACGCTGGCAGATGCGCTCGGCGGCAGCGCGCGACTCGTCGAGGGTCGCGCCCGCAGTGCCTCCGGGTGGCTCGACGCGCTGCGCGCTGGCGGCGACCCGGCGTGCGTCGTGTTCGTCGCGCCTCGCGCGGCAGCCGGGCTCGCAGCGCAGCGCCGCGGCTTGCTCGCCCTGGCGGGCCTCGTCCAGGCGTGCGGCGCGCTCGCGACCGCGCCGCGCCTGATCGTCGTGACCGCGAACGCACAGCCGGCGGTCCCCGACGACGAGCCCGATCCGGGGGCCGCGCTGTACTGGGGCTTCACCCGCGTCGTGTGCCGCGAGCACGCCGAGCTGCAGCCGCGGATCGTCGACGTGACCCCGGCCGACGCCGGCTGGGCGACCGAGTGCGCCGCCGAGCTGGTCGCGTATGACGGCGACGATCATGTCGCGCTGCGCGCCGGGCGCCGCCGGGTCGGCCGGCTCGTGCGCGGCGAAGCCGCCGAGGGGCCCGAGCGCCGCGCGCGGACCTGGACGACCCCGCGTCAGCCGTTCCGGCTGCACGTCGCCCGCCCCGGCGACCTGGAGAGCCTGGAGTACCGTCCGCTCCGCCGGCGCGCGCCCGGGCCCGGCGAGATCGAGATCGAGGTCACCGCCGCGGCGCTCAACTTCATCGACGTGATGAAGGCGATGGGCAGCTACCCGGGGCTCGATGGCCGCTCCGCGCGACTGGGCGGCCTGGGCGGCGAATGCGCCGGGCGGGTCGTCGCCGTCGGCCCGGGGCCGACGGCGCTGGCGGTCGGCGATCGCGCCGTCGCGTGCGCGTTCGGTAGCTTCGCCTCGCATGTGACGGTGCGCGCCGATCACGCCCAGGCCATTCCGGGCGACATCGAGGACCACGCGGCTGCGGGCCTGCCGCTCGCGTTCACCACCGCGTGGTACGCGCTGCACGATCTCGCGAGGCTGTCTGCCGGCGAGTCGGTGCTGATCCACTCGGCGGCCGGCGGCCTCGGGCTCGCCGCGATCCAGGTGGCCCGCCGGCTCGGTGCGCGCGTCCTCGCCACCGCCGGAACCCACGCCAAGCGCCAGTACCTCAGCGCCCACGGGATCGCGGACGTGTTCGACTCGCGCGATCTGTCCTGGGGCGACGGCGTCCGCGCCGCGACCGACGGCAAGGGCGTCAACGTGGTCCTCAACTCGCTGACCGGCGCCGCGCTCGCGATGGGCCTCGAGGTGGTCGCCGAGGACGGCCGCTTCATCGAGGTCGGAAAGCGCGACATCTACGGCGGCGGGGTGCTCCGCCTGGCAGCCTTCAAGAAGGCGATCAGCCTGACGGCTGTCGACCTCGCCGGGCTCATCGCGCGGCGCCCGGAGCGCTTTGCCCGCTCGTTCGCCGCGGCGTGGGGCCATGTCTGTTCGGCGGCATTCAGCCCCCTCCCGGTCACGCACCGGCGGTTCTCCGAGGCCGCCAGCGCGCTCGCCGCGATGGCGCGCGGCGAGCACATCGGCAAGCTGGTGCTGACCGGGCCGGCCACCGTGCGCAATATCGCCCCCGAGGCGATGCTGGACGGCCGGCTGCGCGGTGACGCCACGTACGTCATCTCCGGTGGGCTCGGCGCGCTGGGGATGTCGCTCGCCGAGTACATGGCGGAGCGCGGCGCCGGCGCGCTGGCGCTCATCGCCCGGACGGCCCCGGGCCCGGACGCGACCCGCCGGATCGCGGCGCTTCGAGCGCGCGGCGTGCGCGTCGAGACCCTGGCGCTCGACGTCGCGGACGCCGGCGCGGTCGACCACGCGCTCGATCGCGTGCGCCGCACGATGCCCGCGCTACGGGGGGTGGCGCACGCGGCCGGGGTGCTCGACGACGCGACGATCGCCAACCTCGCCGAGGCTCAGCTCGAGCGTGTCCTGGCGCCCAAGATCGATGGCGCGCGCCACCTCGACGCCGCGACCGCCGGCGACCCGCTCGACCTGTTCGTCCTGTTCTCGTCGGCGGCGGCGCTGTTCGGCAACGCCGGACAGGCGGCCTACGCCGCCGCGAACGCATTCCTCGACGCGCTGGCCGCGGCACGCCGACGGGCCGGCCGCCCGGGGCTCAGCGTGCAGTGGGGGCCGTTCACCGACATCGGGCTTGCGACGCAGAGCCCGATCCGCGGCGCGCGGCTCGCCCAGCACGGGATGGACGGGATCGCGCCGGACGAGGCCTGGGCCGCGCTGTCCCACCTGCTCGAGCGCGACGCGCCGGTGGTGGGCTACGTGCCGCTCGATCTGCGTCGCTGGTTCGAGGCCTATCCCGAGACCGCCGCGCAGCACAGCTGGCGGACGCTTCGCGCCGCGGCGCAGGGCGCCCGGCCGGTGGTCGCCGGCGATGCGTTCCGCACCCAGTTCGCCGCCAGTCCCATGCAAGCCCGCCATGCGCTCGCTGCGTCCAAGGTGCGCGAGCTCGCGAGCCGGGTGCTCGGCCTCGATCCGAAGGCGATCGAGGACGAGATCCCGCTCAAGGCCCTCGGCCTCGACTCGCTGATGGGACTCGAGCTGCGCAACCGCCTCGAGACCGCCTTCGGACTCAAGCTGTCACCGACGTTGCTCTGGACCTACAACACCGTGCACGCACTGGCCGGCGCGCTCTGCGAGCGCAGCGTCGGCGCGCGCACATCGTGATGTCTCGCAGCTGCCACGAGGACTGTCACCATGGAACCGCTCCCCCCCTCTATTGACCCGTTGCGACGCGCGCTCGAGACCATCCGTCGCCTGAAGGCGCAGCTCGAGGATCGAGGCGCCACCCGGCCGCTGGCCGTCGTGGGTGTCGGCCTGCGGCTCCCCGGGATGATCGACAGCCTCGATGCGTACTGGCAGGCCCTGGCCACGGGGCGCGACCTGGTCCGCACGCTGCCGGAGGCGCGCAAGGCGCGGTTCGCCGCGGCGTGGAACGCGCTGCCCCACAGAGGCGGTTTTCTCGACGATGTGACCGGGTTCGACGCCGGGTTCTTCGGCATCAGCCCGCGCGAGGCCCGCGCGCTCGATCCACAGCACCGGCTGCTGCTCGAGGTCGCCTGGGAGGCGCTCGAGAACGCCGCGCTACCGCCCGATCGCCTGCGCGCGACGCGCACCGGGCTCTACGTCGGAGTCACCGGGCAGGATTACCGCGACTGGCAGGACGACGAGCCCGACGTGTACTGGGCGACCGGCAACGGCCACTGCTTCGCCGCCGGGCGCGTCGCCTACGCGATGGGCTTCACCGGGCCGGTGATCGCGGTCGACAGCGCGTGCTCGTCGGGGCTGGTCGCGGTGCATCTCGCGGCCCAGGCGCTGCGGCGCGGCGAGTGCGATCTCGCGCTGGCCGGCGGCGTCAACCTCGTGCTGTCGCCGCGCTCGACGCGCTTGCTCAAGGAGACCCGCACGCTCGCCCCCGACGGCCTGTGCAAGGCGTTCGACGCACGCGCGAACGGCTTCGCGCGTGGCGAGGGCTGCGGCGTCGTCGTGCTCAAGCGCCTCGACGACGCGTTGCGCGCCGGCGATCGCGTGCACGCGGTGATCCACGGCTCGGCGATCAACCACGACGGCCGGTCGTCGGGGTTCACCGCGCCCAACGTGCTGGCCCAGACGGCGCTGATCGAGGCCGCGCTCGCCGACGCCGGATGCGCGCCGGCGGACATCGGGTTGGTCGAGGCGCACGGGGCGGGGACCGCGCTGGGCGATCCGATCGAGGTCGAGGCGATCGCCGCCGCGCTGGGCCGGCGCAACCGCAAGGCGCCGCTATACGTCGGCTCGGCGAAGACCAACCTCGGCCACCTCGAGGCGGCCGCGGGCGTCGCCAGCCTGCTCAAGGCGATCGCGAGCTGCGCGCACCGCGCGATCCCCGGGCTGGTCCACTTCGGTACGATGAACCCGCGGATCGACGTCGCCGGCACCGGGATCACGTTTCCGACGACGCTGCTGCCATGGCCGCGCCATGCGGGCCGGCTCGCCGGGGTCAGCTCGTTCGGGCTGAGCGGGACCAACGCGCACGTGATCGTGGGTGCCGCCGATCGAGGTCCCGAGAGCACCGCCGTGGCCGCGACCGGCTTCGAGCTCGCGGCGCGGACACCGGAGGCGCTGCGCGTGCTCGCCGAGCGCCTCGCCGAGCGCCTCGCCGAGCTCTCCGACGACGACTACGGCGCGTTCGCGTACACCGTGACCTCGGGTCGGGCGCGCCACGGCGTGCGTGCACGGGTCGCGGCGACTGATCGCGCCGGTGCGATCGGCGCGCTCGCGGCGATCGCGCGCGACCTGGCCTCGCCCGCCGTGACGCTTGGTGCCGACGACGCTCCGCTCGCCGAGCTCCCGCGTCGCGTCGTGGAGCTCCCCCCCTATCCATGGCAGCGGACCGACCACGCGCCGCCGGCGCCGGCAGCGGACGCCGGTCCGGCGGGCGCGCCGATCGCACCGGCGCTCGACACCGCGGCGCCGTCCTGGGCCGCATCGCCGGTCCCCCCCGCGCCGCTCGCGCTGCCCGGGGACGACCGGCTGGCCGCGGTGCGCGCTTCGGTGCGAACCCAGGTGGCCGGCATCCTCGGCCATCGCGACCCCGCCGCGGTGCGCGACGATGCGAACCTGTTCGACCTCGGGTTCGATTCGTTCATGGCGGCGGATCTGGCGTGCGCGCTGTCGACGGCGTTCCGCAGCGCCCTGTCGATCGCGCAGGTGTTCAAGCACGCCAGCGTCGAGCAGCTCGCGGCGGTGCTCGTCGGGCGGCTCCCGGCCCACCCGGCCGGCGCGGCGATCTTCCCGCCCGGTGGCGATCCGCGGCTGCCGCGGCCCACCGCCGGCGATGCCCGGCCGCCGCGGGTCGCGTTCCTGTTCTCCTGTCAGGGCAGCCAGTACTTCGGTATGGGCCGCGAGCTCTACGCGACCGAGCCGGTGTTCAGGGCTCGCATCGACGCCTGCGAGCGGATCCTGGGCCGCTGGCTCGGCGCGTCGCTGACCGATCTGATGATGCACGGCGACGACCGCGACGCGATCCACCAGACCGGGGTGACCCAGCCGGCGCTGGTCGCGCTCGAGCTGGCGCTGGCCGATCTGTGGATGTCCTGGGGGGTGACCCCCGCGGTCGTCATGGGACACAGCGTCGGCGAGATCGCCGCCGCGATCCACGCCGGGGTCATGGACGCCGAGGCGGGGCTCGGGTTCGTCGCGCAGCGCGGCCGCCTCATGCAATCGACCGCGCGCGGCGCGATGCTGGCCGTGTGCGCGCCGCGGGCGCAGGTCGAGCGATGGCTGACGGGAACCGCGCTCGACATCGCCGCCTTCAACGGGCCGGAGGCGCTGATCGTCGCCGGCGCGCGCGACGAGATCGCAACGTTCGCGGCGCGCGTGACCGCCGCGGGCGCAACCGCGCGGCCGGTCGTGGTCTCGCACGCCTCCCACTCGCGGCTGATGGACCCGATCCTGGGCGCGCTGGGGGATGCGCTCGCGGACGTCGCCTTCGCCGCCCCGCGCGTTCCGATCATCGCGAACCTCGTCGGCGGGCTCGCCGCTGGCGACCAGTACGACGCTCGCTACTGGTCCCGGCACCTGCGCGAGTCGGTGCGGTTCCACGACGGAGCGCTGGCGCTGCGCGCGCTCGATGTCGAGGTGTGCCTGGAGATCGGTCCGGATCCCACGCTGGTCAAGCTGATCGCCGCGGCCGGGCTCCTGCCCGCCGGAGGTGGGCTGGCCTCGCTGCGGCGCGGCGCCAGCGATCGCGAGACCCTGCGATCCTCCATCGAGGCGCTCGGTGCGCTGGGGCACCGCGTCGCACCGGGACCGCGCCCGGACGCGTGGCCGGGCGCGCGCCCGCCGGTCCGCGCGGACGCGTGTGGCGGTACCCGGCACCCAACCGGAGAGATGCCATGACCGCCGATGCCTCGCATCGCTCGACCAGCGATCCCGTCGCGCAGCGGCACCTCGTCGCGGCGCCCTCGGGGGAGCGTGGCGCGAGCCGGTGCTTTGTCCGGCCGCGGCCCCGCATCAGCCCGACGCTCCGCCTCATCGTGTTCCCTCACGCGGGCGGATCGGCGGCGATGTACCACGCGCTCGCCGCCGAGCTGCCGCCCGACTGGGAGCTGCTCGTCCTCGAGCTGCCCGGCCGCGGCAAGCGGCACGCCGAGGAGCTCATCGCGGCGCTGCCCGCGCTCGTCGCGCGCGCGACCGAGGACGTGGCGCCGTGGCTCGGCACCCCGGTGGCGTTGTTCGGCCACAGCCTCGGCGCGATCCTCGCGGCCGAGGTGGCTCGCGCATGCGAGCGCCTGGGCGCACCGCCGGTCTGGGTCGGGGTCTCCGGGCGGATCGCGCCCGTGCTGCAGCCGCGGGCGCGCCGGCTGAGCACGCTCGACGATGCGACGCTGCTCACCGAGGTTCTCGCCATGGGCGGGACACCTGCGCGGATCTGCGAGCTCCCGGAGCTGCGCGACCGGTTCCTGCGCGTGGTCCGCGCGGACATCGCGGTGCTCGAATCATACCATCCTGCGCGCGACCGCAGGCCCCTCGGTTGCCCGGTGACCGCGTTCGCGGGGACCGCCGACGCCTACGCAGCCCCGGCGGCGATGCAGCGCTGGGACCGCGAGACGGCCGGCGCGTTTGGCCTGCGCCTGTTCGCCGGCGGTCATTTCTACTTCCTGGGGCCGGCGTTCGCAGAGCTCGGGCGGGCCGTCGTTCGCGAGATCGAGCCGCATGTCCCGGTCGACCGCCCTCGTCCCGAAACGACGAACGGTTGCAAGCCGGCGACGATCTCGTAAAACCGACCGGCGCAGCGGCTCACAAACGCGCCCCGGCGTCTCTAATTTTCTGAGCCCCCCAGCCGACCCGGCTGACCCGAATTCACCAATCACGAGCCCAAGCGATGCTGAAGATCGAACGATGGACGGTCCCCGCGCACCTGTCGAGGCACATCGGCGGGGTCGTCCACGTCTCGGGCGCCTCGGGGCCACCGACCGACCACCTGCTGCCCGACACCAACGCCGGCGACATCGCGATCCACATCGGCGATGCCGGACAGCTGGTCACCGCGGCCGGCGCGCGCCAGCAGCCGGCGCGCTTCGTCGTCGGGGCGCTCGAGCGGGCGGCCCAGATCCGGCACGGCAGCTCGATCGACACGGTGTTCATCTCGCTCCCCGCCGGCTGCGGGTGCGTGCTCGGGATGCCCGCCGCGGCGCTCCGCAACGCGATCGAGCCCCTCGATGCGGTGGCGCCCGCGCTCGACAGCGCACTGCGTGACTGGGCCGATGCGTATTCCGCCGGGCGCGCGAGCGCGCAGATGCTGATCGAGGCACTCGCCAGCCACCTCCACCTCCGCTGCGACCGCGTCGTGCGCAAGATGGTCGACGAGCTCGACGAGCCAGAGCCGCGGTCGGTGACCTCGCTGGCCGACGTCGTGGGCCTCTCCCGGCGGCAGGTCGATCGCCGGTTCGCGGACACGCTGGGTCGGACGCCGCGCGAATTTCGGCGCATCGCGCGCTTCGCGCGCGCATGGCGGCTCGCCGGGGCCGGCCCCGTCAAGAACTGGGCGGCGCTAGCCACGAGTGCCGGATACTTCGATCAAGCACACTTGATTCACGACTTCCGTCTACTGGCCAGCGAGACACCCAAGGCGGTATTCCCGGACACCTGGTACGCAGCGTTCGCGCCCGCGGCGTAACCGCGGCGGGCGTCGCCGCGTCCCATTCGTACAAGAAGCAGTCCGCGCAGGCGTCAATACTATCGATCTGCAGTCATATCGATCTGCGGTCGAATCCCCACCGGCGAGTCAAACATGGAGCGTGTTGCCGTGCCGTTCTATCTACTCCGTCCTGACGATCTGCCGCGGTTGCGCGGCGAGCTCGCCGCAGATCGCGAGACCGCGCGGGTGTTCGCGCCGCTGGGCGACGCGCTCGCGCGGCGGCTCGACGATGATGCCGTGCTCGCCATCGCCTGGCGCGCGCTGTCCGAGCTCGCGCTCGATCCCGATGAGCTCGTGCGCGTCGCCGACGACCCCGCCGAGTCGTTCGAGAGCCGCGCGAACGATCAATCGTTCAGCATCGTCCGCGTGCGCGGCCGCGCCAGCCGCATCCTCGCGCACAGCGCGGTCGAGAGCTTCGCGCTCCTGGTCGCGGACGCGCGGGAAACCGGCACCGATCTCGATCCCGAGCACTGGGGGCGGCTGCGGCACGCGTTCACCACGATGTTCGCGCTGCTCGCGGCCGGGCGCGCGGCGGTCCAGCCGGCGGGGGCGATCGAGCCGGCGGCCGCGACGAGCTCGGCCGCGCGCGACGCGCTCCGGCGCTGGACGCGCGGCCACTACGCGTTCATGGCGATCGTCCAGGGCCTGATCGTGATCCTCGATGACTTCGAGGCGGCCTTCGAGTCGGGCGACGTTCCGCGCATGCGCGACGCGCTGACCGCCGCGGCGGCGGTGATGTGGGGCGCCGAGTCCGCCCTGCGGTTCGCCGGCGACTTCGCCTACGCCGCGTACGAAACCGCGGTCCGGCCGACGCTGATGCCCCCCATCGCCCCGCCGGGCATGACCGGCCTGTACTGGCGCGACCACCGCCACATGATCGCGGTCCTCGCGCGCGCGCGGCGCTGCTTCTCGCAGCTCGGTCCGGACCTCCGGCCCGCGCTCGCCGACTTCCAGGCGGCGATGGCGGCGGCCTACGAGTCGCACAAGTACGTGTGTGCGAGCTTCGTGGGCGATCAGCGGCCAAGCCTGTTGATGGCGTCGCGCAGCGAGAAGACGGCGATCGAGACACTCGACCATTTCAAGACGATCCGCCTCGCCCTGCTGGACGGATCTCGCAAAGCGTAGTCGGGCGCGCGCTGCGCTCGATATCCACACACGGACACCCGGCTGTACAGAGCACACGGAAAGGAAGCATCCATGGCGACGGTCAACTATGTTGCAAGATCGGATCGTGCGATCAATATCGATGAGGCGAGGCTCGAAGGGATCACGCCGATCCTGTTCGGCGCAGCGGCATTCCAGCAGCTCAACGCAGGATGCGAGGTCGGGTTGTTCGACCTCCTCGCGCGGCGCCCCGGGCTGCGCAAGGAGGAGATCGGCGAGCAGCTCGGCCTCCAGCCGCGCGCGACCGACATCTTGCTGCTCGGCACGACGGCGCTCCGCCTGACCGAGAAGACCGGCGGGGGCTACCGCAACTGCAGCGCGCTCGAGCAGATGTTCCACGCCGACACCTGGGAGGGGTTCAAGGCGATCGTGGCGTTCGAGCAGTACGTCGTGTACGAGGGCCAGGCCGACTACACCGAGTCGCTGCGCTCGAACAGCAACGTCGGGCTGCGGCGGATCCGGGGGACCGGGCGCGACCTGTATCACCGGCTGTCGGAGAATCCGGATCTCGAGCGCACGTTCTACACGTACATGCGCTCGTGGTCCGAGCTGTCGAATCCACTGCTGATCAAGGGTGTCGACTTCTCACGGCATCGCAAGGTGATCGACGCGGGTGGCGGGGACGCGGTGAACGCGATCGCGCTGGCCAAGGCGTATCCCCACCTCGAGATCACCGTGCTCGAGATCGCGGGCACGGTGCCGATCGCGCGCAAGCGCATCGCCGAGGCGGGCCTGTCGGACCGGGTCCAGGCGGTGGTGTGCGACATGTTCACCCAGGACTTCCCGGCCGGCCATGACTGCGTGCTGTTCTCGCACCAGCTCGTGATCTGGACTCCGCAGGAGAATGTCGGGCTGCTGCGCCGGGCGTACGACGCGCTCGCGCCGGGCGGCCACGTGGTGGTGTTCAACTCGATCTCCGACAATGACGGCAACGGACCGCTGATGGCGGCGCTGGACAGCGTCTACTTCGCCGCGCTGCCGGCCGAGGGTGGGATGATCTACTCGTACGGCCAGTACGAGGACTGGCTGCGCGAGGCCGGATTCCGCGACATCTCGTCGCTGCGCTGCGGCGGCTGGACGCCGCACGGCATCGTGCAGGGAATCAAGTAGCGCGGTGCCATCGGTTTCGTTCGCGCGATTCGCGGGAGGATAGATACGTCATGTCGATGATCGAAAACGCATATCGCAATCTCAGCTTTCGAGACTATGGCGTTCGGATCCAGTACGCGCTTCTGCGCGGGCGGGGCTCGCTCGCCGAGACCACCACGTTCATGAACATGGGGTACTGGAAGGATGATCCCCGGACGCTCGATGAGGCCGCGACTGCCCTCGTGACCCTCGTGGCGAACACGGCCGCGCTAGCTCCCGGACAGCGCGTCCTCGACGTCGGCTGTGGGTTCGGCGATCAGGACATCCTGTGGATCCGCCGGTTCGCCCCGTCGCGGATCGACGCGGTCAACATCACCAGGTCGCAGCTCGAGGCGACCGCGGCGAAGGTCGACGCGGAGGGGCTCGGCGACCGCATCAAGCTGTGGGCCGCGACGGCCACGGCGCTGCCGTTCGACGACGGCACGTTCGACCGGGTGCTGTGCGTCGAGGCGGCGCATCACTTCAACACCCGCGAGCGCTTCCTCCGCGAGGCGTTCCGGGTGCTCAAGCCGGGGGCGCGGCTCGTGGTGGCCGACATCCTGCCCAACCCCGACGTCGCGGTCGACGGGCTCGTGCGCATGCAGATGAACCGGGCGAACCTGTACCCGCGCGACCAGTACGTCGCCAAGCTCGCGCAGCTGGGGTTCACCGACATCGAGGTGCGCTCGATCCGGGACGACGTGTATGTCCCGTTCGCGGCCCATCTCCGGCGCCGGATCGCCGATCCCACCGTATCGCGGAAGATGAACCCGCTGCTCCGGTGGTTCGCGCGCCGCCACGTCCGCGCGGTCGGCAACTTCGAGTCGCTCGACTTCGTGATCGTCAACGCGGTGCGGCCATGACCGAGCTCGAGCACGCTCGCGGCGCCGCGCGCGCCCCCGGCCGCGAGCGTCCCGCGGCCGGGCGGATTCCTGGCCCCCGGTCGTTACCCGTCATCGGATGGCCGCTCCAGGGCCTCGACATGCTGAAGGATCCCGCAGGGCACTTCATGCGGGCGTACGAGCGCTATGGCTCGATCAGCACCTGGGAGCCGCACCGCCCCCGGCACATCCTGGCGTTCGGCCCCGAGCACAACCGTCAGGTGCTCGGTGATCCGGCCACGTTCATCGTCGACGCTTTTCGCGAGGCAAACCTCCCGGTCGGCACGTCGATGGCGCGGCTGTCGTTCGGCCTGTTGCGGCTCAACGGTGAGGATCACCGCAGCCAGCGCACGCTGATGCAGCCGTCGTTCGCTGCGCGCCGGGTCGAGCAATACCTCGACACCGTCGTGGCGGCGACCTCGGCGGCCCTGGACGCGTGGCGACTCGGGGAGCTGCGCCGGATCGACGAGGACATCTTCCGCCTGATCGCGCAGATCGCGATGAAGACGATGTTCGGCCTCGACGGAGGTGCCGACGGCGAGCGGCTGCAGCGCTTGATCGAGCGGCTGCTCGCGGTCACCGCGTCGCCCGCGACCCTGCTGCTCCGGCTCGATGTCCCGGGCCTGCCGTACCGCCGCATGCTGCAGACCGCGAGCCGGATCGAGGACATCGTGCTCGGGCTGGTCCGGACCAAGCGGGCCGCGGCCCGGCCGTCGTCCGATGTGCTATCCGATCTGCTCGCGGCGAGCGACGACCACGGCAAGGTCCTGTCCGACGATCAGCTGGTCGGGCAGGCCTACAACGTGCTGTGCCACTCGGGCAGCGCCGCGTCGCTGACCTGGACGCTGCTGCTGCTCGACCAGCACCCGACGGTCCTGAGCGGCGTGGTCGACGAGCTGCGCGGCACCCTGCATGGTTCGCCGCCGACGGCCCAGACGCTGCCCAAGCTCGAGCTCCTCGAGATGGTGGTCAAGGAGAGCCTGCGGCTGTTTCCACCCGCGGCGTTCCTGCTGCGCTACGCGGCCCGCGACTGCCAGCTCGGCGGCCACGACGTCCCCGAGGGCGCGACGGTGTTCATCAGCCCCTACGTCTCGCATCGCTGGCCGGGCGTGTTCACCGATCCATGTCGGTTCGTCCCGGAGCGCTGGCGAACCGGCAACCGCGCGGCCCACGAGTATCACCCCTATGGTCTGGGCCCGCACAACTGCCTGGGCCGGCACATCGCACAGCTGGAGATGAAGGTGGTCCTCGCGATGCTGCTCCAGCGCTTCCGGCCCGCGCTCGCGCCCGGGACGCGCATCGATCGCCGCATGCACATCTCCATGGTCCCCAAGCAGGGACTCCCGATGATCCTCTATCCGGCGGATCAGCGGGTCGAGCGCACTGCCGTGCACGGCAACATTCGCGATCACCTCGTGCTGGATTGATCGCGCCTCTCTGTCACCTCGAGGAGCTACCGTGCCATTGGATCCTCAAGTCATCATTGTCGGCGCCGGTCCTACCGGCCTCACCCTCGCCGCCGAGCTCGCCGGCTCCGGCGTGCGTTGCCAGGTGCTCGAGCACCGGTCCCAGCGCTCGCGGCGATCGCGCGCGTTCAGCCTGACGCCGCACACGCTCGAGCTGCTCGCCATGCGCGGCCAGGCGGACGCGATGATCGCCCGCGGCCTGCCGTGGCGCCACGGGCCGCTCGGCGTGGACGATCGAACGCTGGACTTCGGGCTGGTCGACAGCCCGTTCAACTTCATGCTGATCGTGCCCCAGAACCGTATCGAGGAGGAGCTCGAGCGCTGGGCGCTCGAATCCGGTGCCGAGATCGTGCGCGGCGCGCGCGCGGTGGGCCTCGACCAGGATGGCGCCGGCGTCACGGTCCGCACCGAGCGAGACGGCCGCGCCGAGCAGCGGCGCGCGCAGTTCGTGATCGGCTGCGACGGCGTGCACAGCTCGGTGCGGTCGTTCGCCGGCATCCCGTTCGAGGGCTCCTCGTACGAGGTGTCGCTCATCGTCGCCGACGTGCACCTGGCGCACCCGCCGGACCCGCTGGTGTTTGCTGCCACCACACGGCGGGGCATGGTGGCGGTGTTCCCGTTCGGCGACGGCACGTTCCGGCTGGTGATCCTCGATCACCAGCTGATGAGCGTTCCGGCGCTCATCCCGGTCACGCTCGCAGAGATCTCGGAGAGCGCCGCCGCGATCCTCGGCCGCGACCTCGGCATCCACGCGCCGATCTGGATGTCGCGCTATCACAGCGAGCAGCGCCAGGCGGCGCGGTACCGGAGCGGACGCATCCTGCTGGCCGGCGACGCCGCCCACACCCATATCCCGTCGGGCGGTCAGGGCCTCCAGGTCGGCATGCAGGACGCGTTCAACCTGGGATGGAAGCTCGCGGCCGAGGTCTCGGGCCACGCTCCCGACGGCCTGCTCGACTCCTATGCGCACGAGCGCATGGCGGTCGGTACGTCGACCTTGAAGAAGACCGACCTCGCGTTTCGCTACGAGATCTCGCGCGCGGCCCCCCTGCGCATGCTGCGGTGGCTGTTCGTGCGGCTGATGGCATACCGGCGGCTCCAGCGCGTGGTGCTCGACGAGCTCTGCGGGCTGGCGCTGCGCTATCCGCCGGATCCGCAGCGCGGCGCGCACGCGCTCGTCGGGCGGCGCGCGCCGGACCTCAGCATCGCGGCGCCGGGAGGCTCGACGCGGCTCTACGACCTGCTGCGCGCCCGCAAGTTCGTGCTCGTCGATGGAACGACCGACCAGAGGTTCGCAACGGGGGCGCTCGCCTGCCCGCAGATCGTGGTCGCCCCCGGCTCCGTGGCCCGCGCGGGCTTTCCGGATGCCGTGCTGGTGCGCCCCGACGGTTACATCGCGTGGGCGTCGCGCCGGAACCGCGACCCGCTGGCCCAGGTCATCGAGCGCTGGTGCGCCAGCGCCGGAGCGCCACCCCGGCGGGACCAGCGCGACGAGACCACGGATTTGCCGCCGGCGCCCCCCGCTCTCCCGCCGGGGACAACCTCCCTCCGCAACCTGCACCAAGGAGACCGTCCATGATCCCCAAGCTCTCAGCGATCCCACCCACGCCGCGCCGCGCCGCGCGAGATCCGCGCGCCCGGCGCACGGTCCGAGCGATCGCCGGCGCCGCCATGCTCGCGCTCACCAGCCCCGCGTTCGCCGATCCCGCGGAGCTCACCGCGCGCCGCGCCTGCGAGGACGTACCGGCCCTGGCGTACGTGTCCGACTTCGCGCGCGCGGCGGTGCTCGTGTACCGCATCGACCCGGCGACGGGCGCGCTGCTGCCGAGCGCGCTCGGTCCGTTCCTCGTCGAAGACAAGCCCGCCCACATCGTGCTGCACCCCGACGGGCGCTTCGTGTACGTCGCCAACTGGGGCGCGGGCACGCTGTCCGGGTTCGCGATCGGCCGCGGCGGCGAGCTGATCCCGGTGCCGGGCTCTCCGTTCGTGACCGCCGCCCACCCCGAGTCGATCGCCATCCTGCCGTCGGGGTTCCTCTATGTCGCGAACTACGGCGACGACGTCGTCACCGGGTTCGCGATCGATCCGGCGAGCGGTTCGCTCGCGCCCGTGCCCGGCTCGCCGTTTGCCACCGGCGCCCATCCGATCTCGGTCGCAGCGAGCCCCGCCGGCGACGCGGTCTACGTGGCGAACGACATGTCGTCCACGGTGTCCGCGTTCGCGGTGGATCCGCGGACCGGCGCGCTGTCCGGAGTGTCCGGCTCACCGTTTGTCACCGGCGATCGCGCGTTCTCCGTCGCGGTCAGCCCCTCGGGGAGGTTCGTGTACGTGGTCGACGGCGTCTCGAGCGACGTGACCGCGTTCCGCCGCGACCTCGTCCGCCAGGGCCGCCAGGATCTCCACCCGATCACCGGCAGCCCGTTCGCCACCGGCGCCAACCCGGCGGGCGTGACGGTGGACCCGTCGGGTCGGTTCGCGTTCGTCGCCAACTGGGGTGGCGGGACGGTGTCGTCGTTCCGGATCGACCCGGTCCGGGGCGCGCTCGAGCCCGTCGCCGGATCTCCGTTCGCCTCCGCCCCGGGGACCCGGGCGGTCCGGGTCGACGCGACCGGCAAGTTCCTCTATGCGGCGAACATCGAGTCCGGCATCGTGTCGAGCTTCGCGATCCGCGGCGACGGCGCGTTGCGCGCGATCGCGGGCGGGGCCGTGGCCACCGGCGGACAGCCGTCGGCGGTCGTGGTCACGCGGCGCTGCACGGACGACGCAGGCCCCCGCGAAGCGAGCGCGCCATGACCCGCACGAGGACACCTGCCATGGACACCAAACACAGAGCGCAGGCGCTGCGGACCGCGATCGCGGAGCTCCGCACCACGATCGCGGAACGCGCCGGCGAAGTCGAGGCGGCGCGGCGGCTGCCGATCGACCTGCTCGATCAGCTCAAGGCCGCCGGGCTGTTCCGCATGTTCGTGCCGCGGAGCCACGGCGGCCACGAGATCGAGCTGATCGATGGCCTCGCCGTCATCGAGGAGCTCGCGCGGATCGACGGCGCGACCGCGTGGACGGTGATGATCGGCGCCCAGACGCCGCACCTCCTGGCGATGCTGCCGGCCTCCAAGTTCGACCGCATCTACGCGGCCGGGCCAGACGTCGTCGCCGCGGGCGCGATGGCGCCGCACGGGCGCGCCCGCCCCGACGGCGGCGGCTACGTGGTGGACGGCCGATGGAGCTTCGCGACCGGCTGCCAGCACAGCGACTGGCTGTACGGTAACTGCGTCATCGCCGACGAGCGCGGTCGATCCCGTGGCACGGCGGGCGATGCCCCGCCCACGCTGCGGACCATGGTCTTCCCGGCCCGCGACGGCCGGATCATCGAACACTGGAACGTGCTGGGGATGCGCGGCAGCGGCAGCCACGACATCGCGGTCGAGGAGCTGTTCGTCCCCGAGGCGTACGCGTTCGACGCGATGGCTTGCACGCCCTGCGTCCCGAGCCCGCACTTCGTCGAGCCTCCGCTGCACATCCACCTCCAGCTCGCCGCGGTGGCGGTCGGCATCGCGATGGGGAGCGTCGACGACCTGATCGCGATCGCCGCGTCGGGCAAGAAGCGGTTGTACGCGAAGGAGGCGCTGTCCGCGTCGCCGCGGTTCCATCACCAGGTCGGCAACGTGCTCGCCGAGGTTCGCGCGGCGCGCGCGTGGCTGCGCGACCTCGCGGCCCGGTTCTGGGCGCTCTGCCTCGAGGATCGTCCCGCCGCGAAGGCGATGACCGGCGAGATCCTCGGAGCGACCAGCTGGGTGGTACACGCGGCCTCGGACGTCGTCACCGCTTGCTATCGAGCTGCCGGCTCCGGCGCGATCCGCGACGGCGCCATCCTGCAGCGCCGGTTCCGCGATGCGCACGTGCTGACGCAGCACATCGCGGCCACCGACGGCTGGATCACCCAGATGGGCGCTGGCGCACTCGGCGCCGCGGTGCACGTCGGATGATGGCGCGACGGCTCACCGACGGGCAGCGCGCGCTGTGGTTCCTGCACGAGCTGGCACCGACCTCGTCGAAGTACATCATCGCGCGCGCGGCGCTGATCCGGGGACCGCTGGACACCGGGCTGCTCGAACGCGCGGTGCACGCGGTCGGCGGGCGACACCCGGCGCTGCGCACGACGTTCGACGCGAGCGCCGGCGCGCCACAGCGGACCGTGCATGCCCCGCGGGACATCGCGATCGATCTCGTCGACGCGTCCGGCCTGGACGACGGCGAGCTCGCCGCGCGGCTCCGGACGGCGGCGTACCAGCCCTTCGACCTCCAGCGCGGCCCGCTGTGGCGGATGTCGGTGCTCGCGCGCAGCGCCACCGAGCACCTGCTGCTGTTCGCGATGCACCACATCGTGACTGACTTCTGGTCGCTCACGCTGGTGTTCGACGAGGTGCGCCGGCTCTACGAGGCCGGGGTCGCGGCGGGGCCGGAGGGGATCGCTCGCGCGCTCTCGGCGCTGCCTCTGGCCGGCGATCCGGAGGCGTATCTCCGCATGGTCGACGACTACCTCGCGTCACCGGCGCGCGACGCCGACCTCGCGTGGTGGCGCGGTCAGCTCGACGGGGCGCCCGTCGAGCTCGACTGGCCGACCACGGGCAGCGCGCCCGCCGCCGGCGACGCGATCCCGCAGCTCGCGTTCACGCTGCCCGGCGAGCTGCGCGACCGCGTCGAGGCGTTCGGCCGCGCACGCGGCGCGACGATGCACCCGGTGCTGCTGGCCGCGTACGACGTGCTCCTGGCGCGCTGGACCGGACAGCGCGATCTCGTCGTCGGCGTGCCGTCCGCGGTCCGGCGGGGACCCGAGGTCCGGCGGCTGGTCGGTTACTGCGTCAATCCGCTGCCGCTGCGGGCGCGGCTGGCGGAACACACCACGTTCGCCGAGCTGGTCGCGCAGGCCAGCGCCACCACGCGCGGCGCCCTGCGCCACCAGCGCCTGCCGTTCGCGGCGCTGGTCGAGCACCTGGGCGCGCAGCGCCCGGCCGGAAACCCGATCTTCCAGGCGATGTTCTCGTTCCAGCGCGCGTTCGCCCCCGAGCTCGAGGCGCTCGCGGAGTTCGCGATCGGCGCGGGGACGACCGAGCTGCGGCTGGGACCGGCGACGATCCGCGCCTACCCGCTCGCGCCGAGCGATCCCCAGGTCGACCTGACCTTGTCGGTCGCGCCGGTCGCCGCGGGGCTCGCGTGCACGCTCGACTACGATCCCGCGCAGTTCGAGCGCGGTGCGATCGAGCAGATGGCGTCGCAGTACGAGCGCCTGCTCGATCAGCTGATCGAAGCCCCGGACCGTCCGGTCGCGTGCGGCTCGCTGGTGTCGGAGACCGAGCGACCGGCGCTGGCGCGAGCCTGGAACGATACCGCGCGTGACTATCCGCGGCACGCACGCCTGCACGAGCTGGTGTCGGCGCGGGTGCGCGAGCGACCGGACGCGGTCGCGGTGGTCGATGGCCGGACCCGGCTGACCTACGCCGAGCTCGAGGCCCGCGCCGATCGGCTGTCGCGGCTGCTGCGCGCGCGCGGCGTCCGGGTCGAGACCCGGGTGGGCGTCCTGATGAACCGTACCACCGACCTGATCGTCGCGTTGCTCGCGGTGCTCGACAGCGGCGGCGTCTACGTCCCGCTCGATCCGGCCTATCCGGCGAAGCGCCTCGAATTCTGCGCGCGCGACGCGGGGATCCATCTGCTGGTCACCGAGCGAGCTCTCGCCGGCCGGCTGCTCCTTGCGGACGGCGAGCGCATCGTGATGGACGACGGCGCGCTGCTCGACGACGACGGCGCGCTACCGGCCGCGCCGCCGGTCGCCCTGCACCCCGATGCCCTCGCTTACATCCTGTACACCTCCGGTTCCACCGGCAACCCCAAGGGGGTCTGTGTCACGCACCGCAACGCGGTGAACTTCGTGCACTGGGCCGCCACCGCGTTCTCCGATCGCGACATGGCCGAGGTCCTCGCGAGCACGTCGATCTGCTTCGACCTGTCGGTGTTCGAGATCTACGCCACGCTGTACCGCGGCGGTCGCGTCGTCCTGGTCGACAACGCGCTCGCGGTGGCCGACCAAGCGCACGCCCGCACGGTCACCCTGATCAACACGGTGCCATCGGCGCTGTCGGCCCTGGTCGCCACCGGCGGCGTGCCCGACTCGGTCCGCGTGGTGATCGTGGCCGGTGAGCCGCTGCACGCCAGCCTGGTGCACCAGGCGTACGCGAACACCGCGGCGCAGCGCGTGTTCAACTACTACGGACCGACGGAGGCCACGACGTACGCCACCGGCACCGCGATCGCGCGCGACGCCGCGGGGGCACCCTCGATCGGGCTGCCGCTCGACAATACCCGCGCCTACGTGCTCGATCGCGAGCTCGAGCCGCTGCCTGCCGGCATGCGCGGCGACCTGTACGTCGGCGGCGACGGGGTCACGCGCGGCTACGCCGGCCAGCCGGCGCTGACCGCCGAGCGCTTCGTCCCCGATCCGTTCGCCGCCGCGCCCGGTGCCCGCATGTATCGCACCGGGGATGTCGCCGTGCGCCGCGGTGATGGCCAGCTGCACTTCGTCGGCCGGGCCGACCAGCAGATTAAGCTGCGCGGCTTCCGCATCGAGCTCGGCGAGATCGAGTCATGTCTGCTGTCGTGTCCCGCGGTCCGCGAGGCTTGTGTCAGTCTGTGGACCGGCCGCGAGGAGCCGCGACTGGTCGCGCACGTCGTCACCGCCGGAGCGCGCCGCGAGATCACGGACGACGCGCTGCAGCGCCACCTCCGCGAGTCGCTGCCGGACTACATGGTCCCGGCGCAGTTCGTGCGGTGCGTGGAGCTGCCGCACACGCCGAGCGGCAAGATCGACCGCGCGCGACTGCCGGATCCGGGTGCGCCGGCGCCGGCGGAACGCCACGTGACCGCGCGCGACGAGCTCGAGGCGCGGATCGCGGCGGCGTGGTCGGAGGCCCTCGCGCGCGAGCCGATCGGTGTCCACGACAACTTCTTCGCGCTCGGCGGTAGCTCGCTCGTGGCTGTGCGGCTGGTCGCGCTACTCCGCCACCGCGGCGTGCCGGTCGCGCTGCGCGATCTGTTCGCGCACCCGAGCGTGGCCGCGCTCGCCGCCCTGCTGCGCGCCGACGGCCCGCACCGCACCGCGTGCGCCGATGACGCCGTTCCCGTCCTGCCGCGAGTGCCGTTCCGGCTCGCGCGGCCCACGCACCCACGAATCGCCAAGGAGTCCTGAATGCGCACCCTCGACGAGGCCCGCGTGGCCGACGCGTCCGGCGCCGCGCCCTCACCTTCCCCGGTCTGGCTCGAGGACAAGTTTGTCTTCCCTGCCTCGAGCAGCCAGCGCCAGCTGTGGTTCCTCCACGAGCTCGATCCCACGGCCGGGCTCGCCTATCACCTCCCGGTGGCGTTCTGGATCGCCGGCCGCGTCGACCGGATCGCGCTCCAGCGCGCCGTCAACTGGACGGTCGCTCGCCACGAGGCGCTTCGCACGCGGATCGCCCGGCTCGAGACCGACGTCGTGCAAGCGATCTCACCCGAGGCGTGCGTCACGGTCGCGTTCGTCGACCTCACCGATCAACCGGCGGCCAGCCGCGAGGCCGAGGCGCGGCGGCTGATCGAGATCGAGGCGACCCGACCGTTCCACCACACCGAGCCCAGCCTGCTCCGTGTCGCGCTGATCCGGATCGCCCCGGAGCGCCACGCCCTGGTGCTCGTGCTCCATCACATGATCGCCGACGGCGCCTCTCTGGAGGTCACCGTCCACGAGCTGGTGGACGCGTTCGAAGCGTTCGCCCGGGGCGAGGTCCCGGCGGCGAGCCCACCCGCGCTGCAGTACGCCGACTACGTGGCGTGGCAGCAGCGCTGGCTGACCAGCGACGACTACGCGGCGCAGCGGGCGTACTGGATCGAGCGGCTCACCGGGGCGCCGATGGTGCTCGATCTCGCGCACGGGCGTCCGCGCACCGTCGACGCCGGCTTCCGCGGGCGCACCCACACGGTGGCGCTGCCGCAGCCCCTGGCGAGCGCCGCGAGCGCCGCGGCGGCACGGCACGGCGTGTCGCTGTACACCCTGCTGCTGGCCGCGTTCGCGCTGGTCCTGCATCGCAGGTCGGGACAAACCGACCTGCTGATCGGCACGCCGGTCGCCAACCGGGGACGGCCCGAGCTCGAGCGGCTGGTCGGGCTGTTCGCCAACACGGTCGTACTTCGCGTCGATCTCTCGACCGATCCCACCGCGCGCGAGCTCCTGGACCAGCTATCGCGGACCGTCGTGGGCGCGATCACGCACCAGCAGGTCCCGTTCGACAAGGTCGTCGAGGCGTTGCATCCCGAACGATCCCTGACCCGCAACCCCGTGTTCCAGGTCATGTTCGCGTTCCAGGAGGTGCGGCAGGCCCGTCCGGGCGTGCGCGAGCTTGCGGTCGACCGGATCGCGATCGCGTCGCATACCGCACGGTTCGACCTGTCGCTGTTCGTGATCGACGAGGACGGCCGGATCTCGCTGGCGTTCGAGCACAGCGCCGCGCTGTTCGATCCCGAGACGATCGAGCAGATCGCGGATCAGTACCAGCGCGTGCTCGGCGAGCTGGTCGCCGGCGACGCCCGCGCGTCCGCGCTGGCGTTCCTCACGCCCGAGCAACGCCAGGCGGTGATCGAGCGCTCGTACCACCACGCGCCGGCGCCGGCCGCGGACTGGCTGGTCCAGACGTTCGAGCGCCACGCGGCCGAGGCGCCGGACCGCGTCGCGGTGGTGTGCGGCGACCGCGCGTGGACGTACCAGGAGCTGGACCGGCGCGCCGGCGGACTCGCCGGCCAGCTGCGAGCCGCGGGCGCAGCGCCCGAGCAGCGCGTCGCCGTGTTGTGCGGGCGCTCGGAGCAGCTGGTCGTCGCGTTGCTCGCCGTCCTGAAGAGCGGCGCGGCGTACGTACCGATCGATCCCGAGCTTCCGGAGCAGCGCGTCCGGTACATCCTCGACGACGCCAGGCCGAGCGTCGTGATCACGATGTCCGCGTCCGGCGAGCTGTGCGCCGCGCCGCTGGACGCGCGCGGCCCGGCGCCCGCGATCGACGAGCGCGGCCCCACAACGTCGGCGACGGACGACTGCGCCGCCTACATCCTCTACACGTCGGGATCGACCGGGCAGCCCAAGGGCGTCGTGATCTCGCGCGGCGCGCTCGGCAACTTCCTGCACTCGATGCTACGCGCCCCCGGGATCGACGCGGACGACGTGCTGGCCGCCGTGACCACCGTCTCGTTCGACATCGCCGGGCTCGAGCTCTACCTGCCGCTGGTCGCCGGCGCGCGTGTGGTCATGGTCGATCGCGAGGCCGCCCGGGATCCCCAGGCGCTGCGCCGCGTGCTCGACGATCACCGCGTGACGGTCCTGCAGTCGACCCCGGCGACCTGGCGCATGCTCCTCGATGCCGGCTGGCAGCCGGGTCCCGGGATGCGGGCGCTGTGCGGCGGCGAGGCGCTCGCGCAGGATCTCGCGGACCGGCTGGTGTCGGGCGGCGCCGCGGTATGGAACCTCTACGGTCCGACCGAGACGACGATCTGGTCGTGTCGCAAGCGGATCGCCGCCGGACAACCGGTCTCGATCGGCGCGCCGATCGGCAACACCGGCGCCTACGTGCTCGACGACGAGCTCGAGCCGGTGCCGAGCGGTGTCCACGGCGAGTTGTTCATCACCGGCGCCGGCGTGGGCCGCGCGTACTGGGCGCGTCCGGCGCTCACGGCCGAGGCGTTCCTCCCGGACCCGTTCGCCCACGCCCCGGGCGGCCGGATGTACCGTACCGGCGACACGGTCGTGCGGCGCTCCGACGGCGAGCTCGTGTTCATCGGCCGCCGGGACAGCCAGGTCAAGATCCGCGGGTTCCGCGTCGAGCTCGGCGAGATCGAGGCGACCGCGCGCGCGTACGCCGGCGTGCGAGACGCGGTCGCGATCGCCATCGGCTCGGGATCGAGCGCGCGCCTGGCGTGCTACGTCGTCGGTGACGGTGGTCCGCGGTGGCGAGAGGACCTCCGCGATCACCTGCGCGCGCGGCTCCCCGAGTACATGGTTCCCGGCGCGATCGTGACGCTCGAGGCCCTGCCGCAACTGCCGAGCGGCAAGATCGATCGCGCCGCGCTACCGCGCCCCGAGATCGCGCGAGGCGGCGAGCTCGCGCCACCACCGTCGTCGGACGTCGAGTTGCGGCTCGCGGCGGCGTGGGCGCGCATCCTCGATTGCGGGCCGGTCAGCTTGCACGACAACTTCTTCGCCCTGGGCGGAACGTCGCTGCAGGCGGCGCGGCTGATCCAGGACATCCGTCGCGAGCTCCACGTGGAGATCCCGATGCGCGAGCTGTACCTCGACGCGAGCCTGTCGAACCTCGCGGCGGTCATCGACAAGAAGCTCCGCGGGATCCGGGTGGAGCGCACTGGCGGCATCGCGGCGTTTGTCGCCGGCCTGCGCGACGACCAGCTCGACGCGCTGCTCGGCGATGGCTCGCTCAACACCGGATGGGAGAACATCTGATGACAGATCACGTTCAGCCGCGCGCGGTGTCGATCGACGACAAGCGCGCACGACTCGCACACGCGCTCGCCGCACCGGGCGGCTTCACCAACGTCACCCCCGAGCAGCGCCGGTTATGGACGTTGCTCGAGCTCGATCCTGACGTTCCCTGCGAACGCTGCGCGGCCTACGACATCGCGGGCCCGCTGGAGCTCGCCGTCCTTCAGCAGGCGATCAGCGACACGCTCGGGCGCCACGAGATTCTGCGCAGCACATTCGGCGATCTCGCCGGTGCGCCGCTGCGCATCGCGAGCGTCGTGCGCGACCTCGAGCTCACCGTGCTCGACGCCGCGAACGGCGACGCCGAGCGCGCTGGCGATCCGCTCGACGCTGCGTCGTCCCGCTGGTGCGCCGGGGGCCACCGCGGGTCGCGCGATCCCGGCCCGCTGGTCCGGATCGGCGTGATCCGCCGCGCGCCCGACGCGCATCGCCTGCTCGTCGCGATGCACGAGCTGATCGCCGACGAGGCGTCGCTCGCGCTGTTCGTCCACGAGGTGATCGCGAGCTACGAGTCGCTGGGCTCGGCCGCCGCGCCGCCGCCGCCCGGCGCCCCCGCGTTCGCCGCGTTCGCCCGCGACGAGCGCGCCTGGCTCGCGAGCGATGCCATGCGCGCGCAGCTCGAGCGCTGGCGCGCCCGCCTGGCGAATGCCGTTCCGCTGCAGCTCCCCATCGACCGGGCGCGGCCCAGGATCAAGACTCACCGCTCGGCGTCGGCGAGCGCCGCGCTGACCGTGCGCCAGGCCGCCGACCTCGAGGCGCTCGCCGTGGCCCTGTCGTGCCGCCCGGCGGACATCGTGCTCGCGGGTTTCGCCGCGCTGCTGTCGCGCTACACGGGGCAGCTCGACGTGACGATCGGCGTCGACAACGGCCGCCGGCGCGCCCCGGCATGGCGCCGCACGATCGGCCCGATCGCGAGCACCGCGCCGCTCCGCATCGACCTGGGCGAGGCGCCGACGTTCGAGCGAGCGGTCAGCCTCGTGCAGAGCCTGATCGACGACGCGCTGCGCGCCGCCATGCTGCCGTTCGCAGCGCTGGTTGACGAGTTGCGGCCGGCCCGGGACCTGAGCCGGACCCCGCTCTACCAGGTGTCGTTCGAGTGGACCGACGCCGGGTACGAGCTGGTGGCGGCCGGCCTGGTCGTGCGACCGCGCGCGCTACCCGAGGCGCGCACCGCGGTGGACCTGACGCTCGCGGCGACGCGGCTGGCCGACACCATCGCGCTGCGACTCGACTTCAACACCGACCTGTGCGACGCGGCGACCGCCGACCGTATGCTGCAGCACCTCGTGGCGCTGCTGTCGTCGGTGGTGGCCCGGCCCAGCCAGGCGATCGCGCGCCTGGCGATGTGGTCCGACGGCGAGCTCGAGGCGATCCGGACCTGCAACACGACCGCCGCGGACTATCCGGCCGATCGCTGCCTGCACGACTGGGTGTCCGAGCAGGCGCGGCGCAGCCCCGCTGCGGTGGCGGTGTGCTGCGGCGAGGTTTCGGTCACGTTCGGCGAGCTTGACCGGCGATCGAACCAGCTCGCGCATCACCTCCGAGCGCTGGGGCTGCCGGTCGAGGGCAAGGCCGCGGTCTGCCTCGAGCGCTCGACCGACATGGTGGTCGCGATCCTCGCGACGCTCAAGGCGGGCGGCGCGTACGTCCCGCTCGACCCCGAGCACCCCGAGCACCGCCTACACGAGCTCCTGGCGGACAGCCAGGCGGCGATCGTCATCACCGAGCGCGGGATCGCCGACCGGGTAGACACCGGCGTGATCCGGGTGATCCTCGAGGATGACGAGCCGTCGATCGCGGCGCGGCCGAGCTCGCCGCCGGCCGTGGCCGTCACCCCCGATCACCTCGCCTACCTGATCTACACCTCGGGATCGACCGGCCGGCCCAAGGCCGTCATGGTCGCGCATCGCAGCGTGGTGAACAACCTCGCGTGGCGGCAGCGCACCTGGCCGCTGTCGGGCGACGACCGCGTCCTGCACAACCACGCGTTCAGCTTCGACCCGTCGGTGTGGGCCACGTTCTGGCCGCTGATCGCCGGCGCGCAGCTGATCGTGACCCCGCCGCGCAGCGCGTACGACGTCGGCGCGCTGCTCGGGCTGATCCGCCGCCACCGCGTCACGGTGTACGGCGGCGTCCCGTCGGTGCACGCGCTCGTGATGGAGAGCGCTGCGGGCGGCGCGCTGGACAGCCTGCGCCTGGTGCTGAGCGGCGGCGAGGCCCTCGGTGGCGACGTCCAGCGCGCGGTGTTCGGCCGCACCTCGGCCGTGCTCGCCAACCTCTACGGGCCGACCGAGGCGACGATCGACGCGACGTTCTGGGTGTGCCCGCGCGCCGAGAATCCCCCGCCCGCGCCGATCGGCGCCCCGATCGCGAACCTGACCGCGCACGTCCTCGACGACGATCTGCAGCGGGTGCCGCTCGGGGTCGCGGGCGAGATCTACCTCGGCGGCCTCGGCGTGGCGCGCGGCTACCACGGGAGGCCGCGCGTGACCGCCGAGCGGTTCGTGCCCGATCCGTGGTCGCCCGAGCCCGGTGGGCGGCTGTACCGCACCGGCGATCTGGGCCTGCGCCGCGCGGACGGCGCGCTGGTGTTCCTCGGCCGCGTCGACGACCAGATCAAGGTGCGCGGCTTCCGGATCGAGCTCGGCGAGATCGAGGCGCGGCTCGCCGAGCACCCCGAGGTCCGCGAGGCGGTGGTGCTGGCGGTCGACGACGGCACCGGCAACCGGCGACTGGTCGGCTACGCCGGCACACGCGACGCCATCTGCACCGGCGCGAACCTCGCGTCGTATCTCGGCGCGCAGCTGCCGGCCTACATGGTGCCGTGGCAGGTGATCGTGATGCCCGAGCTGCCCAGGCTCGCCGGCGGCAAGATCGCGCGCGGCGCGCTCCCGGTGCCGCGCGCGGAGACCGCCCCCGCGGTCCGCGACCGCCCGCGGACCCAGCTCGAAGAGGAGGTCGCGCAGATCTTCACCGCGGTCCTGGGCTGCGAGGTCGGGATCCACGACGACTTCTTCGAGGCCGGCGGCACGTCGCTGATGCTGGCGCGCGCCGCGTCGCGGCTGATCGCGCGGTTCCAGATGGCGATGCCGGTGCACCAGTTCTTCCACGTTCCGACGATCGCGGGGGTCGCGCAGGTGGTCGAGCTGTACCAGCGCGAGGGCATCGCGGCCGTGATCGCCAGGCAGCATGCCGAGCACCTGGCGGCCGACGCCACGCTGCCGCCCGAGATCCGCCCCGACGGGCTCCCGCTCGCCGATCACGAGGATCCGACCGCCGTGCTGCTCACCGGGGCGACCGGGTACCTCGGTGCGTTCTTGCTCGAGCAGCTGCTGCGCCGGACGCGCGCGACCGTGTACTGCCTGGTCCGCGCCCCGGACGCGTCGCACGCGCTGGCACGGCTGCGCGACGCGATGATCGCGTACCGGATCTGGAGCGACGACGACCTGCCGCGGATCGTGGCGGTCCCGGGTGATCTGGCCAAGCTCCGGTTGGGGCTGTCCGACGCGGCGTGGGACGACCTCGCCGAGCGGGTGGACGTCGTCTACCACTCCGGAGCGCTGGTCAACTTCGTCTACCCGTACTCCGCGCTGCGCGCGGCCAACGTGCGTGGTACCGAGGAGGTGCTGCGCCTGGCGTGCACTCGCCGGCTCAAGTCGGTGCACTACGTGTCCACGATCGACGTCCTGCTGGCGATGCACACGCCACGTCCGTTCATCGAGGACGACGCGCCGCTCCGCTCGCGGGTCCAGGTGCCCGCGGGCTACACCGGCAGCAAGTGGGTCGCCGAGAAGGTGGCGTACCTCGCACACGAGCGAGGCATCCCGGTGTCGATCTATCGCCCCGGGTTGATCCTGGGTCACGAGGACACCGGCGCGACCCAGACCAACGACTACCTGCTGGTGGCGTTTCGCGGGTTCGTGCCGATGGGGATCCTGCCGTCGTATCCGCGGATCTTCGACACCGTCCCGGTCGACTACGTGGCCAAGGCCATCGTCCACATCTCGACCCAGGGCGCCGCGCGCGGCACGTTCTTCCACCTGTTCAACCCCGCGCCCGTGTCGCTCGCGCAGTTCTGCGACTGGCTCCGATCCTACGGCTACCGGTTCGACATCGTCGACTTCGAGATCGCGCGCCGGCGGGCACTGGAGGTCGACGCGTCGCATCCGCTGTACCCGCTCGTGCCGCTGATCCGGGACGCCGAGCCCGAGCCTCAGGAGTCGCTCGATCCGGCGTTCATCGATCGGCTCCAGCCCGACGTCGAGTGCCGGAACACGCTCGCCGTGCTGGCCGGCAGTGACGTCCGCTGTCCGCCGATGACCGAGGAGCTCGCGCACAAGTGCCTGCGCTACCTGATCGAGATCGGTTTTCTCCCGCCACCCGAGGCGGTCGTACCCGCGTCGCTGCAGGTGCCGCTGCCGCTGCCAACGCCAACGCCAACACCAACCTTCCACGCTGCGAGTGAACGATGATCCACCATGTCGAGCTATCACCAGCCGTCCTGCAATACGTCCACGACCAGTCGGTTCGCGACGATCCGGTGCTGCGGGCCCTCCGCGAGGAGACCTCGAAGCTGCCGCTGCGCACCATGCAGATCCCACCCGAGCAGGGCCAGCTCCTCCACCTGCTGGTCCGCCTATCGCGCGCCCGGCGAGCGCTCGAGATCGGGGTCTTTACGGGCTACAGCACGCTGTGCACGGCCCGGGCGCTGCCGCCGGGCGGTACGGTCGTCGCGCTCGATCTGAGCGCAGAGTGGATCGCCATCGCGCGCCGCTACTGGCGGATGGCCGATGTCGAATCCCGGATCGAGGTCCGGCTCGGCGATGCGACCGCCTCGCTCCGGGAGCTGATCGACGAGCGCGGCGAGCCGTTCGACTTTGCGTTCATCGACGCCGACAAGGAGCGCTATGACCGCTACTACGAGTCCGCGCTCCAGCTCGTTCGCCCGGGCGGACTGATCGTGATCGACAACACGCTGTGGTCGGGGCTGGTCGCTGACGTCACGCACTCCGACGCGGAGACCGAGTCGCTGCGGCGCCTCAATACCAAGCTGCGCGACGATCCGCGCATCGAGCTCAGCATGCTGCCGTTCGCCGATGGTCTGACCCTCGCCCTCAAGCGCTAGCTCATGATGGCCCGGATCATCGCTGCGTTGTCGCTCGCGTGCGCGGTCCTGAGCGCGGTGTGGCGGCCCCACGCGCCCAGCGCGCTTCCGGCGTCGGCGCCGGCTGCGGAGTTCTCGGCGGAACGGGCCATGGGGCACCTCCGCCACATCGCGTCGCAGCCGCACCCGGCTGGCTCGGACGAGCACGCCCGGGTGCGCGCCTACCTGCGCACGGAGCTCGCGCGCCTCGGCCTCGCGGTCGAGGTCCAGCGCGCCACCAGCGTCGCAGAGTTTCCAAGCCCGATGTCGGCGCGCTACCGGGTCGCCGCGCGCGTGCAGAACATCGTCGCGCGGCTGCCCGGACAACACAGCACCGGCGCCGTGCTGCTGATCGCACACTACGACTCGGTCGCGGCGAGCACGGGCGGAAACGACGACGGCGCCGCGGTCGCGGCGCTGCTCGAGACCGTGCGCGCGCTGCGCGCGGGCCCGCCGCTCAGCAACGACGTGGTGGTGCTGCTCAGCGACGCCGAGGAGGCGGGGCTGCTGGGCAGCGTGGCGTTCTTCGCGGCACGTGATCCGCTCGGTCCGGGCGCGCCGATCGCGGCCGCTCTCAACTTCGAAGCTCGCGGCCACACCGGCCCGGTGCTGATGTTCGAGACCGCGCCGGACAGCGGCTGGCTCGTGCGAGAGATGGCGGCGGCGTGCCCGCATGCGCGCGCGAGCTCGCTGTTCGATGCGGTGGCGCGCTTCGTGCCGAATGCCACCGACTTCGCGCTCGCTCGCGCGCGCGGCGTCCCAGGGCTGAACTTCGCTTACATCGAAGGCATCGACCACTATCACAGCAGCCTGGACTCGCGCGCGAACGTCGATCCCGACAGCGTGCAGCACCATGGCGAGTACGCGCTGAACCTGACGCGACGGCTCGGCGCGCGCGATCTGTCGCGGCCCGACGCTTCGAGCGCCGTGTACTTCAACCTCGGAGATCGCCTCATCGTGTACTCCGCGGCGGCGAGCCGGCCGCTCGCCGCCGTGGCCGTGATCGGGTGGATCGCGGTCGTCGCGTACGGCCTGCGGACCGGCCGGCTACGAAAGCGCGAGATCGCCCGCAGCGCGGGCGCGAAGCTGTGCGAGGTGATCGCGGTGGTCGCGGTGACCGCCGGGGTGACCTGGCTCGCCGCGCGAACGCACGACGAGTTCGACCGGCTCGGCGACACCTACGATCACGGCGGCTACGTCGCCGGGATCGTCGCGCTCGCGGCCGCGCTCGCCGCGGGCTCCGCGGTATGGCAGCGCCGGCGGCGCAGCGCGGTCGACATCGCCGCCGGCGCGGCGCTGCCGTGGGCGGTCGTCACGGCGGCGGCCGCGGTGTGGCTGCCGGGCGCGGCGTTCCTGTTCACGTGGCCACTGCTCGGCGCAGCGCTCGGGCTGGCCGCGCTGGTCCGCCGGCGAGCGTTCGCGCCGGCGGTCCAGGCCGCGGCGCTCGCGATCCAGGCGTTGCCCGTCGTCGCCTTGGTGATCCCGATGATCCCGCTCGTGATCGAGGGGTTGACCCTGGTGCTCGCGGCGGTGGCGGCCGCGGTGCTCGCGCTCGCGCTCGGGCTCGTCGCGCCACACCTGGCGATCGCCCCGGGGCGTCGCGGCCTGGCGTGGCCCGCGGTGCTCGGCGCGCTCGGCGCGGCGTGCGTCGTCCACGCGAGCTGGCCCCGCGCGCCCGACGCCGAGCGGCCGCGGCGGGACAGCGTGCTGTACGCGCAGGACACCGACGCCCGCCGGGCCGTGTGGGCGAGCAGCGACGCCGCGCTCGACGACTGGACGCGCCCCCTGGTCGGCAGCGCTCGCGCGCCGGCCCCGCTGCCGGGGTTCATGCCGGTCTGGGACCGAGCGTTCTGGTGGGCGCCTGCGCCGGTCGTGCCGCTGTCGCCGCCTGCCGTCGAGGTCGTCAGCGACGCCAGCGCCGGCGCGGCGCGCACGCTGCGGATCCGCGTCGCGTCGACCCGCGCGGCGCGGTCGATCGTCGTCGCGACGGCGGCGCACGTCGTCGACTATCGCGTCGACGGGGTGTCCCCGGCGGCGCCGCTCGGCGAGCCCGGCCCCGACGCGGAGGCGCCCTGGGATCTCTGGCTCGAGGCGGGAGGAGCGGCGCCGTGGGACCTCGAGCTGACGCTGGCAGCCGGCAGCCCGGTGGTCCTTCGCGTGCTCGACCGCAGCGATGGCCTGCCGGAGGCGATCGCACCACGCCCCGAGGCCCACGTTCCCGCGGCCAGCCTCGACATCGAGGTGTGGAGCAACGCGAGCTTTGCGAGCCGCGCGGTGTCGCTGGGCCCGACACCCGGCGTGAGCACGGCGCGTCCCTTCGATACAAGCCTGCCGGCCCCCCCATGACTACGCTCGACAACCGAGAGCCATCGCGGCGGAAGGAATGAACACATGGCGAACAAACCAACATCTGCGGGTCCAAACGCGTCAACGCTGACCGGTCGCGTGGCAGTCGTCACCGGCTCGAGCCGCGGCGCCGGGAGGGCGATCGCGCGCGAGCTGGGACGGCTCGGCGCGACTGTCTTCGTCACCGGCCGGAGCTCGAAGCTCGGCACGTCCACCGAGGGGCTCCCCGGCACGATCGAGCAGACCGCGGCCGAGGTCAGCGAGCTCGGCGGCGTCGGCATCCCGGTCCGGGTCGACCACACGGTCGAGGGCGACGTCCGCGCGCTGTTCGAGCGGGTCGCCGGCGAGGCCAGGCGCCTCGACATCCTGGTCAACAACGCCTGGGGTGGCTACGAGCAGTACGACGGCGACGGCTTCGATCTGCCGTACTGGGAGCAGCCGCTGGAGCAGCGGTGGAATGGCATGTTCGCGGCGGGGTTGCGGGCGATGTTCGCGTCCAACCGCTGGGCGGCGCCGCTCCTGCTGAGCACCGCGAAAGCCCAAGGCGCACCGTCCCGTCCGCCGCTGGTGGTCCACACCGTGGCCTGGGCACACGACGTCTATCTCGGAAATCTCTATTACGATGTCGTCAAGTCGGCGATCATCCGGATGAGCTTCGGGATGGCGACCGAGCTGCGCGCCCGGAACATCGCCGTGGTCGCGGTCGCGCCCGGGTTCATGCGCACCGAGCGCGTGATGGCGGAGCACGCCAAGAAGCCGTTCGACCTCGGCCCCACCGAGTCACCGGTGTACGTCGGCCGTGCCATCGCGGCGCTGGCGACCGATCCGGAGATCATGGCCGACTCCGGCAAGCTGCTGACCGCGGGAGACGTGGCGCGCCGGTACGGTTTCACCGACGAGGACGGCCGACAACCCGAGGCGTTCCGGATCCCGGATCCGGCGACCGCCGCGAGCTCCTGACCTCGACGCCGCCGGCCCCGGCATCGAGCCGGCGAGCGATGACCACGCATGCCATCGAGAGTGTGTCATGGACAAGCGAGTCTCCATTGGCTGGACGTTCTTGCGTGTCGCGTTCGGACTGCTGCTGTCGCTCGCGTTCGGCCGCCAGAAACTGTCGAGCGAGGTGATGACCGGCTTCGTCGGAGCTGTCGCCGCGCTCGGGTTCCCGGTCCCGACGTTGTTCGCGTGGTGCTCGGCGCTGACCGAGCTCGCCGGCGGCCTGCTGTTTGCCGCCGGGCTCCTGACCCGCCCGGTCGCCGCGATCATCTCGTTCAACATGATCGTCGCGATCTACAGCCAGCGCGGCGGCCCCCTGGTCATGGCGGTGCCCGCGATCCAGTTCCTGGTCGTCGCGATCGCCGGGGTCATCGCGGGCGGCGGCCCCCTCAGCGTCGACGCGCGCTGGCGCCACCGCACGTCGGCCCACACGCCGGCCGCGGTCGCCGCCAGGGAGTAGCCGGTCGTGGAGCGGCGCGCTGCAACGCCGGGTCGCCTGCGATCGGTGATCGGCGGACTTCCTCCGACGTTCTGGACGCTGTGGATCGGCACGCTGATCAACCGGCTCGGCAGCGTCGTGCTGCCGTTCCTGGCGATCTACGTGACCGACAAGCTGTCGTTCACGGCGGCGCAGGCCGGCACGGTCGCCGCGGCCAACGGGCTCGGCGCGATGATCGCCGGTCCGCTCGGCGGTGCCCTCGCCGACCGCCTGGGCCGCCGGACCGCGATGATCGGCGGGCTGACTGTCGGCGGCGCGACGATGCTCGGGCTCGGGTTCTGCCGCGGGCCGCGTGAGGTGATCGCGGTCGCGTTCCTGCTCGGCGTGACGGGCGAGCTCTACCGCCCGGCGTTCTTCGCCGCGGTCGCCGATGTCGTACCGCCCGCCGACCGGCCGCGCGCCTACGGCCTGCTGTACTGGGTCCTCAACGTCGGCTTCGCGATCGCGCTGCCGGTCGCCGGCCTGCTCTCGGTGTCCAGCCCGCGGCTGCTGTTCGTCATCGACGCCGGCAGCACGTTCGCGTTCGCGTTCGCGATGTGGCGGTACCTGCCCGAGACCCTGCCGCCCCGCCCGCCCGGCACCGCGGCACGGCGGTCCAGCGTATCGCTGGCGCTCGCGCCGCTGCGCGATCCGGTGTTCCTGGCGCTGCAGGTGCCGTTCTTCGCCACGGCGATCGTGCTGATGCAGAGCCAGATGGCGCTCTCGATCGACCTGACGTCGCGCGGGCTCAGCCCGGAGGTGTTCGGCATGTTGCTGTCGTTCAACGGCCTGCTCATCGTGATCGCACAGCCGATCATCCTGCCCGCTGTCACCCGTGCGCCGCGGCGGATCGCGCTCGCCGCGGGCGCGCTGCTCGTCGGCGTGGGCTTCGGGCTCCACACGCTGTCGGCGAGCGTTCCGCTCGCGGTCGTCGCGGTGGCCGTGTGGACCGCCGGCGACATGGCGCAGCAGTCGGTGATCCCGGCCGCGATCGCCGACATCGCGCCGCGGGCGCTGCGCGCCAGCTACGAGGGGGCGTCGTTCATGGTCTGGGGGCTGGCGGGCTGCGTGGCCCCCGCGCTGGGCGGTCAGCTGCTCGCTCATCACGGAGGAGACACGCTGTGGCTGCTGTGCGCCGGCGTCGGGAGCGCGGCGGCGGCAGGCTACCTGCTCGTCCGCACGGTGTCCCAGGCGCGGATCGCCGTGCCGAGCGTCGGTCCGGAAGGAGAGCCATGATGACCGCACATCACATCGAACCCGCGCGGCGATCCCACCGGCGGCCGCGCGCGTGCCCGGCGCTGTGGATCGCCGTGCTGGCCAGCCTGCTATGGACGGCGACCGCGGCGACCGCGCCGCAGATCGATGATCGCGGTTGGCTCGGCGCCGTGCAGCTGGCCTCGCTGCGGTTGCGCCTCGAGCGACTGTCGCCCGCCGAGGCGCAGGACCTCGCGGCCCGCCGCGCACGCGGCGACAGCCCGCAGCGGATCTACGACGAGCTGATCCAGCGCTGGATGAATCGCGACCTGTTCGCGCGGCTCGCGCTCGGCATGATCCCGGTTCCGGACCACGCCAGCCTGTTCATCGAGACGTTGCGGCGAGACCGCAGCGTCGACGGACGCTGGGTCTACTACCTGCCACACGCCGCCCCCGCGACCGAGCGCGGCGCGCCGCCGTGCCCGAGCTCGGAGCGCGTGATGGTGGCACCGTGGTGGGCCAAGGACCACCAGATTGCGCTGTGCGCGCACAGCTACCGGCCGGACAACGCGTTCGATTCGGTCGGCTACTGCGCCGGCCAGCCCGAGCCGCTGCGGCCGATCGCGCCGCGCGCCGGCTGCGGATGCGGGCCGCTGCTCCTGGCCTGCCTGCCGCCGGACGACGAGGCCCCGCAGATGAGGCAACGTCTCGTGGCGGCGATGACCGACGAGATCGCGGCCACCGGCGCCGACATCATCGCGCGCGGCGGCTCGTTCGACGAGCTCATGACCACGTCGCGCACCTGGCAGACCGGCCTGATCGAGTTTCTGTACGCGCGGCGCGACATGCTCGCCATCCTGGCGAGCCGCCCCTACTCGAGCGAGCTGGACGCCCGGCTGCGAGCGATGCTGGCGCCGATCGACCTCGATCGCGGCGGCCGCTGGGTCGACCGCGCGCCGGTGTACGAGGGCAGCGGGCTGTTTCTCACCACGCCGCTCATGGCCAACTTCCTCGGGACCGCGCGCGCCGAGATGGCGTTCTTGCTGTCGCAGTTCCTGTGCACCGATTTCCCGGCAAATCACGTCGACAGCGAGGCCCTGCTGGCGGTCACCCGGAACCAGCATCGCAGCGTGCGATTCGAGGTCTACGAGTCGCCGATGCGCAACCAGGCGTCGTGCAGCGGGTGTCACGCGCCCATGGACTTCGGCGCGGGCTTCCTCGTGGGGCTGCGACCGCCGCTGTTCGGCTCGATCCCGACCGACAAGCGCGTCGAGGGCCGGCTCTACATCAACGGAGCCAGCGATCTGCGCGGCAGCGGGACCGGCTTCGGCGCCCTGATGGCGCTGGTGATCCGGCAGCCCGAGTTCCCGCGCTGCACGGTGTCCCGCATGTTCACGTATCTCGTCGGCCGGCCGCCGCGCGCCACCGATGACGAAGCCCGCGTGATCGCCGGGCTCGTCCAGCGCTTCGAGCGCTCGGGCCGGCGGCTCGACGCGCTGATCCGCGCGATCCTGACCAGCCCGCCCGCGACCGAGTCGATCGAGCTGTCCGGCGCGCTCGCTGGCGCGGACCGTCCGCCCCCCGGACGATCTGCCCCGAGCCCGGCCGCCGGCGCTGGCGTACCGGAACGCGCACGCGATCTGCTCGCGCAGCACTGCGTGCGCTGCCACGACGGCCGCCGCGTTCTCGATCTGCGCACCCCGCCGGCGACGCACGACGCCAGGACCTGGGCGAAGATCCGCACGATGGTCGAGACCGGCCGGATGCCGCCGTACGACGACGCCCGGAACCGGCCGCAGGTGATGGCACCGGGCGAGCGTCAGGAGCTGGTCGCTTCGGCGGCGGCGCTGGTCGCCGGTGCCCAGCATCCGCTCGCGCCGCGTACCCAGATCGACCTGTCGCCGCGCGACTGGGTGTACATCGTGCGCGAGGTCGCCGCCCCGTTCCTGCCACCGCCCGCGCTCGACGCGATCATGACCCGGCGTCGCGACCTCGCAGGCGATACCCGGATGTTCTGGATCGCGGCGGACGTATGCGCCGCGATCGTCGACGCGGACGCCCGCAAGCCGCCCGCCGATCGCCGGCTCTCGGGTCTGGACGCGACACCGCTCGATGATGCCGCGGTCGACGCCCTCGCCACGGCGCTGCACACGCTGGTCTACCGCGAGCCGGCCGGCGCTCGCGACGTCGCCGCCGGGCGCGAGCGGTTCCGGCGGTTCGCGGCGCGCGGCGGCGGCAACGGCGACGCCGCGGTCGCGCTGTGCACCAGCGATCTCGCGAGCCCGCGCGTGTTGCACATCCCGCTTGGGGCGGCTGCCGCCGGGGAGCCCTCGCCGTGACCGCGCCATCGCGTCGCGACCTGCTCCGCGCCCTCGCGGTCGCCGGTGGCAGCCTGGGCGCGGGAGGCTGCGCCCGCGCGCTGCGCGGCCGGGGCACGGCGGGCCCGGGTACCGCCCGGCGCGAAGCCGCGACCGGCGGCCGGCACCACGTGGTTCGCATCACCCTCGACGGCGGCTTCGACAGCGTGCTCACCGTCGACCCCAGGGATCCGCGCACCGCGGGCGACGTCGACGTCCCGTACCGCGCCGACGATCGCGCGCGGGGGGCGCTCCGCCTGTTCGGTCCGCTGATCGGCCGGCTCGCCCGGCACGATCGCGACCTGTGCCTCGTGCACGGCGTCCGCCACGACACCGTCGCACACGACACCGGCGAAGGCATCCTGCGCGCGGGGCGCAAGCGATTCAGCGGCGGCGACCGCCCGTTCGGCGATGTCGTCGGCGAGATCCTCCCGGGCAGCGCACCGATTCGTCACCTGCACATCCAGACCGGCTATCCAGAGCCGTTCTCCGACTCGCTCGATCGCGTCCTGCTCCCCGGCAACCCGGCAGGGCGCGAGCTCCCGATGCCCGGTGAGGTCGAGGTCGAGCCCGGCGCGCTCGCGCAGCTGTTCGGCGCGGCCGAGCCGCCGCGGTTCGCGATCCCCGCGTGGTTCGACGACGTGCAAGCCGACGCGCACGCCGACGCGCAGGAGCTCCTCGCCGGCCGCCGCGACGAGCTCGCAGCCTGCGACGCCGCGCTCGCGACCACCCGCAACCTGTCGCGCCTGCTGGCCACCGCGCCGCACCGCACCGCGCTCGCGGCGAGCGCGCTCGGCCCCGGGCTCGCGCTCGCGCTCCACGCGATCCGCACCGACCAGGCTCGCTTCATCACGGTGCGCTCGCCGCGCGCCTGGCTGGACACCCACACCGACAACCTCGCGCTCCAGACGTCGCGGACCGTCCCGATCCTCGATGACATCGCCGACTTCATCACCGAGCTCAAGCGCGAGCCGGCACCCGGCGGCTCGCTGCTCGACCACACCACGGTGGTCATCACCTCGGAGCTCGGGCGGTTCCCCAAGCTGAACATCGCGCGCGGCAAGGACCACTGGCCAGAGACCAGCTGGATCCTGCTCGGCCGCGGGATCCGAGCGGGCATCACCGTGGGCGCGACCGACGCGCAGTTCCGCGGCGTCCCGGTCGGCTATCGCACCGGAACACCCGACGCGCCGGACCGCCGCCCGCTCGACGCCGACGCGCTGTTCGCGACGATCCTTCGCGTCGCCGGCGGCAACCCGGCGAGTCACGACTATGGCCACGATTCTGTCTTGCAGTGCATCCTGACCTGATCACACGAGTCGAACACACGGGAGTTCCCATGGCAGACCGCGATCTCGATCGACGAACCTATGTTGTTGTCCTCAACCATGAAGAGCAATACTCGCTCTGGTGCGCGGACAAGCCCCTGCCGGCGGGCTGGAGCGCCGTCGGTGTCAAAGGCACGAAGGACGAATGCCTGCGACACATCGAGCAGGTGTGGACCGACATGAGGCCGCTCAGCGTGCGCCGCCACCTGGGCGCCACCGTGACGTGAGGCGGCGCCGTAGCGGCGGCGGCGCTCGCGAGGTCAGTAGCCGCCGATGATGATGACTTCGTCGACGTCGCCGCGCTTGGCGGCGTTGGAGTTGATCGCGCGGCTGCACTTGACGCGATCGATGTGGAAGTCACTGTACAGCGAGCGGATGAACGGCGTGTCGCTGTTGGACAGCATCACGCGGCAGCCGCGGGCGACGAGCGCGCGGGCGGTGTCGGCGAGCGCGCGCTGCTCGTCGGCGCCGAACGCACCGGCGGTGTAGCTCGTGAAGTTGGCGGTCGGGGTCACCGGGTCGTAGGGCGGATCGAAGTACAGGAAGTCGCCGCGGCGGGCGTCGGCGACCGCGGTCCGGTAGTCGCCGCAGCGCAGGGTCGCGCGGCCCAGCAGGTTGCTGGCGGCGCGCAGCGCGTCGGGCACGCAGATCGGCGGATCGGTGTAGCGGCCAATCGGGACGTTGAACGCACCGGACCGGTTCACGCGCCACAGGCCGTTGAAGCAGGTCTTGTTGAGGTAGATGAAGGTCGCCGCGCGCTCGGCCGTCGTCCACGGCAACTCGCGATCATTCCACCGGGTGCGGGTCGTGTAGTAGTGCGCTTCGGAGTGCGCCGTGCGGTGATACTCGAGCTTGCGGATGACGCCCGCGACGTCCCGGGTGAGACAGGTGTAGAGCGCGATCAGATCGGCGTTGGAATCGGCGAGCACCGCGCGCTCGGGGGCGACCCGAAAGAACAGCGCGGCACCACCGGCGAACGGCTCGTAGTAGCGCTCGAACCGCAGCGGCAGACGCGCCACGAGCTCGTGCAGCAGCTTGGTCTTACCGCCGACCCACTTGATCACCGGAGACGCGACCGGATCGGGCAGCGCGGGGCGCAAGCCGGGCTGGTCGCCGGTGGTCCGTAGCGAAGCGAGGATCGGGAGCTTCCTGCGACGAGGAGCTTCCTGGAGAGGGCGCAGATCGCGCCTCGCGTGCAGCAAACGAGCAGCCATGCCCCGCATCGTCGAGGCACGAGATCCCGGGGTACAATTTTCGGCGACCGCGCCCTTCACTTCAATAAGCGTGGCGGATGCCGACGATCCGGATCGCGGAAAAATTCACGGTAAACATTTCGGTGGGCGCTGCGTCTGACCCCCTGCCGACCGTCGACTCGCGGCAGGAGAGCCCCATGCGACCTTGTGTTAGCTTCGCGGCCATGCGCCGAATGATTCCACTGATAGCGATGTTTCTTGCTGCCAGCGTGGGCAGCGCCCTCGCGCAGCCATCCGCTGGCAGGCCGCAGCGCCCCGCCTGGGATTCGCGCGGTTGGGTTCAGCTCGGTGAACGCACCGTCAACGGCCGGGTCGACCGCGACCGGATCGAGGTCGGCAAGTACGACGGCAAGTTCAGCAAGGTCACGATGGTCGTCGAGAACAGCGACCTCGAGCTGATCGACTTCAAGATCGTGTTCGGCGACCGCACCGAGTACCACCCCAAGGTCAGCCAGGTGTTCCGCGAGGGCCAGCGCACCCGAGAGATCGATCTGCCGCCGAGCGAAGCGGTGATCCGGTTCATCGACATCCAGTACAAGAACCTGCCCGGCGGCGGAGACGCCCGCGTACAGGTCTGGGGCTGGCGGATCGGCGGCGTGGTTCCGCCGCCACCGCCACCGCCGCCGCCGGCAGCCCCGACTCCCGGCAAGCACTCCTGGGACACGCGTGGCTGGGCGTTGCTCGGCTCGCGCCAGGTCAACGGCCGGTTCGACCACGACCGCATCGAGGTCAGCAAGTACGAGGGCGACTTCGCCAAGCTCACGATGGCCGTCGAGGACAGCGATCTCGAGCTGATCGACTTCCGGATCGAGTTCGACGACCGGACCGAGTTTCGCCCGCGGCTGTCGCACTTCTTCCGCGAGGGTCAGCGGACCCGCGTGATCGATCTGCCGCCGGGCAAGCGCGCGATCCACTTCATCGATATCAACTACAAGAACACGCGCGGCGGCGGACCGGCGAGCGTCGAGGTCTGGGGGCTGCGTTCGGCGCCGCCCGCGCCGCCCGCGTGGGACTCCAAGGGCTGGACCAAGCTCGGCGAGCGGACCGTCGACGGCAAGTTCGATCATGACCGGATCCCGGTCGGCCGCTACGAGGGCCGGTTCAGCAAGCTGACGCTCGTGGTCGAGAACAGCGATCTCGAGCTGATCGACTTCTCCGTCCAGTTCACGCGCGGCGGCCCGTGGCATCCCGAGCTGCAGCACTACTTCAAGGAAGGCCAGCGGACGCGCGCGATCGACCTCCCCGGCGACGACCGCACGATTCGCTACGTCGACTTCAAGTACCGCAACCTGCCGGGTGGAGGCCGCGCGAAGCTCGCGGTCTACGGCATGCGCGAAGCGCCGGTGTGGGACTCGAAGGGCTGGATCATGCTCGGCGAGCAGCGCGTCGATTCCAATCGCGAGGACACCGACAAGATCCAGGTCTCGAGCGAGAATCCCAAGTTCAGCAAGCTGATGCTCGTGGTGCTCGACAGCGATCTCGAGATGATCGACGTGTCGATCCAGTTCGCCCACGGCGATCCGTTCCACCCCGAGGTCAACGCGTTCTTCCGCGAGAGCAGCCGCGCCAAGGTGATCGAGCTCCCGAACTACCGCCGGGTCATCAAGTGGATCGAGTTCAAGTATCGGAACTTGCCGGGCGGCGGCCGCGCGCGCGTCCAGGTGTGGGCGAAGTAGTCGCGCGCCGCAGGTGGTACGGCCGATGCCGCGGCAGTATCCTGGTCGCCAATCCATGCGTCCACGGATAGCGCTCGCGATCGCCTGGTGCGCGGCCGGCTGCTTCTCCGATCGCGGGCTCGCGATCGAGGTCGACGTCGGCGATACCAACGCGACGTCGGTCGAGCTGTATCTCGGCAAGACCGGCTGCGATTCGTCGAATAACGCGTCCGGGATCGATTGCGCGACGATCTCGCCGCCGAACGCCACCGCGGCGCTGGCCGGCACCGTGTGGTTTCGCGACGACGACGCGCGCTACGTTGCCACGGTTCACGACCACACCGCGGCGTTCCAGCTCAGGGCCGATACCTCGACCACGCTGCCGATCGTGATCGCGGTCGGCGCCACGGGCACGTCCGGCGGCACCGCCGTCGGTACGGCGACGCTGCGCGACCTCGCGATCCCGATCAATGGCGCGCGCGTTGTCAAGATCGTGCTCGCAGCGGCGAGCCCCGTGTTGCCGTCGCCCGGCACGACCAAAGACCTGACCGAGGATCGCGTCCAGGTGTGGACCAAGCAGACGCCGGCGAGCTCGTGCGTCGTGGTCGAGCACTGGCGAGCTGGCACCCCGACGCGCGACTTCGTGGTCCCGGCCGATGACCCCGATTGCGACGACGTCGCCAGCGAATGCAACCCGAGCGCGTACCACGGCAGCGAGCCGGGCGGCGTGGCGTCGACACCGGATTGCTTCACCGGTGGCGGCGTACTGGCCTGCGTGCTCGGAAGCCTGGGCTGCCGCGACGACAGCGGGTCCGTGCCTGGGACCTGCCGCGCGCAGCAAGACGAGGTCTGCGTGCCGTCGCAGTTCTGCGGCTGCCCCGACCCGGGCCCCGGCCAGACCTTCGATACGACGTGCCTGCGGGCGCGGATCGACAGCGGCGGGGTATCCAAGATCGATTGCAACGTGCCGGCGCAGCTCAACGGCACCGACGCCGAGCTGTGCCAGAACAAGGATCACGCGACGATCCGGCTGGACTCGTTCTATATGGGCGGCAAGTGCAGGCAGCCGCAGCTCGGCGCGCTGCAACTGGCGGACTTCAGTACGAGCCACAGCTTCGGTGGTGCCGTGATGGAGCTATCGAGCCCACACGACCCGTGCAACTTCGATATCACGTGGAAGCAGGGCAGCCACACGTCGCAGCCCAGCGACATCGCCGATCACGGCATGGTCGAGGTCCCGACCAGCGCCGGTGCCGTGCTGGTGCCGATCGTGTTTCACTTCTCGCCTGGAGCTTGCGACAGCGACTTCACGTGCGATGTGCAGAACCCGGTAGACACGATGTGGACCTGCGCGCCGTGACCAGCGGGCGCTGCTGAGCGCGCGAGGCCTGCCCCGATCAACTCGCCGATTGCAGCGTGTCGTAGGCGTGGAACAGCATCGAGAACGTGGCGCGGCCCTCGGTCAAGCTGCGTAGCCGCGTCGAGTAGCCGAACATGTTGCGCAGCGGGACCAGCGCCGATAGCAGCCGCTTGACGCCGCGCGAGCCAACGTCCTGGACCTGACCGCGTCGCTGGTTGAGATCGCCGATCACCGCGCCGAGGAACTCGTCGTCGACCGTGACCTCGACGGCCATGATCGGCTCGAGCCGCGACGGATGGGCGGCCTGGACCGCGCGCCGGAACGCCTCGGCCGCCGCGGCGCGCGCACCGATCTCGGCGTTGGAGCCGTCGCGCAGCAAGAGGCCGACCAGCGTGACCTCGACGTCCTCGAGCGGGTAACCGTCGGGGCCGCTCGACGCGGCGTCCGTCAGCCCCTGCATCGCGGCGGCGACGATGTTCTCGGGGACCAGCGACGACGCCGGCAGCGCACGCTTGAGCTCCATACCGCTGCCGCGCGGCCGGCCGCGCACCTTGCACGTCGCGTCGCCGTAGATCGATTGCTCCTTGAGATCGCGCTCGAACACCGCGTGGCCCTCGCCCTCGCCCAGCACGGTCTCGCGGTACACGACCTGCGGCTTGCCGGCGCGCGCTTGCACGCCGTACTCACGCTTCATGCGGTCGACGATGATCTCGAGGTGGAGCTCGCCCATCCCGCTGATCAGGGTCTGGCCGGTGTCGGGGTCGTCCTTGACGCGGAACGTCGGATCTTCCTCCGTCATCTTCGCAAGCGCGAAGTCCATGCGCTCCTTGGCCGCCGCGGTGTCGGCTTCGATCGCCTGCGAGATCACCGGCTCGTAGGTGTCGATCCGCTCGAGCAGGATCGGCGCCTTGGGATCGCACAGCGTGTCTCCGGTCGTCGCGTCCTTGAGCCCGGCGGCGGCGACGATCTCGCCCGCGATCCCCTTCTCGAGGCGCTCGCGCTTGTTGGCGTGGACCCGGAACAGCCGCGCGACCTTCTCTTTGCGGTTGGTGCGAACGTTGAGGATCTCGGCGCCTGCGTCGAGCGTGCCCGAGAAGATCCGCAAGAACACGACCTTGCGCCCCTCGTCCATCGCGATCTTGAACGCGAGCGCAGCGAACGGTTCGCTGTTCTTCGGTGCCCGGGTCAGCCGCTCCTCGCCTTTGCCCGAGGCGATCGACCGCGGATCGACGCCGGTGACCGGCGGGACGTCCGCGGGCGACGGCAGGTAGGCGATCACCGCGTCGAGCAGCGGGTGGATGCCCTTGTTGCGCAGCGCGGTCCCGCCGAGCACCGGCACCATCTTGACCGCGATCGTCGCCTTGCGGATCGCCGCGTCCAGCTCGGCCGCCGGGAGGTCCTGGCCGTCCAGGTACTTGACCGCGATCGCGTCGTCGAGATCGGCCAGCGCCTGGATCATGCTGTCGCGCGCGTCCGCGGCGACACCGGCGAGCTCGCCAGGGATCTCGACGATCTCCGGCGTGTCGGTGACGTCACCGGTGAACATGATCGCCTTCATGCGGACCAGATCGATCGCGCCGGAGAACGTGTCCTCGCTACCGATCGGCAGCTGGATCGGAACGGCGTTGGCGCCGAGCCGCTCGCGGATGTCGGCGACCACCGCAGGGAACGACGCGCCGACGCGATCGAGCTTGTTGATGAACGCCAGCCGCGGGACCTTGAACTTGTCGGCCTGGTGCCAGACGGTCTCCGACTGCGGCTGGACCCCGGCCACGCCGCAGAATACGACGACGGCACCGTCGAGCACGCGCAACGAGCGCTCGACCTCGATCGTGAAGTCGACGTGACCCGGGGTGTCGATCAGGTGGATCTCGTGCTTCTTCCACTCGAACGTGGTCGCCGCCGCGGTGATCGTGATCCCGCGCTCGCGCTCCTGCTCCATCCAGTCCATCTCGGTCTCACCATCGTGGACCTCGCCGACCTTGTGGATCTTGCCGGCGTGAAACAGGAACCGCTCCGACACCGTGGTCTTACCGGCGTCGATATGAGCCACCACACCGAGGTTGCGAACCAGGTCGATCTTCGCCATGACTGCCGCGGGCGGTATAGCGCAGAATGGCGCCGGGACACCAACCGCTTGATTGGGTTAGGCTTGTCGCATGGTTCGATGTGACCTTCGCATCGTGGCGGCGACCCTGGTCGGCCTGGCCGCGATGCTTGCCCTGCCACGGGTCAGTCGCACCCAGCCGGCCCAGCCAACCCAACCAACCCAGCCAGCCCAGCCAGCCCAGCCAGCCCAGCCAGCTCAGCCGGCCCAGCCAGCTCAGCCGGCCCAGCCAGCTCAGCCAGCCCAGTCAGCTCAGCCAGCCCAACCGGCCCCACCAGGCCCCGAGCTCAGCCGTGCCAGGGACCTGTACGCAGCGGCCGAGGCGGCGATGAAGGACGGCCGGTTCGACGACGCGATCCGCGACTACGGTGTGGCGTACGAGCTGAGCAAGGATCCGGCGCTGTTCTGGAAGCTCGGCCGCGCAGGCGAGCGAGCCGGCAGGTGCGAGATCGCCCTGACCTATTACGCGCGCTATCTGCGCGAAGGGGAGCCGGCCGAGCCATTCGCCGCGATGACCAGAGAACGCATCTCCGCGTGCGGCGGCGATGTTCGCAACTTGGACGCCGGCACCGGTGCCGCCTTGGCCGATCCCTCGCCGGTCGCGCCCTCGGCGCCCTCGGCGCCGCCCGCGCGGTCCACCGTCGATGCCGGCGGCAGCTCCCGACCGGGCGAGCCGCCGGCCGATGCGGCGCCGGGCAGCGCTGATGTGACGGCGCGGAGTGGGGTTGCCACGGCGACGCCGAGCAATCGCCACAAGGTGGCATGGGTGCTGGTCGGCAGCGGCATCGCGCTGGCGACGCTCGGGGGCGTCCTGGCGTACGCCGCAGACTCGTCGGAAAACGACGTGCGCGACCTCTATCTCGGGTTCGACGGCAAGCCGCCGACGTTCGACGTGCAGACCCGGCAGCGCTACGACGACCTGGTCGACCAGGGCCATCGCTACCAGCGCCTGTCGTGGGCCTCGTTCGGGCTCGCGGGCGCCGCGGCGGTCGGGGCCACCGTGCTGTTCCTGGTGGGGCGCCGCGCGACCGCGTCGCACGCACGGATCACCGCGATCGTCACCCCGGTCGTCACCGACCGCAGCGCCGGAATCGCCGTGGCGTTCTAACGCGCTAGCCGGCTCCGGCAGGCTCCGGTTGCGCCTGGCCGGCGGTGGCCAGACATGCCTGGTGCTTGCCGGTTCTGGCCGCGCCCGAGACTTCGCCCACCGGGCAGGCTACGTTCGCGGGGTGAGGCGCACAGCGAGTGATACAGCGAGCCACGTGGCGGTGGGCCCATGCAGCGTCCTCGCGTCACCCGACGGTGTGTACGCCGCGATCGTCGAGTCCGGCCGGATCGTGGTCGTCGAGCTGTCGCGCGCGACCGTGGTCGCGGAGGTCGGGGTAGCGACCGCCTTCGATCAGACCGACGTCGCATGGATCGCCACGCCACCACGCCTGCTCGTGCTGTCGCGCCGCGCGACGAACAGCACCGTCCACCTGATCGACCTCGACGGCCCGCGCGCGCGCGCCGAGATCCAGATCGAAGGCGCGATGCGGCTCGCCGCAACGGTCGGCTCGCACGCGCTGGTGACCGGCGCGGGCAGCACGGCAGTCCTGACCGCGGGCGACGCGAACCTCACGCCGTACCAGTTCCCGGGCCGCTCGCTACCGGGCGCCGTTGGCGTGGCGGGACGCCAGTTCGTCGTCGCGATCGCCGGTGCGATCGAGGAGTGGGATCCGCAGCAGCGCGCCCCGCGCAAGCGCTTGAGGCTGCCGCGCCAGGCCGTGATCGCGCAGCTCGGCGGCACCGAGCGCCTGGTCTGGATGACCACCCAGCAGGATCCCGCGCGGATCGACGTGATTCCGCAGATCAACCGCGGCCAACCCAAGGTCCACGAGCTCCCCGAGCCGATCGCCCACGTCAGCGGGCATCCGCAGCGCGATCTGCTGGCCTGCGTGGGCCGCGAGACCGGCACCGTGTACATCGTCGATCTCGACGGACGGACCCAGCTCCGGACCGTGGCGCTCGGCAGCATGGACCGCGCCGACGCCGCCGCCCTGTTTGCCGGTGCCACCCTGGGTGTCATCGCGGCGCGCGCGGGCCAGCCGCTCGGGCTGTTCGCGCTCGACAGCCGTGCGCCGACGCAGCCGTCGGTGTCGCCGGCACCAGCGGAGGCTGGCGCCCCGGTGCCCGCGCCAGAGCAGCGCGACGACCGCGACGACGCCGACGACGCCGTCCGTCGCAGCTCGCTGTACGACGCACCGCTCGCACCGCTTGCGCCCCTCCGGCCGCCCGCGGCCCGGCCGACGCTCACGGCCCGGCGGCTCGGCGATCCGGTGGCGGCCCCCGCACCCGCGGCTGCGCCGCGAGCTGCCGCCGCGGCGGTTACTGCACCGCCCGCTCGGGCCCCCGCCAGCACCGCGTCGCCGTCGCCCACGCCGCCCGCCACCGGCGCGAATGGCGGCACCGCGGCGCGCCCGGGCCTGGCGTCGCTGCAGCTGCGCGGGATCTCGCGCGCCAGCGATGGCCCGGCCCGGCTCCGCAGGCTCGGCAGCGAGCCGCTCGAGCCCGAGCGCGCGATCCAGGCCGCGCCGGTCCGGCCCGGATCGCGCCAGCTCACCGACGCACCCGCGCCGCCGCCGGTGATCCGGCCGCCGATCGCCCAGGCGATGGCAGCCCTGGCCCCGCGCATGCCCCCGAACCGCTGCTCGCCCTCCGAGGGCGCGACCCTGCTCGACCACTTTCGCAAGTTTGCCTTGGCCTCCGCGCACCGGGCGATCGCGCACGGCTGGGACACCGGCCGCCTGGCGTTCTCGACCAATGATCGGCCGCCGTACGAGGCCGAGGTGCTCGGGATCGTGGGCCTGCGCGGCGGGCTCGCCCAGCCGCGAGTTGCCGAGGCCAACACCGCGCTCGAGGAGGCGACCGCCACGCTCCACGGCGTGCGCGCCGCGCTCTCCGACCGGCAGTCGCCGCTCGACGTGATCTGCGCCGAGCATGGCGTCGGCCCGTTCGGCGAGGTCGTCCTGTTGTTCATCGCCGCGCCGTCGCTGTGGGGCGAGCTCGCGCGGCTCTACGCCATCCTGGCGAACGACCCCGCCCGCCCCACCTGCGACGAGCACCTGCTGTGGCTGCTGCTCGGCCACACCGTGGGCCGCCGCGAGCTAGCCCGCGAGCTCGACGCCGACAGCCCGCTGCTTCGGCACGGCCTGGTCCAGGCCAGCGAACGCGCCCGGCCGTTCCAGGTGCTGTCCGCCAATTCGATCGTCGTGAAGCTGATCGCGGGCTCCCCGGTGGACGACGACGCCGAGCACGGCGTCGCCCGCGTGCCCGCCCGCGTCGCGCTCGACGAGCTCATGATCCCACCGGCGGTGATCGACCGCGCGCTCGCCGATCTCGCGGCGGCCCCCCACGGTCTGGGCCGCGTGGTCGTGACCGGGCGCAGCGGCAGCGGGCGGCGCACGCTGCTGGCGACCCTCGCCCAGCTCGCCGGCCGCACGCTCGCCACGATCGACGCCGCGATGCTGCTCCGCGAGAAGCGGCTCGGCGCGCTCGCCGGCATGCTGCAGCACGCCCACCTGCGCGGCTGGCTGCCATGCGTCGACGGCCTGGACACGATCGCATCCGATGACGCGGCGGCGCGCGGCACCGTCCGCGAGCTGCTGCGCGATCACCACGGCCCGCTCGCCGTGCGGCTGCCGCGCCACACCCCGCCGCCGATCGAGCCCGGCTACGTCATGATCGAGCTACCGACCTCGACGATCACCGAGCGCGCATCGCAGTGGAACACGATCCTGGGCGAAGCCGACCTCGCCGTCCGCGATCTCGACGAGCTCGCCGCGCGGTTCACTGTCGGTCCGGGCACGATCCGCAACGTCGTGACCGGGGTCGCCCGCGGCGCCCCGCCCGACCCCGACCTGGCGATCGAGACCGCGCTGCGCCAGCACCTCGAGACCAAGCTCGGCGCGGTCGCCACCCGCGTGACCCGGCTCGCCAGCTGGGCGCAGATCGTGCTGCCCGCCGACATCCACGACAGCATCGTCGAGCTGGTCGCCCGGATCCGCCACCGCCGCACGGTGTACGACACCTGGGGCTTCGATCAGGTGATGTCGACCTCGCGCGGCCTGACCGCGCTGTTTCAGGGCGGCCCGGGAACCGGCAAGACCCTGGTCGCGAGCGCGATCGCCAACGAGCTCGGGCTCGACCTCTATCGCATCGACCTGTCGCGCGTGATGTCGAAGTGGATCGGCGAGACCGAGCAGAACCTCGCCAAGGTGTTCGATGCCGCCGAGGAAGGTCAGGCGCTGATCCTGTTCGACGAGGCCGACTCGCTGTTCGGCAAGCGCACGGAGGTCCGCAGCTCGGTCGACCGCTACGCCAACCTCGAGACCAACTATCTGCTGCAGCGGCTCGACACGTTCGAGGGTGTCGCGGTCCTGACCACCAACTTCGGCACCGCGATCGACGCCGCGTTCAAGCGCCGGCTGTCGTGCCGGCTGACCTTTCCGTTCCCCGACGACGAGGCGCGCGAGCGGCTGTGGAAAGTTCACCTGCCGGAGCAGCTGCCGCGCGCCGGCGAGCTCGACCTCGGCGACCTCGCCCGGCGCTACAAGATGTCCGGCGGCTACATCCGCAACGCGGCGCTGCGCGCGGCGTTCCTCGCGGCCGAGGAGCAATCGCCGCTGTCGCAGGACCACCTCGAGCGCGCCGTCCGCGCCGAATTCCGCGAGGGCGGCAAGCTCGCCGAGTCCGGCCTGCTCGAGTAGCGGTCAGATCCCGGGCGACTTGCTCACGCTCCGAGCCAGGCCGCCGAACGCCGGGCTCAGCTGGCGTAGCTCGCTGTCGACCCAGCGGGCGATCTCCTTGTCGCTGGTCGTCAGGTTGTGCGCCTTCATGACGGCCTCGCAGCGCTCCTCGAACGCGGCGCAGTCGGTGGGCCGCTTGTCGCGCTCGAACGCCATCGCGCGGAGCAGGATCTCGTCCAGCTCCCGCGGCAAGCTGGGGCGCAGGCTCGAGGGCAACGGCAGGTGCGGCCAGTTCTCGATCCCGAGGTGCGCGAGCGCGGCGAGATCGAGGTTGACCGCGTGGCCGGTGACGAGCTCGTAACCGACCGCGGCGACCGAGTAGACATCGGCGCGGACGTCGACCTGCTCCCCGACGCGTTGCTCGGGCGCCATCATCGACGGCGTCCCCTTGGTCTCGCCGGCGATCGTGTAGTGCACTTGCTTGGCGGCCTTGGCGATGCCGAAATCGACGACCTTGACGATGCCCTGCCGCGACACCAGCACGTTGGCGGTCTTGACGTCGCGATGGACGATGCCGAGCGGCTCGCCGTCGGGCGAGGTCGCGCGGTGTGCGGCGTCGAGGCCGTCGCAGATCCGGCACAGGATCCCGAGCGCCACCGCGATCGGCACCGGGCGCTGCGCCGCGCGCGCCGCGGTGAGCAGACGCTCGAGATCGACGCCGTCGACGTACTCCATCACGATCACGTAGTCATCGCCGATCTTGCCGAGGTCCTGGATCGCGACGACGTTGGGATGATGAATCCGCGCGGCCAGCCGGGCCTCGTCGAGGAAGTGATCGACGGCGCGCTGGGTCCGCGCGAGGTGGCTGTGCATGACCTTGATCGCGACCAGCTTCTCGAACCCGCCGTCGCCCTTGGCCTGGGCGAGGTAGACGTCGGCCATGCCGCCCGAGCCGAGCCGGCTCACGACCTCCCAGCGCCCGATCATCGCGCCGGCGCCGATGTTGGCGGTGACCATCTGGGTGTTGCCGGACGGATCGACCGGGGGCGCGGTCCCAGCGGCCGGCACGCCGTTCTGCGATAACTGGGTCTGGGCGCTGGCGATCTCGGTGACCAGGGAGGGGGTCAGCCGGCCGGGCTGGCTCGGTCTGGCCGGGGCTGGCACCGCGGTCAGCACGCGGCTTTCGCGGGGGGCCCGATTGCCCCGCATGCCGAGCACCAGGAGCAGGAGACCAACGACCGCGATTCCGACGCCGGCGAGCAGGACCGGCAGCGGCATGACCGCGTGGGGCGCGGGCTCGGCGACGATGATCTTCGCGCCATCCTGCGAGCTGAGCGGCTGCTCGCGGGTGGCCGCGCCCGCCGGCATCACGCCGATCGGCGCGGCGTTGCCGTTGATCACGAACTTGCCGGTGATCCCGGCGTCGATCAGGGGCTTTATCACCGGCGCCAGCGCGAGGGGCCGGGTCACGCCGAGGAAGCCGACGTACTGGTCGACCTGCTGGGTAGGCACGACGTTGACGACCTCGGTGATCACGATCTGGTCGCCGACCAGCTCGACGTAGCTGCCGACCTTGCCCTCGTGCGACATCCGCATCGCGTCCTTGGGGACCAGCAGCAGCGACTCGAGCTTGGCGTTGTCGGGCTTGGTCTTGTCGATCCGGCCGAGCTCGAGGATCTCGCCTTTGGCGGGGACCAGATCCCCGCGATCGACGAGGTTGACGGCGGTCGCCGCGTCGGTCGCGATCGCGGCGCGCACCGCCACCGGCTCCGAGAGCGAGCTCGCCCGCGCCTGGATCGCCGCCCGCGCCGCCTTGATATCGCCGTCGAGCTGGCCGACCGCGCTGGCCATCGCCGCGGTCTGCGCCGTCGACATGCCGCGGCTCGCCTTGCGCGTGACGGAATAGCCGATCGCGGCACCGCCGAGCACGATGATCGTCGCCCCGACGATCGCCAGCGTTCTACCCACGCTTACCCCCGAACTTATCGGGCTGCGGGCCCGGGACGGCATCCGCCGCAACCCCCACGGTGACGTCGTTCTTGCCGACCTTGATCACGATGTCCTGCGCGATCGGGGCCTTGCTGCGCTCGCTCCACGCCCGGAGCTTGTACTTGCCGGGCGCCAGGTGCTTGAACGCAAAGTGCCCTGTCTCGTCGGTGACGACGTAGGCCGGCGCGGCGACCACCGCGATGTACGCGGTCATGTTCGCGTGCAGGTTGCAGCCGATCCGGATGATGCCTTCGTTCTGAAACGTGAACTCGCGCGCCTCCCCGACCTTGTAGAGGCCGAGATCGAAGGCGCCGAGCGGCGAGGTCGAAAACACGTTGTGGAACACCGTATCCTGGTTCGGGAACGACACGGTGGAGCCCACGGGCACCGCCATTACGTGCGGCAGGAACTCTCGGTTACGCTGCTCGATCTTGTGCTTCTTGGGGATCCGCGGCTTGGACTTGCCATCGACCGGGTCGAGCGTGATGAGCCCGAACGCCCCGCTCGCGGGCCGACCATCGATCTGCAGCGCGCCGGTCAGGCTGCCCTCGATCCTGGGCGGCGGGACGCGATCTTTTTCGTCTTCTGCCTCCGAGCTGCCAGCGACCCGGGGCTGGGGCGGCGCGCTGGGATCGACCTTCTGGGTCGGCGTGGTCACGCGCGGCGGCGCGCCCTCGCGGAATTCGCGCGCGACCGGCGCGAGCACCTCGGCACCGACCAGGAGCTCGGCGGTCGAGAACAGCTGCTCGGCCAGGTTCCGGTTGCCGTTGTCGAGCGCGCTCTGCGCCTTGTCGAGCTGGTCGGCGGCTTCGCGCAGCAGCTGTGCGCGCTCGGGCACCGGCCCGCGCCGCCCGGGCGCGCCCCCGGCACCGGGCCCTGCCGCGACCGTCTTGTCTACGCTTCGGTCGGTTCGGTCGCCCCGGTCTGCCGGCTCCGCGGACCGGGGGCCGCTCCTGGCCGGCGTCGAACATGCCAAGACCGTGGCGAGCGCCGCCACCCCAACCGTGGGAGTCCGAATCTTCATCAGGTCGATATAGTACGCGCCTCCCCCTGCCGAGACCATTTCGAGCGGTTTTCGCGAGTTGTTCGGAGCCTACCCAATGTCCGATGGAGTGGTTACGTAGGCTGAAACACGGTAGCGTCCCGCGGTTGTTTCGGAGCGTCATCTAGGTTTTCGATAAGGTGCTCGGCATGGTGTTCGGCCTATTTTCCAAAGAAAAATCCCTCCAGAAGACGATCGAGCGAGCGACCAACAAGCTCGCTCAGCAGCCCGATCGCTGGGGTGCGCTCGAAAAGTTGAAGGAAGATGGCACCGAGGACGCGCTGGTCGGGCTGTGCCGCCGGTTCGCGATCACGTCGTCGAAAGGCGTCGAGGACGAGGCCGAGAAGAACTGGGTGGTCGATGCCCTCGTGGAGAAGGGCGCAGCGTCGCTCGCCCCGGTGGTGCGCTACATGAAGACCGCGGAGCACCTGGCGTTCCCGCTGCGCGTGCTGGAGCGCGTGGCCGCCCGCGACAACGTGCTCGAAGTCGCAGATGGGCTGTTCGCGAGCGAGGCGCCCGGCTATGTGCGCATGCCCGAACGGCGGATCGACCTGCTGCGCTGGTTCTCGGAGTGGAAGCCCGCCACGGACGACGAGGTGATCAGCCGGCTGACGCCGTACATCACGGACTTCGATGAAAACGTGCGGTTCGCCGCGATCGATGGCATGGCGACCCGCGATCCGCAGAAGATCGCCCCGCCGCTGATCGCCGGGCTGTTGCGGCCCGAAGAGGAATCAGGCCGGATCCGGCGCACGATCGTCGATGTGCTGGTGAGCTGCGCGGCGCCCCTGGGCAGCCAGGCGTCCGCCGTAACGGCGGCCCTGACCGGCCCGCTCGCCAGCTTCAAGGTCGACGGCGGCACGATCAAGAAGCGGTGATCTGCCGCCCACCCGGGGGTAGCGAACGCTGGCGCAGGCGGGACCGCGCGACCCGACGCGCGGTGGGGTACATGGACCGGCTTGCCCAGAGGGGTTCACGGGGACGTCCCCGATCGGCGATGGGCGATGAAACCGCGCAACCCGACGCGCGGTGGGTGAATGGACCGGCTTGCCGGTCCAGAGGGGACGGGAACGTCTCCGATCGGCGATGGGCGAGGAAACCGCGCGACCCGACGCGCGGTGGGGTGAATGGACCGGCTTGCCGGTCCAGAGGGGACGGGAACGTCCCCTGTCGATCGATCGGCCTGCGTTGTGGTACACGTGCGCCGATGCCGAGGCGCAAGGATCTCGAGTCGATTCTGATCATCGGGTCGGGGCCAATCGTCATCGGCCAGGCCTGCGAGTTCGACTACTCGGGGACCCAGGCGTGCAAGGCCCTCCGTGAAGAGGGGCTGCGCGTCGTCCTGATCAACTCCAACCCGGCGACGATCATGACCGATCCCGAGCTCGCCGACGCCACCTACGTCGAGCCGCTCACCGTGCAGGTGCTCGACAAGGTGCTCGCCCAGGAGAAGGTGAGCGCGATCCTGCCGACGCTCGGCGGCCAGACCGGGCTCAACCTGGCGATGGCAGCGAGCAAGGCCGGCCTGCTGGAGAAGCACAACGTCGAGCTGCTGGGCGCGACCGTCGCCTCGATCGAGATGGCCGAGGATCGCGAGCTGTTCAAGCAGGCGATGGCGCGGATCGGGCTGTCCTGCCCGCGTTCGACGATGGTGCACAGCGTCGCGGAGGCGCGGGCCTGCGTCGACGAGATCGGGTTTCCCGCGATCCTGCGGCCATCGTTCACGATGGGCGGCTCGGGGGGCGGCATCGCGTACAACCGCGGCGAGTTCGATCGCATGGTCCAGTTCGGGCTCGACCAGTCGCCGGTCCACTCGATCCTGGTCGAGGAGAGCGTGCTCGGCTGGAAGGAGTACGAGCTCGAGGTCGTGCGCGACGCCAAGGACAACGCGGTGATCGTGTGCTCGATCGAGAACCTCGATCCGATGGGCGTCCATACCGGCGACTCGATCACCGTCGCGCCGGCGATGACCCTGACCGACAAGGAATACCAGCGCATGCGCGACGCCTCGATCGCGATCATGCGCGAGATCGGGGTGACCACCGGGGGCAGCAACGTCCAGTTCTCGGTCGACCCCAAGACCGGCCGGATGCTGGTCATCGAGATGAACCCGCGGGTGTCGCGGTCGAGCGCGCTGGCCTCCAAGGCGACCGGGTTCCCGATCGCCAAGATCGCCGCCAAGCTCGCGATCGGCTACACGCTCGACGAGCTCCACAACGACATCACGCGCGTCACCCCGGCCTCGTTCGAGCCCACGATCGACTACGTGGTCGTCAAGTGGCCACGGTTCGCGTTCGAGAAGTTCCCATCGGCGAGCACGGCGCTGGGCCCGCAGATGAAGTCGGTCGGCGAGGCGATGGCGATCGGCCGCACGTTCCGCGAGGCGCTCGGCAAGGCGATCCGCTCGCTCGAGACCGGCCGCGCCGGGTTCGACCTCCCGATGGCGACCATGGGCGACGATCTCGCCGCGATCGAGCGGGCGATCAGCATCGCGTCGCCCGACCGGCTGTTCCAGGTCGGCCGCGGCTTCCAGCTCGGCATGACGATCGAGCGCGCCCACGAGCTCACCCGCATCGACCCGTGGTTCCTCGACCACGTCCACTCGATCGCGATGGCAGAGCTAGCGCTGGTCGGTGTTCCGCTGGCCTCGCTCGTGACGCCGGGCTCACCGGCCGGGGCTGGAGCCGAGCTCCGCCGGCTCAAGCGGCTCGGCATGAGCGATCGCCGGATCGCCGCGCTGACCGGGGCGACCGAGGCCCAGGTCCGGGCGGCGCGCCACGCGGCGCACGTCCGGCCGGTCTACAAGCGGGTCGACACCTGCGGCGCCGAGTTCGAGTCGTTCACGCCGTACTTCTACTCGTCGTACGAGGACGAGTGCGAGGCGCGCCCGTCGGATCGCCGCAAGGTGATGATCCTCGGCGGCGGCCCCAACCGGATCGGCCAGGGCATCGAGTTCGACTACTGCTGCGTCCACGCCGCGATGGCGCTGCGCGAGGAGGGCATCGAGTCGATCATGGTCAACTGCAACCCGGAGACGGTGTCGACCGACTACGACACCTCGGACCGGCTGTACTTCGAGCCGCTCACCCTCGAGGACGTCCTGGCGATCTGCGACGTCGAGAAGCCGTGGGGCGTGATCGTGCAGTTCGGCGGCCAGACGCCGCTCAAGCTCGCGGTCGCGCTCGCCGAGGCCGGCGTGCCGATCCTCGGGACCAGCGCCGACGCGATCGACCGCGCGGAGGATCGCGAGCGGTTCGGCGCCGTGATGGCCAAGCTCGGGCTCCACGCGCCGCGCTGGGGGATCGCGCGCAGCCTCGAGGAGGCACGCCGCGTGGCCGCGGAGATCGGGTTCCCGGTGATGGTGCGGCCCAGCTACGTGCTCGGTGGCCGCGCGATGGAGCGGGTCTACGACGCGCGTGGCCTCGAGGATTACTTCACGCGCGTGATGGGCACCGGGGCGACCGGGACGGCGTCGGGCGCAGCGGGTTCCAGTGCCGGGCGCGACGAATCGTCCACCGTCGGGTTTCCGCTGCTGATCGACGAGTTTCTCGCTGACGCGGTCGAGCTCGACGTCGACGTCGTCGCCGATCACACCGGCGCGGTCGTGGTCGGCGGCGTGATGGAGCACATCGAAGAGGCCGGCATCCACTCGGGGGACTCGGCGTGCGCCCTGCCGCCCTACTCGCTGCCCGCCGACATCATCGACGAGGTCAAGCGCCAGGCCCGCATGCTGGCCACCGAGCTCCAGGTCGTCGGCCTCATGAACACCCAGTTCGCGATCCACAGCGGCGACGTGTTCGTCCTCGAGGTCAACCCCCGCGCGTCGCGCACGATCCCGTTCGTCAGCAAAGCGATCGGCAAGCCGCTCGCGAAGATCGCGGCAAAGGTCATGACCGGCCGCACGCTCGCCGAGCTCGCGATGGTCGAGGTCGAGCCGCGCCACGTCTCGGTCAAGGAGGTCGTGTTTCCGTTCGTCAAGTTCGAGGGCGTGGACACGATCCTCGGGCCCGAAATGCGGTCGACCGGTGAGGTCATGGGGATCGACACCGACTTCGCCCGCGCCTTCATGAAGAGCTGGATCGCCTCGGGCGGCCGCGTGCCGACCAGCGGCACCGCGTTCCTCTCGGTGCGCGAGGCCGACAAGCCTGCGTCGGTCGAGATCGCGCACCGCCTGGTGAACCTCGGGTTCGATCTGGTCGCGACCCACGGCACCGCCGCGTACCTGCGCTCCGCCGGCCTCGCCGTCCGCGGCATCAACAAGGTCCTCGAGGGCCGGCCGCACTGCGTCGACGCGATGGACAACCGTGAGATCGCGCTCGTGATCAACACCACCGAGGGCACCCAGGCGATCCAGGACTCGGTCTCGCTGCGCCGCGCCGCGCTGATGAACGGCATCGCCTACCAGACCACGCTGAGAGGCGCGCGGGCCGCGCTCGAGGCGATCGCGGTCGCCAAGCGCGGCGATATCCGGGTCGCGTCGCTGCAGAAGTACGCGCGGACCTGAGCCGGCACGCCCGAGCTACGAGCTGGCGAGGACCGGTGGCGCCGCGTGGTTGATCACGAGCCAGTACAGCCCGAGCTGGCGCACCGCCTCGACGAACTGCGTGAAGTCGACCGGCTTGCGGACGTAGCTATTGGCCCCGAGGCCATAGCTGCGCAGCAGATCCTGCTCCTCCGCAGACGACGTCAACACGACGATCGGGATCAGCCGCGTGCGATCATCGGCGCGCAGCTCGCGCAGCACATCGAGCCCGTCGACCTTCGGCAGCTTGAGATCGAGCAGCACGAGCTGCGGGACCTCGCTCATCAACCGGTTGGCGTGAAGGCCGCGCGCAAAAAAGTAATCGAGCGCTTCAGCGCCGTCGCGCACCACGACGATGCGATTCGCAATGTTGCTCTTGCGGAACGCACGGAGCGTGAGCTCCTCGTCGTTCGCGTTGTCCTCCACAAGGACGATCACGCGATCATGCATGGGGGCTCCGCCATCCATCCGTCCGTCAGTGCAATATACACAACTTGGCACAATCGGAGTCGACACAACGTTGTTGTTGGTTTGCTTCAGCCAGATCTGGCGGACGTGATCCCTCCAGCGAGGGTGTGCGATTTCGCGCGGCGGGTGAGATCGATCCGTTACGATCGGGCGATTGCTCCTCGCGGCGCAACACATCGTCACAATGCCTGGGATGCTGGCTTACGAGCAGATCCTGAACCGCTGCGTGGATCACGGACCCACTGTGCGCGGACTCGCACTCGCACGTGTGTACCTACATGAGGTTTGAGTTTCGAGATGCTTTGACAATCGGTCGTTGCGTTAGACTAACTTCGTGACACTACTGGGGGCGTCGGGACCTCGGTCGCCCGGGCTTGTGCGCCTCGGGCGCTACGAGCTGATCAGCCGGATCGGGGAAGGCGGCATGGCCGAGGTGCAGCTCGCGCTGCAGCGCGGTCCGGCCGGGTTCGAGAAGCTCGTGGTGGTCAAGCTGGTCCACGAGAATCTCGCAAGCCAGAAGCCGTTCGTCGACATGTTACTCGACGAGGCGCGGCTCGCCGCCTTGGTCAAGCATCCCAACGTCGTCGACATCTACGACCTCGGCGAGGTCGACGGCCGGTACTTCATCGCGATGGAATATCTCGAAGGCGAGCCGCTGCTCGCGGTGCTCCGGGCCGGCCGCAACGGCCAGCGGCTCGACGTGCTGTCGACCGCGCGGCTGATCGCCGACACGGCCGAGGGGCTCGACGCCGCGCACGAGCTGCGATCGATGGCCGGCGATCCGATCGAGCTGGTCCATCACGACGTGTCGCTCGGTAACATCGTCGTTTTGTACAACGGCCAGGTGAAGCTCGTCGATTTCGGCGTCGCAAAGGCGACCCAGTCGGCGGTGGCGAGCACCAAGGTGCAGGGCAAGTTCGGCTACATGGCGCCCGAGAAGCTGCGCGGCGGCCGCGGCGATCGGCGAAGCGATATCTGGTCGCTCGGCTGCGTGCTGTGGGAGGCGCTGACGCTCAAGCGGCTGTTCAAGGGCGGCACCGACAGCGAGACCATGCAGCAGGTGCTCGAGACCACGGTGCTCGCGCCGTCGGCGGTCAACCGCGGCGTACCGATCGACCTCGATACGATCGTGCTGCGCACGCTCGAGCGCGATCCCGACCGCCGGTATCCGACCGCGAAGGCGGTCGCAGCCGACCTCGAGCACGTGCTTCGCGCGCATGGCTACGCGGCGAAGAACGACGCGATCGCCCGACACATGCAGACCACGTTCAGGACCCACATCGCCGCGCGCAAGCAGCTGCTCCAGCAGGTGTCGAGCAAGGGGCGCGCCACTGCCGACGTGCTCGAAGCAGCGTTCCACGAGGGCTCGCTCGCGTCGGGCACACCGCTCTCGATCCCTGTCGATCGGGTCCCCCGTACGCTGGGCGCCCAGATGCCGGTGGAGCACACGAGGGTCCGCGCGGCCAGCGCCGATCACGACCCAGCGCCCGTACTGCCGCGATCGCCCACGCAGGCGCACCCGCCACAGACGGCCAGCGACGGCGTGCCCGTCGTGGGTGCGTCGGGTGGCGCGGTGCGCAAGCGCTGGCTGATCTACCTGGGCGCCGCCGCCGGCGGGATCGCGATCGCCCTGGCTGCGAGCGCCGTGTTCGACGCCGACGACGCTGCGCCGATGGCCGAGCCCACGGTCAGCGCGACTCCTCCGGTTACCGCGCCGCCACGGGTCGCCCCGGCGCCAGCGGCCGCGGACCCGGCCCCGGGGCAGGAGCCCTCGCCCGCCCCGGAGCCCGCCGCCGTCGAGCCCTCGCCCGCCCCGGCGCCCGCTGCCGTCGAGCCCTCGCCCGCCCCGCCAGGCGCCGAGCCAACTCGCGATGAAACGACCGCCGCCCCAGGACGCGACGTCGAGCCCGTGGCGCCGAAGCCGCCACCTGGCCCCCCGCGGCGCCCATCGGCCACCCGCTCCGCACAGCCGGCTCCGGATCGGCTGATCCCCAGCGAGGTCACCAAGGCGGCCCTGCAGGCCTGGGTGCGCGGCGATGCCCAAAGAGCGCTCGCGCTCTACAAGCGCGTGGTCCAGGCCAGCCCGACGTACGCACCGGCCTGGCGCGGCATCGGGCTGGTCTACGAACGCCTCGGCGAGAAGCAGTTTGCCCGCGCGGCCTATCAGAAGTATCTCCAGCTCGCCCCCGGTGCGCCGGACGCCGCTGGGATCCGGGCGAGGCTCGGCGCACCGTGATCCGGGTCCGATGGGCCCACAGCAGGTGTTTTCAGCCGCCGGGTCAGGTAAGGTAACGCGTTGGGATTCCTTGCGTCCGCAGCGACGCAGGGCTACGAATACGACCGCGCACGAGGATCGTGATGAGTGAAAAGTACCCCATGACCCCTGCGGGGCATGCGTCGATGAAGGCGCACCTCTGGAGGCTGAAGAACGTCGATCGGATCGCCAATAGCCGCGCGATCGAGGTCGCGCGAGGTCACGGCGATCTGTCCGAGAACGCCGACTACAGCGCTGCCAAGGAAGAGCAGGGCTTGATCGAGGCCAAGATCCGCGAGCTCGAAGCAAAATTGACGCTCGCCGAGGTCATCGATCCAACCAAATTGTCGGGTTCGAGAGTCAAATTCGGCGCCACCGTGACGATCGAAGACACCGATAGCGGCGAGACCCAGACCTACACCATCGTCGGCGAGCACGAGGCCGACATCAAGCGCCACCGGATCTCGATCGGCGCGCCCGTCGCCCGCGCGATGATCGGCAAGGAGGTCGGCGATGCCGTCGTGGTGCAGAGCCCCAAGGGCAAGCGCGAATACGAGGTGACCAAGGTCGAGTGGCTCGACATCTCGACCCCCGAAGAGGTAGTTCCGTGAACAGCTCGGCCATGAAGAAGTGGATCGCGATCGCGGTGTTCTCGGTTGCGGTCACGGGTTGCAAACAAGGCCAGGGCGAGCGCTGCCAGGTCGACTCCGACTGCGCGGACGGCCTCAGCTGCACGCAGGCCGAGCCGAAGACGTGCGGTGGCGACGAGCACGAGCAGGTCGACGCAGAGACCCCGGTGCAGACGATCGACGCGTCGATCGATGCGGCCATCGATGCGCCGACCGACGCCCCGATCGACGCACCGTAAGCCTCGCGAGACCATCGCCAGCGCTAGCGAACCGTCCGCGCGCAGCGGAAGCCGACGTGCGTGAAGCGCATGCTCTGCTGGTAGAGCCGGTTGAATGGATCGCGCAGGTTGGCGTGCGCAACGAAGGCCGGCTGGCGCCACGACCCACCCCGCACCACGCGCACCGGATCGAGCTCGCCCGGCTTGGGCTCGCGCAGCGGATTGCTCTGCCCGAGGCTGTCGTACCCCTTCTGGCTATCGTCGTGCAGGTAGGCATCGGCGGTCCACTCGGCGACGTTGCCGGCCTGATCGCGCGTACCGTACGGCCCCTCGCCCCAGACGTACGCGCCGGGCGGGGCGATCAGCGCGGTGCCATCGCTGTCGTCCGGGTCACCCAGCAGGGTCGCCGGCACCAGCGAGTTCTGCTGCGTGCGCTCGAGCTCGCGCATCGCTTCGGCGCGCGGTTGCCCGTGGTTGAAGTCCCTGGGCCGCTCCTCGACGCCCCATGGCCACGTCGCGTCAGGGTTGTCGCCGCGCGCCGCGCGCTCCCACTCCGCTTCGGTGGGCAATCGACCACCGCGCCAGCGACAGTAGCCCTGGGCCTCGATCCAGGTGACGTTGACCAGCGGCCAGTCGTCGCGGATGTAGCGCTCGTCGCCCGAGATCAACGCGTCGAGATCGCAGCCACCCGCGGCGACGCACTTGCGATAGTCGGCGACGCTGACCTCGTCGCGATCGATCGCGAACGGATCGAGATAGACGCTGCGCGGCCGCATGTGGGTGAGGTCCGATTCATAGTCCACGCTGCAGAACCCGATCGGCTTGTTGGTCAGCTGGTGGTTGCCCGTCAGCGCGGGGTACGCGAGCTCGCACTGCTGCACGGCGATCAGCGCGGCGTCTTCCTCGACGCCCATCGAGAACCTGCCCCCGGGCACGAAGACCTCGACGCGCTTGGGCGCGGCCACGCGGATCACGCGACCCGGCGTGCGCGCGGCACCACCGGCCGTGGCGACGACCGAGACCGCGGCGAGCAGGACTCCACGCATCGCCCTTATCCTGGCGCACGGTCACGACGCCAGCAACCATGCCAGCGCGATCCGTGCACGTTCCGAGCTGCCGGCGGGTGCGGCGGCGAGCTGCTCGAGCAACTGCGAGGTGAGCGCCGCGCGCCCGTGCAGCGCGGTCAACCGCACCAGTGCGGCGCTCGCGACCTCGGGCGAGTCATCGCGAGCGAGCTGCGCCAGCGCGCGGGGGTCGTCGAGCGCTGCGACCGCGGCCCGGCGCACCGCCGCGGACGGATCGCCGGCAGCGTGCCGCGCGGCGTCGCGCGCGCGGTCGCCGAACACGGCCAGCGCCGCCAGCGCCGCGGCCCGTACCTCGGGGGCGCGGTCGGCCAGCAGCACCCGGAGCTCGCTCTCGCTGGCGGACGGTGCGAACGCGGCGCGCACCTCGGCGGCGGGATCATCGCCGGCGCGGACCTGATGCGCCGGATCGATCTGCCCGATCGCCGCGACGGCCCGCGCGCGCACCGAGCGGTCGCGATCGCGGGCGAGCTCGTGCAGGCGCCGGAGGGCCATCGCATTGCCGCGCGCCCCGCCGTCGCGCGCCGCGGCGTCCGCGCAGGTCGCGCGCACGGTGGCGTCGGGATCGCGCAGCCCGCGCATGATCAGCGCCGCCGCGGTCGCCGGCGCCGCCCCGGGCAACGCGGCGCACACGGCGCTGCGCATCGTCGCGTCGCCGCCGGCCCACGCCGGTAGCTTGCCGGCCACCGCCGGGACCGGCGTGAGCGCGAGCGCGGCGAGCGCGGTCGCGTTGGGGCCCGCGTCGAGCACCGCGCGGACCACGGCGGCGGCTTCCTGCGCGTGGTCGATCGCGACCAGCGCCGCGACCCGGGCGATCGCGACCTGCGAATCGTGGGCGAGATCGTCGCGCAGCGCGAGCAACAGCGCCGGCGCAGCCGCGCGATCGCCCAGCGCGCCGACCGCGGCGATCGCGGCCGCCCGGAGCTCGGGATCGGTGGTGGCGTCGAGCTGGTCACGAACGTCGCCGGCGAGCTCGACGACACGCGCGCGGCCACACGCCTCGACCGCCGCCCGACGTGCCGCGCCGTTCGGGCTGGCGAGCGCTTCGCGCAGCGCCGCGATCATCACGCGCTGGGTCGCGGCGCCGCGATCGGGGTTCGCCGCAGGCGCCGCCGCGATCCGCCGTGCCGCGCGCACCAGCTCGCCGCGACCGAGCAGGCTGTCGGCCACCGCGAGCAGCGGCAGCTCGACCGTCATGATCCGGGCCGTGGCCGCCCCGGCCTGGCGGCGGTCGCGCGCGAACTGCCAGCGCACGTGGGCGAGCCCGTCGTCGGACAGTAGCTCGTTGGTGGGCGACGGCAGCGGGGACGCATCGGCCAGTACGTCGGCAGCCGCGGTGTCGAAGTCGCCGTTGCCGCTGGTCGCCACGTGCCGGCGCTGGACCAGCTTGCCGCCGGGCGCGATCGCCAGATCAAACGTCACCGCCAGCGCCGTGGCGTTGAGCGGGTGGCTCGCGGGCAGGCGCAGCCGGCAGTCCTCGAGAAAGGCGCCCCATCGCGGCTGGAGCTGCGCTGCCACCGCCGTCAGATAGCCCGCCCCGCGAGCGCCCGGATCGATCGACACCGGCGCGGGCAGTCGCTGGCTCGACGGGACCAGTGCGCGTGGCGATGCGCCGGAGCCGCATCCGGCAACAGCGACGAGCACGAGCAACCGCATTGTGCCGAGGATGTCACGCCTGACCGGTCGATGCACCGCTGCCCCGATTGCCCGATTGCCCGGTTGCCCGGTTGCCCGGTTGCCCGGTTGCCCAGGTTGCCCGGTTGCCCAGGTTGCCCCGCTGCCCCCGCTGGCCCCGCTGCCCTCGCTGCCCCCGGGCCGACGAGATCCGGCGCCGCCGCGCGAACCTTTGGCAGCCAAGCTGGTAAGGTGCCGCCGGCGATGTGGTCCCAAATCGTCGCGATCTATCGATCGTCGAAGAAGCACCGCGACATCAACCGGTTCACCGAGTGGGTCGCGCGTCCGCCGGCGGCTGTGGTGGTGTACGCGCTGCGCAACACGCCGATCACACCCAACCAGGTCACGTTTCTATCCGCGGCGATCGCCGTCGTCGCGTGCGCGATGTTCGCACTGCTGCCGGGCCACGGCTGGCTGATCGCCGCGGCCGCGGTGTTCGAGCTGTCGTTCATCCTCGATTGCGCCGACGGCCAGCTCGCCCGGCTGCGCAAGATGGCCTCGCCGCTCGGCCACTTGCTCGACTTCCTGATGGACGAGCTGAAGGCGATGCTGCTGTTCGGCTCGGTCGCGGTCCGGCTATGGCGCGCCACGGCCGACGATCGGATCCTGCTCGTGGGGATCGCTGCGCTGTTCTGCCTGGCGTCGGGGATCTCGCTGACCTCGTTCATGCGGCGACCCGAGTATGGCGCTCCGCCACCGACCGCCGACGGCCAGCCCGCCGAGGTCGGCAAGCGACGCGGCCCACTCGGCGCGGTGCTCAACGCCGTCGAGTGGGCGGCGCGCGTGGTCGTGCACTACCCGCAGTACATCTGGCTGTGCGCGCTCGTCGACCGGATCGACCTGTATTTCTGGGCCTACGCCGGGGTCAACGCGCTCTACCTCGCGAAGAGCTTCGCCGCGATCGTGCTGCGGCTCGGCCGGTTCGAGCGCGCGCATCGCGAGGCGGCGTGACCATCACACGCGCGATCCTGATCGCCGCGGGGCGCGGCAAGCGGCTCGGGGCGCACACCGAGGACATCCCCAAGTGCATGGTGCAGGTCGGCGCCAAGCCGATCCTCGGCTGGGTGTGGAACGCGTTTCGCGCCGCCGGGATCGACGAGCTCGTCGTGATCCGCGGCTACCGCGGCGACGTGCTCGAGAGCTTCGTGCGATCGCTGGTGCCCCGGGTCGAGCTCGTCGACAACACGGCGTGGCCGACCAACAACGTGCTGCTGTCGTTGGCCTGCGCGCGGGCCTACCTCGATCGCCCGTGCCTGATCTCGTACAGCGACATCATCTTCACACCCGCAGTCGCGCGCGCCGCCGTGGCCAGCCCCGCCGAGATCGGGCTCGTGATCGATCGCGAGTTCCGGTCGATCTACGAGGGCCGCAGCGAGCATCCACTCGACGAGGGCGAGGTGTCCGACCTCATGCCGGACGGCTCGGTCGCACGGGTCGGCAAGCGCGCCCTGCCGCCCAGCGAGGCGGTCGGCGAGTTCATCGGTCTGACCAAGCTCGGCGAACGCGGCGCCGCGACGGTGGGGCGTGCGCTCGATGGCCTGGCGCGGCGCTACGACGGCCGCGATCACGAGCCGTTCCAGCGCGCTGCGAGCTATCGCAACGCCTACTTGACGGACCTGTGGCAGGACCTCATCGACACCGGCGTCCGCCTCGATCCGGTGCTCATCGCCGGCAGCTGGCGTGAGATCGATACCGGACAGGATCTCGATCGCGCCCGTCATCTGGTAGAGTCAAGCCCAGTGGATTGGTCATGAAGCGATTCCTACGTATTGCGATCGTGGTCACCGGCATCGGCGGCACCGTGGGGCTGGGCGCCTGCGACAAGCCCACGGCAGATGATTGCCGCGCGGCGATCGTCAACATGGAGAAATTGCTCGGCACCGATAACATCACCACGACCTCGAAGACCAGCCAGAACGAGAGCGAGGTCCGGCGCTGCAAGGGGGGCTCGACGCGCGAAGCGGTCGCGTGCGCAAAGGCCGCCACGACGCTGGCCCAGCTCAAGGCGTGCGACTTCATGGGAGCCAAGAGCAAGCCGTAGCGTGCGGACGGCTCTCGGTTCGATTCGCTGGCTGATCGCGCTGGTGATCTCGAGCGTCATCGCAAGCCTCGCATCGGCCGGGCCAGCGCGCCGGTTGGCGGGCAGCGCGGCCGCGGTCAAGATCGCCGCCATGGCGCCCGCCGACGACGCGCGCAGGGCCGTGGTGATCGGCCCCAGCGGCGAGGTCTACGAGCCCGATGGCAAGGGGGCGTGGATCCACAGGCTACCGAGCTGGACCGCCGACCCCGTGGTGGCAGCCGGGCGCGCCGGCGCCAGCGTGGTCGCGTTCAGCGATGGCGTGGTCTACCGGCTGGCCGACAACGGGTGGTCGGCGCTCCGGATCGCGCAGCGCGGCAAGGCGATCATGAGCCCCGGTCGGCGCGCGCTGGCCGCGGTCGGGCGGCAGCTGTTCACGCTCGATCCGCTGACTCGAGGCGAACCCGGCAAGCTCGCGCTCGCCTCGTCCAACATCACGGCGATCGGAGCCGGCCCGAAGGCGGTCGTGATCGCCACCGAGACCGGCGTGTTCAAGCTCGATGGCGGCAAGCTGGCCGCGCTGCCAGCCGCGCCGAAGCGACCGCGGCTGGTCAGTGACCGCTGGGCGATCGTCGATCGCGGTGCCGTCGATCTGACCACCAACCGGATCACCGGATGGCCAGGCGGCCTCACGATCGGCATCGCCGCCACCACCGCGGACGGTTCGCTCGTCGCGATCGGCGCGGGCGCCGCCGGCCTCGAGCTGGTCACCCTGCGCGGCGGCAAGCTCGCTCGCGACCCGCTCGGACTGTCCGGCACCGCGGTCGGTATCGTCGTCGATCGCGGCGGTCGCGCGGTGGTCGCGCTGTCCGACGGCCGGATCGCGCTGCGTGACCCGCACGGCTGGACTACGACCGAGGTCAGCGACGAGACGCCCGCCGAGCACCCGGGGGCCCCACCCGCCGCCTCGCCGTGAGCTCGCCCTGCGCTCGCAACAGGCGACTGGCTTCGCGGCGTCACGGAAACATCAGCGGTAGGTCGACGATGACCGCCCGCCCCGGCGCGGGGAACGGCAGACGGCGCGCGACCACCGCCAGGCAGCTCGACAGCACGGGTGAATCGCTGTCGCTCTGGCTCGCGGTGACCTTGCCGCCGGCGTCGAGCTCGATGTGCAGGTGAACCTTGGTCGAGCTCGGGGCGTCGATCCGCTGCGCTCGCGCCCAGCAGCGCAGGAACGCGGGCTGGCCCACGCCCATCGCCTTGACGATGACCTGATCGGGCAGCGTGGTCGCCCGCGGCGGGGACGGCGCGCGCGGCGGCGTGCTCGACACCCGACCCGAGGGTGCCTCTTGCTTCGCGGTCGCCGCCGACGGTGCGCTAGCCCCCGCGCCAGGGGATTCCGCGCCCCGAGCGCCGTTCTCTGTCTGCGATACCACGAGCCCCGCCGGCGTGGCGCCACCGGCATCGGAGGCCGGCGGCACGAGGTTGCATTGCCACGGCAAGGCGAGCGCGACGATCGGTACCGAGGCGAGCCTCGCCCGTACCACCGCAGCGAGACGCATCTGCAAAGTTTCACACGAATCGGTCGTCGGTGCATGCGCGCCGACGCCGCATCCCGTGCACCGAGCGTCACTCGAATCTACCTCGCCCCCAGATCCCCAGGACCGAGCGGATCGGTTGCCTCGACGAAGGCTGGCACGGTACGGTGCGGTGACGCGATGGCCCCGCACGTTCTCGTAGCCGACGACGATGCGTGGATACTGCGCATGGTCGCTACCGTCCTCGAGAAGCGGGGCTACAGCGTCGAGACCGCGATCGACGGCGAAGACGCGCTGCAACGCGCGCTGGTGCGCACGCCGGACCTGCTGATCACCGACGTGATGATGCCCAAGATGGACGGCTGGTCGCTGGTGCGCCAGCTCCGGGCGCACTCCGAGCTCGCGCTGTTGCCTGTGATCTTTCTGACCGCGCTGTCGTCGGAGGATGATCGGATCCGCGGGTTCCGGCTCGGCGCCGACGACTACGTCACCAAGCCGTTCCGGTTCGAGGAGCTCGACCTCCGGGTCGCCAAGACGCTGCGCCGCACCCAGGCCGCCGTGCAGGAGACCCGCGAGCACCTCGGCGGCTCGGGCCTGCGCGGCGATCTGTCCCAGGTCGGCCTGTCGTCGCTCTTGATCCTCATCGAGATGGAGCGCAAGACCGGCCTCTTGAAGCTGCGCGCGCCGAACGGTCCGTCGGCGCAGATCCTGGTGCGCGAAGGCAAGGTCGTGCATGCCCGGCTCGATGACGTGGACGAGCCGGTCGACGCCGAGTGCGTCTATTACCTGCTGACCTGGGGCGCCGGCGAGTTCGAGTTCGTGATGTGTCTCGTCGAGGGCGCCGATCGCGTCAACGTCTCGACGACGCACCTGCTGATGGAGGGTGCGCGACTCATGGACGAGAGTCGCGAGCCCCTGTCGCAGCAACCGGTGGCGACGATTCCGCCCATCGCCGAGCCGAGCGGGACCGACGACGATGCGCTGTAGGTGAGCGCCCGTCTCCGCGCGGCTTGCGTCGGTATCGAGCGCCGCGAGCTACTTGCCGTCGAGCGCGCGGTCTTCGCGGCCGGCGCGCTTCTTGGTCTGCTCGATGCCGAGGGTCGCGAGCTTCTTGCGCAGCGTGTTGCGGTTGAGCCCGAGGATCTCGGCGGCCTTGAGCTGGTTGCCGCCGGTGTGCGCGAGGACGAGGTCGAACAGCGGGCGCTCGACCCGGGCGAGGACCTTGTCGTAGAGGTCGTGGACGGGGTAGCCGTCGATCCGCGCCAGCAGCCCGGCGAGCTTGCCCTTGACCATGTCCTCGAACGCCAGATCCTCGAGCGGGACGCGCTCGGCGACGACCGGGAGGACCTCGTCGACGTCGCCGGCCTCGAGCCGGGCGCCGGTGACGCGCACGACCAGGCGCCGCGCGATCGACTTGAGCTCGGCGACGTTGCCCGGCCACGGATACGCGGTCAGACGCGAGATCGCGCGGCTCGAGATCGTAGGCTGGGCGCGCCCGATCTCGGCGGCGTAGTGCTTGATCCAGCGCTCGAACAGCTCCGGGAGGTCATCGCCGCGATCGCGCAGCGGCGGCACGTCGATCCGGCGCGCCTGGAACAGCGCGTAGAGCTCGGGGGAGACGATCGCCGCACCGACCGCGCGGTCGAGATCGAAGTCCGCGGTGGCGACCACCTGGACGTCGAAGACCTCGTCGCCGGTTCGCTCGCCGCGGCGCCCGCGGATCGCGTGCCACAGGGTGCGTTGCGAGCTGGCCGACAGATCGCTGACATCCTTGACCAGCAGCGTGCCGCCGCTGGCCGCGCGCAGGGCGCGGTGCGCGCGCTCGCAGGCGTCGCGTCCACTACCCTCGGGGCCACTGCCACCGGGGCTCGGGCTGGTGGGCGCGTCCTCGAACGTCGGACGCACCGCGACAAACCGATTCGGGCTCCGGGGTCCGCGGCGGTGCAGGACCCGCGCGACGAGCTCACGGCCGGTGCCGTGCTCGCCGCAGATCAAGACCGGGGCGTCGCCGTCGGCGTAGCGGTCGACCGCGGCGATCACCGCGCGCATCGCCGGGCTGACGGCGACCAGGAAGTCTGCCGCCTTCAACGTGGGTCGTAACATCTACGCCGCCTCATCCCCTGCAAAGCTACCGTCCATGTCGCCGCGTTCGCTCTCCGGGGACAGCCCCAGTCGGCGTTGGCGCTCGATCAGTTGTGCGAAGTAATCTTCTACCAGCGCGCGCGCGGCTGCAACGTCTACCGCTTCCCATACGCGCAGCCGCAGCGAGTTGCAGCCGTAGAGGCCGCGCGCGTACCACGCGCAGGACTTGCGCACCTCGTGCAGCGTGCGCGGCCCGCGCTTGAGCGTCTCGATCAGGTCGACGTGGCGGCGGAACACCGCCAGGCGCTCCTCGAGGCCTGGCTGCCCCGGATCGGGCCGACCCGCGGTCACCTCGCGCAGCCGCGCGAACAGCCACGGGTTGCCGAGCGCGCCGCGGCCGATCATCACGGCGTCGCAGCCGGTGTGCTCGCGCATCCGGACATAGCCTTCCACGTCGATGATGTCGCCGTTGCCCACGAGTGGGATGTGCGCCGGGAGCGCCTCGCGCACGAGCTTGATGATCTCCGGATCGCTCTTGCCAGAGAACCCCTGCGTCCGGGTGCGACCGTGGACGGTGATCATCTTGGCCCCCGCCTCGACCATCGCGCACGCAAACTCCGGCGCGTTGCGGTTGTCCTGGCTCCACCCGGCGCGATGCTTGACCGTGACCGGCACGTTCGGGGGGACCGCCGCGACGACCACCCGCACGAGCTCCTGCGCAATCGCAGGCTCGCGCATCAGCGCCGAGCCGCACTCACCCGCGACCACGCGCTTGGCCGGGCAGCCCATGTTGATGTCGACCAGCGACGCTCCGATCGACACCGCCATCCGCGCAGCGGCGTCCATCGCGGCCGGTTCGCGCCCGAAGATCTGGACGCCGAACCGGCGGCCATCCAGCGACGCGGTGAGCTTGCCGCAGGTCTTGGGGTCACCGGCCGACAGCGCATGCGCGGACAGGAACTCGGTAATCGTCAGCCCGACGCCAAACTCTTCGCACACCGTACGAAACGGAAGATCCGTGACCGCCGCCATCGGAGCCAGAAGCACCGGGACGTCGACAACGAGATCACCGATACGCATGACTGGCACCTATACAGCGAAAGCGTTGGCATGAGAACCCCCAGGACACGGCGGCGTTCTTGGCGAACGCCAGCTCGTGCAACCTGCTCACAGGTTGCCGCCTGCCGCGCATCGAGCAGATTGCGGCGCGTCCGGGATTGGTGGTCCGTTCCGAGCGCGTGCGCACGGGCGTCGCACAGCCGTCACCGCCGTCACAGTTGGGCATGGGATGTCACAGCGATCACGCGTCGAGCTCGAGTGTCAGAGATCTTCGGGTGAGTTGACGTTGCGGAGCGATTGCAGCAACGGATCGATCGCGCGCACGTCAGCCTCTTCGATCCACCGCACACGCACCTTCTCGTCGGTCAGTAGTGACGACACTCTCAGCTGGTGCGCGGTGATTCGCGCGCTCACGATCGGGCGCCACACCGCGACGCGCAGAGCGCTGCACAACGGTTCCGCACGATTGCCGATCCGGATGCCCACTGCGTCTGATTCATGATCGCCGTGCGACAACACCAGCTCGATGAGTGCACGCCGCACGCCGGGCATGTCGCTGGCCAGGACGAACAACCACGGTGTGGTTGCGGCGGCGAGCCCCGCGGCAATCCCGGCGAGCGGGCCGACATCTGCGACCGGATCGACCACGGTGCGATAGCCGGCCACCGGACTCCGCGACGAAACAATCACTTCCGCGACGCACGGGGCGAGCGCCTCGACCTGGCGCTCGAAGATCGTGCGGCCATCGACGACGAGCTGGCGCTTGTCGACGCCACCGAGCCGGGTCGCCTTGCCGCCCGCGAGGATGAGCCCGGTGACGTCGCCCGGCCCGAGCGTCACGGCTTGAGCAGCGCTTCGACGTCGTCCTGCGCCGGCGTGGTGATCTCCGGCCCGCCGGGGGACAGGAAGACCGAGACCTCGGCGCGGACGCCGAACTGGCCGGGGAAGTACAGCCCCGGGCCGATCGTGAAGCCAGTCCCCGGCGTCAGGATGCGCGAGTCCTTGACCTCGAAGTCATCGAGATCCGCGCCGCCGCCTTGCAGGTCGTTGTCGATCGAGTGCCCGGTGCGGTGCATGACGCGATCACCTACGCCGGCCTTCTTGAAGAACGCGCGGGTCGCGTTGTCGACCTCGGCGCCCGTCACCGGCCGGTGCTTGCGAACGCGATCGCCGATCAGCGCCATCGCCTGGTCGCGCGCCAGGCTCGCGGTCTCGAACGCCTTGGCGACCGGCTCGGGCACCGTGGCGTCGGCGATCGCGCACCAGGTCTGCGCCACGTAGATGCCGTCGGGCTTATCGAGCTTGGCCGCGAGCGAGATCACGATGAGATCGCCGCGCTTGATCGCGGCGGACTTGTCGGCCAGCGGCACGTAGTACGGATCGGCGGTGTTGACGCCGGCCGCGACCACGGGCGCCGGACCGACGAGCCCGCGCATCGCCATCCCGCGTACGATCCGCTGCTGGACGTCGGCCTCGGTGACCTGGGCCCCGCTCTGGAGCTGCTTGACGACGAACGCGAGCGCCTCCTTGCGGAGCTCGACGATGTGATGGACCGCGACGTAGTGCGCGGTCCGGCCGGCATCGCCCCAGATCGCCTTGGTGAACTGCACGAGCGTGTCCGACGACGCCACCTGGACCCCGGCGGCGCGGATCACCTCGAGCGTCCCGGCGTCGACCCGCGAGACGTTTGGCACCGCCGAGTTCGCCGAATACTCGACGGCAACGGACTTGATGCCCTTGAGCATCGCGCGCAGCTGCTTGTCGAGATCGCGATAGCCCTGGTAGGTGAGCTTGGTCCCCGCGAGGTGGTCGAAGCTGTGGAGCTCCGCCGTGTGGACCAGCGCAACGGGGTTGCCGCGCGCCGGGATCATGTAGAACCACGGTCGCGTCGGGCGACCCTCGGGTGCGACGATCCGGACCGCGATCGGGTTCTCGCCGTCGCGATCGAACAACAGCCAGCCGTCGAGCCGCTGCACCGCGAGCAGGCCCTGGACCGCCGTGATGTCAGCGAGCCCGACGCGCCGCGGAATCGGCGAAGGCTCGTCCCTGCGCGTCGCGGGCGGCGATGGCGACGCGGGCGGCGATGGCGACGCGGACGGCGATGCGGGCGGCGCCGCGTATGGATCGATCGGGGCATCGCTGGAGGCCGCGTTCGTTGTCGCCGGGGGGGCCTGAGGGGCCGAGCCCGCCGATGCAGGCCCCACCGCCGGCGCTGGCCTTCGTGGAGCTCCGCCGGTCGACTGCGCTGCTGCGATGCCCGCGGACGCGGCGAAGACGACCCAACCTATGACAACAGCGGAGCGGATCATGGCGATTCGGGGTCAGGTCGCCGGCCGGTGGACGCGGCCGAGCTCGGCGACAAGCTCCTCATGAATACCACCGTTCGTCGCCACCACCGATCCTTCGTGAATGTCGAGCGTGCCGCCCGTCCAGTTGGAGACCGTGCCACCGGCTTCGGCGACGATCAGCACGCCCGCGGCGATGTCCCACGGCTTCAGGTGGCGCTCCCAGTAGCCGTCCATCCACCCGCGTGCGACCAGGCAAAGATCGATCGATGCCGAGCCGAGCCGCCGGCACGCCCCGGCACGCCGCTGAAAGTGCTCCCATTCAGCGAAGTTATTGTCGGGCCTGGTCGCGCGATCGTAAGGGAATCCGGACACCAGCATCGCATGCTCGACCCGCGTGACCGAGCTCGGGCGCAGCGGCGCGCCGGTGCTGTCGTGGGCGCCACCCCCGCGCGACGCCTCGAACCACCAGCCAAGCTGCGGTGCAGCGACCACCCCGACCTCGACCTGGCCCGCGGCCTCGAGCGCGATCGAGATCGCCCAGATCGGTAGACCGTGCGCGAAGTTCACGGTGCCGTCGATGGGATCGACGATCCAGCACGCATCGCTGGTACCGGGGCCCGAACCCGTGGCGCCGCTTTGGCCGGCTTCCTCGCCGAGCACCGGGACGCCCGGGGTATGCTCGGCCAGCACCCGCCGGATCAGCTCCTCCGAGCGCAGGTCCCACTCGGTCACCAGATCGCGGGGATTGCCCTTGGCGCGGACGTTCTCGGGTCGCGCATCGCGCAGCAGCTCGGAGGCAGCGCGCGCCGCGGCACGCGCCGCGACCAGTAACTCGGCGGTCACGGGTGGTTACTCTCGGTCAAGGCATGGATCACGATGCCGAGCATAGCCTCGATCGCTGCGGCGACCACTCCGCGGCACGTGACGGCGATGACGGCCTGCCAGACGATGCCCACACGACGGCTACAGATCGAGCCGCATCGAGACCTGCTGCGCGCCGCCAGGCCGCGTGAACGTCTCGCTGGCCGCCACCTGCTTGGACAAGGTCGATCGATCGACGACGCGAAACCCGAACTTCGCCGCGAAGAAGTCGCTCGCGGTCGCGGTCAGCAGGTAGATCCGGCGCACGCCGCGCCAGCGCGCCTGGCTGACGGCCAGATCGGCAAGCACCCAGCCATACCCTGCGCCACGGAACTTGGGATCGACGGCGAGCGCACGCAGGATCGCATCGTCGCCGAGCACCTCGAGCGACACGCAGCCGACCCGGCCATCCTCGTTGTGCAGCACGAAGAAGTCGCCCTGCTGCTCGTCGCGCGCGGGCTCCTCGAGCGAGGTCAGCGCCAGGACGCGGCGGATCGCCGCCATGTCCTCGCGGTGCGCGGGCCGGATCGAATCGCCGATCGCATCGAGCAGCTTGTCGTGCAAGCCGTCGAAGCTGCCCGACGACAGCACACACACCACGTCGCCGGGGGCCGCGTCACCGGCGAGCTGCTTCACGATGGTGTCGACGTCGGGGATGTACGATGCCTTGGTGCCGCTGCGGTGGAGATCGAGCGCGAGCCGCTCGGGATCGAAGCGCTCGGCGGCGGGGATCTTGGACGGATCGAACAGCCGCCCGACGATCACCTCGTCGGCGCGGGCGAACGCATCCACGAACTCGGCCTGAAACGTCTTGCGCCGGCTGGTCGCCGAGCGCGGCTCGTACACGGCGATCAGCCGCCGCCGGGGGTACCGCAAGCGCAGCGCCTTGAGCGTCTCGCGCACGGCGGTCGGGTGGTGCGCGTAGTCGTCGAGCACGGTCACGCCACCGGCGACGCCGCGCAGCTCCTGGCGCCTGCGCACACCGGCGAAGCTGGCGATCCCGCGCTGGATGTTGCCGACCGGCACGCCGCGCGCGCGCGCGACCGCGATCGCCGCAAGCGAGTTCTCGACGTTGTGCCGCCCGACCAGCAACGACTCGAAGTGCTCGACGCGCTCGCCACCTTCTGCGTGGCCGGCGATGCGGTGAAACACGTCGAACTCGGCCCGACCGCTCTTGGCGACCTCGGAGCCCTGCGCCCACCACGTGACGGCCGCCGGAGGCTCCTGGCCGTCCTCCACCACCGCGTATCGCTCGACCCGGCAGGTCGCGTGCTGGGCCACCGCCACCGCGTCGGGCGAATCGCCGCACACCACGAGCAGGCCGGTGCTCGGGATCGCGGTGACCAGCTTCTTGAAGACCTCCTTGACCGCGTCGAACGACGGGAAGATATCGACGTGATCGAGCTCCACGGAGGTGAGGACCACGGTCTCGGGCCGGTAGTGAAGGAACTTGGGGCCCTTGTCGAAGAACGCGGTGTCGTACTCGTCACCCTCGAGCACGAAGTCGGGGCCCGCCCCCGACTTGTAGCCACGGCCGAGCGCGACCGGGATACCGCCGACGAACAGCGACGGATCGCGGCCGGCCTCCATGAGGATGTGCGCGATCAGCGACGTGGTGGTGGTCTTGCCGTGGGTGCCGCACACGACGATCGCGTGCTTGTTCTGCAGCAGGCGGTCGCCGATCACCGCCGGAAACGACGTCAGCGCGATGCCCTGCGCCTGGGCTGCCTTGACCTCGACGTGATCCTTGCCATGGACGTTGCCCACGACGACCAGCTCCGGATGCCACGCGAGGTTGGCCGCGCTGTACGGCATCATCACCGGCACGCCGAGCTCGGCCAGCTGGTCGCTCATCGGTGGGTACACCGCGGCATCGGAGCCACGCACCTCGTGGCCCGCCTCCGCCAAGAGCCCAGCGACGGCGCCCATGCCGGTGCCGCCGATACCGATGAGATGGACCTTCACGACCGCGCGAAACTACCCAGCCCGCTCCGTCGGGTAAAGCGTTTCGACACCTGGTTTAGGGGATCGGGCACGGCATTTCCCGCACACACCGCGATGACGAGGCGTCGAAACATGCCGTTGCGGCATTGTTCGGTAGCTCGAAGTCGCGCGTCGTCGAGACGATTCCGTACAGGTTGTCGCCGGTTACGGCGACACCGATCGAACGACCTCGTGGCGACAAACCGACGACATCGGCGCTGTTCGACACGTCTCGAGTCGAGATTTTCTGGGCGATCGGAATCATCGGAGCGTCGAACCGGTTATTGTCGCCCCCGACTACCGACCGACCGAACGGTCAGCGGAAGCTGCGTGCCCGGCGTCGGTCGATTCGAAGATCTTGTCGGCGCTCGCGGGGACGAACCCGTGAAACAGGTCACCGCTCGGCAGCCGGTAGCGCCGCGCGAACTCGTAGTAGCAGCTCGGGACGCGCATCGTGGCATCGGCGAACGCGACCGCGATCGAATCGGCCCGCGTCGATGACTGCTCGAGGCGCTGCGCACGCGAGCCCTTGATCGTGCCGCCGCTGTCGTTGAGCGTGAAGCCATGCTCGATCAGAAACGCGTCGAGCGCTTCGAGATCCGGGAACGTCGACAGCGAGCCGACGTCGACGGTGAAATGGTTGACGCGAAATCCGAACGCGGCGACCCACGCGGCGTACTCCGATTCGGCCAGCAGCGCCTGGTACCCCGCGTACGTCACGCGCCACGGGCGACCGGCCCACGGCAGATCCGCGCGCTCGCCAAAGCCCGGCGGCAACTGCTCGACGAGCGCGCCGATCTCCGCCTGTGCCGCGGGCGACAGCTCGCCGACCACGAGCTCGCTGATGAACACCTTCGGCAGCGCCGGGTCGGCGTGCTGCCAGTAGCGCGCCCGCAGGTGCTTGTCATGAAACTGGTAGCGCTCGCGCGGCCGCCAGCCGAGCGCCTCGAACGGTCGCGCCAGCGCGTCGATGCCGATCCCTGGCGCGCCGTAGGTTCGCAGCGCCACGTGATCGTTGCACAGGATCTCGCCGCGCTGGGTCAGCAACTGGTGGATCCGTTCGGCTTGCGGCGTCGATGCGGTGTAGTCGCGCCACAACACGTCGAGCAGTTCGGCGATCGTCACTGAGACCGGTATGACCCAGCGTGGCGCACTTGGGAAGACCGCCGCCCGCGCGGCTCACGTCATGCGATCCTCGATCGCCTTCTGCCGTCGCGTCGGTTGGCATCTGCACCGCCACCGGCTCGTCGACGCCCTTCGTGCCGTTGCTGAGTCTGAGTCCGATTTTGTGGCGGCCGGCGGACCTGTTGATCGACGTGCGCATGCGCTCGGCCGGCGCGTCCCGATGCGAGTCTGCACGGGCTCGTTTGCGAAGCGCGTCGCCGTGCCATGCGAGCGGCGGACACCGCGACGCCTGCGATCGCCACGGCGGTCATCGCAGCGCCGCTCCGGGTGGTGCATCGCGAGTCCGGGCGACGTGCGCAGGTAGGCGTTGGACGCAGAATGTCGGACACGCAAGCCGTTTCGGAGCATGATTCTCGAAATGACATCGAGTAACTAGCTGAGTTTCCGTTGACGGCGCAGTGACCATACATCTATCGTATGGTCAGTGAACCCGCCCACGTTTCGGGACCTGCGGCGGCTCGCAGATTGGTTCTCGGCGAGCCCGCTGCGCGGCGCCCCTCACATCGAGCGGCTCGCAAAGCGGCTTGGCGTGACGGCGGTTCCATTCCTTGGGCGCCAGCTGGGCGGCGCCGATCCGCAGCGCCGCGACGCGGCCCGCGACGCGCTCGAAGCGATCGCCGAACAGGGCGCCGCGGCCCGCGCACGCGTCACCGCGGAGCTGCAGGCGATCACCGGCGCCGCCGTCGCCGATGACGCCAAGGTTGTCGCGCTGGGCCTACTGGCGGAGCTCGGCGAGCACGCCGACGCACGGTTCGCCGATCCCCAGGGCATCCGCGTGCGGTCAGCGATCGCGCTCGCCGCTCACCTCGAGACCGCCGCCGACGTCGCGGGGGCCGCCGACCTGATGATCCACGACCTCGCCGCCGCGGACATCGTGCAGATGCTCGAGGTGATGGCCGAGTCTGCGCCGGCCGCCGCGCACCGGCTCGCCACCGAGCTGACGCTGCGGCTGGATCTGCCCGGCGATGCCCGTGACCGGCTCGAGCGCCTCGTCGCGACCATGGCGCCGGCGGCCCGACAAACGGCCGCCACCGAACCGCGTGCGCGGCGACACGTCCCGTCCGCCGAGGTCGCCGTCCTGGTCGATGCCGCGGCGCGATTGGTCGTGATCGCGAGCCGCCGGATCGCCGGTCAGCGCGGCTGGCGCCGGTGGGCGGTGCTGATCGATGCGACCGGTGCGATCGATGACTGCCTGCACGAGGACGACGCCGGCCCCGACGGTGACGCCGCGTCGCTGATCGACGCGCTGTGCGCCGACGGCTATCGCGTCGCCAGCACGGAGATCGACCATGCGCGCGAGCTCGTCGCCGCGGCCGCGCGCCGCACCGCGGAGTCGACCCGGGCCCTGCCCTCGCCGTACTACCTAGGCCGCGACCTGCTCGGGCTCGCCGATGTGCACCTCGGCGCGCGCAGCCGCGTGAACCCCGCGACCGCGGCGCTCGCGCGCGCGATCGAGCTGGTCGCCGCGGGTGATCATGTACGCGCCCTGCCGCTGCTCGAGCGCTGTGATCCCGACGACCCGGACGCCGCCGCCGCGCTCGCGACGAGCCTGCTCGCCCAGCACCAGCCCGCTGCCGCGCTCGACGCGCTCGAGCGCGCGCTCGCCGCAGAGCCCGACTGGCCGCTCCACCACTGGAACCGCGCCGCGGCGTTGCACCAGCTCGGCGACGCCCGCGCCTGCTATTACGCGCTCCGCCGGTTCGTCGCCACGAGCGCGATCCCGAGCGGGCTGTTCGCCGATCCGGATCAGCCCGCGCGCGTTGGCTGCGCCGAGCGGCTCATCGCCGAGCTCGAGCGGACCGCCCGGCTCACCGGGACCCCGCTGCGCCGCCGCGCCAAGCCCCGCACGAGCCGAGGCGCCAAGCGCCACGCACCTCCCACCCACAGCGACCGCGGCTCGGCGTCCTGAGCGACCGCCGCTCGGCGTCCTGAGCGACCGCGGCTCGGCGTCCTGAGCGCCCTGCCGCTGACCGGACGGCCGCGTGAGCGCTGGCTACTTCTTTACTGCGAACGTGTAGCGCATCTTGATGCGCGTGTTGCCCGGCATGCCGCGCTTGGGCAGCTTCCACTGCTTCACGTGATCGGCGACGCAGCCAGCCACCGCCGACAGATCGGCGAGCCCGGCCTTGGGCTCGGTCGCCACGCCCTTGATCGCGCCCGTGGCATCGGACTCGAGGTTGAGCGCGATGCTGCCGCCGAGCTTGGGGTTCGAGCTGAGCCCCGCCTCGTAGCACGCCTGGATCTCGAAGTTGTGGTGGTTGAACAGCGCGCCGAGGGTGCCCTTGTCGTGCGTCCCGGTCCCGACCTTGGTGTTCTTGAACGTCTTCTCGAGGATGTCGGAGACCTTCTGCGCGTCGCTGCGGGTCGCCGGATTGGCGAGCAGCGGGATCGTCAGCGCGTAGAGATCGTGGGCCGGCTGGTAGTAGCGACGGTCGTTGGCGGTCGCGTACAGATTGTGAAACAGCCGGCCGATGTTGTAGACGTGCATCACGGTCGCGTCCTTGTCGGCGCACGCGGCGCCACACGTCGCGAGCCCCTCGATGGCCTGCTTGGCGTACGCCGTGGCGACGTCAGGCGTGTCGAGGCAGATCGCATAGTCGGCCTGGGTGTAGCGAATCAAGACGCGATCGCTCGGCGTCACGGTATCACCGGCCACCTCGAACGCCTTGTCGAGCGCAGCGACGCCATCGGCCCAGCGGCCCGCGAGGCCATAGCCGACGACCCCGAGCTTGGCGATCAGCAGGCCCTGCTGCAGCTTGCCCTTGGCGAGCACCGTGGTGAGCGGGAGCTGCGCCTGATCGGGCGGAACGTTGCTGCGGGCGGCCATCATGAAGAAGTCGTGCTCGAGCGCCTCGCGATCGGAGCTCGCGCCCAAGCCCTTGGCGGCGACATTGAGCGCCTGCCACGCGCCGGCGCCGTCGTTGGCGCGCCACTTCGCCCACGCGATCATGTACGCGAGCTCGGGCTGCTGCGCGTCCGGCTTCTCGCCGTTGACCGCGGCGAGCGCGTCGGCGTTCTTGAACTGCTTGAGCAGCGAGTAGATCAGCCACGCGCGGTTGTACGGGTTGTCCTTGCTCTTCGGATCCTTGTCGATCAGCTGGCGCCACGCCTGCTCGGCGGCGGCGTAGTCCTCGAGCAGCAGCTCGTAGCTCCCGAGCATCCGCAGCGTGATCTCGTCGATCGCCTTGTCACCGGCCTGCTGGGCGACGTCGCGCAGCACCTGCCGCGCCTCGGTCACCAGCGCCTTCTCGTTCGCCTTGTTGGTCTTCGAGTCGACGTAGAGCATCGTCGCGAGCACCGCGGCCTGGGCCTGCTTCTGCACCGGATCCTTGGTGGCGACGACGAGCGCGCGCTGCTTGTCGACCGTGATCTTCTTCTTGGCCTCCACCAGCGGCATGCCGGGCCGGCCCAGCGCCTCGGGCTCGAGCACGACGCCCTTGATGTCGATCGCGGGGACCTCGAACGAGACATCCCCCGACGCCGCCGGCTTGGTGGGTGCCGCGCTGCCCGCACCGGCGGCTGCCGTGGGCTGGTTCACGCTCTCCGGTGCAGCACCGCCGCACGCGGCAAGCGTCACGAGCAGGAACGACAAGCTCTTCATGGGGCGAGGTGTACAACGGATCCGCGCGCTGCCGCCACGCGACGCGCGTGATATGGTCGCTACCTCGGTGCGGTATTCATCCCGGTTCGCGGTCGTGTTCGTCTTCGGGCTCGCGGCGCTCGGTGGACTGGCAGGATCTGGCTGTGTGGTCGTCCGCGCCCATCAGCGCGGCCACCTCGCGAAGCGCGCGATGACCGACGATCGCGACGCCGGCGAGGCGCGGTTCGCGGGCCACGAACGCGGTTCGCGTGAGGGCGCCGAGGGTGGCACCGGAGAGCCAGGCGGCGGATGCGGTTGCAACTAGCCAACGCCGCAATGCTTGGCGGCCGAGGTAGATCGATCGCGCGACGCGACGCGCGGCGGGGTGAATGGGCCGGCTTTGCCGGTCCAGAGGGGGCGGGAAAGCCCCCTCCGGATCGACGGCGGATGCGGTTGCAACTAGCGATCGTGGTGGCGGCGCTGGCCGCGGCGGCGCCCGCGCGCGGCGACGGGTCGCTCGCCATGCGCGGCGTGTACTACAAGGAACGCGCGACCCGGGTGATGCAGCCGATGCTCGACGCCATGTTCGACGCCGGCCTCCACGGCGTCGTCACGGGGCACTTCCTGGTCGACGCGATCACCTCGGCCTCGGCGTCGTCGGGAGCGTCCGAATCGACCGCGTTCACCGAGAACCGCTACGAGGGCGGCCTGGGCTATGCCCATCAGCTGGGCGCGCTCACCGTCGCCGGCGACGCGAAGTACTCCACCGAATCGGACTACCGATCGATCTACGGCGGGCTGCGCGCGCAGCTCGAGCTCGGGCAGAAGAACACGGTGCTCGGGTTCGGTGGCGGGATCAGCGTCGACAAGGTCAGCGCGGCCGCGGCCCAGGGTCCGGCGCCGATGAAGACGCTGCGCTGCGACGCCATGCATACCGACGAGTCGTCGTGCCCGCTCGACGTCTACGCCGGCTACGCCTCGGTGAGCCAGATCGTGAGCGAGAACGCGGTGCTCGGGATCTCGGCGGACATCTCGACCCTGCGCGGCTTTCAATCCAACCCCTACCGCCAGGCCATCGTGGGCGACATGCTCGTGTTCGAGCGCCATCCCACCGAGCGCACCCGCGAGGCGTTCGCGGCGTCGGCGCGCTACTACGTCGCGCCCACCCGGACGACGGTGATCGGCACGTACCGCTACTACCGCGACAACTGGCAGGTCCACGCCCACACGCCCGAAGTCCGGCTCGTGCAGGAGATCGGCGACGATGTCGACGCGGCGGTGCGCTACCGCTACTACACGCAGGACGGCGCCTACTTCTATCGCACGCGCTACCCGGCCGATGACGCCGCGATGACCCAGTTCGTGTCCGACGACGTGAAGCTATCGAGCTTCACCGGCCACACGATCGAAGCCAAGCTCGGGGCGCTCGGCGAGGCGTTCGAGCTCACCGGGCGCTGGGCAGGGGCCCGGTTCGAGGGCATCCTCGAGTACTCCATCCAGAACAACCGATTCGGCAATGCAGTGATCGCCCATGTCGCGCTTACGATCCCTTTTGAATACTAGCGTCGGCCTCGCGCTGATCGGCGCGGCGGGCTGTGGTGGCGGCAGCGGCGACAGCTGCGGCCCCGGCGACGCGCCCGGGACCGGCCTGGTCGCGAGCCGCGATGCGGTGACCTTGACCTACGGCAACCTCGTGGGCGGTCTCAACAACGATTGCCCCGCCAGCGACGCCCCGGCCGGGGTGATCAGCATGACGATCCACGGCACGCAGACCGATGGCACGGGGCAGATCACGCTGTGCGTCGCCCGGCCGGACCTGCTCGCCACGCAGGCCCAAGCGCTGGGCCACGACGTGGCGGGCGCGGCGGTCCGGATCGTCGATATCGAGGGCTCGGCGACCGACTGCAGCTTCACGATCGATCGCATGCAGCCGGTGACCGGCAACGCGACGTCGAGCGGCCTGTGTCTTGTCAACGGCAGTAACGGCATCGACCCGGCGGGTTTTGCGCTGGTGCTCGATGGCGCGCTGTCACTGACGCGGACCTGCGGCGCCACGGTGAGCGTCACGCTGCACGGCCGCGTCGCCGTCACCGCGGACTAGTCGGGATTGCCTACCAGCGCAGGCCGCGCACGCGATCGACCAGCGGCGTGAGGATGTCTCGCGCGGTGGAGCGCAGCAGATCGGACTCGCCGACGACGCCGGCGACCGAGGGGCCGAACGTGTAGTAGGTCTCGACCGCGAGCTCGCCGAGCACGCTGCGCTTCAACATCGAATCGCGGAACCGGCGCAGCATCTCGACGTCATTCGCGAGGATCGAGCCGTACGCCGCGGTGGCGACGAAGCAGGCGTCGACCTCGCCGGACTGGCGCGCCGTGGTCGTGACCGTGGTCGTGGTGATCGAGCTGGTGTTGCTGCAGTTGTCGAACGCACGCACCGCGACGGTGTACTCGGTCTCGGGCAACAGGTCCTTGATCGCGACGATCTGGAGCTGGCCCGCCGCGGCGATCTCGGCGTCGAACCTCGCCTCGTTGGCGGTGTCGAAGTTGGCGGCCGTGATCGGCACATCGCCGACGAGGTAGCGCACGTCGTAGCCCTTGACCGTGCCGAGCATGCCGTCGTCGCCGGGGGCCGCGAACGCCAGCGCGACGCCGCGCGAGGTGGCGTCGCTGACGACCATGTCGCTCGGGGCGCTGGGCGGGGTCGTGTCGCGCTCGGTCAGCGCATCGACGCGAACGCGAAACGTCGTGCCGTCGAGGCTCGTCATGAGCAGCCGCAGGGCGCCGGTGTTCGGCGTATCGGACGTGATCGTCGCGTCGGGCGGACGAATGCTGCCGTCCTGGCCCGTCGGATCGCCGTAGCCCACGTACTCGTCCATCATGGCAACCGTCTCGGTGTCCGCGACGGTGAATGGCACGCGGTAGACCACCGAGGGCTGGCCGCGGTACGGCACGCCGTAGTCGCCGTACGAGATCCCGGGCGGCGGGGGATAGGCCAGCGCGCTGTAGGTGGCGTTGAAGTCCTGCTCGAGCGCGACCTCCATGAACAGCACGTAGTCACCGGGCCCGAGGTCCGGCGGGATCGGCCAGCTGACCTGCGTCCGGTTGCCGAGCCGGGGCGTCGCCTGCGAGACCGCGTCGAACTGGTTCATCGTCTTGTACATCGCCACCGACGGAGAATCCGTGGCGGCCGGGGCGCTCAGGTCGGACCGCGGCGGGTAGTGCGAGGTCGCGGCGCCGAACACGCCCTTGTCGGTGTAGACCGTGGACGCGCACGAGGTGCCGTCCCACCCGTTGTCGACGATCCCGAGCGGCCGGCAGAAATGGCTCTCCGGGGAGCTCTCGTTGTACGGATGGCTCAGGTCGTCGTCCTGGGCGTTGCGAAAGTCGATCTGCGGGAACGTGACCGGTTGCCTGTGCGCCCACACCGGGAACACCGTGATGCGGCGGCCGTACGGCCAGCCGGCGGCGCTGTTGAAGTCGAACCGGCCGGGCCGGTTCCCGATGCCGTACCGACCGGTCTGCTGGGTGATGTAGATCGTGTGGAGGTACTCGCCCGACGGCTTCTCGATCCACGCGACGACCTGCGGGGTGATCTCGGGGGACGGGATGGGCTTGGCCGGATCATCGCTGCTCGGCGGCGTGCTGGTCGGCGGGATCCGGTTGCCGGCGGCGATCCCGCCTGCGGTGAAGTCGACATTGATCACGCGACACGTCGAAGGGTCGGCGGCACGTGCGGGCACCGCCAGTAACACAGGCGAACAGGCGAGCAGTGCCAACCCGCGGCGAAACACGGCCATGGCACGTAGTATTGCCGGTGGTACGCCCCGGGACAAAGCAACAAAGTCACCGTGATTGCCGTTTCGGTGATCGGCGGATCCGGTGCGCCAGATGTCACACCGCCAGCCTAGCGTCGCGCCGTGGCCCGCACGCCGAGCGCAGAATACCTGATCCTCGACATCGAGACGATTCCCGATACCGAGCGCTGGACCCGCCCGGAGTCCGTTCCGACGTCGCACGGCGGCGAGTCAGCGTTTCCACCGACCTGGGCGCACCGGATCGTCGTCGTCGGCTGCCTGTGGCTCGATCACGGCTACCGGCTCAAGCGGTTCGGGGTGGTCGGTGACCACCCCGTCAGCGCTGGCACACCCGACCACCGCGAGCGCCATCTGCTCGAAGATTTCTCGCGTTTCGTCGGGCGCGCGCGGCCGGTGCTGGTCACGTACAACGGCCGCAGCTTCGACTTGCCGGTGATCGTCATGCGGGCGCTGTGTCATGCGATCGCGCTGCCCTGGTACTACCGCGATCGCGACATCCGCTACCGCTACAGCGAGGACGGCCACCTCGATCTGTGCGACTGGCTCGCCGACCACGGCGCGACCCGCGCGGGCAAGCTCGACGCGATCGCGCGCTTGATCGGCCTGCCCGGCAAGATCGGCGTCGACGGCTCGCAGGTCGAGGGCCTGTATCACGCCGGCAAGCTCGAATCGATCCAGCACTACTGCCTCGCCGACGTGGCCCAGACCGCGCTGCTGTTCCTGCGGTTCCGGCTGCTGCAGGGTCAGATCTCTGCCGAGGACTATCGCGACCGCACCGGCGCGCTGCTCGACGAGCTCGCGGCCGACGGCCGGGTCGCCGACGTCCTCGACAAGCTCGACCGCGCCCACCTGCTCGGCCAGGCGCCGTGACGTCGCCGTGACGCCCGCCGCGACAGCGTTGGCCGGTGCGGACGCGATCGCCCAGCTCGCGCGCGCGCGACTGCCGGCGGCGTTCTTTGCCCGCGGCGCGGCGACCGTCGCGCGCGCGCTGATCGGCTGCGCGCTCGTGCACCGCGACCGCGCAGGCATCATCGTCGAGACCGAGGCCTACCTGGGCCCGAGCGATCTGGCGAGCCACGCCCGGTTCGGCCCGACCGCGCGGACCTCCGTGATGTTCGGCCCCGGCGGCGTGTCGTATGTCTACCTGTGCTACGGCATCCACCAGATGTTCAACATCGTCACCGGCAAGGTCGATGACGGCCAGGCCGTACTGATCCGCGCGGTCGCACCGTATGCCGGGTTGCCCGACGACAACACGATCGGCCGCGGCCCCGGCAAGGTGACCCAGGCGCTCGCGCTCGATCGCCGGCACGATCGACGCGACCTCGCGCGCGGCGACCTGTTCGTCGCCGCCGCCCTGGTGCCGCCGCGGATCGCCCGGGGGCCGCGGATCGGCGTGGCGTACGCCGGCGCCTGGGCGAACAAGCCGCTGCGGTTCTGGTGGCGCGATCACGCGGCGGTGTCACGCCCGGCCGCGCGTGCCAAGCCGGTCGCTCGCTAGCTGGTTCCGGGCGCCCCGGGCTTGCGCGAGTCGACGCGGCGCAGGCGCTGACGATACAGCTCGTCACCGAGCTTCTTGCGGTCGCGGCTGCCGGCGGGGCGGTAGTGAAAGTGCGGCGCGCCCGCGATCGTGACCAGGGCGGAGGCCGCCGGGACCGCCGGGACCGCCAGCTCGCCGAGCCAGCGCCTGACCTCGGCGTCGAGCGCGCCCGCGTCGGCCAGCCACACGACGGTCTTGTGCTCGGTCAGCCGCAGCGTGGCCTTGTGCGCCCGCACGTAGATCGACAGCTCGAGGTGGCCGTTGCCGAACAGCTCGTCGTCGTGATCGTCGAGGAACCGCAGGATGCGGCGGCCGTCGATCCGCGAGGTCAACCACACGTCGGCGCGCCCGGCATCGTCGAAGTGGTCCTGGATGCGGACCTCGAGGTTGTCGGCGCTCGGCAGCCGCTCGATCATCCCCATGAACAGATCGGTCAGGTGCTCGGCGTCGGTCTGCGCCTCGATCACCAGCAGGCTCGGGTGAGGCCGAACCTTCCAGCCACGGCGGATCCCGGTCACCGCCGCCGCGCGCGACAGCTGCGGCAGCACGCCGACCGGCCAGCGAAACACCGGCGCGTCGGGCGCGGCACCGATGGAGACGATCGTCGACTTGCCGAGCGACTCGCCGAGCGGGATGTCCGAATCGGGCGCGGGCTCGGCGGCGATCGCGAACGATCCCGGCGCGTGGCGCTCGGCCGCGGCCACCGCGGCGCCCAGGTGCTCGCCCGCCGCGGCGACCACCACCGGCGGGCTGCCCACGCGACCGAGCGCGATGCGATACCAGGTCCTGGTCATCGAGCGGGCTGTATCACAGCGGCGCTGGCGTGGCGGCGAGGATCACCACGGTCAGCTTGCCGGCGACCAGGCCGCCGTAGCCCACCACCGTCTGCCGCCCGGGACCGCCGACCGAGAACTGGGTCCCGAACGGGGCGTCGCGCGACACGAACATGCCCAGCGGCGAGGTCGCGTTGCCGCCGAGCGCGCCGTCCTTGGCCAGGTACTTCACGGTGCTGGGCGTGCCGAGGCTGTCCGGATGGTCCGCGGAGGACGTCACGACGATGCCCGACGCGGGGTTCAACCCCTCGTCGATCACGAGCCCGACGGTGAGGCCCTCGGAGGGAAACATCGGCCACGGATCCGAGGAGATCGACTGCAGGATGCTGGCCACCGTCGCTCTCGAGATCCACACCCCGGCGAGGTTGAGCGGCTGGCTCATCGTCGCCGGCCTGCACTGTAGAACCGCGGGCGTCTGGGCATCCTCCTCCAGGACCTCGACGCAGACGAACTTGTTCAGCTCGAGGTTCTGGATGTCGGCGACCCAGGTCGCGGTCGCCCCACCCCCGGGCTCGACGTCGGCGGGGGCGAGGTCGTAGGCGTCGCCGGGGTTGAGCACGAACGCCGATCCCTGCGAGCGCGGCTCGCCGACCGAGACCCGCAGTCCGGCGGCCGTGGTCGACGACGCGGTCACCGGGAACCGCGAATCGAACTCGTCGACGGTCGCGGTGACCGTGACCTGGGTGTCGACGTCGCACGACTGGTTGATCGCGTCGAGGTCGGTGCAGCCGAGCGTGACGTCCACGAACTCGTCGCCGGGGTGATAGAACGCGTGTCCGCCCATCGCCGGCGCAGGCGCTTGCTCGACGGGAAATCCGGTCGCAGCGCTGTATTCGACGTTGGTCGGGCACTGCAGCTCGTCGTTGGCGTCGATCGGGATGATCGTCTTGGGGTACAGGGCGATCTGGACCTCCATATCGCGCACCGGGATGGGGTCCGACGCCAGCCCGACGCGCGCCAGCGTGCACATGTCGTAATGGAGGTTGGGCGCGACGTAGACGCACTGGTGGAGCGGCGGCGCCGACGGGTCCGCGGGATCGAAGATCCGGATGCTCATCACCGCCGGGCACCGCATCGAGACCTTGGCGCAGTCGACGTCCGGACACGCCTGGCTCGGCGGCCCTGCGAGCGAGAGCCGCAGCGATGGGGTCGGCGTATTGCAGCCCGCCGCGGCGAGCCCGAGCCCGAGCGCCATCGCGATCCGGCTCATTGCTTCCCCGATCCGAAGACGATGTTGGAGTCCCATGCGCGATCCGGCTCGCCGGTGTGCGCCCAGACGTAGCCACCGACGATGACCGCCACGACAGTGGCGGCAACCCCGATCTGGACGCGAGGTCGCTGGTACCAGCGCTTCGTGATGACCGGCACGTGAACGACCGGCGGCTCGGGCACCACGACCGGCGCGGGCGGTAGCAGCTGCCGCAAGACCTCGGCCGGCGTCTCGTGCCCCAGATCCTTGATCGCCGAGAACCCCGGCTCTTGATCGCGCCACAGCTGGTAGATGATCCGGCCGTTGACCGACGACAACAGCACGGCATCGTGGACGTTGACGAACGCCGCGAGCGCCGCCATCGCCGATGCCCGCGCCGCAGGATCCTGGGCTTGCGACAGCGCGACCCGGAACCGCGCGACCTTCTGCGGCCGGGTCAGCGTGCCATCGAGGATCGTCGCGTCGCCCGACCGGGTGGCGCTGACCATGACCTCCTTGCCCGCGGTGTCACGGAGCAGGCCGGTGAGCCACACGACGTGGCGGCCGAACGACGCCGTGAACTCGCCAGGCGCCGAGCCGACCTCCTCGCCGTCGATCCAGACCCGGCCGACGCCGCGGACGGCGATCGTGCCCGTCCCCTGGCTCGGTTGCTGCGCGCTCTCGAACGTCTGCACGACCTCGGGCAGGTAGTGAAGGTCATCCAGGGTGCGGCGCGGGTCGAGCCGGTAGGTCAGCGCGAACGCCTCTCGCGCCTGAATGTCCTTCTTTTCACCGAGCCGCGACTGGCCGAGCGCGAGGGCGAGGTCGGCATACAGCGCCAGCGCCGCCCGCGGCGTGACCCGGAGCAGCAGCTCCTGGCCCTCCACGGCGTCGATCGCAGCCTCGCGGAAGTTGCGCAGCAGGAGGTTCTGCTCGGCGGACTGCTGCTTCTTCCGGGCCTCGCTGATCCGGATATCATCGTCGGGCGGCAGCTTGTCGACCAGCGCGGCGCCGTCGGAGATCGCCGGCGGGGCGAGCTCGGTGTGGGCCGCCAGCAGATCGAGGAGCTTGTAAGCGATGTCGCGAATCGGCTGGTCGTTGGTCAGATCGATCACAGCGACCGGCCGGCGCGCCGCACGAATCGGGTTCTCGGCCCGAGGCTCGGCATGCGTCTGCCACACCCCCACAACGAGGCCACACAGGATGAGCGTTCGGGCCGCCATGGCGGGCGACATTCCCTTAGTATAGACCAGCTGGCTCACGAGACCTACCGAAGTGACGGTCTCACTGCCAGGGCGAACCGCGCCTGTGGCGGGCGCCACGGGTCGCAGGCATGCCAGGAGCATGCGGGGGTATGCCGGTACTATTGCCGGAAGTCTTGCCGGACGCATGGAAGAGCCGCTTCAGAAGTCACTTGAACGCTACGACGTGCTGGACCGCATCGCGGTTGGCGGCATGGCGGAGGTGTTCCTCGCGAAGGCGTACGGCGCCCATGGCTTCGAAAAGACCCTGGCGATCAAGCGGATCCTCCCCGAGCTCGCGAGCGATCCGGAGTTCGCGGCGCGGTTCATCGCCGAGGCCAAGGTCGCGGTCCGGCTATCGCACGCCAACGTGGTGCAGGTGTTCGACTTCGGGCGGATCGGAGAGTCGCTGTTCATCGCGATGGAGTTCGTCGACGGACTCGATCTCGCCGCGATGCTCCGCAAGTTCAAGGACGATCGCCGCCAGGTGCCGCTTCCTGCCGCGTTCCACATCGCGATCGAGGTCATCCGCGCGCTCGACTTCGCCCACAGCCACAACGTCGTCCATCGCGACGTGTCGCCGTCGAACATTCTGATCTCGCGCGCCGGCGAGGTGAAGATCGCCGACTTCGGGATCGCGATCGCGGCGTCTCCGCACCGCGGCGGCGGGCCGGGGCCGCGCAAGGTGATGGGCAAGTGGCGCTACATGTCGCCCGAGCAGGCGCGCGGCGACACGCTCGACACCCGGAGCGATCTGTTCTCGGCGGCATCGGTCATGTTCGAGCTGTTCACCGGCGAGAAGCTGTTCCCCGGTGACGAGTCCGAAGACATCATCAAGAACATCGAGACGATGCCGATCCCGAAGATGTCGGCGATGCGGCCGGGGCTGCCGTCGCGGCTCGACGACGTGCTCGCGATCGCGCTCGCCCGCAAGCCGATCGATCGGCCGTCGCGCCCGGCGTCGATCCTGCGGTCGCTGATCGAGCTGTCGTACGAATCGTCGATCATGGCGACGGCGCTCGACGTTGCCGAGGCGCTCGCCACCGTGATCCCGGCGGCGCGGCAATCCGGGCGAGGCGCGCTCGACGACGTGATCCGGCGCCAGCTCGCCGACCAGTCGATCGCGCGACAGACCGCGGTCACCGATGGCAAGCCGCCGTCGACCGAGACCGCGGAGCTCGAGCCGACCTCGACGGGGCTATTTCGCAAGCTCGACAGCGACGGCCTGTCGCGGCTCGAGGAGCTCGACGACGGCGATCTCGCGGCGCGGCCTGCCCGGCCGAGCAACGGGGCGCCCGGCGCCAAGGGCGCGCCAGGCAGCCCGGGCGCGAACCCGGCCGCGGCGTTCGAGGCGATCAAGGACCCGGATCGCCGCACCGAGGTCGGAGGCCCACCGACCGGACAGGTCCCCAAATCGGACCTGTCGAATCACTCGATGACGTGGCGAGGTCGACCGGGGAGCAGCATCCGCCGGTGGGTCGCGCTCGCAGCGGGGTTCGCGGCCGCCGTGTGGCTGCTAGCCTGGCGCTTCACGCGGCCTCCCGGCCTCACCAGCGAGCTGCCGGTCGTCCTCCGTGCGACCGACGACGCGGGCATCCCCGAGCCCAAGGGGACCCTCGAGCTCGATTCGATCCCGACCGGCGCGGTCGTCACGATCGCCGATCACGTGCTGGGCCCGGCCCCGCGCAACGCCCGGGTCACGAGCGGCGTGAAGATCCACATCAAGCTCGAGCTCAAGGGCTTCCAGATCTACGAGGACGACCTGTCCGTCGATCCCGACAAGACGGTCGTGCTCCGCCCGCGGCTGGTCCCGGCGCCGGCGATCCTGTCCGTCGAAACGGTCCCACCCGGCGCGACCATCACGCTCGCGGGGCAGATGCTCGGCACAGCGCCGTTGACCCAGGAAGTCGCCGTCGCCCACGATGTCGAGCTCGTTGTCGGCAAGCCCGGCTTCGAGCCTGCCAAGCTCAAGATCGATCTGCGCGCCGGTGAGCTGACCCATGTCACGCGCGAGCTCAAGGAGCTGCAGAAGTTCGGCGTCGTGCTGGTGTCGGTGACCGGCGCCGCCAACTGGGGCTACGTGTGGTTCCGGGGCAAGAACCTCGGCCAGAACTACACGATGGCGAGCGGTCAGACACCGTTCGTGCTGCCGGTCGGGCGGCAGCTACTGCGGATCGCGCATCCGAAGGCTCCGCCCAAGCTAGTGACCGTCGACGTCGTCGAGCGCGGGCCGACCCGGCTCAATGTGCCGCTGTAGCCCGCGGCAGCCCCGGCAAGTCGCGACCAAGACAAAAGAGACACCGTCCCCATCAAGTTCGCGAGATCACAGTGTCCGCTTGTCCGGGAACGAGACAAAAGAGACACCGTGCCCGTCATTTTTTGCGCCGCACGACCTGGATCGTCACATCGCCGCCCGCGAGCTTCACGCGGCACGCCAGCCGGATCTTGGTCAGGTGATAGACGTTGCCGAGGTGCTTGCGCTCCTCGTCGGTGTAGGGCGCGAGATGCTCCGCCCCGGCGACGATCTTGACGCGGCATAGCCCGCAGGTCCCCTTGCCGACGCAGGCGGTATCGATGCCCGCCGAGACTCGCGCGCCGGCCTCGAACAGCGTCGAGCCCGCGGGGACCTCGATCACCAGCGGCGCGGTGTCGCCGGCACTGGCTATCGTCACGACCGGCACGGGTGACCACGGATAGCACATGGCCGCGCCGGTATCGACGCCCGGTATCGACGCGAGCGCGTTCACCGGGCCGCGCCGGTCACAGCTCGGTGTCGCCCGCCACCACCAGCGCGTCGTCACCATCGCCGAACGCGCACCACGCGAGGAGCTCCAGCAAGTAGGCCTCCGCGGCGCGAAGCTCGCCGGTCGCCACGCATAGCGAGGCCATCCAGGACAGCGTGCGAGCGCGAGGTCGAAGATCCTGTTGGGACGACGTGACCGAATCCGAGGCGGGCGTGGGCGTGATCATGGCAACCGGTAGTTCACAGACGATGCCAGGTCCGCTGCCGTGACCTCTCGCTGCCGCCGCGCGCAGCCGCCCACCCGGCGCGCGTCGGCGCGCGCACCGCCGAATCACCGCGTGACGCGCAACAACAAGGCGATCGGCCACGCGCGCCACAGCTCGGCGACCGGCTGCATCCCGCCGGTGATCTCGCGATCGGACAGCACGTCGCGCCAGGCTCCGGGGCCGAGCGCGAGCGTCGTATCGCGCCAGGCTTCAGCGCGCACGGTGAGGCGGGGAACCACGGTCACGAGATCCTGGCCCCGTGCGAACGCGAACACGCGCCGGGCGTGCGGCCCCGACGCGGCGAGCGCTATGTACGGCGCACCGAACTTGTCGGGAGCGGCGCGGCGGAGCTCGAGCACGCGGCGGATGGTCCAGAGCTTGGCGGCGCCGAGATCGCCACCGAGCTGGGCGAGCGTCATCCCGGCCCTCGGCTCGGCCCTCGGCTCGGCCCTCGGCTCCGACCTCTGCTCGGCCCTCGGCTCCGACCTCTGCTCGGCCCTCGGCTCCGACCTCTGCTCGGCCCTCGGCTCCGACCTCTGCTCGGCCCTCGGCTCCGACCTCTGCTCGGCCCTCGGCTCCGACCTCGGATCCGGCGGCGGGCCGAGCTCCCGCAGCAGGCGCGCGCGCGCACCGAGATCCACCGGCCGCCGGTTGTCGGGGTCGACCAGCGCGTCGTCGCGCAGCTCGCTGCCCTGATAGAAGTCCGGGACGCCCGGCGCGGTCAGCTTGATGAGCAGCTGGGCGAGCGAGTTGGCGTCGCCGTACGGGCCCAGCTCGGCGGCAAACGCGGCGACCTCGGCGAGCAGCGCGCGATCGGCGAACACCGCCTCGAGCCAGCGCCCGCGCGCGCCCTCGTAGGCTTCGTCCGGCCGCCGCCACGACGTGCGCAGGCGAGCCTCACGGGTCGCCTTCTCGGCGAACTGCTTCGCGCGCTGGAGGGAGACCGGCCAGGCCCCGACCAGGGTCTGCCACATCGCGTACTCGAACACGCGGTCGGGCGCGGTGTCGCCCCAGCCGGCGTCGGCCAAAGACCGCCACCGCCAGGCCGCGGCGTGCCACGCAGCCGGCAACTCCGAGAGCACGGCGATCCGCGCCCGCACGTCCTCGCCGCGCTTGCTGTCGTGGGTCGAGGTCGCGAGCAACGAGCGCGGCCTGCCCGCGGCGAGCCGCGCGTGCGCAGCGTCGGGCTCGATCGCGAACATCGCCAGATCGGCACCGACCTCGCAGCGCGACACCAGCCGGACCTGGCGATACGCCAGCGTGTCCTCGTCGCCCTTGGCGACGACCGGGCCCGACACCTGCTGCGCGGCGCGCGCGAGCTCGAGCGCCTCGCCGGCAGGCATCTCGAACGCAAGCGCCGCCTCGAGGAACGCGACCAGATCGCCGTCGAGCTCGGGCCGTGCCGCCCGCGCGGCCTGGGCGGCGTGCGCGATCCGCGCGCGGTCGGCGGCGCCCGGGTCATGGCCGGCCTGGGGGTCCGTGACCTCGCCGCCGAGGTAGGTCCGGTAGCATGGATAACCGGCGAGCAGCTCCGCGAGCACGCTCTCGATCTCGGCGCGGGTGTAGTCGCGGCACGCCGGGCTGGTGGCGCACGCGCGGACGGCGAGCTCGGTCAGCCGCGCGAGCTCGCTGTGCAGCGCGTCGGTCATCACCTCGAGGCGCGCCTTGCGGCTCTCGCCGTGGGGATCCCACGGCTGACCGGTGTACGCGCTGAACGTCTCGCACAGCGGCTGCTCGCCATCGCGATCGACCAGCAGCGCCCCGAGCTGCTCCATGAAGTCGTAGCCGGTGGTCCCGTCGACCGGCCAGCTGTCCGGCAGCTGCTCGCCGGCCGCCAGGATCTTCTCGACGACGATCCACGGCCGGCGGTCCGGATCGGGCCACGCGTCGCCAAGCCGGCGCAGGTACGCCCCCGGATCGCGCAGGCCGTCGACGTGATCGACCCGGACACCGTCGATCGTGCCGTCGCCGAGCCAGCCGAAGATCCGCCGGTGGCTCGCCGCCAGCACCTCGGGCTGCTCGTTGCAGATCCCGACCAGCGACGTGATATCGAAGAACCGCCGGTAGCTGAGCTGGCTGCCCGCGACGCTCCAGTGCGCGAGCCGATAGCTCTGGGCCTCGAGGATGGCGTCGAGCGAGGCGGGATCTGCGTTGATCGCGGAGAGCTCGTCGTCGAGCGCGGTCGGCACCCGGCCGCCCAGCTCGCCCAGCCGGGCCAGCAGCACCGCCTTGTCGCGGTGGCGGCGCCGGCGGGCGGCGACGTCGCCGGTGCGCGGCAGCCCGCCGAGCGCGTCGCCGATGAACTGCAGCTCGCCGTGCCCGATCCGGTCGCCCGCGCGCCGCACGATGCTGCCGAGCGTGTGGGGCGCGAGCGGGAAGTGCAGATCGCCCGCGCGGATCTCGAACACCGCGCCGCCGCGCCGGATCGCCAGCGTGCCCGACGCCAGCGCCCGGCCGTAGCGCTCGTCGAGCACCGGCAACAACACGCGCTCGTCGCCGTTGCCCCAGTCGACGTCGAAGTAGTGAGCGTAGTAGCTGGCGCGGCCGTTCTCGAGCACGTCGACCCACCAGCGATTGCCGGTCCCGGCGATCGACATGTGGTTGGGCACGATGTCGAGCAGGATCCCGAGGCCCGCAGCGTGCGCGCTGCGCGCCAGCGCCGCGAAGCCATCCTCACCGCCGAGCGCCGCGCTGACCCGATCCGGATCGACGACGTCGTAGCCGTGCATCGAGCCGGGGGCTGCCTCGAGCACCGGCGACAGGTACAGGTGGCTGACCCCGAGCTCGGCGAGATACGGCACCGCGGCCGCCGCCGCCGCGAAGTCGAAGCCGGCGTGGAGCTGCAGCCGGTAGGTGGCGCGCGGGGCAACCATCTAGGACTCTCGCCGCAACAGCCACAGCGAGCGCGCGAGCAGCTCGACCTTGGCGCCGGCCTCGAACCGGTCTTCGCCGTGCTCGCACGCGCCCGCCGCGGCGAATCCGCGCTCGGTGTCCATCACGCGGCGCCACGTCTTGCCCCACGTGGCATCGGGCAAGGTCAGCGTGGCCGCGTCCGGCGCGGCGTGGAACAGGATCAGGAACGTGTCGTCGACGATCGGCTCGCCGCGCTCGTCGGGCGCCGTGAAGCCATGACCGTCGAGGAACACCTGGACCGAGCGCGACAGATCGGACCCCCAGTGCTCGTCGTTCATCTCGGTGCCGCCCGGCGTGAACCACGCGATGTCCGGCAACGCGGCACCCGCGTCGTGGCGGATCGGCCGGCCCTGGAACCAGCCGTGCCGGCGAAACGCCGGGTGGTTGCGGCGCAGCTCGGCGAGCTGGCGGGTGAATTCGAGCAGCGAGGTGTCGGCCGACGCCCAGTCGAACCACGAGATCTCGTTGTCCTGGCAGTACGCGTTGTTGTTGCCGTGCTGGGTCCGGCCGATCTCGTCGCCGCCGAGCAGCATCGGCACGCCCTGCGACAGGAACATCGTCGCCAGGAAGTTGCGCTGCTGGCGGCTCCGGGACCGGTTGATCGCGGGCTCGTCGGTCGGGCCCTCGACGCCGCCGTTCCATGATCGGTTGTAGCTCTCGCCGTCGCGGCTCTGCTCGCCGTTGGCCTCGTTGTGCTTCTCGTTGTACGAGACCAGGTCGCGCAGCGTGAAGCCGTCGTGGGCCGCCACGAAGTTGACGCTGGCGTGCGGGAATCGGCCACCCTCCTGGTAGAGGTCGGAGCTGCCGGTGATCCGGGCGCCGAGCTCGGGTAGCGAGCCGGGCTCGCCGCGCCAGTAGTCGCGGATCCAGTCGCGGTACTTGCCGTTCCACTCCGACCACAGCGGCGGGAAGTTCCCGACCTGGTAGCCACCGTCGCCGACGTCCCACGGCTCGGCGATGAGCTTGACGCGCGACACCACCGGGTCCTGCTGGATCAGATCGAAGAACGCGCCCAGCCGGTCGACCTCGTGCAGCCCTCGCGCGAGCGCCGACGCCAGATCGAAGCGGAACCCGTCGACGTGCATCTCCTCGATCCAGTAGCGCAGCGAGTCCATCACGAGCTGCAGCGTGTGCGGGCTGCGCATCTGCAGCGTGTTGCCCGTGCCGGTGTAGTCCATGTAGTGGGCGAGGTCGCCGTCGACCAGCCGGTAGTACGTCATGTTGTCGAGCCCGCGCAGCGACAGCATCGGCCCCTCGTGGCTGCCCTCGCCGGTGTGGTTGTAGACCACGTCGAGGATGACCTCCATGCCATGCTGGTGCAGCGTCCGGATCATGTGCTTGAGCTCGGCGACCGCGGCGCTGGCGCCGTGCACGCTGGCGTAGTCCGGGTGCGGCGCGAAGTAGCCGATCGAGTGATAGCCCCAGTAGTTGCGCAGGCCCTTGTCGAGCAGGAAGCCGTCGTGGATGAACGCGTGGATCGGCAGCAGCTCGACCGCGGTCACGCCGAGGCTCTTCAGGTGCTTGATCACCGAGGGGTGCACGAGGCCCGCGTAGGTCCCCCGCATGTGCGCGGGTACGTCGGGGTGGCGCATCGTCAGGCCTTTGACGTGCGCCTCGTAGATCACCGTCTCGTTCCACGGGATCTCGAGCCGGCGATCGTTGCCCCAGTCGAAGTACGGCTGGACGATCACCGAGCGAAACGTGTGCGGGGCGCTGTCCTCGGTCGACATCTCGCCGCTGGGCAGCTCGCCGCGCAGCGCCGGGCCCCAGTGGAGTCCCTCGGAGATCGCGCGGGCGTAGGGATCGACCAGCAGCTTGTGGGGGTTGCAGCGCAGGCCGCGCGCGGGGTCCCACGGGCCATGGACCCGGAACCCATAGCGCATCCCGGGACCTGCGAGCGGCAGGTAGACGTGCCAGATCTGGCCGATCCCGCGGTTCATCTCGATGCGGGTCTCGTCGGGATCGAACAAGCACAGCTCGACGCGCTCGGCGACCCCGCTGTAGACCGCGAAGTTGGTCCCATAGCCATCGAACTGGGCACCGAGGGGATACGGCTTGCCGGGCCAGACCCGGCGCGTGCGGCTCGCCGCGGAGGCGAGGGCCGCCGTACCGCGGAGCTCGGGATCGGCGCTCATGGCGCGGACCTGCGGCCCGGCCCACCGGACACCGGCGGTTGCCTCGCGGCCGCGGCGCACGCCGAGGTACGAGATCGACGCACGGCGAGGACGGATTCGATGCGCTCGGGACGGCCCCAGTCGCTCCACTCGACGTCGGCGAGCTCGAGCGCGGCCAGGCGAGCCGGCGCGCGCTCGAGGATGTCGCGCGAGAAGCTGATCGGCAGGAACGCGCGGTAGATGTATTCGATCGCGGCGACCTCGTCCTTGGTGCCGATCAGCGGGACCAGCGAGTCGAGGACGTCGAGCAGCTGCGGCTCGGTGTCACGGCCGAGCTCCCACAGCGCGTCGACCGTGCCACACGTCACCATCGTATTCCACAGTGCACCCGCCGCGATCAGCTGCGCCGCGGCGGTGGCCGAGGGCTTCTCGACGAAGCCGATCAGCCGGCGGACCTCGGGGATCTCGGTCAGGTGGTCGCCGAGCGAGAGGTAGCCGAGCTCCGGATCGGGCTCGTTCGGTTTGACCCCGAGAATCACGACGGTCCGGCGCAGCCGGGCGGCGACGCCGCGCGCGGCGCGCACGTGCTCGATGTAGCTCGCCGACGGCGATACGTAGTGATCGGTCGGCGTGATCGTGACGATCGCGTTGGGGTGCCAGCGCCGGATCATCGCGAGCGCCACGTACAGCGCGACGCCGGTGTCGCGCGCGCTGGGCTGGCAAAACACGTGATCGCTCTTGCCGGCGAGCTGCGGATACGCGAGGTCCTCGTGGCCTGCGCTGATCACGGTCAGCGTGCGCGACGGCGGCGTGAGCTGGTTGAGCCGCTCGAGCGTGTGCTCGAGCATCGAGCGATTCCCGAGCAGACAACAATACTGTTTGGGGATCCGCCGCCCGAACCTGCGCAGCACGTAGTCGGACAGCCGAACGCCCTCGCCGCCGGCGAGCGCGAGCGTCCAGTCGACGGACGGCGACTCGTCGTCGGTGGGCTCCTGGGCGGAGGTTCGCAACTCACCGGGCTGGGGGGACAGCATCCCAGCGACTCAATGCGAGCGTCGTGCCGCGGACGGCAAGGCGGCCTAACGCAAGCTACTTCAGGTGCACACGAACTTAGCGCTGCCGATGTGCGCCCGGGCGCGCTCGGGAGTGTGCGCAACGGCCTCGTTGTCTCGCGAGCGCGCGGGCCGCCGGGGGCGGCTATTCGCGGCCCGGATTCGCGAGCCCGAGGCGATGCAGCATCTTGTGGATCGACATGCGATCGATCCCGGCCGCGCGCGCGGCGGCGGAGATATTGCCATCGTGCTGCGCGAGCAGCCGCGAGATATACCGCTTCTCGAATTCGCTGATCACGTTCTGCTTGGCGAGCTTGAACGGAATTCCCACATCGACCGGTACCGTCATCGCGGCGTCGGCGCTGGTCGCGGTGTGCGACGGCGTGGCGGTGATCGACGGCTCGGAGCGCTGCGCCGACGCCGGCGTGCGGCGCAGCGCGTCCTCGTCCTGCGGCGTCTCGGCGAGCAGCACCGCGCGCTCGATCACGTTCCGCAACTCTCGCACGTTGCCCGGCCAGTCGTGCTTCATCATCAGATCGATCGTCTCCTGCGCGATCGATGCGGTCTCGCCGTTGGGCGTGGTGGCGAGGATGTGCTCGATCAGCAGCGGAAGATCGTCTTTGCGCTCGCGCAGCGGGGGCACGTGGACCCGCGCGACCGCCAGCCGGTAATACAGATCCTCGCGAAACCGGCCGCGGTTGACCTCGACCCCGAGATCGCGATTGGTCGCGGCCACGACGCGGAGGTCGACCTCGATCGTCTTGGTCCCGCCGACCCGCCGGACCTCCTTGCGCTCCAGCACGCGGAGCAGCTTCGGCTGCAGCGCCAGCGGCAGCTCGCCGATCTCGTCGAGGAACACCGTGCCGCCGTGCGCGCGCTCGAACGCGCCGGTGTGAGACGCGGCGGCCCCGGTGAACGCGCCGCGCTCGTGGCCGAACAGCTCGCTCTCGATCAGGTTCGGCGGGATCGAGCCGCAGTCGAGCACGACGAACGGGCCTTTTTCGCGCGGCGAGTGGTCGTGCAGCGCCTCGGCGACCAGCTCCTTGCCGGCGCCGGTCTCGCCGGTGACCAGCACCGTGGTGTCGGTCCGTGCGAGCTTCTCGAGCCGTGCGAACAGCTCGCGCATCTTCACCGAGCGCCCGATCATCGAGCCGAAGCGATCGGTGTCCGACAGCTCGATCTCGACCGAGTCGCCCAGTGGCTCGAACTTGAGCCGCGTGCCGCCGAGCGCGATCTGCGCCCCGGGCTGGATATACACGTCGTTGATCCGGAGCTGCGACACGTAGGTCCCGTTGGTCGAGTCGAGATCGCGCAGGCGATAGCCGCGATCATCGAGCCGGATCTCGCAGTGCAGGCCGGAGACCTTCGAGTCGGTGAGCTGGACGTCGTTGCCGCGCCGCGCGCCGATCCGGATCACGGGCGCCTCGACGTCGCGGATCAACCCCGCGTCCGCACCGGTCACGACCTCGATCCGACAGCGCCGGAGCCGTGCCGACGTGGCGCGACCTCCTACATAGGTGACCCATGTACCTGAGCGCAGGTCGTCCACCGGCATGAAGAACAGACGTTACCACAGCATGGGAATCACAAAGCCCAACACGCTTCGCCGACCGAGCGGTAGGTCCGACCCTGGCCGGGATCGGCGTGACGGATCACGGTTTCTTGAACTGCTCGCGATCGAGGCCGTGGCGCACGACCAGGGCCCACAGGTTCTTGCGGTCCATGCTCGCGGCGCGTGCCGCCTGCGCGAGATTCCCGCGGTGCACGCGCAGCAGCTCGGTCAGATACGATTTCTCGAACCCGTCGATCACTTCTTGCTTCAGCTCGCGAAATGACCGGGTTATATCGGGCCGACCGCCAGCGCTGTCACCGAGCGGACGGCCCGCGGGCAGCGCGACATCGGCGTCGGTGATCATGGGCCCCGCGGCCACGACCATGGCCTGGTGGATCTTGTTCTCCAGCTCACGGACGTTACCCGGGAAGTCGTACGATGCGAACTTGCGCAGCGCGCCGGGCGCGATGCCCTCGATCGGCTTGCCCAGCCGGGCGCGGTACTTGCCGATGAAGTGGTGCACCAGCAGCGCGATATCCTCGGGGCGCTCGCGCAGCGGCGGCAGGTGCATCGGAAATACGTTGATCCGGTAGTACAGGTCCTGCCGGAAGCTGCCGCGCGCGACCAGCTGGTCGAGATCGCGGTTGGTGGCGGTCACGATCCGGACATCGACGCGGCGATCCTCGTCGTCGCCGATCCGGCGAAACTCCTGCGACTGCAGGACGCGCAGGAGCTTGCTCTGCAGCACCAGCGGCAACTCGCCGATCTCGTCGAGAAACAGCGTGCCGGTGTGAGCCGCCGCGACCAGGCCCTCGCGGTCGCGGGTCGCGTCGGTGAACGCGCCGCGGACGTGGCCGAACAGCTCGTCCTCGAGCAGCGCCTCGGGGATCGCGGCGCAGTTGACGACCACGAACGGCGCATCATGGCGGGGCGAGGAATTGTGGATGGTCCGCGCGACCAGCTCCTTGCCGGTACCGCTCTCACCGAAGATCGCCACGGTGACGTCGGTCGCCGCGACCATCGCGATCCGGTCGTTGAGCTCCTTGATCCACGATCCGGTGCCGATGATGATATCGGTCTTACGCGGCCGGCGCTTGTCGCCGCGCGGGTCACCGGCGGCCAGGCGCGCGATCCGGAACGCGAGCTCGGCGGCGGTGAACGGCCGCATCACGACGTCGGCGGCGCCGCAGCGCCCCGCGACCGCGATCCCATCGGCGCCGCTGGCGACCAGCACGACCCGCACGTGGCCCCCAGACGCAGCCAGCTCGCGCACGCTGGCCGCGGTCAGCGCCGGATCGGCCTCGAGCACGACCACGTCGAACGCGTGGCCGGCGGTCATCGCCGCGCGCAGCCGGTCCGGCGCGGCATCGCGCATCGTCCACGCCACCTCGGACACCAGCGGGCCCAGCAGATCGGCGAGCTGGTCGCGCGCCGCGGCGGCCTTGTCCACGACGAGCACCCGCGGCAACACGAGCGCAGCATACGTCAACGCACGCGCTCGCGCCGAACGGCCAGCTGTCATCGCGGATCGCTCGACGGCGCGCCGTGACATTACCGGCGCTGAAGCGCGCCGGCAACCACGGCAGCGCCGCGCTGCCGGCGCCCACAGCGCGCGATCGCTCAGGTCGCCCCAGGCATCGTCACGGGCTCACCGCCGTGTTTCCATCCGGGGAAACGGCGGTTTCCAACCGCCACGGCGCCCTCGCCGACGCCGCCCTCGATGGGATCGGCTCGAGCCGGCGTGTATGTTCCGCGCATGCGCAATCTGTTCGCGACAGCGATTGTCGCGCTCGCCACATCCACCGCCGCCGCCGCTCCCAAGGCCACCATCATCAAGGCCGCCCACCTGTTCGACGGCAAGTCCGATCAGGTCGTATCGCCCGGTGTCGTCGTCGTGCAGGACGGCAAGATCGTCGCCGCCGGGACCAAAGTGACCGAGCCCGCGGGCGCGGAGATCATCGATCTCGGCGAGGCCACGCTGCTGCCCGGCTTCATGGACGCCCACACGCACATGACCGGCGAGGCGACCGGCGACTGGAAGAAGGACGAGCTCGATCAGTTCAAGAAGCCGATCCCGCAGGTCGCGATCGAGTCGACGGTGTACGCCAAGAAGACGCTGATGGCGGGGTTCACGACGATCCGCGACCTCGGCTCGAGCGAGCTCCTCGACATCGGGCTGCGCAATGCGATCAACGAGGGCGCGGTCCCCGGCCCGCGCATGCTGGTCGCGGTCCACGCGATCTCGGCGCGCGGTGGTCACTGCGACGGAACCGCGGGCTACCGCCCGGGCCTGCTGAAGGAGCCCGGGATCGAGGACGGCGTCGCCGACGGCCCCGATCAGGTCCGCGCCGCGGTGCGGTTCGACGCCAAGCACGGTGCCGACGTGATCAAGGTCTGCGCGTCGGGCGGCGTGCTGTCGCTGGCCGACAAGGTCGATTCGCCCCAGCTGACCCAGGCCGAGCTCGACGCGCTGGTCAGCGAGGCCCACGCGCTCGGTCGCAAGACGGCCGCGCACGCGCACGGCGCCGAGGCGGCCAAGCGCGCCGTGCGCGCCGGCATCGATTCGATCGAGCACGGATCGTTCATCGACGACGAGGGCCTCGACCTGATGAAGCAGAAAGGCACGTACCTGGTGTACACGCCGGTGCTGTGCATGAAGGAGCGGCTGAAGAAGTCCGGTGCGCCGGCCAACATCGTCGCCAAGGCGGATGCCGCGGTCGCCGCGGCCGAGACCATGGTCAAGCGCGCGCTCGGCAAGGGCGTCAAGCTCGCGTTCGGCTCCGACGCCGCGGTGTGCCCGCATGGCGCGCAGGTCATCCAGTTCGCCGACCTCGTGCGGCTCGGGATGAAGCCGCTCGCCGCGCTGCGCTCCGCGACCTCGGTCGATGCCAAGCTGCTCGGCGTCGACGACAAGCTCGGCACGCTCGAGGCCGGCAAGCTCGCCGACGTCATCGCGGTGCCCGGCGATCCGGCGCGCGACGTGACCGCCACCGAGAAGGTGTTCTTCGTGATGAAGGAAGGCGTGGTCTACCGCAACGACGGCAAGCGCTGACGCGTGAACATGGCGCGAACGCCAGCGCCCGGGTGACCGCGGCCTATCGCGCGAACCGCCGCCGCCGCAGGACCACGCCAAGCGCGAGCGCCGAGAGCGCCATCGGTGCGGCCGGGCTCGTCGTGGTGCCGCAGCAACCGCCGCCACCGCCGGGCTCGTCCTGGCAGGTCTCCGAGCAGCCGTCGCCGCCGGCGGTGTTGCCGTCGTCGCAGTCCTCGCCGGTCTCGATCGCGCCGTTGCCGCAGACCGCGCCCGTGGCGACCAGGCAGACGTCGTCGAGATTCCAGCCCGCGGCCTCGAAGCCCGGATCGCTGGTCAGCCCGAACGCGAGCTGGATCATGCCAGTCCCGGCCTCCGCGGACAGATCGATGTCCTGAAATCGCCACTCCCGATCGATGAGATTGTAGGACTCGGCGACCACCGCGCTCCGCGCTGAGATCGAGCTCGTCGGGTTCTTCCAGATCTGGGTACCGTTGGCCTCGATGACGGCCTGATCGTAGACCGCGTCCTCGACGCCGAGCCAGCGGTAGTACTGGAGATGCACCTTGGTGCGGCCCTGCAGATCGATGTTCGGCGAGACCGCGGCCGTCGTCATCAACGGCGCGTAGGTGCCGTCGCCGCCGAGCGCGATCCCCAGCACGTTGTTACCCGCGAACGCCGACGCCGGATCGCCACCGAGCCCGTGCGGCGGGCCGATCTCCCAGCGATCCGCCGCGGCCGGCGTGGCGCTGTGGGTCCAGCCCGCCGCCCCCGCTTCGCCGGCCTCGAAATGGGCACACCAGATCTTGGTCGCATTGCCAACGTAGAATTGATAGTAAGGATCTGCGTTGTTGGCGGGAAACGCCTGCTCGCCGGTCGAGAGCGTGACCTTGACGCTGTACTCGACGATGGTGCCGGCCGGCTGGGTCGGGATCGTGCCACGGTACGTCGTGCCCTGCACGGTGAGCGGGATCGTCGCGAGCACGCCGCCGCGAGGCCGCCAGGACATCGCCGCCGACTGCACCACCGGAGCATTGCACCGCACGCTGGCAGGCGCGACGGTCTCGATCGAGACCTTGAAGCCGTCGCGGACCGGCGGTGAGATCTCGCCGGTGACGAGCGGGTCGAACAGTCCGTGGGCGTGGAACGCCGCGACGATATCGCATTCGTTCGGCGTGCCATTCGTGAGATCGCCGTCGTCGTCGTCGGCGGCGAGCGCTTCGGCGAAGCTCGACGGAATGTCGACCGCGCGCTGCACCGTGCCATAGTAGATCTTGAGGAACTGGTCGAACCCGGCCGTCGCGCCCAGGTGGGACTGCAGGCGGGTCCGCAGCTCCCACATCGTCTCGCCGTAGATCTCGCCGTCGTTGTGGACCTCCCCGATCAGATCCTGCGGCCAGATCTTCTTGATGTCTGGATCGACGTCGCGCAGCGGCTCGTTGGTGTGCGCGGCGTCGAGAAAAAATCCGCGGCCGATGCCGGGGTCCCCGGTGATCGATACGGCGAGGGTGTCGCCAACCCCTTCGCTCATCGCGCCATCGAACTGGCCGACGCCCGGGATGATCGACTGGCGATGCATCGAGTGGCCAAACTCGTGATAGACGATGTCCGCGACCCGGCCGGTGTTCTCGCAGACGTTCGGCGTCTGCTGGAAGAAGTGGAGATCATCGCCGGTCGAGTAGGCGTTACACATCCCCGGCGTCTCGTTGACGGTCACCGACAGCTGGCTATCGAGGTAGCCCAGCTGAGGATTGATGTGGAGCCTGACAAATTGCTTTACCTGACTGGCATAGACGAATGCGCTCAGCTGGGCATCGGCGCCTGGATCGTCGGCGCGGCTCCACGTGACGATGCCGCCGTCCACCAGGGCCAGCGTGGTGCTGGCCAGCGCGCCAGTGTGGTTGGTGACCGCGACCAGCGGGCCGGTCAGCCCGGGCAGCACGGAGGCCGGCGTCGTCCCGGTCCACGTCACGCCGCCATCGGGACCGCTCGTGACGTCGGCCCCGTTGACGTTGCAGATCGCGTTGGGCGCAGGTTGCGGATGGCGCTCCGCGGCGGCCGCCGGGGCGCGATCGGACACGTCATACATCACGGTGCCCGCGTCGAACATCAGCTCGGCCTCGCGAGCGATGGCCGCGCCGGTCCCGGCGTCGACAAACACCTTCCACCGGCCGGGCTCGCCCGCCGTGGTCTCCATCGTGACCTGTTCGGCCACCGCGTAGTCGATGTCGACCGCGCCGCTGCCGCGCGCATGAATGATCGGGACGATGACCTGGGCGGCTGCCACGCTGCCACGCGCGGCGACCGCGTGGCCGGCGCTCGCGAGCCACGCCGCGGCAGCCGACATCACCCGGCTCGAGGCCAGCCGGCCCGGGCGCTGCAGCGACCTGGCGCGCAACGCGGCCGTGACGTGGGGCAGCGCCGTCGAACCACTCATGATCATGCGGTCCTGCTTGAACGCAACGCTGACCGCGCCACCCAGCACCGCGATGCCATTGGCATATTGCGCAAATCCGACACTGCGGACGTCGCCGCGCGGGCTGAGCTGGTTCGCCACCACCACGAAGTCCGCCACCGCCGCGCCGGGCGCCAGGGTCTCGAGGTGTGCTGCGAGAAACTCGCGGGCCCACGCCTCGGCGGCCGCCGGGCTCGCCATCGCTCCGGGCGCCGGTTGCCCCGGGCCCCACATCCGCACCGGAACGCCGGTGTCGTGGTCGTAGATCGCCGTCCAGTCGGCCATGCCTGCACGGTCGAGCGCGCCGTGCCGCACCCAGGAGACATCGCGGTGCGCCCGCGGGGCCCGCCCGGACACGACCAGCTGCGGCTCCGCGACGGTGGGCCGAGCGCCACCGGACGCCTGCGCCGATCCCGCGGCGCCTACGAGGGCGACACCGACCACTCCGAACCAGGTGCTGATGGTCATGTCAAAACCACCCTCTCACACCCACCGTTGGGCCGAACCAACGCAGTCTCTGACATCCGCCGGTCACGCCCGAGGCGTTGGCGCGTCATGCCACTAGGGGGCGGCCAGGTACCCCACGAAGATCAGCGTGAAGCCGCCGATCTCTGCGATCATGAGCGCGACCATGAAGATCACCATCGCGGCGGATGACACCGTGCGGGTGCCCAGGCGGTGTGGGCGGGCTAGCTGATTGTCGGTGTCGCGCAGCGCGCCGTGGACGACGTAACCGAGCACGGCGGCGGCGAAGAACACGACGAGCATGGCGGCGGCGACGACGTTGACGGCGTTGGACCACGCGCTGTGCGCGACCAGCTGGGACAGCAGGCCACACGCGAATGCGTAGAGCAACGACGCGCGGTGCGCGGTGTCCACGTAGACCGGCGCGCGCGCCGCGGTGGTGGTCGCGATGCACACGTACTTCCACGCCCCGGTAGCGAGTCCGACCAGGAAGAACGCGCCTGCGCTGGTCATGCAGAATGCCGTAGCGGTCATCGCGGCGACTCCGCAATTTCGTGTCG